>Ga0182030_10002378_pt1 | contig 39850 bp, 48 predicted proteins | sample 812S3MmetaG_FD_121299 | JGI IMG/M metagenome (GOLD analysis project Ga0182030, IMG submission 121299) | Permafrost microbial communities from Stordalen Mire, Sweden - 812S3M metaG (Illumina Assembly) | ecosystem: Environmental > Terrestrial > Soil > Wetlands > Permafrost | place: Sweden...
ACGTCTTGCCGATATTTACGGTGGTCGACCGGTCTATGTAATCGGACTTGTCTAAGCTCGGGCTTGGGCGTGGAGATTCGAATCGGTAATGGTCAGCAAGGACCATGATTCAGAAACCATCAGCATTTCTCCATATCGGCTGCGAAGAAACCAATTCCCATGCTATGATTGTTATACATTACGGCATTGCTGCTGTGCTCGCAGGCTACCCTTATTGGGTGTTGCTGATTGCCTTTTATGATATAATAATTATTCAACTGTAAATATGTCTTTTAAAGCGTGGAAGATGGTCAAAATTAGGAGTTAGAGGTATATTAATGATTTTAGTAAGAACTTAATTACTTAAGATAGTGCGCGGGGTGAAATGTAGCTTAAGCCTGCCTTAAAGAGCATAGACTAGTAAGATTGGACTCGTAAGTGGGATACTGAATGAGTGAGTCATACTACACTTCCCTCTCGATCTTCCCACATCTTGTTCTAATTAGCTACACCAGTTCCCTTCCAAACTAATTCAAAGTTCACAGTACCTCACAATCGTAACCTCTGGAATTCAATATCCGTCACCTGACTAGATATCATTTCCCACGCACTACATCAAAGACACATATACACGGACTCCTGGCTTCACCTGGATAAATATAATTTCTCTCTTAGACTCTAGCCCTACCAAATTCGAAATGGAGCCAGCACTTCAAGCAAAACCTCAAATAACATCCTCAAACTCCCCCGAATACCGCCATCGTCTCGCGGATATCAGTTCCCGAGCATGCTTCTCCGACCCGCTAAACATGCTCTTCCAACGCGATAGATTCGGCCCTTCAGCCCAAGTCACTCTTGAATACATCTACACATATACCGTCATCCGCATCGAAACGAAAGTTAGCCTCGGCTCCTTAATCGTCGAAGCCGATAATTTCGCGGCTGTAGCATGCTGGGAACCTCCAGGAGCAGTTCGTCGTCATAGCGTTGAAGAACTTGAGGAACTGGAAAAGGAGAGGCCGATCTACGCTGCTTTTATTCGAGATATTGAAGCTGCAAAGAATGGGTTTTTAGGAGAGGGTCAGCAGTGTTGGCAGCTTAGTTTAATGGCGAGGGATCCATTGAGAACGAGTAAAGGGGCGGTGAGGGCGATTATTGAACCATTTGTGGAGAGGTCGAAGGAGGAGAAGGTGCCGATTTGGCTTGTTGCAGGTAACGAGAGGGCGAGAGATGTGTATGCTTATTTTGGGTTTGAGGTTCTGAAAGTGATTTATTTGGGGGAAGAGGTGAGGACTTGGTGTATGGTGTGTAATTGGCCGGTTGAATGATGGGTCTGAGAGAGAAAGAATTTAAGATTGGGAAGAGAAGAAGTGGAATGATGGAATGAAAAGACGCACTGGGTTTCATTGTCCCAAGTCAAATTGGACAGTGAAAGCTGGAGTGGCACTGCCTTTTCTGTTTACAACGACAAGATTTCCAACGATCTATAGATGATTGCCCGGTCAAATAGAACACTAGATCAGACTAAGATGAGCAATTGATCAATTAGTTGTTAAAGCATATAGAAATTAAAGTATTAAGGTAAGAGATATCTTGTTTACTAAAATAGCGCTTATCCAAGAAGATGTAGCTTATAGGAAATAAAGCAGAGATATAAAATAAGAGAAGCTTTAGCACGTAAAATACGCTTTGACTGCACATAGTTAAAACCTCCTAAGAATCAATCATTAAGCCAACCTAAATATTCGACTAGATAAGTTTGCCCTACTCTTAAGACAATATTTCGACTTGGATTTTCACTACCGCCATTGGTCAGCCTTCCGAGCCAATAATGATAGTAAGGCTAGCGCTTATTTCGCCAGATGTCTGTCATGGCCGCTCTCTTTTATGCTTCTCTACAGGACCGCACTCATGCCCCATCCTAATCCAGATTGAAAGTAACGGGGCAACGAAGTGCCATTGCTGCCCGTCCACATCTTGATAGCTCTACAGGGCTCGCAACCATTGCTTCTTCGGCGAAAATTGAAGCCAGTCTGGTGGCTGAGAGGTGAATCCCTAGGCTGAGAAGACCATAAGCTCTGACCAAGGTGAGGAATTGCAAGACAGAAGAAATGGGCCCTCTTGCTAACAGAGGTGAAGACGGTGACGTACATTTTTCTGTTGCAACATGTCTTTGTGCACAACTTGCCAGCCGTTCAGCCTGGACTTAGCAGACTGGGAAATGTATAAAAATTACTCTAGTGGACGAAGCCCTTTTCGCAGGAAAATCTTCGATTCAGGGCATGCTCTGGAAATATCAGCACAGACATGTTCTCTTTGCAGATCCTTTTGGAATGCCTTAGGTGGCTCCGAAAATGGTCAGGTACAAAGCCTGGAACCTGTTATTCTTCGTATTTGGGTCCCATCTCCAAGAAATCGCAATTTACCAAGTGTTTCTTTGGGATTGTCCTCGTTCACAGTCCACAATGGCGCTCGGATGGCCTATTTTACAGTTGCGGCTGCTGAAGGTTAGTTAGCATTTGCCCTAACCATTCACGATTAAAATTTAAGTTTTGCATTCTGTAGGTTCCACAACCGTTAAAGGGGGCCATGTTGTTGGTCAGCTAATAAGGAGTGCCGATAATCCAAGCTTGGCAAGGTCCTGGCTTCAGCGGTGCCTGGAGACTCACTTTACCTGCAATCAAGCATCTTATCAAGCACGCCCGGAAAGAATTCTACCCACACGATTACTCGATGTTTTCTTTTCGGAACACGCAACGCGCATAGTCACTAATCTTCTGGACCACATTGAGTACGCAACCTTGAGTCACTGTTGTAAGTCTTTACGGCACCGAAGTTTCGTTGTCACTTCTTTATGACTCTTGAGAGTTGAGGCAGTATCTCAAGTGAACAAGTTGCATAGCTTTACAAGTCTGCACGGGCCCTGGGGTTCTTATGATTGGTCTAAAGATACGAGTATACTGGTAAAGACTGATGCATCGGTGGTCTTAGGGGGGCGCACTCCCGTCATTCAAACAACAAAATCGTTGCTTGAACAACATGAAGAGAGCATCCCGCTTCTTTATTTATCAAAAACCTTCCGAGAGGCTGTTCTTGTTTGTCGAACCCTTGGAATCCGGTTTTTATGGATTGATTCCCTGTGTATTATACAGGACGACCCCCAGGACTGGGAGCGGGAATCTGCTAAAATGGCAGATGTCTATTCGGGGTCATATTTGAACCTCGCTGCAGCGGCCGCAGTTGATGGAACAGAAGGTCTCTTTTTCCCGCGCCTGGAACGCATAAAAGTGCGTTGCAAATTGCCTTCGGGCGAACAAGACGATGTATTCGTATCAAATTCGCCCAGTAGTTACTTCATGGATAGTAAAGAAAGTCCATTGGCATCTCGAGCCTGGGCTTTGCAGGAAAAGGTTCTTCCGCCTCGGACTTTAATTTTTGGGAAAGATCAACTGCATTGGGAATGTCATGAGGAGCTTAAGAGTGAGTCAAGTTGTAAAAATATGCAGATCGATCAGTCATTTTCATCAGGCCTTCGACGGTATCTTTCTTCGGAGCCCCAGCCTAATGAAAAAATATCAGTTCAATGTAAGCTCTGGTACAACATGTTGGAAGCCTACACCAGGTGTAACCTCACGAAGAGCGAGGACAAACTTCCTGCGCTAGCTGGACTTGCAAACGCATTCTCTCGACGGAGTGGTTTTAGGTACGCGGCAGGGCTCTGGGAGGAGGATTTGGAGATGGGCCTCCTCTGGAAGCCACCTTCTCCTATCGACACGCAACTTCCACCAAGGTATCGAGCTCTGTCATGGTCATGGGCAGCTCTAGATGCGAAAGTCAAGTACTTTCGGAACATGCAAAAAGCCTATAGCTCATATGCTCTTGTCCAAAATTTGCGGCTGCAGGGTCTTCAGGGTAGCGAGGATATCTTTGGACAAGTTGCTTCAGGGACCAAGTTATTCTTGACAGGTCGACTGAAGAATATCGACCTTTTGGCTGACTTCGAATCGGAGATTGCTTATCCTTGGAAGTTGATGGATGGCCAACACCATATTGGATATGCTACTACAGATAACTATTACCCATCGGCGAGCACCATTGACGCTGAAACTTGCTGTCTGCCGATATTAAAATTAATCACTGCGAAGACAGCAGACAACAGGGCAAACCCTTTTGAGATATACGCTTTGATCTTGGCGGCAATGGGCGTGGGGAACACGTACCAAAGGATTGGCATTGGCGTAATCCGGGATACAGAGCTTGAAAATATTGGCCCTGACCATAATCCTTTCGAGGACACCGAGGAGGCTGAAATCGTACTCTTGTGAAAGAAATCATGACCAGATTCTGGGTATTTGGTTAATATGCTCCATCTTAATATTTACCAATGGGTCTCTAGCTATGATCTATACTCGACACTGACTTTCCTAACATATTGAAAACTTGTCTCTCTTAATATCAAGGACTGCCTTATAGTTTGCTCCTATGCCTTCGATGAAAAGAATGCTCACTAGGCGAACACATTTCGGCTCTTATATTCATCACGAGAATTAGCGGATTCGGCCTTTGACATGACTTCACCGAGTACTAATTTAGAAGAAACATCCTCCGACATCCCTAGATCAGCTGTTGCAAGTAAAATTTTAGCATTGTCTTATCTCTGTGATTTTTCGGAAAGTCTGGTTCAACCCGATGTTAGAGCCTATCGACGAAGACACCTTTTCCACTAAGGTAAGTGAGGCTTATCGTACGCATGGTGGAATGCCTGCATTTAAAGCTATGGCCTCTTGTGCGGGTGTTCCTTCAATATTTTTTCTTATGGACTTTGCAGAGCCCATAGAACTGCAATTATTGGTACTGTAATCCAGCCGTGGAACAAGTGAGCAATAAAACAATAATCACAGTTAAACCGTCAACTGAAAAAAAAAACTCCTCTCATTCCTCAACTCCACTATCAACCTTAAACAACAACAGCTTGACTTTGTCGGACGTTTCCATACTTCCTATCTCTAAAATTAAGCACGCCCGTCGGATCCACAGCAATACTCGTTCCTCTCATCAAGTTCTCCGGGCGTTTCTTTCCCTCCAACAGCTCCACATCATACCTCAAAATTATCTCAGCAATCAACACCTTGATCTCATTACTAGCAAAGAATCTCCCAGGACAAGCATGCACACCATGTCCGAATGAGATAGCATCCACTCCTGTAGTAACGAATTGGAATTTATTCTCATTCCCTGGCTGCTCTCGCAAGTCTGAGAAGCGGAACCCTTTGAAGGTTTCTGGGTCGGGGAAGAGATCTGCATTTGTGTTGATGCCGTATGCAGGAAAGGCAAAGTAGGTTCCTTTGGGGATTTTGAAACCGTCGGATAAAGTTACATCGGACATCGCCTTGCGCATGATCGAGACTGATGTACGTTAAGTCACATGTAGCTCCGGGGCTCAAATGTACTTACGTGCGCTTGGTGGACTCAGTCTTTGGCTCTCCTTGATAAAGCTATCTAATTTGCGTAGTTTTGTCATACTTGTTTTGATCAATATGCCCCCATCATCTGCTAGCACTTTTTCAATTTCGTCCCGAAGAGGAGCGATATATTCAGGGTGAGTGGCGAGATCGTAAAGCACATGGGTCGAGTTCATTGCTGTGGTGTGAATTGCAGCTACGCTGGTCAACATTTGCATGTAGCTCTGATAAAGGGAATCATCTTTCTTTTCAACGGGTGAGTTTTGAAGTAGAAATTGGATCATGTCGTTTGGCGATACAGATCTAGACATTACCGACGTCAGCATCTCGTTTCTACTAACTATCGGGGCATCTTCCAAACATCTTTCAGACATCTCAAAACCTTTAACCTTCTTAGAAGAAGAAATTCACTCGAGGATCAAGCATACTTGGGATTGCTCATGGCTGTGAGACGCTCGTCAAGAAGAGGTTTAAGAAGCTTCGCTCCATTTGTACGATGCTCCTTGATGCGTTGTACTTCCGGCAAAGAAGACGCGAAGAAGTATCGGCTTATTGGAGACAATTTTTTGACTGTTGCGGCTACGGTAAAGGCATCCCTGGTATAACTGATCGTCGTTTCAATCCATTGCTCGTTGCGACAGAGTGGAAGGCCGACAAAGACACGGCCAGAGAGAAGAGCGACTATCCTTAATACCCGAGGGTATATCATGACCGGTGTCCAAGTCTCACATGGACCGATGACTGTTGGAAGTGCAAAATTCGCTTCATCCTGTAGGCACTCGATGGTGCGAGCTATATTACGAGTCAAGTCCGCTTTGATCGATTGTACCATGGTATCATCGTGGACACCGAGAGTGCTATGAATGCCAAAGAGTCTATCGTAAATAGATCTTACGAAGCTGATCTTGGCTTCTGGCATGGACTTGATTTCGTTGATGTACTTAGCCGGTAGGACAAGAGTTCTGGATTCACCTCGCGCCTCAGGGACAGTAAACGGGGTATCTGGACACTAAAATTTCTATTAGCTTCGATGAGGTCTTAAGTAAGGGGTATTATATACTTTCTGATAGCCCTCAACAACGCTGGGTATGTGTGAGCCATCCTCTACGCTTCCAAAAGCTGGCAGATGCAACAGAGGAGAGCCATGCCTAAAGATAAAATGATATAAAAGACAGATAGCGAGAAAAATTCCAGCAGCTTTTGATGCTGTGTTTGTCAACGGTATCAACACTGGTATCCCCCAATCGTCCATACTTGGACTGTAACTTGGTGATTTGATGTGGATAGAATACAAAATAGCAAAAGTGGAAGATTGTATGTTGAAGAGTCCTAGATAATTATAGTAAAGTCCTTTCCGGCAGTTGCTAGCATTTTTTAACTTAGATGCGACACATTAGATATATACCCGATGCCGACGCCGGCAGAAAAGAGAGGGGCGGTGCACGAATTCAAGACTGTCGCAGACCACCATATTCATTAATTTCATTAATTTAAACAACCAAGTTCTGGATCTCTTGTTAGATTTCATGAATTTGCATAATTAGACTTTTAGCCCAAGTCGCGAGTCTCTGCTTGGGTTGTCATCTCGTAGAGACGAGGTAATGAGAGGCTCGGTAAGTGAAAACGCGAGCATAACTAGGATGGCGTAAGTGGAATTCCAAGGGCAAAAACCTTAATAAGGGAAGTCCCTCGTAGGAAATATCTAGCATTCCCTGTTCGGATCTGGCCTATCCCGAAGCAAAAAATCCCCTGTCCTACAGAGTCGTGAATGCATAAGTCAGTTATGAACATATGCCGGCCAGATGCCGGTAACTCAAAGAACCCGTAGCCGATCCACTAGGAGCGGCGGAAGCAGAGGGAAGGAAGTATGTGTCTTGAGGACGAGGCCTCTTAGCAGTCTCTGTATTTGCAGGCAGGAGTTGTCTGCAGCGTCGGTTGCATGTTACTCCAGTCGAGAAATGCATGAAATCGAGCGCTGCTACTTGGGGGAAGAGGGGGGTTTGGGCTCCTGTCCACAACTTGAACTCTTTGATTTGGGGCCAACTTATCCGTCGCCCATCCGAGAACGTCCCTAAAAATTCTAGGTTGATTAGATGGTAAATTCTATCACATTACTTGCACAGCTGCATAGGGCGGAAAGAAAAAGGTTATTTACACGTCTCGGCTTTTATTTCCAACCTTCAACTTACACAGTACCTAATCAGTTAATTTCGTGTTTCAGTAGCCCACAATCCTCTCTCTCAGCTACATCGGATGCGCAACGTCCGGACAGCACTCGTTGCAGCTTGCCGTAATCAAGATTCTCATCGCGGGCGAGGAAACACCTCCCTACCTCCCTAGACTGAACGCCTCATTCCTCTCAACTAACAGATACCCCACCCACCCCAGAAACAGTCATCAAGAGACCACACAAACGCACATATGAAAACCACTAAACATAGTGAACAAAGAAACCCAATCAAAACACGTCATCTGACTCCACAGCACCTCCAAAATTAGATACGCAACGAAATCAAAGGCAAGTAGAGAGAAATGTAGTGAATGGAAAAGCTCAGACCGCTTCCTGGGCCAGATATGCAACGAAATGGGAGCCGGGAAGATGCATCTATGACTGAATAAAACACTTGATTCACCTCTTGGATCAGATGTGCAACGAAACTAGGGAGGTAGGCATCGGTGGAAGTAAAAGGACAGGCTTAGACTCCCTATTTGGTCAGATGTGCAACAAAGTTAAAATTGGACAGGAGACTTCCCTTCTATGAGATGAGCTCCTGCAGTGTGTAAATAAAGAATGTGAATATTTCGCTTCCTTTCAAAGAGAATAGAGAAACTACAGAATATGTTGCTTGCTTCAAAACCCTGCACCATTCTCTCGCTTTCTCAATATGTGATATGAAAAGAAACATTTAAAAGAAATTTGACAACAATCCCGCACACTCAGGCTCCTAGATCCACAGAACAATAATGCGCAATCACAAATCATCTTTCCCATCCTTATAAACCTTAACATCAGTCCAAGCCTTTTTCACCACATCGGCCGTGTTCTGATCAAACAAGCTAAGCGCATACTTCGCCGTCAAATCTGCAAAGATCTTGAAGGCGTTCTTCGTATCGATTCCCTTGAGACTCGGGTCCGTTAACGCAGCATACCAGATCTTCCCCGCCTTCTCCCAGCTATAACCGCCGAGCCCCACGCTCGCGAGATAGAATGCGTGGTTGGGAATACCAGAGTTAGTGTGCACTCCACCCCAATCGCCGTCCGCTGTGTTAGGAAGATCTTGATAATTGTCCATGTCGGCGGGTTGGGTATCCTTTCCGACTTTTGGGTTGTTGTACGCTGTGCCGGGGGCTTTCATGGAGCGAAGAGCGGGAGAGTTGGTGATGGCAGGGAGGAAGATACCTTCGCCGATAAGCCAGTCGGCATCGCTGGCTTTCGTCTTAGGGAAATATTGTTTGATCATGCTGCCGAAGACGTCGGACATGGATTCGTTGAGCGCACCGGATTGATACTCATATTCGAGCTCGGCGGTGTATTGAGTCACGCCGTGAGTGAGCTCGTGACCGATAACGTCAAGGTTCTTGGTGAAGGAGCCGAAGATTTCGCCATCGCCCTCACCGAAGGCCATTTCCTAGAAGTGCATTAGTCATTTGACTTATGAAGGTTCGTGACACATTTCTCGAGACAGAAGTCATGTTCAAGACAGTGAGACAAGTCTCGTGACTCAAAAACCCGCATCTGAGGGTCTGGTCTCAGGAATATTTACCTTGCCGTCCCAGAACGCGTTATCCATTCCTGGCGGTCCCGGTTCATCATCATAATGAATGCTGCCAAGGAGATGAAGGCCTGCATTGTCAACGCTGTTTCGTTTGAATACCTAGAGGTCCTTGTTAGTATGGTTGGATTATGTAGGAAGGGAATAGAATCAATGAAGATTCGTGATGGTGAAGAGCTAAACCGTGAAATATTGTAGGAAGGTCTGCCAAAAACACATACCTCGCTGTAGAATTGGTAGGTCTTGCCAAAAAAGTCGTACACCTGAGAAGCATCGATATCCTTGCCAACCACCTTCGTATCTGCACCCTCCTCAAACAAAAGGGTCTTGTTGATAATATCAGTTTTAGCGGATGTGTACAGCGATCTATAAACATGAGCTGTGGGTTTCTTCAGTTCTGCTGCCTGGTCAGCGCGAGCAGAATGTAATTTTTCAATTACTTTTAACTGGTTTTGGGCCCGCTCCTTGGTTTGAGACGAAGTGTCTTCGGATGCAAGGGCCGCTTTGAAAATTTGGGGAGGGATTATACCAGCAGTGAAGCCGTGTGTAGGAGCTTGGGGATGATGGTGGTAATCCCGATAATCCTTGCGAACACGACTTGTTTGTAGCCTGCACACATGGTTGAAAGTCTTTTTGGCGGCGGCTTTGGTGTTGTCAGAATTTTCGCTCGCGTTAAGAATGTGCTGAAGGAGATTTGGAGGAATAATGGAGCAGACGTGAGGATTGTGATACTCGGAGTATTGCTTCGTTGAAGACGCCATGATGCCTGATGGAAGAGGATTGGTTGAATGATGTTTAATAAGACAATTCGTCCTGGAAATAATCGATGGACGGATAGATTTGGCCAAGAAGTGAGGGCTGAAGAGGGACATATATGTAGAGATACAATTGACAGATGTCTAAATTCTCAGCTGAGCAATAGTCTTGGCTGTCTTGCTTGGAGACCATTAGCAAAAGTAAGACATGCAGCAGCGGGAACTTGCCTTCTCTTCCAAGATCTCATGTACTCCTTCAAATGCTTTGATAGCCGAAGCGCCGCTTATGATGCTTGCAAGCTTTTCTCTAAGAGACAATTTCTCTTATGTATTCTTTACTTACGGTCTCCACAGGTTTTTGGAACTGGAAATGTATCTTGAATCTCAGCTCCAACATACAGCTGACGACGAGCCACGAGACTTAGCAGGGATTAGGGTAGTCCCGTGGACCGTGACGGGATATTAGCAGCTCAACTTGAGATGCTTAACTAAAAAAGAGGCTTATCGCTCGGTATACCTAATCCTCGAGAAGGCTGTCAACTATCATGATGGGAAGCGGGGCAATCTCTGACGACGCCAAGCGATCGCTATGATGGTGCATGAATATGCAGCCTTGAAGAGAAAACAATAGTTCCAATAGAAAACCAGATATCAAACTCTTGTTCCAGCCAAGAGGTGAAGAGGCCATTTACGTCCAAAGAACACTTCCTGGAGGCTTTCAGCTGACGTCCTTGTGGCGTGTCGAAATGCGGGATCAAACTCTGAGTCGCAGGGCGGAGCGATAATGACCTCTTTACTAGTAACTGCCTTGACTGAGCCACAGAACTCACCGGGCGCCAGGCCTGAGTTGAACCGTGAGCTTAAACAGTAGCCCTTGAGGTTAACTTTGTCCAGTAATGCTTCAAACTCGCAGAAAACAAGAAAATAATTCAGCTTATTGATCTTCGCCCTGGTAAATGGATATCTGGCCGATGACTTCCAATCTGGCTATAGTCTTGTCTTCAAAATGAAATGCAACTGCCGTTGACTTGCATAGAGGATATCGATGTTAAAAGCATGACGCCCTTTTGGGAAGGTGAGAATGGCGTTTGTTGAAGATGGCTGAAAATAGCTCCTTGGCTGCGAAAGAGGTTGCGCTGCATTATGCGTATGAGCAGACTTACTCCGACGCTATACATAACAGAATGGTGGGAGGGAAGGAGAAAGCCCCGCCATTGAGATCGTGATACTGGGCTGGACTTGAAGCCTTCAAGTTGGAGGGCTGAAAGTGTCACCGCCGTCTACCCCCTAGACAATTTGTATCCATATTGACCCATGAAGTATAGTCAGTCATGAAGCAATTTGAGAGAGTCTTATTGAAATGAAAGGCAGAGATGAAGAAAGAAAGAGGAGAGAAAGAAGCTGAAGAATAAGAATTCTGGTGTAAAGGAAAGCGGAAGGTGCGCACGTGAGAGCGTGGTTGACCCGCCAAGCAAAGTTTCGTGTTCTAGAAGCCATTCCACAACAGACTTCACTGCCGCGAACTCTCATCATTGCACATCAACCACTTCCAACCTGCGAATCCATTCTCCAGCCGTATTCGAAGCCCAAAATGACAGGTGGATTACAAAACTTCGTCCTTGGCCCCGAAGATCAACCTCATCGCCTAAACCGTCAGGCTGTTGGAGAACAAGCAAGAATCTCGACAAGCCGAAAGGCTACCCATCAAGCAGCCCTAGCCAGCACTGCACCAGCTCCCGGCTATGCTTCGAACTCAGCAGGCGGACGAAACACCTATCCTAATCCCCAGTACCAGCAACAGCCATTTGACGAGACTGTGAGTTCCGACTTCGATCTTACAAAGAGTTCTGTACAATTAGATCAGTTTCAACAGCATCCCGCAGTGCCTGAACGGCGATATAAAGAGGAGCAATATTCTGATATTGAGGAAGACGATGAGGCACGTCCCGCCGAGGCAGAATACGCTCGTCAACAACGCGATCATCCTCAATACAAGCACGGTCGCCAACCTCACATGGCATTCAAAGGGGGAAAGCCACACCAAATTCACAATGGACATGCAACGCCTGGAATTTATGGACGCTTCGAGCAAGCTGCTCAGCATGGAAATATGGAGCTCCGCCCAAGCCGCTCTGACGATCAACCACAAATGTCCTCGAAGAAGCGTGGCCGCTCAGATCAGTACGAATACACTCTCACAGCAGAGCAGCAGCATGAAGCACAAGATCTGGAGCCTGTCGACGAAGACGACCATTCATTGCAAGCCATTCCCAACATTCGTCAAGAAGAGAATAGCCAAGAGTTCGAAGGAAGCAGTTACAATTCCCAAAATGGAAGTCAAAATGGAGAAGTAAAGCTACCAGTCTCGTCAGCCGCTTCACCCGACTACACAGACGAGCAGTTGAAAGCCATGGCATATCAACAGCTCAAGGACGAGACTTGGGACAATGAACCTCATGGCCGACTAAACGACCAGGAAGAGCAGGAGACTCAGATTCCCAGACTCCCTTTACAAGAGCGGATTCAACAAGCCATCGATAAAGACTTCGAGCACGGTGGTTCGAGAGAGGGAGGTGTCGCAAGAGCCCAAGAGGACTTGTACTCTCAACTCTCGAAAACCGAATGGGACGAAGCTGGCGATATCTTGATTTCACGAATTACGGAAGTCATGCAGAAATATCAGAAGGCGCGACAGGATAAGCGGGAGATGGTTTCACGATTCGAGAAGATAATAGAGGATAGGGAAAAGGCTATTCGAGGCAAGTCTGAGATCCTGAACAAGAAGTTCCAGGCTATGAAGAAGGGAGGGGAAGGCGTGTTGGGTGCGAAATTCTAACTGGACGACTCTAGAACTTGCATCTTCCTCGTCAACGCCACCTTCAGTGTCATTAGAAGCTGGATCGGATGACTTGGGAAGAGAGCAGGTTCTAGAGGAAAGAATGGAAGAAAGACCGGATACTCAGACATGGTATGAAATGGCAAGAGATATGGCTCTGCGGTTCTTTAACAGATGAGGCGCATGTGACTGGCATGCTAGCTATAGTATTTCATTCGGTGTACGGAAAAGGGTATGGTGAAGATAGCATTGCTAGGAGTTCTCTCAAGATACCCATTTGCTATCAGTACCAATAAATCAAGTATAATTATCAAAATCTAACAACTTCCCTAACCCTCCTATCCCTCCCCACCACCAACCTCAACTGTTTGCCCTCCCCCTTTCCCTCCTTAAGCACACCACCCCTCACCCCTTCCCCCCACAACTCATACCCCGGCATATACCCATCCACGAACCTCCTCACCATCTCATCACTCATCCCCCTCCCCTTCTCCCTCCTCAACGCCCGTTCCTGCTCCAATCTCCACTCATAAACAAACCCCGTATCCTCAGCATCAATATGTATAAACGCATCAAACGTATCCGTGATCCCCTCATACTCCCTCAACTTCTCATTCACAAACTGTAAATCCTGTAATCGATGTCTATGCAACGTAACGGAAGGTTCCTTCTGCCTCTCTACCACTTTTTCCAGAGGCAAAGATCTAAAGCCTACACACCAGCCCTCGAATATCACGACCTGTATCTTGGGTGCCCCTGCCGCATTTACGATCTTCCATTCTGCGGCTAGGACGCGGTCCCCGGCGCCAGAGAACGCGGATTTGTCGTATTGCGGGATGGCGACTTCTTCTCCTTTTGCTAGTGAGGAGAATAGAGATGTGGCGAGGGGGATGTCGTGGGTGCCTATTCCCAGAAACCAGATTGTTAGCTTGCGCTCCAATGCTCAATTCCACCTCCATTCCTACTCCCCAACTCCAAAGAAGGATAATATGAAAAGGCGGCACAAACCAGGTTCTCCCCTGTGCTGCACCAGCGGATTCAAGGGGTTGGCGGCGGCTAAAGCAACTTGATCCTCATGCCTCAAATACAAATCATCGATACTCAGCACTAGGGTTTCCAATCCTTGTTCTTGGAGGGTCTTTGCGAGCGAGGATACGAGCGTGGTCTTTCCGGAGCCTTGGATGCCGTTTAGGCCTATGACGAATGGTTTCGTGGTTGGGGCAGAAGGGAGGAGAGAGATAATGAAGGGGATGCAATGGGGGGTTTTGTCGTCGATTATGTGGGCGGGAGCTGTAGGAGGAAGTTTGGAGGCGGGTCCTGCATTCGCGGAGTTTGGAGGAGAGGACATTTTGAAGAATTGATCGCCATCGGGTTACCAATGGGTTTGGACTTGGTGTTCACATCGTGAAGTTGATGTTTTGGCTCAGGGACAACTTCGGGCGAAATTCCCCCGCGATGCGTACCTTAAAAATCGAGAGGCGGTTTCCACATGCCAAATACAATCTCAATGTCTCAATGAATTTGATGCGTTCAGACCTGAATCTGCTGACATGCAAATGTAAGATATTCTACGTCTCGCTCATAATCCAAATCCTTTTCCTCGCACGTGAGCCCTCCGCGACAAATTTTAGCATGTGAAATCAGCATGCTGATGTGGGGTCTGGGGATTTTGTCGTCATGCGCCATTGCATCGCCAATGAACAGGTGAGCCGAGGCATGTTGATGATCACCGAGCTCCATTACTCGGAAGATGTTTTGACATCTCTGAATATCTTCTCTCCTCCCCTCCCCCTCTCCTCTTTCTTAATCAAATTCTTTCGTTTGTGAACAGACAAGAGTATACAGAAAAGCAATTGATAATGTCGGAATTAAGATATGATGGCCAGGTTGTGGTGGTTACGGGTGCGGGTGGTGGGTTAGGGAAAGCGTGAGTACTTTGGGAGTTTGTTGCGTGGTGAGGTGCTGACTTGGAGATTAGATATGCGTTGTTCTTTGGATCGAGAGGTGCGAGTGTGGTTGTGAATGATTTGGGAGGATCGTTCAAGGGAGAGGGAAACTCGACCAAAGTATGCATGCCCCATCTAACCCCCCCATTGTTGGTAAACACATACTGATCAACACAGGCCGCAGATGTAGTAGTCAACGAAATAAAAGCCGCAGGCGGCAAAGCAGTAGCCAACTACGACAGCGTCGAAAACGGGGACAAGATCATTGAAACCGCCATCCAAAACTACGGCCGCATCGATGTCCTCCTCAACAATGCTGGTATCCTCCGCGATGTCAGCTTCAAGAATATGACCGACAAAGACTGGGATTTAATCATCGCGGTTCATGTCAAGGGTTCGTATAAATGTGCGAGAGCTGCGTGGCCATATTTCAGGAAACAGAAGTATGGACGGGTTATCAATACTGCTTCTGCTGCGGGGTTGTTTGGAAGTTTTGGTCAAACCAATTACTCGGCTGCTAAGTTGGCGATGGTGGGCTTTACAGAGACTTTGGCGAAGGAGGGTGCCAAGTACAATATCCATGCTAATGTTATTGCTCCAATTGGTATGTTTCATTCTCCCTCCCAAGGGCTAGACTAACAGTATACAGCTGCAAGCCGAATGACAGAAACTGTCATGCCACCCGATGTCCTCGAAAATCTCAAGCCAGACTGGGTTGTTCCTCTTGTAGCAGTTTTGGTACACAAGGACTGCCAAGAAAACGGTGCCATTTTTGAGACTGGAGGAGGACATGTTGCTAAGCTTCGATGGGAGCGTGCAAGTGGCCTGCTCTTGAAGGCGGATGATTCTTATACCCCAGGTGCAATTTTGAAGAAGTGGAATCAGATTAGCAACTACAAGGATGCTCAATATCCTACCGGTGTTGCTGATTTTATGAGCCTGCTGGAGAAATCTATGAAGATGCCTTCAAATGATAAGGGAGAAACTCTTGATTTCAAGGGCAAGGTTGCTTTGGTTACGGGTGGAGGTGCTGGGTAAGTATTTCTTGACTTCAAAAGGAGTTTCTCTAATAATGTGCAGTATTGGCCGAGCATACTGTTTAGCATTCGCCAAATACGGTGCATCAGTTGTTGTTAATGATCTGGTGAACCCAGATGATGTCGTCCAAGAGATCCAAAAAGCTGGTGGCAAGGCAGTGGGTGTCAAGGCATCTGCTGAAGATGGAGAGACAGTTGTCAAGGGTGCCATTGATGCCTTCGGACGTATCGATATTATCATCAACAATGCTGGTATTCTCCGAGACAAAGCCTTTACTAACATGGAGGATAAAATGTGGGACCAAGTTATTGCTGTTCACTTACGAGGCACATACAAGGTTACCAAGGCAGCATGGCCATATATGCTTAAGCAGAAGTATGGACGTATCGTCAACACCACATCCACCAGTGGTATCTACGGAAACTTTGGACAGGCCAACTATGCTGCAGCTGTAAGTTTCTTTCTCGCGAAGGTGTGTGATATACTAATGCTTGATAGAAATGCGGTATCCTAGGTTTCTCCCGTGCTCTTGCACGTGAAGGAGCAAAATACAACATCTACGTAAATACAATTGCCCCCAATGCCGGAACCGCCATGACCCGAACCATCATGCCGGAGGAAATGGTTCAAGCCTTCAAGCCTGACTACATAGCACCTCTTGTTGTCGCCCTCTCCTCCGACAAAGTTCCCAAGCCCGCAACCGGAAACCTTTACGAAGTCGGCAGCGGTTGGGTCGGACGAACCCGATGGCAACGATCTGGCGGCTTTGGGTTCCCCGTCGACGTGAAGCTGACACCCGAACATGTCCTCCAACAATGGGAGAAGATCACCAATTTCGAGGATGGAAGAGCGGACAATCCAGAAGATGCACAGGACGGCTTGAAGAGTATTATGGCGAACATGCAAAATAGAAAGGGTGGTGCGAGTAAGGTATGATCCTTCTCCTCCTATCCCTCCATACTGGCGTTTCTGTATATCTGTAGTTGTACACTCAATCAACCATCCATTAACCCATTTTCTATGCAGAAAAGTGAAGTGAACCAAGAAATCCTAGACAACATCGCCGCCGCCAAAAACGCCAAAGCCGCCGGCACAGAATTCACCTACGAAGAAAAAGACGTAATACTCTACAACCTCGGTATCGGAGCCAAGAAAACAGACCTCCCATTCGTGTTTGAAGGACATGAGGATTTCCAAGCTCTACCTACATTCGGCGTCGTCCCCTTTTTCAGCGCAGAAACACCTTATAGTATCGATGACGTTGTGCCTAATTTCTCGCCCATGATGCTCCTCCACGGAGAACAATACCTAGAAATCCTACAATACCCTATTCCCACTTCAGCCACCTTGGTCAGCTACCCCAAACTCCTCGAAGTCGTTGACAAAGGCAGTGCCGCAATCCTCAAATCTGGCACAACGACCATAAACAAAGAAACAGGTAAACCAGTATTCTACAACGAAATGACTGTCTTTATCCGCGGCAGCGGTGGGTTCGGTGGTCAGAAAAAGCTTGAGAATCGTGGTGCTTCGACTGCGGCGAATGAGCCCCCTAAACGCGCTCCTGATTTTATAGCTGAAGAAAAAACTACACCTGAGCAAGCTGTTTTGTATAGGTTGAGTGGGGATTATAATCCGTTGCACGTAGACCCAGCATTCGCCAAAATGGGAGGTTTCAAAGCCCCTATTTTACACGGTATGTTCACTCCTATCCCCGGCCCCTTGCCCCACCATTTACTCCCCTTACCCCGAAACACAAGATCCAAAACTGATTGAGAAACAGGACTCTGCTTCTTCGGCATCGCCGCAAAATCCATCTACGTCAAATACGGCGCGTTCCGCAACATCAAAGTCCGCTTCGCGGGCACGGTGTTACCTGGTGAGACGTTAGTGACGGAGATGTGGAAAGAGGGGAATAAGGTGGTGTTTCAAACGAAGGTCAAGGAGACCGGGAAGTTGTGTATTGCGAGCGCGGCTGCGGAATTAGTTGGGGAGGGCGAGGGGAAATTGTAGCATTGGGTCATGGCGGGAAGAGAAGAGAGAGGGGTGTGTATTGTATTAATAGATAAACATTCTCATCATGACAACAAGTACCCAAAAAGAAAGAAAAATCTCTTCCTTCCATTCATCAAACGTTCATATCCCCAATACACCTGAACCTTGAGAGTAACATATACCCTGCAGTAGCTGCGTAGGTAAGTAGTTCCCTCGCACACCCCTCGTGAATACGCGTATATACCCCAAATACCGCATTTTTTCTTAACAAACAGTGCAAACAGGGGATGTGACGCAGTTGGTAGCGTGCTACCTTAGCATATATATCTTCGATCTCCGATTGAGGGAGGCTAATGTGGTAGAAGTCCCGGGTTCGAATCCTGGCGTCTCCAATTTTTGGCACGTTTATTCCATTTTTTGTCTTTTTTTTTTTTCACCTTCCAATAAATAAAAAGACTCTTGCATTTCTCTATAGGTACTTACTCGCCCACTGTTAGATTTCACAAGTGAGGATCTAGGTAGATGGGACGAGATTGTGGGGGTGGTTTCAAAGGTAGTTTTATTAGGTATTCATTTATTTATTGTTGTGTACGAAGTAGTGGATGGGGGAAACGCGTCTCTCAAAACTCCCACATGAACTACAAACCCTTCTCCACCCCTCAGTGCCGGTATCAATACCTTGTCTGGGACGCGCCAGACACGGAATGAGCGGTGGAAGGCTGATAGCCAGGCTTCGAAAACTTCGGGGGAGCGGAGTTGTTGCGCTATTATACATATTGTTGGCCTTGCTCCCTTTTCCTCACTATCTCTAGCGCCCTCATTCCTCGACGATTTGGATGAATGAGTGGGTATATGTGAGGATCGCAACCGACAAATATCGACGCAAGTTTGCACAAATGGTGATATGAGAGTATCGTTGTAGATGCAATCACACGCTATCAACACATCTAACCCCTCCTGTGAACCCGCAAGTTCTTGCGTCACCTGGTCAGTCTCCCAATCTAGGCTTTGGAAGACGATCTTCTCCCCACTACTTGCATTCTCTGTCACTTTTGCCGTACTCCCTCGTTTGGGTTTCGCACCACTTTTTCGACTTTGTTTAGAGGATGAAGTATCCGCCTGATTCTGAGCCAAATTTTGGGAAATAAGTTTTTGGACATAACTCTGGTCTGTCAGGATATAATTTTTTATGAGTGGGGAGAGTGCAAGTGCAGTGAGGCCTGAGATGCCACATCCTAGCTCCAGCACCACTGACCCGTGATCCAGGATCCCATGCTTGAAAAGGAAATTCTCCGGAGCGGTAAGCCAACAGGCGAAGAGGGGAGTGATTTTCCAGACAACTGTGATTTGTCAGAGCAAGATCAGTGGGCGGAGAAGCGGGAAGGCAGGTGGAGCGAGAAGGCGGGGAGCGGACAGCGAAGCGGAAAGGAAGGTTAAAAATATGGGTACATAAACATACCCGCCCCGGTTGTCCCACCACCACGATCTGAATTCAAAATCGTAGGGCTCTGGCTGATTTCAAAATCTCGACCTGAAATGGTGAGGGAAAGAGTGGAAGCTTTTGGGTCGATAAAGCCCAGGTTTTGGGAGGGGAGCGGAAGGGTGAAGAGGTGGTAGGATTCTGTGGATATTTAGTACGTTGAAAGTCTAAGTAGGAAACTGGAAAAGGATGCATAAATGAGGCATTGCTTAAAATTTACCTTCTTCGGGGTCCTCGATCTCCGGACCTAGAGCGTCTAGGAATTCTTGCAGGCCCATGAGTGCTGATTGCTTGTGAACGTAGGTAGATAGAGGTGATGAGTCGTTGATGATGTGTCAGGAGGAATGATTGATGGGGGTCCCTGTTAGGGATGGGGTGTAAGTTAATGGGTCCTACATGGGTGGGTGATGTTTGGGTAGAATGCATTTCAGTGGTTGAAGTGTTTTCGTGGCCATTTAGCTTCACCTTGAAGTTTTTGGTTGGATCTTGATTGAGCCACTCCAGGGAGTTTACCTCTGTCAGCTCACAGACCGGTCAATTGGTGTCTGAGATGACTCTGGATGTCCGGATCCGTTGATTCTAAGCTCTGATCCTAAAGCTGCCCAACTAAACGACGTTGCTCATTAGGTCTTAGGTGATATTGGGGTAAGACAGTGGACGGGTGGGCGGAGATTGCTGGTGATCAGTTAAGCAAACTCAAGAGAGACTGTTTGGGCCTGATGTTGGAAACAAACGCACTTTTATCAAGAATAAAGGATTCTTACAAATTGTGAATAGCTGAAATATATATAAAAATCATCTCTAATACGACTCGTGATATTTGGTCCAAAACAGTAGTATCTCCGAGATCTTGCAGGTACCTCGGGGTTTTAAACAGGGGTGGTGAATTTAGCGACCAGGGCTCTTAGGCGGAGGCAAGGTAATGACGATGCTTCCCCAAGATCATCACAAAAACAAGACAGCTCAGCAACCTCAACAACATCACCATTGAAAAGTGTTGAGCCACTGCGATTTTTCTTTGATTCATCTCTTGCATACCGCCAACTTCACACATTATATTCCTTCCCCTCACATCCTTTTTAGCTATTCCGACCGAGCCCAACATGTCGCTCAAGAATGCCACCGTGCAGCCAAAAATCTATTCGACTCACAAACCGCCATTCAGCGTTGAAGCACCTGGTTACGAGAAGGTAGATGGCGAAACCATTCCCCGCAGACATCCCTTGACCGTCAACAAACTTCAAGAGCGACCACAAGAAGATATCGCAACAATCTTCGACATCGTCAAGCGGAGTTCCGAAAAGTACGGCAATGCCAAAGCTCTCGGCACACGAAAGCTCATCAAGACTCACCAAGAGACCAAAAAGATCAAGAAGACCGTCGATGGCAAGGAGCAAGAGGTCGATAAGAAATGGACATACTTTGAGTTGAGCGGTTACGAGTATATGAGCTTCCACGACTACGAAAAATTGATCCTACAAATCGGGGCGGGATATAGGAAGTTGGGTTTGACAAAGGAGGATCGGGTACACATCTTCGCTGCGACGAGTGCTCACTGGTTGGCTACTGCTCATGGCGCTGTTTCGCAATCCATGCCTATTGTCACTGCCTACGATACCCTGGGTGAGGAGGGCCTGAAACACTCCTTGGTAGCTACAAGGGCGAAGGCCATCTTCTTGGATCCTCATCTCTTGCCTACCTTGATTAAACCTTTGAAGGAAGCGACGGAGATCAAGTATGTTATCTGGAATAGTCAGAATGAGGTCAAGCAGGAAAATATCGACAAACTCAAGCAAGCGCACGAGAGACTCGAGATTTTGAGCTTTGAGGAGCTTCGTCAGCTTGGAGAGAAGAACCCAGTTGATGCCGTTGAACCGTCGCCAGAGGATCTCTGCTGTATCATGTATACTTCGGGTTCCACTGGTCCTCCAAAGGGTGTGCCATTGAAGCATAAGGCTGTTATTGCTGCAGGTGAGTAACAAACCGAAGCTTCTGATGTATGCTAATGTTTTCAGTCGCCGGTGTCAGTGTGATTGTCGAGCCTTACCTTGGACCTGGCGATGGTCTTCTTACCTACCTCCCTCTCGCCCATATCCTCGAATTCGTCTTCGAAAATGCCTGTTTATACTGGGGTGGAACTATGGGATACGGAAATCCTAAGACATTGTCGGATACCTCGGTGAAGAATTGCAAGGGTGATATCCGAGAATTCAGACCTACTGTTCTTGTTGGTGTTCCAGCGGTTTGGGAATCGGTGAAGAAGGGTATCGTTGCGAAGGTCAACTCTGGTTCTCCAATCGTCAAAAATCTCTTTTGGGGTGCCTTGTGGGCGAAGAACAACCTGCTTCATTGGGGCTTGCCAGGTGCTGGTCTTCTCGATGCGGTTGTCTTCAAGAAGGTCAAGGAGGCGACTGGTGGTCGATTGAGGATTTGTATGAATGGAGGCGGACCAATTGCAAAGGATACGCAACGTTTCATTTCGATGGCCATTACTCCTATGATCAACGGATATGGATTGACCGAGACAACTGCTATGGGAGCTCTGATGGATCCTATGGAGTGGACTGATGAATCCTTGGGAGACATTCCTGGTTCAGTCGAGATCAAGCTTGTTGATTTCCCCGATGCCGGATATTTCGCAACGAACAAGCCCAACCCACAAGGCGAGATCTGGATCCGAGGCGTAACAGTCATGGAAGGCTATTACCAAAACGAAGAGGAGACAAAGGAGGCTCTCTCCCCAGATGGATGGTTCAAGACCGGTGACATTGGAGAATTCGACCACAACGGCCATCTCAAGATCATCGACCGCAAGAAGAACCTCGTCAAGACCCTGAATGGCGAATACATCGCCCTTGAGAAGCTTGAATCCGTATACCGCGCTGCCACTGTCGTCGCCAACATCTGCGTATACGCTGATCAACAACGCACCAAGCCGGTCGCCATCATCGTCCCTGCCGAGCCCGCGCTCAAGAAACTAGCGGAGAGAATTGGTGTCGAAGGACATGGCATCGAGGACTTGGTGCATAACAAGAAGATCCAGAATGAGGTATTGAAGGAGCTTCAGCAGGCGGGACGACAGGGTGGGTTGAGCGGGATTGAGATTGTAGAGGGTGCGGTTTTGGCAGATGAGGAGTGGACGCCCCAGAATGTGAGTCCTTTTCCAATACCATTTCTCGAGGCAAGACTAATCAAGCGTAGGGATTGACGACCTCAGCCCAAAAACTGAACCGGAAAAAGATCCTCGACAAATATCAGAAAGAAGTCGATGCGGCGTATAAGGCTAATAACTAGATGTCGGCCTTGCCTGGAGGAAATTGATATGTAGATGAGAGAGATGAGCGAACACAACATGGAAAGTGTGGGCTATGAAATGAAATGGAATAAAATTGCGAAATGAGCGGCCTGCACTTGCTTTGTATTTGAGACGGAGAAGCTGTATGATAATCCTGTAGCTGTAACCAGAGTTTCTTTGCTTTTATTTCACTGCGTAAATCTTGAGATGATGTGTACTGTGCCGCATATGAATAATACCCTGCGGGTGATCAACCCGGAAGGTACCGAGGAAGCATGTGAAATCCCATGTGGTTATGGGGCCATTTTTGGGGGGTGGGAATTCTATTTATAAATCTTTGGGTTGGGGGTTATTGAGTACTCCGTTCTCTCCCCAAATTACAACATTCATGATTCATATAAGGGCGAGGGGAATGGGGTCGGAGAGTGAGATTGAAGAGAGGTATGGAAGTAGCAGGTGAATGGATGATGATGATGGTGAAGGAAGAGCCGGGCGAGGGATTGGGTTTTGAAGGGAAATTCAAGATTAGAGAGATTTGTAGATGGAAATTCAATTCTTGTTTACAGAATAACTAATATTTTTAGCTATTCTGGGTTTTTTGTTTAAGAATTGAGATGGGGATGGTGTAGGGTATTGGGGTCGAGGAAAGTGATGCAGCGAATATGAGAGGGATGACAGCAGGAGAGAAACATTTGTGGAATGATTTTAGAAGAGAAAGGACATTTGGAAATTGTGATAGAAGATAATTTGTTGATGTTTGGAGACTGATTGATATTTTGAGCAGTTTATGGTTTAGTGTGTTGGATTGATGAATAGTGGGTATCTTAGATACTAGATTAGCTTCTTTAATAGAAGATAATGTTATAGATCTAAAGAAATATTAAGATCTCACTCTAAACAATTCTAAAACTAATTATTCTCAGGTATCCTAAATATATCGCTCTAATCATCGGTCTAATCGTCGATATTACTTGCTTTGTTTATAGTCAAGGAAAGCAAATATCCTTTAAAAGTAGATATCCTAGCAATACTAATTCTTTTATAATTTAATATACTATAGATATGAAATAATAGATAACAGGTATATTTAAAAGCATTTATTCGAAAAATTTAAATAATCTAATTTTTATTTCAAAAGCTTTCTTTCATTTTTCAAGAAGATCCTCCCTTGCAAAGACGTCCAATATAATCCTCGTTTTCCTGATGTCGAAAAATTCCCCGTTCATAGTCCCGTCTCATCGAAAGTCGGCTCAGGAGGCTTCTAGGGCCTGTTCTACCACTCAAAGACCAGCAATTTCTTTGATCACCACTTCCATATCCTCCTGTGGCAACTCTAATAATTCATTCCCGGTGATCTCGTTCCCTGAAGCCCAATGACCCCCTCCATCTTTCCATAGAAACCATCCCCAGAACCTTCCAAAAGCCCTGAAATCCCCTTTCTGCAACATCTCTAGCCCCTCCTCCTTCCAGGCCTCTGCATCCACCTTCTTGACTTCGAACTTCTGTCCCGTGGCACGCTCCGCTGTATCAAGGATCTGGTTCTCCGTGGTTCTAAAGGAGGTGACAAAGAGGTATTTGTTCGTTGTCTCCGCCGGCTTTTGGAGAACGCTGGCGATGGCACGAGCTATTTGGGGGATTGTAGTCATAATATAGGACTCATTGCCCGAATCAATAATTGTGGCTGTGTGATTTGGAACTGAGATGCCCAAGTAACCTGATTTGAGACTCTAGCTTGGATGTTAGTTCTATACAGCCTTTCATATGACGGAAGTCGAGGTTAAATACCCAGTCAAACAACGGTGCGGAACCAATAGCTGTCCATGTGAAGTCAGGATTTCCGGAAGCCTTCTCATTTAGGTAGTCAAGTATCGCCTTCTTTGGCTTCAAGCGTTGATATACCGCAGGAATATGCTGCTCTATCGCCGACATGTCGGGTGTATAGGGACCGAAATCGCTAGGAACGAAGCGCTTTACGCCATTGGCGATGGCTGCATCTATAATTTTGGTCTGGGCCATCGTGGCCAGAGCACTGATCGTGGATACAATTGCATCTTGGCCCTTGCAGGCTTGAGCAAGAGAAGCTTCTGAATAGTCTGTTTGGATAACTTTGACGTTTGGGAAGGAGCTGTTGATCGAGTCGTCTCGAGAGAGGAGGCTGACCGTGAAGTTTGCCGAGAGGAGATGTTGGACAACGACTGGACCAACATTACCTTTCGACTTTCGATAGTCAGTGACTTGAGTTTAGGATGAACGAGGTATATTGTTACTTACACCGACGACCAGGACGTTCTTGATGGAGGACATGTTGAATTGGCAGTATTTGGAGGTGATTAAGTGAAGCTATGGAAGTATGATTTTCTGTTCAGGAACTTCGTGAGAAAGGGTCCCTATATATATCTAGTTGATACTAATTTGAGGGTGGTCTCGGTCGAATGCAGTTGCTTAACAACGGAGGTGCCGAAATGGTCCTAAATCCGCCTTCGACCGAATTCGACCGGGACCAAGGTGTGTTTTTACAAGGTATTCTATTAAAACGCTAGCAACTTTTATACTAGCACTTGACCGTTTTATATTTGCTGATTTTTATATTTATCCGCATTGGCATTTGCCTGTTTTGCCAGTTGAGATGATAAAATAATTATCTCTTAAAATTATCCTAGTAGAAATTTTACATAGGTAGTGGAGTAAAATATATCTCTACTTTCCATGTGCTTGTAATATTTAATATACTGTAATATTATTATTACTCGGAGATACTAATTAGTCTTTATTATCATTTTTTATTTTCATATTATTTTAACTTATAGTTGTTCTATAATTGAGTTCTAAAGTATCTCGAATTACAGGAAATTTTTGGGGGGTGGGGGGTGGTTTATAGATTTTTTCGGTAAATGTAAGCGAATTCTGTCACCCCCTGTGGCCACGGATTTTCCGCCACGGACTTTCCGCCATCGACTTGTTAAACCTCCATTCCATAACTCCGTGGAAAATGCGTCCTCATCTAATTGCATCATACCCAAGGGTGCAAAATGAGAGATAGAATTCGCGTCGGCGGCCTGTATCTTGCAAATTTTGTAGGGTCGGTGTAGTAGAGAATCGCCTTGTGCTAATTGCATCTCCCACCTGCGAACTGGATCAACACAACCCTCAACCAACCAATAATGCTACCTCTTCAAAATTAGAGATTGCCACACGGCTCCTTCGACTTGAAGAGCTTCTGGCAGAACGGACCTCAGGACCAGGAGTTTTCCTGAGACAGAATGAAGAACATGTTCCTGAGCGCGTCAAAACCGAGCATCCCTATCCGCGCGCAACAGAACTAAGCGATCAGATCCAAGGCTTAGCAAAGGATGTTTCTTAGCTCAGGAGCGTCTTCCTAACGGATGAGTTCTCAGTGATAATTGAATTGAGCAAGTGTTGGATGAGCTATTGAGCTAACTTTCGAAGTCCAGATCACCAATCCGTCGGGTAATGCTCAATACATGCCCACTTGCGCGGATTTCGAGTGCATAGCTCTACCTATTTCCACAAGGTACTCAAAGCGAACCATCGCGATGCTTGTCGCCCCCACAACTTGCAGAAGCTCGAGGTCTTTTCCGGAAATATTGCGAGAATGTCAATCATCTTCACCACTTTGTTCATGCCCCTTCCATGTCCTCCATCTTTGAAGAAGTCTACACCAATTCAGGACAGCATGGACAGATTGAAATCGGACAAGTTATTTTGGCCCTCGGTGTGTTTACGGCCGCAACTCACTCCTGTGTTTCGGCCGATAGCGAACGTGGACTATTCGCAAGCGCTTACGTTGTTGGCAACAGCGCAAGCGGTACTGAAGACGAAGCAGGCCAGATTGCACACGTTGTACAAGGGCAAACGTCCATATAATTTCGAGAGCAGTGCAATGAAGAGAGGGCCAAAACTTAGCAGATCAAATATATGGACGTGACGAAGGCCTCCAGCGTGCCACTGGTGGAGTGGAAGGTTGCCATTACGTCTGAAGAGGCGAAAGGACTTGTTTCGACGTCGGTGGAGAGCCACGCATCGCAGTGTGAATTATATACTTACGATAGAAAGGTGATCATGGATGCCATCCCTACAGCCGTGAGTCTCTTCCTTGTCGGCCAGTTTTGAGGATTCTCAGGATCGTTGGCGTCCCAACCCACGATGTTCGGGTCACCAGTAGTCTGCTCATCCGTTGATGCTGTAGACTCACATCAAGATTGTGGCCTACGGATTGTCTGTCAACGCCCAAAGGTGATGCATCTGCATCGATTTTCAGTTGGCTGTCTGTCGATGGACGAGGCGACGTGCCTGTGGTATATTTGGTCGTGCCGTCCATCCCGGAAACATTCAACTCTTACCCAACAAAATTAAATATAGATCGAGATGAATGTAAATGTAGCTTTGAGAAATTGAGGATAGACTAATACGTGCGGAAATGCGAGGTCTTATACTTTAATAAATGTTTGGGTTTGGGGTAAGGGGTAAGGGGCGATCTCGCAGCGGACATTGCCCATGGAGTTTCCGTCGGCTGTTCTATCATTGGTCGATTCAAAAGGCACAGGTAGCGGAGGAAGACCATCCTACTCACTCTCGAACCTTGACTGGACGTCTCGCTTTAAATCTGGAACGTCTCTATCGATCCCAGCCGCCCATGAAACGATCGGATGTAACGGGACTCGCTAGTCAGCATCCCTATATAACTAGACTATCTAGGTTTCTAGGGCACCATCACTCCTTAATATATTCATGAACCACACCATAGAGCTTTACACTCCCCTGACATCGAATACATCCTTCGAAGCAACATCAACCATACTCTTGTTGACTAGTAGCTTGACTATAGCTTTGCGCCTATTCTTACATATTTACGAGAGCAACTTTAGGCTAGATATACCCTTCGTTAACAATTCCGTTCTCATTTTCAATGGCAAAACCAACACTCGTCTTCGTCCCTGGTATCTGGGAAGGCACTTCCGTCTTCGATGTAGTAGCAAGCTCGCTCCGAGGGCATGGATATAACACTCTGTATGCTCCTCTTGTCTCAACCGGCCATAAATCTCCTGGAAACCCTACGTTGCTTGATGATGTGCAGCACATTCGCAATGTTATCAAGCCGCTCGTCGAGGAAGGCAAGGATGTCATCGTCGTTGGTCACTCTGCAGGCGGCCCACTGGGTGCTGCGGCAACCAAGGGCCTGAGTTTGAAGGAAAGAAATGAAGCTGGCAAAGTTGGTGGGGTCAAGAAGTTTGTATTTTTGACGGCTGGACTAGTGCCAGCTGGATGGCGACATCCTGACGTGCTGGATTTCTATGATATCCAGGTGAGACAATTTCTCCAATCTACTCTTATACTAGGTAGCCGACGTTAATCCCAAAAAGGGAATATCATAACATGTACTAACATAATTTGATACCACAGGGAGGTGAACAACGCTGCAAAGACCCCATGAATCTCCTCTTCAATGATCTGCCACCTGATGTCGCAGAGTCGTGGCTCGCGAAGATGCAATGTCAGCCTGCAACCGGATGGGCAGATGTTGTCGAGCATGCGGGATGGAAGGACGCGCCAAGTGTGTATCTCATTTGTGAGAATGACAATGCTATGTCTGTGGGGTTGCAGGAGCGAGTGTCAGCGATGGCGGGGTGTGAAATTGAAAGGTGTGGAAGCGGACATATGGTGATTTTGACCATGCCAGACAAGGTAGTGGAAGTTGTACGCAAAGCGGCTGGTGAGGTGCTTTGAAATTTACAAGAAATATTGTAGCGGTATTCATATCCATTGCTTGGATGGTCTGGTTCGCGCGCAGGGCGTCAGGTAATCAGTCACACCATTCGTCACAATTTGAACGCCCCTTCAGTTAATAAAAGGGGTGAAGCTTGCTCACCACAACCATTTCTTCTTGTGTTTGCATGAGGTGGTTAGCGCAAAAGCTATTAAGCGATAGTAGTCTATATAGTGGTTGTTAGAGAAGCCAAAGTTGTACAAATAAGGAATACAAATATCGAGACATTAATCTTATATTCATATATATATATATATATATATATATTTATTTTAGAGCTTAAATTTTTATCTATTATGCCAGGGTACTTGGCTTTAGCAATGTGTGGTATAGGACAACGAAAGACAAGTTTTTTATGGAGGTGGGTTGATTGTATCTTGATACTAGGTATATAGATATTAAATCTGCCACAAATCTATTGATCTTCTGACCAATAGAGCTCTGTTACTGCTTCAAGGTATGTTGCTTGGATGATGATATTTATATTTTTTTAAGTACTGACTTGTATATGATAGGTTTTTAGTAATCTAGTTTGAGAGTAGTAGATATAGTACAAATCAAATCAATTATTACTTAACAGTGTACTTAAAAGGTCTTTAGTATACAAGATTTTGATAAATACAAAATATTTAGAAGATATAAAATAGAATTTATAAGAATAATATAAAAGATATTAAAATATATATACCTTAGATTTTAAGATACTTACTAAAATCAAAGTATCTATCTTTTTTTCGGTACATAGGGTTTTCTACTACACCGGAATAAACGTCATCTACTCAAACCGGCTAAAAGAGGAAGATCGCCGCCCTCGCTAGCTCCATCTTTTAAGTTTGCTTTGTAATTATAAATAAGCAAAATTCGTAAAATGTTGTCCAATCGAACAACGAATTGGAGATGGCTCAATGGTCTAGTGGTATGATTGTCGCTTCGGGCGCGCTCCGTGCGTATCCTCTCGCAAGAGAACGTTTGTGACAGGCCCCGGGTTCAAATCCCGGTTGAGCCCTTTTCGTCTTTGCTTTTATTGTTCCTTGCCTTTTGGTGGCGGTTGTGCGCGGGTTGAAAATTTTTGGTGGTTTTCGGTGAAGGATAAAGTTTTGGCGAGGGGAAAGGAAGGTTAAGCGAGGGTATCATTACGGCCTGTCTGTAGATGAGATAGGAAAGGATACCAGATCAATTCTGGGTTTTGTGAAGCTTTTAATTTAGAAAACTCTTATTTATTTGTTTGTATCTGGTGTTTAATTTGATGGCCATATAAATTCCCTGCCAATATGTAGATTTATTCTTCTATGTGTTCCCCTCATAACCACAGATTCATGGATGTCTTTAAGGAGAATAGCTACTTCATTGCCATACAAGCTTGACTGAGAATGAACTTGACGAAAGTAGACTTATACTTACTATTTCTTTGAGTATAAGTAGGATTGTAAATAAGAAACTGAAGAAAATGTAGATGTCGTTGCAAGCCTACATGGTAAGGTTGCCTAGCATAATCTATGGTTGAGGGAAGGAACGATACTTCCGACCGATAGGTAGCGGAGAGAAGTAATGCGAGAAATTCTACCCTCTCATAACCCCTATAAGATGTGTGGGTTTCGATTGAATCTCATTACTAAGTATGGCTCAGGATCGACTTGGGAGGCTCTAAAGTGGAAGGACAGATGTTAGCAAAGAGTATGCACCCGCCTCAAGCCGCACCCACCCACATATTCCTCTGCACCGAATGGTTTAAATTTTGGAATCGGGGAAACTTGAAAGCGCAATGCTCCTCTGATTCAAGCTCGAAACTTGGAGCAAGTTTTCTCTTTCTGTACTTCGTGGCATGTAAAGTCTGTGACAGTCTAGGGCTATCAATCTATTATCGTGTCGCGTGTTTGCTAGGCCGGGGAGCGTTGATGCTTTCAAAAACATACTATTGCTTGCTCAAAAGAAACTGCATGCCAGTTCTCGCCTTGCTGAATTTGGCAGAAGCTTCAAGTTCAGAACAAGAACACCTTTCCAGGTTTGTGAGGAAGGAGAGACTAGGCAGTGAGCTACGAATCAGATAACTTATATTATGATCCTGCCAATGGAACGAGATGTCTGTGCCTCGACAGCGCAAAATATGGCCTATCTTGCATCGAGCTCCGAATTTACATTTCGCGCTTCTTGTGGATCCCCAGTGCAATTAGCGAATTCCACCTGAATGAAGGACCGATACCATGACGTGCCAGTTGTTGAAAGTTCGACACCACTTCTATCTTTCATAAATACTGTATATCGGTCTTTTGACTTTCGTGGAGCGCGCCTTATTTTTATTTCTGGTTTTAGTCTTCCTTATTATGTCTGCTATTACCCTCTTGGGGCAGCTTACTCGGAAGGTACACTTCTTCCATTATCCTCGCCGTCTTTACGGTGTTTCTTATCCTTTGCAGCCAGCTCCCTATGACCCCGAGAGCCTCTAATTTACAAACTTAAGCTCTCATATATAGGCCACATAATTGGTCTACTCAGGATCAAGCGGTTTACTTCGAGAAGCTGAGGTACCATCCTCACCCTTAATCTCACACCCTCCTAACATAAAAACAGCGCAAATCGCCCCATGACAATCTTCACAATACCTATGATCAATGCAAAGATTTATGTTATCTCAGAGCCATTACTTGTAAAGAGAGCCTTCCGGTCAAAATCGCTGTCTTTTAGGCAATTTATGGAGGAGTTTGCTGAACGTATGCTTGGTGTTTCAGACGAAAACATGAAGCTCATAAGGACAAACCCGAGGACGAAAAGGTGCCTAGTTTTATGAGATATCTTTCTGCCTAGGGCGTCGACGCCTCCTCCTTCGACGCCCGCCGCTTTCTAAAACCCGGAAAAGAAACCGAAGAACATAAAGTACAGAAAAAAGCTTCTTCCCGTTTGGTGGTGGTAGGCATTTGTGTCCCGGAAAGAATTTTGCTATGGCGGAGATATTGGGCACGATGTTGGTTATGTTATTGGGCTTTGACGTGAAGAGTACAGATGGGGGGTTAATCAAGGTGCTAGGAATGATCACCCTGAAACTTGGAGAAGCAGTGGGGAAGCCGAATCTGGATGATGGAGCGAGGATTGAGAGGAGGAAGGGACGGGAGGACGTGGTTTGTAAGATTGATTGTTAGGGGTGGAATTTTGGAATACAGGTACATGTATATTCACACACATTTAGATATAGAGACTTGATTTTGAGATATGGACAGCCTAGAAATGATATCTATACTTTGCCATACATATCTACCTAGCGTCCATTGTATGAAGAACGCTCAGACAATAAGTTCTCCCCTTGAATTTGGCGACCTAAAAATCACAACTAGTATCCTGCGCACATTCCTAAGTGAAGAACTTTGTCCCGATCACTTCAAGTAACAGGCCAGCATCACGTATAAAAGCAATTCTTACTTCAAAATCAGCGACAGGGGCTAAGTTTGATATCACGTGCACTGAATTCATAACTAAGGTAATTTACGCGCCTCGCGTCCGCGTCTCACCCTCGAATTTTCCCTCAACACCACTTCCCACTATAGCCCCGATTCCTCTCTAAAAAAAACTAAAAAAAACGGCCGACTAAACTACCTCATATCACTTCTACAAATTCAATCGCCCTCCGCCGCAATGTCAACCCGCAAACGCACCCGACAATCGCTCCCCGACGACTCCCTCGATGACGAGCTTTCGCCCTCGAAACCTAACAGTGGGAAGAAAGATTTATTGGGCAGTGTGAAGAAGAGGAAACTAAATACATATGGGTCAGCGAGTCAATCAAAGAAGGGAGGATTTATTGAGAACTTGGGGAAGCTGTTTAGTTGGAATGGGAAGGGGAAGGAAAATGTGAGTGTGTGGAGCGGCGACGAGGAAGAGGGAGAAGAAGAGGGTGAGGATGAATTGAGTAAGGATATGTATGAGGATGATGATGCGGAGTTGGCAGAGGAGGTGGAGAAGGAGGTAAAGAATGGGGATATTTGGGATACTCCGGTGTCTGCGGACGAGGGGGCGGAAGAGCGGACTGTGGTATATACGCGGAGAAACAAGAAGATGAAGGAGAAGAGAGCTGCAGCGCCGAGGGAATTGGAGTCAGAGGAGGAACTCGAGGTTGATATTTACGATTTACAGAGCTCGGATGCTGAGAAGCCTGCGCCGCCTGGGATTCGGCCGAGTACGAAACGAGGTAACGTTTCTGCTACAAAATCGAGCTTGACGCTGGTTGCAAGATTACATGCTGCGAAAAAAGCAGCGGAGGAGGGTAGAGATACGCCGACAAAACACTCTGCTGGGAGGCCAAGGAAGGGGGTGGAGAATGGGAATAGAACATCACGGAAGGTCACACCTGGGGGGCAAAGGAAAACTGCTGAAGAGGCTTCTACAATACCGAAGCGTACGCCGGGAAGACCGAAGGGGGTTAAGGAAGCGATTGAACCTTCACCTAAACGTTCTTCAGGGCGCCCCAGGAAGTCAGATATATTGAAGAAAGCAAAGGCATTATCCAGACAGGCTATAAGAGAGGAGATGATACGAAGAGTGGAGGATAGTGCTGAGGAGGAATCTACGGAAACTGCGGCGGTAAAACCGAAGAGGACTTGTAGGAAAAGCATGCCTGAGTTGGAGGATACATCCGTAGCAGATGTGTTGGATGTCCCTGCATCTCGTGGAAGGGGTAGGCCGAGAAAGGACGTAGAGGCTGTTTTTGAATCGCAATCAGTTGTTTCGAAAGGCATACTTACTCCAAGTAAGGGCAGGCCCATCAAATCAAGAAAGAGCGTGAATTTTGAGGCTCACGAGGTGGATTTGGGGTTTAAGGACCTCCCTACATCTACAAAGAAGAAGCAGAAAGGGCGTAAAGCTAGTGAAAAAGCAACAGATGTGGAGCAGCTGGAGGACCTCCCCGCAACACCAAATAAATCACCACAGAAGCTGAAAGAGATGCTAGAACCTGAAGAAGAGCCAGATTCGGAAGAAAATGAGGACGTTGCATGTGCTATGTGTTTGGGCCTCGAATCTGCGACACCAAATCTTATCATATTGTGCGAAAATTGTGACCTGGCAGTTCACCAAGCTTGCTACGGAGTACCTATCATTCCAGAAGGAGAATGGCTCTGCAAAGATTGCCGACCTGAGGTCGATGATCTCATGGATTTAGAAGTGGATGATGACCTAGCTACGACTCAATTTTCCAGAAATCTTCCGGAAATTGAAGGATTTGAGGACCATCTACGAAGCACGCAGAGGCTTGTATTGGATAAGCTCACAGGTCAAAAGCGCATCAAACTTTGTGGTCATAATGAAGAAATGCAGAAGGTCCATCAAGTCGTCGAGCAAACAGTGCTAGCTGGTGAAGGCAATTCAATCTTAGTAATTGGAGCAAGAGGCTGTGGGAAGACGAATGTAAGTCACTTGTGTCAGATCCTAAATCAAACCTACTCATCACCTATAGCTTGTTGAATCAGTTATCTCCGATCTCTCTACCGTACATCGTGATAGCTTCCACGTTGTTCGCTTGAATGGATTCATTCATACAGACGACAAGCTGGCTCTTAAGGAGATTTGGCGGCAGCTTGGCCGTGAGATGGAAGTAGAGGATGATGGAAAGGTAATGTCAATCGCGAAAAAGCACCTTCCAATTGCTAATAACATCTCAGAGTAATTACGCCGATACTCTCGCATCTCTGTTGGCTCTGCTGTCACATCCTTCAGAAATTTCAGGAAATCAAGATGATCAGACCGCAAAATCTGTTGTTTTCGTCTTGGATGAATTCGACCTCTTCACGACCCATTCACGACAAACTCTACTATATAACCTATTTGACATAGCACAAGCGAGAAAGGCTCCAATCGTCGTTCTTGGCCTCACAACACGTGTTGATGTAGTAGAGGCACTCGAGAAAAGAGTCAAAAGCCGCTTCAGCCATCGATACGTCCATTTATCTCTACCTCGAAGCGTCCCCGCATTTTGGGAGATCTGCAAAGAGGGACTCACGGCCAACAGCAAAGAGCTCGACGAAGCAGGTTTTGACACCGAAGCCAACGGCTTTGACGACTTCCTTTCCTTTTGGCAATCAATGATCAGCGTGAGTACTCGACAGCCCTACAACTAAACAAGCTAACATTTGGTAGGATCTCTATAGCAAGGACGCACTGTTCAAGCATCACCTCCAATCACACTTCTATCGGTCGAAGTCCGTGCCGGGTTTTTTGGTCTCTTGTATCCTTCCAATTGCCAATCTTTCCCCAAAGAATTTTCCCTTGACGGGCCGGTCCTTTACGTCAAATACCATGTCTCTTGTACCACCGGACTCCAAACTCCACATCTTACAGGGACTTTCAGAATTGGAACTCGCTCTCTTGATAGCCGCAGCACGACTGGACATTATTTTGGACACAGATACATGTAACTTTGCAATGGCTTACGACGAATATAGTTCCTTAACTTCAAGGCACAAAATACAGACATCTAGTACCGGAATGGCCGCGCTCGGGGCTAGCGCAAAGGTTTGGGGAAGGGGTATAGCACTTGAAGCGTGGGAGAGGCTTGCGGAGTATGATTTACTGGTTCCTACGGGCATTGGTGGGGGTGCGGCACGGGATTTTGGAGCAGGAGGACGAATGTGGAAGGTTGATGTTGGTCTTGAAGAGATAACAGGAAGCGTTGATGGATTGAGTGGAGTAATGGCAAAGTGGTGCAGAGAGATATGAGATTCATAATACGACCCTTATCACGCCATGTCCTGCGGGAGAATCGGTGAAGCCGATTTGACAATTTGCCATATACTTTGGGGGCCAAGCTGGCCCGCGATGGTGATCATAAACCTTTCACGCCCGATCTCTGAGGGCTAACGGCAAAGTAAGCCGTGCTTAGTTGAGTGAAACCCGAGGTCACCACGCATTGTGCAATTCTCAACGAATTACTCAGCCAGCCTTCGATCATAATTTTGTGGCTTTCGTATTAATTTTCAAATGTGCATCAAAAGCCCCTGCATATTGCAGCCACTGGATTCGTATGCAGGGTTTAACTCCAAAAACTTCCCCCGATGGTATGCCGTGCAGATTCAATCGGTCGCACATTTGTGAGTTGTCAGTCTTAACGGACAACTTATAGTGAATTTCTATGAGGCTCCAAACCAAGGTTGCCTCGTGTTCAAGTCAATCCTTGTGGTTACAGCCTCGTGGCACGGTTCTGCTGGTGGTGTTTTCTTTTTCGTCACACGCTGTGACACCACACTTTTTATTTCCCGCGACAAATCATAACTGCATTTCCAATCGCAAATAAGCCGAGTTACAAAGATGGCTGCGGAGCATAAAACTCCAATTGGTATGGTGTGAGAATGTGTCTTTCTGCATATGCCGTCAGCCTTACTTTGGAGTTGGGAGCGGGGAAGTGCATTTTGAAAAGTGAGATGGGGCCAGGATTCTAGCCGGGATTCTGGTTGCCTCATACAAAGTTGAACGAGCTTCCCGTTTCTTGTTCTTTCTGGCCACTTTAACCTTTCAAATTGTACCTTTTACTGTCGTCGCTATCATTTGAGGGTTTTCTGGGTCGTGACTGAAGGATGGAAGGGATCAGGGCTCAAGATGTGGCCGCAGTTCTAACATCTGTTGCTGCTTACGGCGGCCAGCTTGCTGCGGTCTTTCATAATTATTCGTTGATCGCTGAGACGATTCCGGGTGGTTTTGAGGGCGCCATTAATATCCTCGATGCTACTGTTGCCACACTCAAGCAAGTTTTGACTCTCCTGAAAGATGAGGCTAGCGGCGATAGGAAATTCAGCGAAGAAGGAATTAAATACGTTCAACTCCTTGCGCTGGAGTGTGCTACAACCTTAGCTAAGGTCGAGCCCATCATTGAAGAAGCTTGTTTGGAGCGCAAGGAACGGAAGGCTCTACAGAAGCAAAAGCGGAAAACTTCGTCGAAGAAGCTCGTCACTGTTCTCGATCCCTTGTCATTGACCCTCGATGAGAAAGAATTCTTGGAAAAGATTGAGAAAACGAAATGGAGCTGGGCAACCGATGATGTTGAGAAATGCATGGAGCGTCTTTATGACCTTCAGCTTCATCTTCTGCTCGTATTTCAAGTGGTCACTGTCAGCGCGCTGTCCAGCGACGTGTGAGTGATATACAAATTTCAAAAGTGTATTACTTACGAGAAAGCAGGTCTTCGGGCAAAGTCGATATCCAGAGTATCGTCACCTATCATGAAAGGATCAATCGCACCGCCGACTTGGTAGGAATAAAACCACCTACTGGTCGATTCTCCAACGCGCGTAGCAGGTATGAACGCCGATATTCTCTCAGTGATTCATCCAGCTCGAGCTTCGACAGTTCTAGCGATAGCGACAGTTCAAGTCCTTCAACCAATATCAGGGGGGAAAGAGGCGCTTCTCGTTCTGGCCCCCCTCCACCACCACCGCCTCCTCCAGGAATGCGAGCTTTTCCACCTCCTCCTCCGCCGCCTGCCTCTTTCCGCAGCAGCCCACCTGTGGTCACTCCTGGTGATTCGTCCTCATCAACAGCACCACCAATGGGGCACCGGCTACTTTCTTCTCATACTTTCCCCGCCGAGGTAGGTTCTTAGGGATATTAGTGAACGGTAACTGATGATTTTGAAGCTTTGTCCACCCGCCTATTCTGAAAGCCATAAGTCCACTAACAGTGGAGCTTCTAACTCTACTGGTTCGACCCTACAAAGTGCATTGACACCTGCTACTTCGGCGAGTTTGTCTATATCGCTCGCGGAGAAATCGGCTCCAGTTGTGTTCTATCCAAACGAGAAAGATAGCAGTAAACAGGAGGATTCCATTGAGCCCGAGAAACGCGTTGAGTAAGTCGATCCTAAGATCTCTTTATTAGTAATTAGTAATCTAATCCTCGTAGACTGGCCGCTCCAGAAGGTCGCTTGTTCAAGTCTAACTCCAATTGTTTTGGATTCAAATTCAAAAGCTTCTTCCGAAGCAAGGAATCTCTAGCCGCAGAGATGAAGCGGGTTTTATCCGGTAGCGACTCGCAGTTGAGAGCTTTCGTCATCCAAAGACATCTTATAAGACCAGTTCCACACTCGGCATTCCACTCCCTCGAGGCAACTCATATGAAGACTATTCTATCTCAACTACATGATGACACTTGGTACAAGACATTCAGCACTCTTGATAGCTTCGAGCACAGTGCTGTCCACGCGCTTCTTCACCCTTATTATCAGGGAAAGATGCACGAAAGAGACCTAGTAGTTCTTAAAGTCTTACAACAGAATAAGCTCAACGCTTGGATGGTCTTATTGAGCGAGCTTCTTCGCAATCAGCCATTTCCCCGGGGCGCCAGTGGCCGTATTATTCTGGGTATATTCAGAGAGAAGTTGGTGGATGGGAAGCCGATGTCCCTAGGTACATATGGAATGGGCCCCCCACCACCTCCACCACCTCCCCCGATGTTCCCACCACCCCCAAAGCCGCGGAATATTAGACAGCCACCGGCGCCATACAACCCAATATACAATGGCAAAATTTCAGTAAGTGGATTTTCTGAAGTCCCATGCTTGTAGTTCCCGGAAAGCTTTCTTATTTCGAAATGTCTCTCGAGTTGTGGGATAATGAGAACAGGAAATTCAAAACTTCTACGAGTCAACATGATACAATTGCTAATGGACCCAGGATCTCAAATATCCCCCACCACCACCTCCGCCTCCACCTGGGTGGTATGACAATTACGGAGCCCCCTCAGGTGCATACCCAAGACCAGGTCCACCCGGGCCACCTGGGCCACCTGGGCCACCTCCGCCTTCCCGACCATTTTCGGGTCCAGGATCAAAGAACACTTCTATTCGAATCAGTGACACAACACCTCTCACCGACTATGACGCCAAAGAAACCCTGACAACCTTCAACGAATACACCGTCCGTCTCAGCGAGCCTTCTCAACCCGGCGAATCGCGTTCCTGGTCCCGCGTCGTTATAACCCAAGAATCCGCCGAACGCCACCTCATCCAACAACGCGTCAAACAATTTGAAGCCCGTGACGGCAACGTCATTGAAACCAAACTCCGCCTGACAGAACAACAAAGCGGCCAAGTAACCCGGATCATGGACGAGCTCAAATCTGCCGAACGGGACTCCCGATTCGAGTGGTGTTGGGTAGAAATCAGTTTACATAACCATGCTGGGGAGATCACGGATTTTATTCCTCGGGGCCCAAATTCTGTTCTAGCTACAGCGACGGTTATGCATTTAATTGCGAAACGTATGCCGAGACCGCAGTATAAGGCGTTGGATGTTTATAATTCGTTGATGAAACCGGCGACGAGTCCTCTACCGAGGGCGCCGGGTCTACCACCTGTTGGTGGTCCTCCGCCGGGGATTATTAGGTTACCGCCGAAGCCGAAGAAGAGATCGAAGTATGCGAGTGATACTAGTGATAGTGATACGGATAGTACGTTGTGGAGTAGTGATTCTAGTGTAGGAAACGTGAGGAGGAGGTTGAGGAGGTATAAGGCGAAGAAGGAGAGAAAGGCGAATAGGAGGAGGTATTACAGTGATTCTGATAGTGAGGAAGAGGAGGAGGAGGATGTGATTAAGATTAAGGTGATCTTGAAGAAGGGGGATGATGTGGTGAAGAAGTTGTTGGAGATGTGGACTGTGGATGGCAAGGGGAAGGGGAAGGTGGTGTAGACTGAGAAATTTGTTTTCCGGTCGGGGTGCGGGAATTTATGATGATCCAACGATATTTACGAGATTATGATATACGGGCCGGTCTTCTCTTTTTTTGTTTCTTTCATCTTACGACTTCTTCCATGTTATCAAATAACGATCAAATTACTGTCATCAGTACGATTTTATGAACGGGGTCATTACTCAACTTTTTCTGGGTGATCTTCTCGCTCTTCGTGTTCGCCTTGCAGAACCTTCGTCAGGTACTCCTTCACACAGTAGCAAGTGCTACTGTCTCAGAAGTTAACACTTGTTCCAATATTACGAAAGCTGTGAATCATCAATGCCAAATAAAACTTTGTGTCAGAAGTCCGATGCAACACAGGTCGCACCGCTACCACCGGAATTAATACTAGTGGACCCTGCAGGTACAGCGTCATGATAATGTCTTGCAAACCCAAAATCACGAGAGTGACGACTGAACAGGAAGAGATATGTCTATCTCATGATAACTCCTCTCCCGCTAATACCAAATGGCGCAGTATCTCCGTATTCAAAGTTTATGATTAGTCGCTTCATTCCCGCCAGGCTGGTCTTACTCTGACTCAGCGCTTGAAGCTCTAGGTCTCTCCTAAACCCGATCAACTTCACATATTCGTAAGCATACAAAACAAGCTCTTATCAACCATCCAATTCTTTTCATCTCAAATAATCCCCCTCTCATTCTCACCATCCCCAATCCATCCCTTCTCTACCCACCAAACACTCGTCCAAACCCCACAATGCCACTCCCTCGCCACCCCCTGACCATAACAGGCGGCTGCAACTGCCGTCTAATCACGTACACTATCAAAATACCCACCTGCTCCCAG
>Ga0182030_10002379_pt1 | contig 39846 bp, 24 predicted proteins | sample 812S3MmetaG_FD_121299 | JGI IMG/M metagenome (GOLD analysis project Ga0182030, IMG submission 121299) | Permafrost microbial communities from Stordalen Mire, Sweden - 812S3M metaG (Illumina Assembly) | ecosystem: Environmental > Terrestrial > Soil > Wetlands > Permafrost | place: Sweden...
CCCCAACTCCCAACTGCCAGCTCCCATCTCCTTATTTATTATGCCTTACGATTCTTCCCTCCCCGCCGACCACGCGCCGATTGTGGCGGCGGAGTTGCGCAATCAGTTCAATGGCTTGAATGATTTGATTGAGGCGCAGGAGGCGCGCATTGCGGCGCTGGAAGCCCGGCTGGCCGCCATCGCTAACGTGGCCCCGATGAACCTTCCGTTCCATGACCCCGTGGCGCAGTCGGACATGGGGCCGGTGATGGACAAGTTCAATGAATTGCTGACGGCCGCCCAGTAGCCAGTCCTGGCGGACGCACCTTGCGGTGGCCACCGGGGTAGGGCTGACCTGCTGGTCAGCCGGGGGTGGCCAGCATCGTTTCCATGCTGGCGGTGCGGCAGCGCCGCCCTACCAATCCTTGCATCGGCCACCCATCATTCGCCGATGAAGTGCAGCGCCACGCGGCGGGAATGTGGACGCGTGCGGTGCTCCCACAAATAAATTCCCTGCCACGTCCCCAGCGCGAGTTCGCCGGCGCGAACGGGCAGGGAAAGATTCACCGCCGTCAGCGCCGTGCGGATGTGTGCGGCCATGTCGTCATCGCCCTCGGCGGTGTGGACAAAGAGCGGATCGCCGTCGCGCACGAGCCGCGCGAAAAAAGCGTCGAGATCGCGGCGCACGTCGGGGTCGGCGTTTTCCTGGATCAGGAGCGAGGCGGAAGTGTGCCGGAGATGCAGCGTCAGGAGGCCGTCGCGGAATTTATTTTCCGCCATCCACTTTTCCACCGCGCCGGTGAATTCCACCAACCCGCGCCCGCGCGTGGCGATGACGAGTTCGTGAAACGACTGGCGGAACATAAATTTTTCGTGGCAGGGCCGCCCTGCTGGTCAGCCGGGGGCGGACAACTTCATTCCCACACTGGCGGCGCGGCAGCGCCGCCCTACCGGATTTTAGTTTCTGGTTACTGCGGCACGGGCGCGCCCTTGGCGGCGAGCATTTTCTCCAAGTCGGCATTGCGCGGCTGGCCGGCGTCGAGCGCCTTCTGGTAATGCCAGCGCGCGAGCAGCGGCGACGGCGGGTTCTGGTTCAGATAAATCACCGCGAGATTGTTGTGCGCCGGCGCGTAGTCGGGCCGGAGCTGGATGGCCTTGCGCAACGCGGCCTCGGCCTGCTGCCGCAGCCCCTTGTGGCTCATAGTGACGCCGAGGTAGTTTTGAATTTCCGGATTCTGCGGATCAATTTGCGCCGCGCGGCTCAAGACATCGAGCGCGTCGTCATATTTTTCCTGGCGGAATTTCAGGTAGCCGAGCGTGGAAAGATTGTAGGCGTCGTCCGGGCTTTGCGCGACGGCGGCCATGAGATGTTTCTCGGCGTCGGCGAGCTTGTCCTCCTGCAATTCAATCGTGGCGAGGTTGGCGAGCGCCAGGCCGTTGTTCTGGTCGCGGTCCAAAATCTTCAGGTAGTCGGCCTCGGCCTGGTCAAATTCGCGGCTGGCGAAATGCCGTTGCGCGGAGGCCACCAAGTCGGCGGTGCCGGCGGGCATTTGCTGGATGGGTTTCTTGATCGGTTCGGGATTGATGCGCGGCGACGGCTGGCTGAACAGCGCCAGTTCGTCGGTCGTGTAAGGCAGCGGCTTGGATTCGTCCACGGCCACGCGGGAACGCAGCGCTTTCACCTCGTCGTTCAACGCAGCCAGTTGCGCGGCGGCAGTGGCGTCCACGCGGCCGGAAGCTTTCTTCTTCGCCGCCTCAAGCTGCTTGACCAGCTCGGCGCGCTGCTCGGTCAAATCGCGGATGCGCCCCTCGAAATTGGCGGCGCGCAGCGCGGCGACTTCGTCGGACAATTTGCGGACCTTGTTTTCGAGCGCGCCTTTTTCCAGCGTCGCCACGACGGCGGCGGACTGGAGCGTGGCAATCTGCTGGCGTGCCTCCTGCAACTTCGCGGCCAGCTCCTCGGCGGCGGCGGCGTTTTTCCCGGCGGCCTCCAGCGCGGCGAGCTGGTTTTTCAACCGGTCATTTTCGCTGCGCAGCAAGTCGAGCGCGGTGCTGTCCGGCTGGCCGGCGCGGGCCAGGGTGGTCAGGTTTTTTTGCAGCGCCGCATTTTCGGCGACGAGCTGCTGGGCGCGGCCGTGTTCGTCGGTGAGCTTTTGGACGGACGCGGCCAGTTGCGCGCGCAGGTTGGAAATTTCATTCGTGTCGGCAACGATGATTTTTTCCGTCACCTTGCCGCGCCCGGTTTTAATCAACTCGTTTTCCTTCATCAACGAACGGATCTGCGCCTGAGCCTTGACGAGTTCCGTGGCGTCAATCATCGCGGGCTGCGTGGCGAGCGCCTCCTTGAGCTTGGCCGAGAGCGCCGCGTTTTCGGACTGCACGGACCGCAACTGCGACTGCAAGGCGTCCACCTGCGGCTGCAATTTGTCCGGGCCGGCCGCCGGCGCCACGATGGGCGCGCCGGCTTTTTCCGGCGAAACCAGATTGTTTATTTCGGCGATTTTTTTGGCGACGTCCTCGAGGCGGTAGCTGACGATGGTAGGATTCCAATTGGGAAACAGCTTCTGAAATTTCTGCAAGCGCGCCTGCGCATCCGTGAACGCGCTGAGCGACGCGCGCATCTCGCCGGCACCGGCGAAGGTTTCGGCCTGCTGGATAAGACCGTAAATGGCGATGTATTTGTCGTCCGCCTCCTGCTGCGCGCGCGCGGCCGGCACCAGGCCGGCCATTAGCAAAACCACTGCCAGAAATAATTTCATGCGCAAGAGGATGCCAGAGGAAATGAATTTGGCAATCCGCGTCGCCAAAATGTCACGCGGCAAACGATTGACCGGCGGAACGGCATTTGCTAACGTCCCGAAAGTTGCGTCATGAAAACCGCGTTAAACCAGCACGTTCTTGTGTTGAACCGGCTCTGGCAGGCGGTCAATGTCTGCACCGCCCGCCGGGCGCTCACGCTGCTCTTCCAAGGCCACGCGCAGGCGGTGATGAACAATCCCGACGGCTCGTTCCGCACCTTCAGCTTTGAGGAATGGCGCGATGTGCCCGCCGACGCGCCCGCCGACGAATGCATCCACGCCATCTCCTTCCGCATCCGCGTGCCGCGGATTATTTTGCTCTTCATGTATGACCGGATGCCGAAGAAGGAAGTGAAGTTCACGCGGCACAACATATTTGAACGCGACAAAAACACCTGCCAGTATTGCGGCAAGATTTTCGACCGGAGCGAACTGAACCTGGACCACGTCATCCCGCGCGACCGCGGCGGCCCGACGACGTGGGAAAACATCGTCTGCTCCTGCATCGCGTGCAACACGCTCAAAGCCAACCGCACGCCGCACGAGGCCGGCTTGAACCTCGTGCGCAAACCGAAACGCCCGAAGTGGCGGCCGTTCGTGCAGATCAACTTCACGCTGCACCGGCACGACAGTTGGCGGCATTTTGTGGACCTGGCCTACTGGAACGTGGAACTGGGCGAGGACGTGGAGACGTAGCCGCGAATTGACTTTGCTGACAAGGCCGCTAGCATGGGAACGGCTGGCGTGCTCGTCTATCGGTTAGGACACGGCCCTCTCAAGGCTGAAAGACGGGTTCGATTCCCGTGCGCGCTACCAACTTTCTTTGCCTCACTAATCAATTGTAAATAAAGGATTTAGTGAGGTTTTTTGCTGTCCAAATAAAATTGCACATTGACTTTTTCCGACAGTTTCCCTACTGTATTGCTACCTTATGAAAACATCATCCAAGACCGAAAAAACGAAGGCGTGGCGCGTGGAAAAGATCGGCAACACTACCGTTTCCATTTATCGCCGCGACAAATTCCACAAGGCCAGCGGCAAGACCTATCAGGTGTTTGAGGTTGCCGACTACTCCGCCGGCCAGCGTCGCCTGCAAAGCTTTTCCGACTCTGCCAAGGCCATTGCCGAGGCGCAACGCCTTGGCCGCTTGCTGGCGTCTGGCGAGACTTCCGCCGCGAAGCTGGGCGGCAACGAGGCCGCAAGCTATGGCCGCGCCATTGAGCTTTTACGCGCGGGGGGACTGGAAACACCGCTTGAACTGGTTGCCGCGCGCTACGCCGACGCCGTGGGGATTCTTGGCGCGGATTTGATTGTCGAGGCCGCGAAGTTTTACGCGCAACGCAATCCGGCGAACCGCGAACCGCGAACCGTCCAGCAAGTCGCCGATGAATTGGTTGCCTTGAAAGAAAACCGCAAGGCCAGCGCGCGTTACGTCGGGGACTTGCGGGCGCGGCTCAATACGCTGGCGAAAAAGTTTTCCATGAATGTGGACATGGTGACGACGCGCGACTTGCAAACGTGGTTCGACAGCATGGACGCCGCGCCGCGAACCGTCCGCAACTTCCGCAGTCACGCCAGCACTCTTTTCAAGTTTGCCGAGGCGCGGGGATATATCGCCAAGGGGGAAAATCCCGTCACCGGCACGGAGCAAATCAAATCCAAGACCGCCAGCCCGATTGAAATTTACTCGCCCAAGGAAATCCGCAAGTTGCTTGCCGCCGCGCCGGGGGATTTTCAGCCGATCATTGCCATTCAGGCTTTCGCCGGTTTGCGCTCCGCCGAGGTTATGCGGTTGCAATGGCAGGACGTGAAGCTAGGGCGCGGACACATTGAAATCACCGCCGGCAACGCCAAGACCGCCAGCCGTCGCATTGTGCCGATTCTGCCGAACCTTGCCGAATGGTTGAAACCGCACGCGGGGAAAACCGGCTTGCTATTCCAGCCAAACAACCTTACCGCGTTCAACAAAAAGCAAAATGAGACATCGGTTGCCGCGAAAGTGAACTGGAAAGCCAACGCGCTCCGCCACTCGTTTATTTCCTACCGCGTGGCGGACATTCAGAACGTCGCGCAAGTCGCGTTGGAAGCGGGCAACAGCCCCGGCATGATTTTCGGCCACTACCGCGAATTGGTGACGGCGGACGATGCGAAAACATGGTTTGCCATCGCGCCAGCGAAAACGACCGGCAAAGCGGCAACCAAGGCGGCAACCTTTGTCAGACTGCCCAGCCGCGCGATTACGCCAGCCCAGCAACTAAATTGACCGTCCGCCGGACACGGTTAAACCTAGTTGACGTTTTTTGAAAGGTGATACATATTTGTCTCACTATGAAAACAGCAACCGTCAGAGATTTGCGAAACAGCTTTCCGCGCGTCGCCGCGTGGATTGCCGAGGGCGAGCCGGTGGAGATCACCAAGGCGGGGAAATTGTTCGCCCGCCTTATGCCGCCCGCCAAAACGCCCAAACTCGTCAAGCCCGACATCATGGCGCAGTTGAAAGAGACATGGGGCGACCGGATTTTTTCCAACAAGGAAGTCGCCGCCATGCGCGCGGCAGAATTGGAAGGCGAAGAAGGATGATTGCCTTTCCTGACACCTCGTTTCTGTGCGCGTTATATGTGCGGCAGGACAACTCGCTCGCGGCGGCGGCGTATTTCAAAACCATGCCGGAAGCGTTGCACGTTTCCGGTTTGTTGCTTTACGAATTTCGCCAGAGCGTCCGCTTCCAAGTCTGGTTACACGGGCGTGACAAAAATAAGGGCTACCCACAAGCCATTGCCGAAACCGCGCTGGGGAAACTTCAAGCCAACATGGAAGCGGGCGCGGTCGTCCCCGTCACTGCCGACTGGCCGGACGTTCACCGGCTGGCCGAAACCATTTCCAAACGCCACACTATGACGGGCGGGCATCGCAGCTTGGATGTGCTTCATGTGGCCACGGCGTTGCACCTGGGCGCGCGGGAATTGCTCACCTTCGACACCAACCAGCGCAAACTCGCCACCGCCGAAAAATTGAAGGTGAAACCATGAAAACGAATCTCACGCAACGGCGGATCAAGGCGCGCAAAGCGTCCGCGTGCGGTTTGTGCAAGCCGTGGAAACAAGGCTGGGCGGACAAGAAAACCGTGCGCGACATCCGGCACGCGCAACGCGCGCAACAGCAGCTTGCGGAAATCAGCCAGTGACGCCCGCCGCGTGGCAGTCACCGCGCCAACTTGCAGGCATCCTGTCCCGCCAGCCGTCCGCGCCGCCGTTGCAAAAATTGGCGTGGGGAAAACCGCGCTTGAACAAGCCGGGCGTTTGCGGTTGAATCAGTAGTGTCAGCTAAAAAATACCGACCAGAAAACACACAACATCCAATTTGCGTAGCTTCGGCTGCTGTCCATAACGAAACGGGAAATTTCAATTCAAAGACAGCGTTTGAAGGCACGCCCCATCGGGCGTGTCTGAAAGCGTTCTTTGAAGGCATTGCCAGCAAAGCCGAAATAAATCAAAGGAAAATGATGATTGCCAAAATATCACGCCAACAATGCTGTGGGAACTTTATGAAAATTATTTCGCTCATTCTCGGCGTTTTAGTCGGTTTGACAATTCCAACGCCAGCGCAAACGGCCAGAGAACAAATTGGTCTTGGTGCATCAGGCTCTACCATCCCACCGTCAAGTGGCAGTGGATTCGCGCCATCACCATCAAAGCAAGCGCAACTGACCAAATTCTGCAAAGTTAATGGTCAAATTTATCAGACGGATCAACTGCCATACAAACAAGGCATTGTCGCATTCAAGAATGAAGGGGTGGTAATCTTGTCTTTTTTTGATAGGAATGCTTTGACTGGAGAAACCACTCCTAATGGAAAGATGTTTGCTTTGACCAATTATCCGGGAGAGGCCGTTACGGACAGGCTAATTTCCGCCACCCACGCAAAAAAAGTCGGGACTTTTGACTGGGGATCGCAGCCTTTGGAGCTTTTTGATTGTGGCACGCCTTACATCCCGCCGCCACCCACACCGGAAGAAATCGCCGCCGCCAAAGCCGCGCAAGATAAAGCCAGTGCCGACGCCAAAGCCAAAGCCACCGCGCAGAAGCAAGCCGGTGCCGCCCGCGCTCTGCAAGCTAATCAAGATGCCGCCGCCAAAGGCGATTCATTCGGCCTGCTCCGCATGGGCGAGCGTTACCGCGATGGCGATGGCGTGGAAAAGGACTTGGCGAAAGCCAAAGAGTATCTTCAAAAAGCGGCGGACGCCGGCTCGCCTACGGCCACCGAGGAGCTTGCAAAATTGAAACCATGAAAAGGGGGAAAATTAAATGATTGCCAAATGTCCATGCGAGCATTGCGGGGTGAACATTGAATTTGCCACGGAAGAATTTTTATCCGGCAGTTGTATCGCCTGTCCAACGTGCGGCAAAGAAACAACTTTGTCCGTTGGTGATGTGGTTGTGAATTGTCCCTGCCAACATTGCTTTGGAGCAATTGAATTTGAGGCCAGCGGGCTTGTAGAAGAAAATAGTCTGGTGCAATGCCCGCATTGCGGGCTAGAAACAAAACTTTTCATCCCGCCGCCAGCCGACAGTCCAAGTCCCAAATTAGCCGAGGAAACGGAATCGATTGCCGAACAGCAACAGGCTGATTCCATCGCAAAGGCTGAAGCCGCCAAAGCCTTAAAAGAGGCACAATTGAAAAGGTGTCGAGAAATAGCAAACAGCAGATTGATCTATTCAAATCTGGACTCATTGGAGCTTCGCGGGGGAACCGTAACCATCAAAAAGCGCGGCTTGGCAAACGCTTTGGCTTCGGGAATGAATGGCACGCGAAGCATTCAGATTTCATCAATCACGGCGGTTCAAATGAAGCCCGCTGGAATGTTCACGCCCGGCTACATTCTTTTTTCCTATGCTGGCAGCAAACCATTTATGGGCGGTGTCTGGGAAGCCACGCAAGACCCAGACGCATTTTTATTTAACAAAGAACAGAACGCAGGCATCGCAGAATTTAAGTCCAAGGTTGAGGAGGAAATGCGCGAAGCAAAACAGCCCGCGCCCGCGCCCGCAAATAATGCTCCTGCATCACTCACGGATGAATTGCGAAAACTGGCAGAGTTTAAGAATCAGGGGATTCTGTCACAGGCTGAATTTGAAGCGGCCAAGAAAAAACTGCTCGCCTGAATTTGCCGCCCTTGGTTCAAAATGAAAAAGCCCACACACAACCCCGACAAAACGGAAGCCGCCGTGGGGAAATCGTTCAACGCATTGCCAGCAAAGCCGAAATAGCCTGAAAAAGAAAATCGAGCGGATAATTAGCGGCGGGCGAACTTGCGTTTAAGTTGCACCGGTATTTTTCATTAATAGCGCGAGCAAGGCTGGCGAAATTATTTCAGGATGCCAAAGCGGGTTGCCGCTGGCGTCAAATTCCTGTTTCGACTGGTAACTGACACCCGGCCGTTGCCGGTTCACGTCAAATGGTTCAATCTTGGCAAGCCCGTGTTCCCTTGACCAATAATCTTGCATGGTTGCGGCCAGCAATTCCGGCGGAGTGTTTTTTGTGCCGTGACGGGCAACCAAAAAATTGTAGTGGCCGCGCATACCCGCGCCTCATTCCGTTTTGCCATAAATTGCTAGATTGCGCGGGCGCAGTCGCAAACGTCCGCAAGCATGGCCGATAAGCCGGGAAAAATCTTCACGCCGAATTTGCTCGGCAGCTTCCGTGTAGCGCGTGGCGGAATTGTTGTCCCATGACAACGTGGCAAAAACCGCCCAATCAATCTTGGCCAGATTATAGGCTACTCCGTTTGTTCTGTTTCCAATCCAATAGGTCATATAAGGTAACTTTTTTCAGAAACCTGATTCTCAAACTTTCCAGACACCCGGCGCGCGTCGGGCATGATCGCCGACAACCGCGCAACCGGAGCTTATGTTCCAAGCCGCGACCGCAAACCGACCCCAATTCTTCAGCATCAGTCGCAAAAAAAGCGACCACGCGAAAACTGGTAGTTGTTTTCGCGTGGTCGCTTTAATTAAGCGTGCTAACGCAGCGCATCCGGCATTGCTGCCAGATGTCTTATTGTGACACGACACACCCCCAAAAGCAAATCGGAATTTCAGAATCACCTGTTCGCGCGGACAATTTCCAGCGGATAATGGCAACATTTTACACGAATCACGGCAGTTGCGGTTGACTCCAGCGAGTTGGCGTGGACACAAATTCTATCATCCAACAGCAAGACGGCGGCAAGAGTAATTCGACACCGCCAGCAACCAACATCGTCGCCAAAATGGCAGTCATCGGCAAACTGGCCGAAGCCGCCGAAATTTTCGACGACGCACAGGCCGCTCAATATGTGGGCGGGATCACACCACGCGCAGTCAGGGCGTGGCGAACCGGACGCGGTTTGCCGTTTCTAAAAATCACAAACAAGGTCATTCGCATCCGCAAGGGCGATTTAGACCGCTGGCTGGCATCACGCCGCGTCGCCATCACGAAAGGAGCGGTTTAATCGTGAAAGCCCGCCTGCCCATGTCCGACGCCAGCAAAACCGCCGTGTGCATGGCCGCGCTTGCCGATTTATTTGAGCGCGACATTGCCGAGCTTCAGCGAACCAAACAGCCCGGCGGCAAGGCCGTGATTCGGAAACTCAAATCCGCCGTGCGGGAATTGCGCGGCAAAACGAAAGGGCGCGCGAAATGAAAACCACCCGACGCTCGCCCGGCGTGTCCGGCTCCGGTCGCCGGAACGCGCGCTTGGCTCGCTAGTGGATTGAATCCGCCAGCATCATGTAGGTCAGCGACGGCAGAGTTTAGGGACAAGTCGGATTCGTTGTCCGAATTTATCGCGGAAAATTTCACTGCCGACGCAGAATCATATTGCACAAAGGCCGACGTGTTCGCCTCGTATCTGCAATGGGCAAATCAGCAAGGCATAAATTACAAAATGAGCAAACGTGCGCTTGGCGTTGAACTCATAAATCGCCGCTGGAATGAAGGCAAGGCAACCCATGAAAACCAAAAATGCTGGCTTGGCTACCGTCTCCAAAACTGATTTGCGACCTTATGCGGAAAATTTCCCTAAACTATCCCTTGAGAGACCATATAGGAAAAGTTATGGGAAAAACTCCGCATACGCTCGCAGCCGTCCAGAGAATTTGCCCATAAATCCCGGTCAATTTCGCCAGCCATGCCGCCGAATGGACGGCAAAAGGGACATTTAGAAAATTCAATCCGTGCTTTTTACTTTGCGGATGCACTCATAAGAGAGCCAAGCCAGTATTCAACTGGTTGGCAATCCAGCCATTCCCCGCCGCCAGTGATTGTTTCAACGCCCTCTCCGCTGGTTTTTTAAGACTTGCTCCATATTCAAAGGACATAACTGGCGAAAAAATGACTTGCACAGACAAGCCAGCGGGGTCCGTAATCAGCCCACCGGGCGGACACGTCAAAAGAATCCTTTCCCGGCGGGTGGATGTCCGGCCATCCGCCTTGCCGCAAGCCGCGCCGGACGCGCTACGTTGCCCGCTGGCGTGACTTGGATGCTGGCAAAGGGTGAATGAGTGCGGACTTTTTTCCTACAATTTCCGACAGCGAACGTGTCAAAATGCGTCAAGATAGGTTTTCAGGGTGAAAAATAAAAAGCGCATTTCACCCTTTATTTGCAGGGTTATTTGGCGTTTTTGCAGATTTTACGAAAATGGTAAATACGTTTTCGATTCCCGTGCGCGCTACCAATCTTCGTTTTAACCAATAAAATAAAGGATTTCGTGAGTTTATTCGGTTTTCAGAACTGCCAACTGCTAACACTAACTGCTAACTAGTCCGCAGTCTTCAGCTATGTTTGCCGCTGGTGATAATGACGGAATTTTGGCGCGGGCGCGGCTTGTTTTGACGGCGGGAAGCGCGGCTAGAAAACATTTTCGCCGTGGCTTGGCGGCGGACGCGGATGCGTCCGCCCGGCTGATTCACGCCGTCCGCTCTGACGCGGCAGTCGTAATCGCGGATCGATTCGTGCAATCCCTCCCAGCTCAAAAATTCCCCGAAATGTGACGGCTTTTGTTCGATGGCGTGGCGTAACGCCTATCCGCCATTTCGCGTTCGACATTCCAGAGCCATTGCTCCACCTCATTTGACACATGATTTTGCGGTGGCATTGAGCCAATCGCACTGCGCCAGCCACAAAACGCTGGACAAGTCCGCGGACAGTGGTATGAATCAAGGTGCTGGCTGAACGAGTGTTTGGACAGCGTTAGTCCGCATCCCGTCCTGGCTTCCTCAACAGAGCAAGATGCAAAAGGCCCGTCGCATCCCACAGTCATCGTGTCTCTTGATTTTTTGGCTGCGTCGTGGCTTGCAACAAAAACCATGAACCATTATTACCATGACGCACCGCTCACCCTCCCACGGGACCACTCTCGCGCGTGGTCGGATTGAAAATTCAACCGCACAGTCTAACCAGAATTTCATACTTCAACGGCTCAAACAGTTGAAAGTTTTTCGGCGGCTCCGGTCTCCAGAACTTGCGCTCGCCCTGTTTGCCGCGGCGCTCGCCGGGTGTGGCGAGCGAAATCATTCCAATCAGGTTGAACTGGTGATGGGGTCGGCAGTTCCTACACCGGCGACAACTTTCGAATTGAGATTTGAATCAATCATGGTGAACGGCGATCGGGTCGGACTGCCGGCCACGAATTCGCCACTCGTTATCCGGCCGCACTTGGCGGGAACGTTTACCTGGTTGAGTTCGCGCAGCGGAGTGTTCACGCCCACGGAACCGCTCGCAATGAACACGACGTATGAACTGAGCCTGCAGCCGAGATTACAATGCGCGGACGGAGCGCGATCCGCCGCGACACTACGCTGGGCGGTCACTACGCCACTGTTCAGCGTCGTTGCGACGTGGCCGCAGCAACCCGCCGACAACGCCTCTTCCGAACCGGAGTGCAAAGTCGCCTTCAACGCCGACGTTCGCGCGACCGAGGCCGCGCGGTATTTCTCTTTCCGCACCCTCGCCGGACCGCAAATACCGGCTGACGTGCGGCAGGGAATTGGCGACGATTGCTATGGTTTCGGATTCGGCGGCTTTAATTTGCCGCAGACCTGGAAGCAAGACTCCGCTACGGTGAACCTAGCCGGCACGGAAAACAGAGAAAGTGCGCCAGCGAAGAACCCGACCAATGAAGTGCCCAACCTGCTCATCGTGACGCCGCACGACCCATTGCCGATTGGAAAAGGCTGGCGGTTGGTTGTAGCCAGCGGCATTCCAACGGCGGACGGGATAATGCATTCAAGAGCTAAAACCGAAATTCCTGTCGGCGACGTTACTCCCTTCGTGGTCCAGAATATGGCGGCCCACAATTACATCAACGCCGGCTCTTCCATTCAGGTTGAATTTTCGAAACCGATTCCCGAATCGCTGACGAACGATTTCCGCGATTTAATCGAGTTAAGCTCCGCCCCAACCAATCTCCATGTGAGAGTGTATGGCCGGCGGCTGACGTTCTTGGGAGACTTTCAAGGTGGAACGATTTACACCCTCAAGCTGCGGTCTGATTTTGCGGCCGTTGAGCCATTTACGTTGCAGGGATCAAACACTTTCACGCTGTTGATGCCGCATGTCGCATCGCGATTATATTTCCCCGCGTTCTCGCGCGATCAATTGGCGGGCGGAAACCGATCCTTTCCGCTCTTGAGCATTAACGTCGCGCGCGTCAAAGTCCGCGCCAAATTGATGGATGCGCATACGGCCATCCATGCCTTGCGCGGATACGAAAGTTATTTTGCCTCGCAAAAAGATCGCCGCGAACGCGACGACTGGGACGAACCCTGCCGGTCAATTGATTACAACTTGGTTCCCGGGAACACGGTCTTTGAAAAGGAGTTCGATCTCGGTGCGGACGCGGGGGAATCCGACATTGCAAACAAACTGGACCTCCATTGGGATGAATTATTGGGTGGTCGCCGGACCGGCGTGGTATTTCTGGATGCGCGGCGGGCAGGCAGCGACGACCAAGACCCGGCCCTTGGCGCCCAAGCCCTGATTCAACTGACCGATCTGGGCCTGGCTTGGAAGAAATCAAAATCCGGTGTGGACGTTTTTGTATTCTCGCACCAGACGGGCCAGCCAGTCGCCGGCGCGACCGCCTGCCTATTCAGCGACGAAAATCAACCCCTGCGAGAAGCCGTCGCCGATACCAACGGCATCGCACATCTCGACGCGAACACCAATGCGGCTTGGGTCGCGGTCCAGCACAGCGAGGATTTCCATGCAGTGGTGCTGGATGAAAATCGTATTTGGGTTAACCGGTTTGAACTGCCGTTCACCGGTCGCGACGAGACGGAAGATACGAGAAGGGTAATGCTGTTCAGTGATCGCGATCTCTATCGGCCCGGAGAAGCGATGCATTTGGCAGCCATCGTTCGTGACTGGAGTGATCACGGCTTGACGATTCCACTTGGGGCAACCGGCACGTTACAATGCGTGGATGCCCGCGACAAAAGGTTCTTCCAAACCAACGTAGTGTTCAGTTCCCTCGGCAGTTGGTCAACTCTGGTTCCGTTACCGACGGCGTCGCGTGGTTCCTATACGGCCACATTGCAATTCGGCACGAATGATCCCAGCCATGATGAATGCCGTTATGGATTCCTGGTGCAGGATTTTAAGCCGAGCGCGTTCGAGATTCTGCTTCCGAGCAAGGAAGAGTATTTAGCGGGCGAGCCGGTTCTGCTGCCACTCTCGGCGCGTTATCTTTTCGGCAAATCGCTTTCGCGCGCCCAGGTCAAGTGGTCGCTCGAAGCGGAAGATACTGATTTCCGGCCGGAGAAGTATCAGGGATTCAGTTTTAGGCGAGACGACTCCGAATCACGTTATGGACGTGGCCGATCTTCGGTTTCATTGACCGGCCGAGGCATATTGACGGGCACGAGCAATTTCGTGATTGCACCGACGCTGTCCGCCAATCCCGTTGCACCGCAGCCGCGCTTGGTGTCGTTGCTCGTCGAGGTCACGGATGTCAACCAACAGACGCTGTCACACCGCGCCGAGTTCCTGCGGCACAGTTCGGATTTCTACCTGGGGCTGCACCAAGGAGCGGACGTGTTGAAAGCGGGAATCGCGCCAGCTTTGGAAGTCTTGGCGTTGCGCGCTGACGGCAGGCCGTGGCCGGAAACTGTCAAAGCTCAATTAACTTTGCAGCGCGTGGAATGGCAATCCGTCCGCGTGCAAGGAGCGGGCAAGACGGTTCGTTTCCGCAACGAACAGGTCTTCACCAACATTCTGGAAAAGAAAATCACCATCGAACCGGTTCCTGCGCCCGAGGCCTCGCAGGATGAGGCAAAAGGCGAGCCACTCGCGGACCTGCCATCGCTGCCGGCGGGAGAGTATCTGGTGGAAGTCAAAGCGCAGGACGCCAGTGGACGACCGGTCATCAGCTCGTTGAATTTTCAAGTGACTGCTCCTGATCAGGCAGAAGTGGGCCGCAATTATCGGGACGATGTCCAGCTTGCCATCAAGCCTGACCACGAATCATACGCGCCGGGTGACACTGCGGAAATCCTCGTCGAAGCTCCCTTCAGCGGCACGGCGCTGGTCACGGTGGAACGCGAAAAAGTGCTCCGTTCATTCGTGACCCAGCTCGAAGGCAACGCTCCTTCGATTCGCGTTCCACTCGAACCCAGCGACGTGCCCAATGTATTCGTCGCGGTGACTCTGGTGCGCGGCAGCGACAATTCAACTCACCCCGTCAAGGAGCCGGAATATCGAGCCGGCAGTTGCGAATTGCCGGTGATGGACCCGCAAAGCCAACTCGGCGTAAAAATCGTGACGACCAGCACGAATTGCCTCCCCGGCCAGCCAGTTGAGGTCACGGTTGAGGTGACCGATGCCGCCGGCAGCCCGGTTTCCGGTGCGGAAGTGGTGCTGTATGCAGTGGACGATGGCATCTTGGGTCTCACTGATTATAAGCTGCCGGATCCCCACGGTTTTTTCTACACCGCCCGCCCGCTCGGCGTGCAATCAAGCATCTCGCTGCCCAACCTGCTGCCTGAAGACCCGGACGAATTACGGTTTGAAAATAAAGGCTATCTTGGTGGCGGCGGTGGCACGGACCGGGTGCGAAAGAACTTTCTGGCCTGCGCGTTCTGGAATGCCACGCTCTCGACCGACGCCAACGGCATAGTGCATGCACAGTTCCCGACGCCAGACAGCCTCACGCGCTACCGTCTGCTGGCCGTGGCGCACACGAGCAAAAGTCAATTCGGCAGCGGGCAATCTGCTTTTCATGTCACCAAGCCAATCGTAATCGAGCCGTCGCTGCCGTCGTTTGCAAACATCACGGATCATCTCATTGCGCGCGGCCTCGTGCTCAACCAGACGACCAACACGGGTGAAGTCATCGTGACCCTTGAACTCGACGACAAAACCAAAGCGAGCGGCCCGGAGCCGACTTTAAGCGAACGTGTTTCGATTGCGGCACACGGTTCAATTGCGGTGGAGTTTCCGGTGGAATTCGTTGACACCGGAGAAACGAAATGGGTGTGGCGGGCGCATTTCGTTGATGCGGCCGCAGGCAATTTTGTTGACGCCGTCCAAAGCACAATGGAAATCGGCCACATCGCTCCATTGATCGGCGAAGTTCTCCTGGGTCACGTCACCAGTTCGCAAACCAACCTGCTGGCGATGGCGAACCCGCAATTGCTCGCCGGCAAGGGCCGGATCACCGTTGACGTTGCCAACACGCGGCTGAACGAGCTGGGAGAATCCGCCTCACAGCTTTTGCACTATCCTTACGGTTGCGCCGAGCAGACTGGTTCCAGCCTGTTGCCGTGGATTCTGTTGCGCGACGCGCCCGGTTTGCTGCCGGCACATCGCCTGGGCACAAACAATGCGGCGGCAGCCATTCGCGCCGGAATCGCCAGGTTCTTTACCATGCAAACCCAGTCCGGTGGATTCGGCTACTGGCCACGCGCGAAGGAGCCGATGCTCTGGGCCAGCGCGTATGGCGGGATGATTCTTGCCTTGGCACAACGTCATGGAGTGTCCGTGCCGAAAGAAGAATTTGATTCACTGCTAAAATACCTCAGTGAAGAGTTGCGCTCCTCGGGCGAAGATGCTTCCAGTTTGTCGGATTGTTGTCTTGGTCTGTATGCGCTCGCCCTCGCCGGAAAGGCCGAGCCAGCTTACCAAGAGAAACTATATTCGCTGCGGGGAAAATTGTCAGCGGAAGATCGGGCGCTGCTCGCCTTGGCCATCGAGGAAAATCGCGGCCCGGTAGAAATGGTCACCGATCTGTTAAGCTCCGTCGTTTCATCGCGCCCGAGCGATGACAGCCGCTTCGGCGGCGCCACGCGTGAAGAAGCTATTCGTTTGTTGGCGTGGATCCAGTATCGCCCAGAGGATTCAACCGTGGACCGATTGGTGAGCGACTTGATGCGGGAACAGAAACAGGCGCATTGGGAAACGACGCAGGGAAACGCGTGGGCGCTGCTCGCGCTGACGGAATACGCGCGCCGGGTCGAAACCAAACGTCAGCCCGCTGACGGCCAACTGCAATACGCCGGGCAATCAATTCCGTTCCATCTCGATGAACAGACCAACGTGTTCACCGAAAGTTTCTCCATTACGAACATCGCCGATGCAACCTTGCTCCTTATGAATGCGGCGACGAACCGGCTCTACACGACCGTATCCATCGAAGCGCGCCCACCGGAAACACCGCAGCCCCGGCAGGACTGCGGGTTCAGCCTGCAACGCCACTATGACCGGTTGGATGACGACAATCAACCACAAGGTTCTGGCGACTTGCACGTGGGCGACCGGGTGCTGGTAAGCCTGCGGTTAACCGTTCGCGAAGCCGCTCGCTATGTCGTCATTGACGACGCGTTGCCAGCCATTCTCGAAGCGATCAATCCGGAATTCCGCACACAAGAAGCACGGTCGGCGGGTGCCTTGGCCGACGATGGAAACTGGTGGGTGAGCGATTTCCGGGAAATTCGCAAAGACCGCTTGTTGTCGTTTGCGGACTGGGTGGAGCCGGGCACATACACGCTGCGTTATGTGACGCGAGTGCGCGCCGCCGGCACCGTCACTGCGCCGTCCGCGAAGGTGGAGGAAATGTATCACCCGGAACGTTGCGGCTTCACCGAAACGCAAACACTCGTCAGCGAGCATCTGCCGTGACGCGCATAAGTTACACCTTGCAGAAATAAATTCATGAAGTCCGCAGTAGGAACCATTTTACCGTTCAGAAATGTGTGGGCGTTTGTATGCACCGGACGATTCCTTCGGCGCGTGGTCTGCATATTGCTCGGAATGGGGCTGCTCATGCTGCTTTGCTGGCTCGCCCTGCGACTCGTTCCGTTGCCGCCGAAATTATTCACCAGCCCGGTTTCAGAAATTGAATTTCTGGATCGCAACGATCAACCGCTGCGGATTGTTCGACCGGAGGACAGTCCTTTCGGTCACCCGCTCGCGTATGCTGAAATTCCGCGACCATTGATCGAGGCAACGCTCGCCGCCGAAGACCGCCGGTTCTGGGACCATCACGGTGTTGATGTTCGCGCCACGCTTCGGGCGATGTGGCAACTGGCGGTGAATCGCCGCGTCATCTCCGGCGGATCCACCATCACGCAACAGCTCATCAAGCTGGCCGAGCCGCGACCACGGACGTTTCGCACAAAATTGGTCGAAGCAGTGCAAGCGATGCGGCTTGAGCAGGTATGGGACAAACAGCGAATACTAACCGAATATTTTAACCGGCTCGACTACGGCAACTTCAACCGGGGCGCTGCCGCCGCTGCACAGTTTTATTTTGCCAAACCGGTGCGCGATTTGAGTCCGGCGGAGTGCGCGCTCCTGGCCGCGTTGCCGCAGGCACCGTCGCACTTGAATCCCTACGCTCACCTTGACCGCGTCCGCAAACGGCAGCAATGGATTCTGCACCAGATGCAGGCTGCGGGCTGGCTGACGGAGCAGGAACTCCACCGCACGTTGAATGAGCCGGCGAACCTAGCCAAGCCACGGCGTATTTTTGAAGCGCCGCATTTTGTTGATTTACTGCTCGCCACCAGCGGGGATGAGTTGCGCGAACAGTTAGGGCATGCACCTTCCGTCCGAACCACGCTTGATCTGGAGCTAAATCATTTCGCAGAAAGAACGTTGCGCGTGCATCTCTCGAGCTTGCAGGCACAGCACGTTTCCAATGGTGCGATTGTGATGCTCGACAACCGCACCGGCGAGGTGCTGGCTCTGGTTGGCTCGGAGGATTATTTCTCATCGGCTGCCGGGCAAGTCAATGGCGCTTGGGCACCCCGCTCACCAGGCTCCGCCTTCAAGCCGTTCACCTACTTGCTGGCGCTGGAGCGCGGCGCAACGCCAGCCGCAGTGGTGGCAGATGTGCCAACAGAGTTTGCCACCGCCACCGGGCTTTTCGCTCCGGTCAACTACAACCGGCACTGCTATGGTCCGGTGCGCTATCGCGTCGCGTTGGCAAATTCCCTGAACATCTCCGCCGTCAAAGTGCTCGCGTCCGTTGGCGGACCCGAACCATTGCAACATCTGCTCCAACAATGCGGTTTGTCCACGCTGAATCGCGCGCCAGAACAATATGGCCTCGGCTTGACTATCGGCAATGCCGAGACGCGCCTGCTCGAATTGGCCAATGGCTATGCCTGTCTCGCGCGGTTGGGTGAATACCGGCCGTATCGCCTGCTCGCGGCGCCCCGCAACGACCTGCCCGCGCGAAGTGCCCGGCGAATTGCCGCCGCCGACGCCGCTTATCTTATCGCGGACATTTTGAGCGACAACGATGCTCGCTCGCTCGCGTTTGGTGCTGAATCATCACTGCGCTTTGATTTTCCGGTTGCATGCAAGACCGGCACGAGTTCGGATTTCCGCGACAATTGGGCGTTTGGCTACACGCCGGAATTCACCGTCGGTGTCTGGATCGGCAACGCCGACAGTTCCCCGATGCAAAACGTATCGGGCGTCACCGGCGCGGCCCCGATTCTGCACGAACTGTTCGAGCATCTGCACCAACATTACGGCACCACCTGGTATTCGCCACCGACCAACATCATCGAGTGCTGGATCAATCCGATCACCGGCAAAAAATTACGGGAACCGGAGCCATTGTGGACTTCAGGTGCCATCAATGAAAAGTTCGTCGCACAAAACCTTCCCTCGCTTGAGAGTCCCGATGATTATGCGACGCTTTCAACCGCGAAACACGCCGTGCGTTTGGGCAGTGAATACCGCGACTGGCTTGCCACCGGTGACAACTGGCTTGGCGACCAAGCCGTGCCATCGGAGACAACAGACTCGCTCCGAATCTTGTTTCCACCGCCGGGCGCGACGCTTTATCTGGATGACGATCTGCCGCAGCAAGGCAGGCGCATGTATCTGCGCGTAGCCGGTCCGGATCATCTCGAATGGCAGAGTGACTCACTCAACCTCCTGCGGGAAGGCAGCCGCGAAATCGCATTGCTTACTCAAGGTCACCACCAAATCACCGTGCGTGATCCCGTTTCCGGCACCGAAGCCAAGACCTGGATTGATGTGCGTGTCCGCTGAAGCATCAGCAAGTCGAATTGTATTTGCCTGACACGGTATTCAATTCTGCCTTCCGGATTAAGCCACATGATTCAAGCGGCGCTGCCGTCAGCTTGCTGCTTTACGCGTTTTTCTCAATGCGCAGGTTATTGCGCGGCTTGGATAATAATTACCCCCTTGCTTTGAGCCTGCCGGCGCTGTTGGTTGAACCTGTTGTTATTGAACTGCTGAATGGAACCGTTCTGGGAATTCAGGTTGCCTTGATAGTCAATCTTAAGCTTTTGTTCTTCAAGCGCGGGTTGTAACCCTGACCCCGGCGCGTTGAGCGGCGTGCCGAGCCAGGTCTCGCCGCGGAAAAAGGCGTAGCGGGACTCACCTTCGCGCGCGATGACGGTGGCTTTGCCATGCACGTTGTCGGCGATGAACAGGCCGCGCAAATCCGTTTCGCCGCTGCGGAATTCCGTGTCCGCGCTGCCGATGGCCTTGACGTGAACCTCGGGCCGGTAGCCGCCCTTGACGGTGTCCAGCACATTGGCGCGGACGCGACCGCTGGCCGAATCCTCCTGCACTTCGATCTTGAGCGGCGTGATCAGAACCATGCCGCTGGTGAACAGATCGTCGCCGCGGCAGATGACCAGATACGCGGCTTCGTCCTTCAGCTTCAATGAAATCTTGCGCTCTTTCTCAACATAGTCCTTGCCGTCACCAAGCTCGGTGGTCTGTTCGAGTTCCGGTTTGATGCCGGCGAGTTGCACGCGGGTGATGGCGCTCAAGTTTTTCTGCTGGAGATAAAGCTTCATCAGGTCCACGCGATAAACCTGGAGCGACGCCTCCTTGAGGTTGCGGTATTTGAGCGTGAGTTCGACCGGCTGGCCGGGCTTCAGCACGGTGACCTCGTCCAACGCGATGCTTTTCTTTTCGAAATAGGCGATGGCCTCGGCGGCGTCGGGATAAAGCTCCTTCACCTTGCCATACCAATCAATCGCCTCCTTCGGCTTGCTCTCGGCGTGATAAATCTGGCCGAGAATGTAGCTGGCGAAATCGCGGTCCTTGCTGTCGCCGTCGGCCACGACCCTGGCGGCGGCGAGGGCGTCGGCGTATTGATTCTGCCAGAACAAGCCGAGCGCGGTGATGTATTTGAAGCCGGGCGCGAAGGTGCTGTCGGGAAATTTCTTGGCGAACTCGTTGCCCAGCGCGACGACGAGCGGATAATTTTTCAGCGTCAGCACGCAGTTCGCGAGGCTGAAGGCCGCGTCGTCGGCCAGCGGATCTTTCGGATACATCGCGAGGAACGAGAACAGCAAATCCGCCGTGCGCTTGAGCATGGCGATATTCTCCGGCTGCACGCCGTCTTCCTTGGGCAGCGTATGTGCGTTCGGTGCTTTCTGGTAGAGCAACTGCGACAGCGCGAAATAACTCGAAACCACCTCCGCCGTGTCCGGATACTCGCGCCAGATGCGCTCCTGAAAATCAATTGATCCAAGAAAACGGCCTTCGTCCTCAAGCACGGCGCTGATGGCCGAGTCGTTGTTAAAACTGGCGGCGATGGCGGCGCGATAGACGAGCCAGGAGCGTTCAAACTCGCCGATGTCGGTGTAGGCCTTGCCGACGACGAGAATTTTCCCGAAGGGAATTTCCAACTGCGGATAGCGCTCCCGGAGCACCTCAAACAAATCCACGATCTTCCGGGCGTCGTAGAATTTCGGGTCGGTGTGAATCCACAAAAGCATCCGCGCCAGTTCGCTCTCGTTGTATTTCGGGTTGTTCTGGTGGACGACCGACAGGTGTTCCAGAGCGGTGGCGAGATCGCCGTCGTCGAAATAGCCTTTGCCAAGGGCGTAGCGTTCGTCGTCGTTCAACTCGTAGGCGTCCGGCGATTTCTCGCCGGGGGCCAGCACGGTGATTTCGGTCACGGGACCAAGCGTCAGGAAAGCGGGGTTGCCGAGTTCGCGGATGACCGGCGGCAACATGCGGAACTTGCCCGGGGCATAGCCGGTGAGGTCAAAGGTGACGTTATATTGATTATGATTAAAGAACAGCGTGATCGTTGATTCCGTTATCTCTTTACTCGTCACCTCGCTCTCCGGATTGCACCTGAGCGTGCTTTCATCCAGGCGCAAGCCGGGCGGCAGGGCGATTTCAAGCACATGCCGGCTGTCATCCCAGTGAAAGCCGCGATCCGAGCTGACCACTACGTGGACGCGCTGGCCATTTTCCAGATTCTTGACCGGCGAGGAACTGCCCGCGCTAATGGGCTTGCCGCGATATTCCAGCGGAGCGTGGAGATACTGCACGTGGTTCATCACTGGAATGACATTTTCCGTGGGCTTCATGTCCGACGAGAAACCAAACAGCGTGGCCGCGTAAGTGTAGCGCCCGCGTCCTTTCATCTTGAACTCAACCACGTTCTTTTCCGCCTTGAGCAAGCTGAAGGGCACGGGCAACAAATGTTGGCCGAGCGTGGCGACAGTTTTCACCGTGTTGATTTCCGTGCCGTTAACGATCACGGCCACTTCGATGTCCGTGGCTTGCTGAACTCCTTGCGCAAACCACACAGAAAGCGCCGCAACCGCCGGCCCGTGGGCGCGCGGATACGGAAAGCCAAAACAGCCATGCGCCCGCAACAGCGAGTCGGCGGCAGCAGCGGTGGTCTTTGAGGAAGGCTTGGTTTCCGCCAGCGCCAGCAGAACCATCGCCGTCGTTTCATCCGTGTCATTCAGCCAGACTGTTTTGCAGCCGCCTTCCCAAACGACAGGCTTGTCGGCGTCCAGCTTCACTTTCGTTTCGAGCAACGTCGCCAGTTCCGTGGCGATCTCGCGGCGGTCGAGGTTGAAGAACGCGCAAGCCAGATGGGCGAGCGCGGAATTGCCCAGCGAATTGCGGTCGCGGTAGAGACGGTTGCAATTGGCGAAATCCGCGCGCTTGTCTGTGGAGAGCGCGTGGAGAATCACGGCCTTGCTGTCGTTGTCGTTCGCGTCGCACGCCTCGAACTGCTTGAGCAGCGCGGCGGCGGCTTTGTCGAGCGTGTCCTTGTTCACCACGATGCCGCTGTTGCGCGCCTCGATGAGCGCCCAGAAAACGCGGGCCGTGGTGAGCTGCCGCAACGACTCACAATTCCAATTCCCGTCGCCCGACTGGCTCGCGACCAGCGATGCCACCAGCGCGCGGGCACGGGCGGAAAGTTGGCGCGGGTAAGTTTCGTCCACCTGGCCGGTGTTGGCGTAACGCAGCGCGGTGGCGGCGGCGAGCAAATCGTTCGCTGGCGTGTCGCCCCAGGCGGGCGGACTCAAGCGGGCCATGTCGCCGCCAGGGCCGGTCCATCCGCGGCGCAGCGCCATGTCGAGGACGGTGGTGCGCACATTCGGTCCGATGGCGACGCTCATCCAAAGCGACGAATACGCCCGTTCGCCACTCAAACCAACGACCGCCGCCGTGTCGGCCTCGGCGATGCCGCCGGCGTGCGCGGAGTATTGAAGTCCCCACGGTCTCACGGGAATTTCCAGCGTCAGCGCGTCGCGATTCGTCCCGGCGACGCCGGTCAATTCGGTGGTGATTTCCAGCGAGGCCGGAACGGTCACGGCGTCGAACGCAATTTCCGCACCCGCTTTGGCTTTCACTTCGACGGTTTTCTCGCGCTCGGCAAGAACTTTCGTTTTGTCCTTGGCGTCGAGCACGCGGAGTTTCAATGTCACCGGCCCGGCGAAGTCCGTGAGGTTGTGAACGCGGCCGACGGCGCGGAAATCATCGCCTTCGCGGAGGAAGGACGGCGTCTTCAGTTCGACAAAAAAGTCTTTGCGCGTGAGCGTCTGTGCGATGGCCTGACCGACGAGCGTTTCCACCGTGCAACCGCGCGCGGTCAGCCGCCAGGCGGTGGTGGTTTCCGGCATGGGCACGGTGGCGATGGCTTTGCCGTTGGCATCGGTGATGATCGAGGGCAGCCAGCGTCCCTCGCCCTGAACTTCACGGCGTGGGGCGGATTCAAATTTGTCTTTTGCTTCAACAAATCTGAAGTAGGAATCTGCGGGTTGTCTTGCGCTGGATTTTTCCAAGGCTCCTGCTGTCAGCGACGATGATCCGTCCGCTAAGGCAAGACCGTTCACATTTTGGTCTTCACGTGCGCCACCAGCGCGGAGTCGTGCAGAGAAGGCACCGCCGAATCCGCCTCCACCTCCGCCAAATCTAACTGGACTGCCAGCCGGAGCGGCCGCAGGCATGGGTCTGTTGGCCGCCATTTCCGTGCGCAACTCGTCGAGCTGTTCCGCTTCGGCATGGCTGCGGGTCATGCGTCCGGCTTCGTCCACGATGTCCTTGGAAACCGGGCGTGTCGTGCCTTGATAGCGGAATGCGCACGTCGCGCCGACCTTAAACTCGGCGAACCGGTGCGCGTCCTTCTGGAAGAAATCCAGGATCGGCGTCACTATGTCCGGACAGACCGCGAACAGCGCCTCATTGACCAGCGCGAGGCTCAATTCCGCCTCCACCGGTTTGCCGGTCTGGTCGGTGACGGTGATTTCAATCTTGCCGGATTCGCCGGGGAGGAACGCGTCTTTTAGCGGCATGACGGAAACTTTCAGTTCGCGCTCGACAGTGAAATCCTTGGTGGCGTTGCGCAGTTCGCGTCCATCCATCGCCGTGACGGCGAGGCGGAAATTCGGAAACAACTCGTGGCCCACTGCGACCGGAATTTCGTTGTAATCTTTTTTTAACTCGATGATGCGATGGCGAAGAATCGTCTCGCCCTCGAACGTCACGAGCGCGAGTCCATTTGTCAGCCGCGAATGCAGGCGCACGGCGGTGTCCTGGCCGACTTTGAGCGTGGCGGTTTCGGCGAAGAGCCGGAGCTTGGTGGCATCGCTCGCGTCCGAAACTTCCACCTGGCATTGATGCGTGATGGTCTGGCCAAAACGGTCGGTGCCGGTGGTGCGGAGACGGTAGATGGCGCCCTTCTCCAGCTTGAGCGCGAGTGTGGCCTGGCCAGTGGCCGAATCGGTTTTGATTTCGGACTCGGAATCTTTCACTTCGGCGGGTTGCGGACCGGAGCCTTCCTGCCACGGCAACAGCGCGAGCACGGGACTGGTCTTGGGTTTCTCGACGCGCAGGACGGAAACCTTGAGCGTCTCGCCCGTCGGCTTGCCGTCGGCACCGGTGGTGGTGAGTTTCAAATCAAACGGCTCGCCCGCGATCACGACGGGCTGGCTGGGTTTGGCTGCGATGCGAAAGCCGAGCCGCGCGAGCGTGACCGTTTCGGTAGTGGCCACATTGTCGCCCTCCAGCGACGCGGTGAAAGTCAGCGCCGAGCCGGGGCGCATTCCCGTGGTGTCGAATGTTAATTTCACTTTGCCCTCGGCATCCGTGGTGAGCATCTGCGTGCGGCCGTCGGGCAATGCGCAACGCAGCGTGCGCCCCGCGAGCGGCTCGCCCCAGTAAAACGCGGCTTGCAAATTGGCTTCGATAGATTCGCCACGGAACCAGACGCGGCGCGGGAAGTCCATCGCGAGTTTGATTTTCTCCAGCTTGAACGAGCGCACTTCAAACGTGCCCTGAAAATGCAGCGGCTCCAGCCCTTTGCGCTCCTGATGCGCGGCGATGGTGTATTGACCGTTGGCGGCAGCGGCGGGCAGCGCGAGCGATAAGTCGAAGGTGCCGAAGCGGCTGACTTTCACCGTTTGCTCGGAGAGCAGGCGGCCTTGCGGATCGGTGATGCTGATTTTGAATTCGCTGTTCTCCGGCACGGCGTAGGCAGTGTTGCAAACCTCGCGCAGGATGCCGCGCAGCGAAACCGTTTCGCCGGGCAGATAGGCGGGGCGATCGGTGTAAAGATAGCCTTTGGCGGTCAGGCCGGACGAAAGTTGCAGACCGGCGAGATTGAGGTTGAACGAGGCGGCATGGCCCTGGCCGAGCGCGAACAGCCGCACGTCGGCGAGGTCTTTGAGCGATTCGATGGAGGTTGTAAAAACTCCGTCGTCGCCGGTCTTGCCAGTGGCGGCCACCGCTTTGCCGTCGCTGACGAGAATGTCCACGCCGGCGGCGGGCTTGCCGGTGAGCATGTCCTGCACAAACGCCAGCACCTCGCGGCGGCTGGATTTCACAATCATTTCCAGATCGGAGCGGAGAACGAGAACGGTGGATTCCCAATCGTCGTCGCCCACCGTGACGACGTAAGCCCCCGGCTCGTTGGCGGGGAATGGAATTTCAACCTCCTGTTCAAAGGGTTTGTATTTGGCATAGCCGTCGGGCTTGAATTCCCACGTCTTGTCGGGCTGGATCAGCGAGACGTCCAGCCCTTCGACGCCGGTGATGCCGTGCATTTTTCGGAAGTAGGCCTGGAGATCAATCTTGTGAATGCGGAATGTGCATTTCTCGATGTTGCGGACCTTGAGCTTGACCACGGCCTTCTCACTGGTGCGGAATGTGCGCTCGGCGGACAGGTCGAGCGATTTTTGCGTGAGCCGGGCGATGGAATTATTGGCCTCGCTGAACCCGAATTCGTTGACCAGCTTGCGGTAAAGGTGAAGGGCTTTCTCGAAATCACCAAGCTTGTCCTCGTAAATGCCGCCGCTCTTCATCAGCGCGTTGCGGGCTTCCGCGCTCTGCGGATATTTGCTGACAAGCTTGCTCCATTCCTCGATGGCCTGGCGGTAACTGGACTCGATGTCAGCCTTGTCGCCATTGGCTTCCTCAAGCGCACGGGCCTTGGCTTCGTGAACCGCGCCGAAAATGTAAAGGATGCGCGACGAGCGGTCATCGAGCGGGTGATCGCGAAGAAACGCCTCGAAGCGTTGCCGGGCGAGCGTTTCGTTCCGGTCGGTCAGCGCGTCCATGCCCATCTGATATTCGGCGGCAATGATCGCGTTCTGGCTCTCGGACCATTGCGGGCCGTCGGGAAAATCCTTCACATAACTTCGCCACACAGCGACGGCCTCCTCGTGTTTTTTTTGCTGATCAAGGATTGAACCGATGTGGAACACGGCGCGCATCTTCAAATTCGCCAGATGCGTGGCGGGCGCGGCGCGAAGTTCCTCATCGAATTTCTGTGACGCCTCGCCGTCCGGCAGGCGGAAGCCCTGGCCCGCGATGAAATCCCGGTAAGCCTTGATGGCGTCGTCCGCCCGCCCGGCGCTTTGGCAGCCCTCGGCAATCATCCAGGCGGCACGCACGGCGCGGCTGCCTTCGGGACAGGCGGCCAAGAAATCGCGGCAGGCCTTGATGGCCGCGTCCAATTCGCCGTCGCGCAGGACGAACAGCACGGTGTCGGTTGTTGGCAGTCCGCCGGTGTTGCCGATAGTCTGGCCGGTTGAATTGGCGATAAAGTTTCCGCCAGCATTGCTAAAGGCGGCGATTTCGACCGGCTGGCTAAAGTAGGATTGCACCATGAGCCAGCGGATTTCGGCGGAAAGTTTTTTACCTTCCTCGGTGGCGAGTTCGGCGGCGAGCGGGCTGTTTTCCGGGACTATGGCAGAGATGATTTTCAGCAAGTCCTCCAGTTCCATCCTTCCGGCGGCGAGATTGCCCGGCTGGATTTGCGATTCCGCCAGACGGTAGCGCGCCATGGCGACATGCTTGCCGGCGGGCGGCGGATTCTGCATCGGCAGACGCGCCGCACCCGAACCGGCAGGACCGGTCCAGGCCGGATCAAACTCGGTGAGATAGGCTTGGAAATCCTGCACCGCCTGGCCCAGATTTCCGGCCTGCTGTATGGCGCGGCCTTTCTTGAACAGGAGTTCGTCGCGGAAGTCGCGGGAAATTTCCATGCCCAGCGCCTTGGCATAAAGATTGAAGGCCTTCTGAAAATCGGGCTTGGGCGCATCCGGCACGCTGGGATCCGGATGGGCGGCAAGCTTGTCGGCAAAGGCTGAAATGACACCCACCAATTCCCGCTTGCGTTCGGCGGCCAGCAGGCGGTTGGCCTCACCTTGATATAGGGCGGCAGCCGCTTTGAACTGCTTCTGTTCCACCAGCGATTGCGCTTTCAGGAACGTGGCCTTGAACCGCCAGATGGATTTTGGGAACGCCCCGGCAAGCTGATCGGCCGCCGCCATGGCCTCGGGGTATTTCTTGGCGTTGAAAAGCGCCACCGCTTTCAGATATTGCGCCTCGTCGGCCCGGGCATCCTTGGCGGCGATGATTTTTTCGGCGAGGACGATGGCTTGATCATAGTGCTCCGTCCGCAGCTCGGCCCGCAACGGGTCGAGCGATAAGGTGTCAGCCGCCTTGAGGCTGATGGCAAAGCCCAAAAACGCGGCCAGAGCAAGCGTGATTGGAGTGATGTAACAACGCAGGGAACGGATCTTGGTGGTCATATTCTTGGTTTCTCGCATCAGGAAAATAGTGCTTCTTCTTGTTAAGCGTCAATCTTGACGTTGACGTGATGAAACGCGACTTCCAGCGGCGCGAATAAATAAGGTCGAGGCGGCGGGACTAATCCCGGCCAGACCGGCGGACGCGGGCCGATGCCAGTGCGGATCTTCCACCACAATGAATCCGTCGCCAAAAACCGGAATCGCGATGGCCAAAAAAACCAGCCAAGCAAGACATCGTTTCATGCACAGTTGGACGGAAACGAAAACGGAATGCTCACAATATTTTGGCGGCGTCCTAATTGGAAAGCTGAAAGCGGGCTGTTGGTTTTGACGCTCGCCCCCATCCTGGCCTTATCCCAGGGAAGGAATCACCTTGGTGCCGGGATGGTTTATCGGTGGCTCATCCGGCCAATCCCGGCGCGTTTAAGCCTCTCAGGCCTACTGAAGCAAGTCACGGTTCTATCTCAAAAACTCGCCCAATGGCCACTACACCCGCGCAAATGGAATTGTCGTGTGGGGGGTGCGATGGTCGCTGGAATTTGCCGGCCCCGGACGGTTGGTCATCATCACTTCCCCGGCGTCTCGATGTCAATTCAGCCACTTCCCTGTCGCCTTCCTCAATGGTTAAATAATTCTAGCGATGCTGACCACCATGTCCGCCGCCACCGGACCAGCCACCGCTCGGCGCGCCACCGTGTCCACCTCCAGAACTGCCGCCATGCCAACCACCACTGGACGTGCTACCATGCCAGCCACCGCCATAACCGCCGCGCCAGCCACCACCATAATAACCTCCGCCCCAGCCGAAGGAAAACGACACCGGCGGATACCAGGCATAAGTCGGATAATAATAGGGCTGATAATGCGGTTGGTAGTAATACGTCGTATCCGGGACGGTTTGAACATACGTCACCGTCGGTGCCACCACGGCCGTCGAAACCTGTCCGCTGTAGTCAGGCGAAGCGCCGGGCGGCGGTGCGGGGGTGGTCGGCGTGGCTATGGCCACTCCCGCTCTGGGCTGGTTCAACATCGTCGTGATGACGGCGTCAGAAACACCTTGCTGCCGCAGATAAATGATCTGGTCCGCGTTGAGACCATAACTGTTCCCGGCATTCCTGATGTAAGCGATGATTGTGGCATCGCCGACCTTCGCCTGCGCCAGTTGGAGAATTTGCGGCACGCCGTAGGACAATTGTGGCACGGGCATACTGGCTGCGGAGGGAACCGTAGTTGCCGCCGGTGAACCCTGTGCCAGTGCGGTTGTCCCTGATAACGTAAGACCGGTGGCGACCATCACGGCCACCATTTGTTGCAAAATAGTTGTTTTCATAAATTCACCTGTTAATCAATTCAACACCACACGCTCATCTGAGTTGCTGCCACTGTCAAACGACGGGGAACCGACAGCCTTGGTTTGCCGCCCGGATTTGGGAACAAGTCAAAGCAAAACTGGTCATTTGTCCTTAGCCTTGGAACCGCTTGCCAGAATTATCGCCATGACTGCGGTGCCAACCAGCAGGATGAGCAAGATGCCGGCTCCCCAGGAATGGAAGTGCGGCGTGATATGGGCTAACATCAGTTGTGTTTTCATAATAATTTCTGCCTTTCAATTACCGATACGGGGGCCAGGTCACAATCTTGCATAAAAAAACTGGAATTTTGATTTATCCCTGATTTTGATTATGACGATGCCGTCAGCTAGTTGAATAACTGGCCCGGCGGCAGCCGCATAAATGTTTGGGGACGGGCATGGGGTGTATTCAATTTGCAATTTGTAAAACACAGGCTTCGTCTGGTTTACCACCGATAACCGGCATAATAATGTCCACGCACGACAGGGTTTGAACGGTAGCACCAAAAGCCGGGAACCCAAAAATAGTGCGCCGTCCGATACGACCAATGACCGGGTGCCCAAACATACCCCGCACCGGGACAGACGGGAACGGTTTCCACAATAGCTACGGGTGCGGGCGGAACGGGCGTTGCCACCACCACTGGCGTCGAGACGACAATCGGCAGCGGCAACCCGATGGAAATGCCAAAGCGAACTCCGGCGTTGGCAGGCATGGCAGCCGCGCCGACAAGCGTGGCCAGGATGAGCATTTTTGTTTTCATAATTTTATTCAAGGCGTTTTGCCTTTCATTACCTATACGAAGTCATGTCGAGTATCTTGCATTGTTGGTTAAAATGTATTATTCATTAAATCAAAGACTTGCAACAAACCTGAAACTTTCGATTCTAAACTGCGTCTCGGAAAAACAACTGCCACGCAAAATGTGCCTCCTTGAAAATCTTGCGCCATGCCAGTATGCCAAATGAAATTTACTTGGCCGGATGATAATCGCTGTTACACATGAGCGGCAGCAATATGGCTTTTGAGCCGTCAAAAAGTTCGATTTTTCCTCGAACCGACTGGGCCGAGTTGGGCAAGGCGGGGGAGGCGGATGTGGCGCGTCTTGACCAGCTTATCCGCCTGTATTGGCGGCCGTTGAGGATTTTCCTGCTGGCCACCTTTCCCAGTTTTAAGGACCAAGCTGACACATTACTTCAGGATTTTGCCGAGGACAAAATGATCCAGGAAGGATGGTTGCGAAGGGCCGATCAGAACCGGGGGCGGTTCCGCGATTATCTGAAGACCAGTTTGCGGAATTTCGTGCTGGACCGCTTGAGCCGGGCGGAAATGAAAACCCCGCCGGTGTCGCTGGAGGATTTGGAGCAGGAGTTGCCGCAGCCGGATGGCCCCTCGGAAGAATTCAATCTGGCTTGGGCGCGCACGGTGCTGGCCGAAACTTTGCGGCGGATGGAGACGGATTGTAAAAATCCCGCCGAGGAACAGCCCCGCCGCAGTTTCATTTGGGAAATGTTCCGCCTACGTCTGCTGGAACCGGTCTTCCATGACGCAGCGGAGCCGTCTTACGACGAGTTGATTGACCGGTTTGGTTTGAAGTCTCCCACCGACGCTTCCAATACCCTTTTGAGCGCCAAGCGCATTTTCAAGGTCCATTTGAGCCGAGTGATCAAAGAGTATGCGGGACAAGATGCCGCCACCGCCGCCGAGATTCAGGCGCTGGAGGATTTTCTGGCTCGGTTGGCGAAACGCCGTTGAAAAAAATCATGCAAGATGTCCGGCCACCAGCCGTAACTGGTGATAGAACGATTATGTCCGAATTTGACTCCTCGTCGGCGGTGTTCAAAAGCCGTGCGAACAAACTGGCCGCCTTGCTGGCGACGGGCGAGGAGCGCACCCGGCTTTGGCGCCCCGACGAACTGGCGGCGATTTTCCGGCACCAGATGTCCGCTCCGATGCTGGTGGATTTGAGCGGTTTCGATTCACGGACAGCCATGCGGCTAAGAACCTTGAGTGAGGCGCAGGGCTTGCTTTTGAAAAGTTTTGCCGATCTCTTTCAGCATTCGTCGCCGCTGATTGAACTGCTGGAACTGGTCAAGGATTTTGCCAAGGCGAACTTGGATCATCCCGAGAGCGGGCTGCCGGGTGAAATTGCCGCCGCGCTTTACTACACCAGCATCGCCGCCGCCTTGGTTCAGCTGGACGAACGCATTTCACAATTGCCGGATGCCGACTTGCAACGCGGCCTGCGCTGGACCCTGGCGCAAATCTGGCTGGATGAAAAAACCAAAGAGCTGCTCGCCCAAGCTTTGGAAAAAATATCCGGCGGCCAGAAAGGAACCGGGCCATGAGTGAAGACACGTCCAGGGAAAATCCGCCGTTGTTTGTGCCGCCCGTTTCAACTTTCACAGGGCCGGTGGCCGAGTTGATCGCCCAGCGGATGCTGCTGCCGCCATCACGGCCGGGATTGCTGGCCCGGCTTGATCAGTTTGAAATCCTGCGCGTCCTCGGCGGCGGCGGCATGGGCATAGTTTTGCTGGCCCGCGATCCCGCCACTGGCCGGGAAGTGGCCATCAAACTGGTCAAGTCCGACTTGGTGACCAATCAAAATGCGATTCACCGTTTCCTCAAGGAGGCGGGGCATCTGAAACGGTTGCGGCATGCCAATGTGGTGGCGGTGCAGGAAATTTCGGACTGGTCGGAAGGACCTTATTTCGTCATGCCTTATTTTGAAAAAGGCAGCTTGGCCGGCCGCATCAAACCCGGAAAGCCCTTGGACGACGAGGCCATTTTGGCCATTGCCGCCCAGGTGGCCGAAGGGTTGAGCTTCGCGCATCGCAGCGGCATTATTCACCGCGACTTGAAACCGGCCAACATCCTGTTGACGGCGGATGGCCAGGCCTGTCTGGCTGATTTTGGTCTGGCCCGAACGCTCTTCAACGACACGATGGTGGATATGGAAAACCGGAACCTGGAAGGCACGGCACCTTATATGTCACCGGGCGTTGCGGCGGGCGACGCTGAAGACACGCGTTGTGATATTTATTCCTTCGGCGCATTGCTTTACGAAATGCTGACGGGACATCCGCCTTACCAGGGCCGGAGCACAAAGGAAATCCTGAATCAGATTATTGCGGGACCACCGCAGCCGATCATCAGCTTGAATCCTGCTGCCGATCGCGGGCTGGTTACCGTGACGGAAGGCTGCATGGCGAGAGAACTTCGTGACCGCTATGCCGACATGCGGGATGTCCTCAAAGACCTGGAGCGAATCAAGGAAAACAAACCGCTCGCCGGCCAGCGTGGATTCAAAGGCGCGGCAGGTGACCAGCGGTTCACCGTTCGGCGCGTGCTGAAAATCATCTGGCTTCCGGCGTGCCTAACAGTAATTGTATTCGTCAGTTGGATGCTATGGCGTGAGCGTTCCCCGGTGGTGACGCCACCGCCCATGCCAGTTCCGGCCGTTGCCCGCCCGGCGGCTTTGAAAACAACTGCTCTAGCCGGACAAATTGGATTTGGCGGCTATGCTGATGGGGCCGGAAACCAGGCTCAATTCCGGCTGCCTAACAGTGTTGCGGTGGACCCTGCCGGCAATGTTTATGTGGCCGACACGGCTAATAACATTATTCGGAAGATCACACCGGACGGCTTCGTGAGCACCTTGGCTGGAGTTCCTGGAACTCACGGCAGCACTGACGGTCCCGGCAAGCACGCACGCTTCTGGGCGCCCTTTGGCATCACGGTGGACCGTGCCGGCAATGTTTATGTGGCCGACACGGCCAACAACATTATTCGGAAGATCACACCGGACGGCTTCGTGAGCACTTTGGCCGGTTCAGTCGGACATCCCGGCAACCAGGATGGCACCGGTTCCAACGCGCAGTTTCGCAATCCTTGGGGTGTCGCCGTGACTGATCAGGGCAATGTGTTTGTGGCCGACATGAGCAATAACACCATTCGGAAAATCTCGCCAACTGGGGTGGTGAGCACGCTGGCCGGTCAAGCTGGCGTAAGCGGGAGCCGGGATGGAATGGGTGCTGACGCGCAGTTCAACAATCCATTCGCCTTGGCAGTGGATCCCGAAGACAACATTTATGTTTCGGACAGCGCCAACAACACCATTCGGAAGATTACGCCAAACGGAGCGGTCAGCACTCTGGCAGGTCTGCCGGGACAAGCTGGCAGCACCGACGGCAACGGCACGACCGCCCGGTTTTGGAATCCCCAAGGCTTGGTGACCGACGACCACGGGAACATTTACGTGGCGGACACGGGCAATAACATCGTCAGGAAAATCACACCCACAGGGATAGTGACCACCTTGGCAGGACCAGCGGGAATTAACGGCATTCCTGGCGAGGTGGGAGCGGTTGCGCGATTTAACAATCCTAGTGGAGTGGCCATAGATCGCGTCGGAAACGTCTATGTGGCGGACACCAACAACCACGCGGTCCGAAAAATGAGTTTAGCCGCAGCAGGGCATCCTTAAAAAATGAAAATGTGTTCAGGGGGAATCGGTGCCGATTGAAAACAATCCTTTGCGAATCACCTGTCGGTCGAATAAAATTCAACTGGTGCAGCCGACGGCGAACTTGGGGGGACCGACCGACAAGTCCATTTTACCGGCACATTTTTATTGTGAAAATTTCCTGCAAGATTCAACGGATGAACCAGTATAGGCTATGGAAGCCACGCAATTGAAGCGGGCCAATGAAAAACCGCGTATTTGATAACTTAAGAACAATTATGAAAAGCAACGGACTGATTTCCATGAAAGCGGCCATCAAGGCAGCGCTCGCTTGCGCGGCCATGGCTTGGATGTGCTGGCACACCGGCAATGTTTGCCAGGCGCAACCGGCAGCACCAAATCTGTCACCGGACCTGCAAGAAGTGGTTAAACTTTCCCAGTCGCACATGGGCGATGACGTGATCGTAAACTTCTTCAAGAATTCTGGAAAAGCTTACCGGTTGAGAGCGGACGACATCATTTATTTGAACAGCCAGGGTGTTTCTCAAGGTGTTATCAGTGCGCTTCAAAACACCGCTTCGGCAAATCCAAATCCGCCGCCGGCAATGGCGGCACCGGCTCTGCCGCCGTCGGGACCACCGCCCGCACCGCAAGCCGTGGCTCCGACACCTTCCGGCCCGGAGATAAACTTCAATTATTTTCACGATCAACTGGCCCCCTTCGGCACTTGGATCGCGGTGGGCGGCGTGATGTATTGGCATCCCGACCAAGCCATTGCCGCCAATCCCGACTGGCGCCCCTATTATGACATGGGCCAATGGGTGCAAACTGACAATGGCTTGTATTGGCAGTCCGAATATACTTGGGGCGACATTCCGTTTCATTATGGCCGCTGGGTTTTGGACCCTGTTCGGGGCTGGCTTTGGGCACCAGATTACACTTGGGGACCGGCTTGGGTTTTTTGGCGTCATGCGGAAGGAGACGCCTGTATTGGCTGGGCACCTTTGCCGGTGGGTGCGGTTTTCGTGGACGGTGTCTTTATGTTCAACGGAGTCCGGGTGGGCATTGACTTTGATTTTGGCCTGGGCGAAGGCTGTTTCACCTTTGTCGGCTATGATCACTTCCATGAAGGTTTTTTCCGCATGAGAGGACATGAATGGGGCTACCACATTGGTCGGGAGCGGCTGCATGCCTTCTATGGCCGAAGCGTTATTCGAAATGAATTTCGTCGGGATGAACATGGCCGGTTTGTGAATAACGGCATCGGCCGTGAACGCCTTGACCGGGTCACCCAGGGACGATTGGCCCATTCCAACTTTGAAGAGCGCCATCCGGTTGGCGACCGCAACGAACTGGCCAAGCAACGGGCCATGCCGGCTGAAAAGGTGGAGGCGAAACCGGGAGAGCCGGGCCGGACGGGTGTCGGGGCACAAACGCAAGCTCCCAGCAAGGTGTTCCGGCCTTCGACAAGCACGGCATCAAAAACGGTTGCGCCACAGAAACCGGCACCGAAGAAACCGTGAACTGCCGAAATTTAATTTTTTCAATTCAAAGCAATCCCAACTTTAATGCGAACAGATAAACCATGAAGATTATACTTCGAACTATGGGTATCACGCTGGCGTTGATGGAACTCATGTTGACGACTGGATGTGTGAACCCGGACGGCACGCGAAATAATACGGGCACGGGCGCTTTGATTGGCGGCGCCTTGGGGGCCGTTGCCGGTGCTGCCGGCGGCGGACGCTATGCCGGCCAGCGGGCGCTGTTCGGGGCGGCGGTGGGCGCATTTTCAGGTGCTTTGATCGGGAATATGATGGATCAGGAACAACGCCAGCGGTTGCGTCAACAGTCACCACAAACCTGGCAAACGATTCAGCATAACGATGCGGTGGTTCAACAGCAGCAAGCGGCCCCTGCCCCAACCTCGGGACAGGCTCCGCCAGCCGCAACCGTCACCCCAATTACCGTGGACGACATCAAGGCGCTGGCGGCGGCCGGAGTTAAACCCGAGGCCATCTCTAAAGAAATCGAAATTTCGCAGTCCAAATTCAGTCCCCAGGACATTGCCGCTGCGCAACAAGCCAATATTGATACCGCCGTCATCGAATGTATGAAGAGTCACGCCAGCTAACGACGAGGGAATAATGACGATTATAATGCGGAGGGCAAAGATAGTTGTCATTGACCAGACGAGCGCAAAACCCGTAATCCTGTGGCCTTTGATGATGTAATTATACTTTCCGCCCGGCACGAAAATTTGGACTATGCCTGTCGGTCATGGATCTCGGTTGCCAACATCGGACGGTCACCAATGGATGCCTCGTATTGTTCGGCCATCCACCAGCCAACCAGGGCCACGACCGCACCCGCCAGCAGGTCCACAAAATAGTGGAAGCGCAGATACACGGCGGAAAACCACGATAACAGGCACGGCAACAAGACCCACCAAAACCGCTGTCGCCAGTGTTTCCAGTCAAATAAGAGCAGATACAAGGACGCCGCCAGATGCACGCTGGGAAAAACGTCCACGCAGGTGCTCCCCGCATTCACCGGCTTGAGCGTCCAATCCAGCAGCAGCGGACCGTGCAACGGCGTGGCAAAAATCATCCAGCGATGCGGACCGCCAGCCGGCAGCACCGTGTAGCCCATGAACGCCAGCGCATACATCGTGAACAACCCCACTATGCATTTGCGGAACAGTCGGAGATTCCGGAGGCAATAATGGCCCGGCCCCGCGATCAGGTAGTAAAAGAAAAACAGATAGCCGGCCATGGCCAGATCCTCGGCCCACGGACGCAACCACGTTTCCCAGGCCTCGGCCGGCGTTTTACCGATCAACGCCCGATCCCATTGCAGCAGCAGGCCGTCTGCCTGGGGATTCCCCAGCAATGGCACCGCCGCGCCCATGGCATAAAAACTGATGCCCATCGCCGCTGGATAAAACAAAAGCCGCACCCGCCAGCGCCAAGGAGTCAGGTTTAGTTCCGCCCAGAAAAAGACACCTATTTCAATCAGCCAACATGCAAAAAAAACAAACGACCAACCCCGCGCGGCGCCGCCCTGCGCAAACAACCGCAACCCGGTCAGCAGCAGATAAGCGCCGAACAGCCATTCATGCGGCAAAACGGCGGTCAATTTATGCCGCCATTTATTTTTGCAGAACATAAAATTCATTAGCGAAATCAAAATTTGCGATCACGCCAGCGGTCGTTTTATTTTTCTCACATATCCGTTCGCGCAGAACCAACTGACGGCCTCGGCGAAGGCTTGTTCGGGCGGGGTTTGGGGCAGACCGAGTTCGCGGATGGCTTTGCCGGAATCGAACCACATTTTGTGTCGGGCCAGCCGCACTCCGGCAAGCGTAGCTCGCGGCATCTTGCCGGTGAAGCAGGCGATCCCTTCGCTGACCTCTGCGATGCACCAGGCGAGCCAGTGAGGCAGCTTTCTTTTGGCGGCCGGCAAGCCGGTGATTTTTTCGAGCGCGACCAGGGTTTGTTGCATCGTCCAGTTGCCTTGCTGGTTGCCTAAAATATACCGGCTGCCAATCCGGCCTTTTTCCGCCGCCAGAATATGTCCGACGACCACATCGCGGACGTGAACCCAGTTCAATCCAGTGTCGAGATACGCCGGCAGCCGGCGGTTCAAAAAATCCACGACAATCTGTCCGGTCGGTGTCGGTTTTCCGTCGCCGGCGCCGACGGGCGCGGACGGATTTACGATGACAATGGGCAGACCTTTTTTTTGGAATAATTCCATCGCCACACCTTCCGCCTGGAATTTTGAACGCTTGTAATCGCATATCAAATGGTCATCGGTCACAATATCCAATTCTGTGGACGGAATGATTTTGCCGGACACTTCCTTGGGCAGGCCGATGCAGCCGACCGTGCTGGTATGGATGATTTTCTGGCAGCCCACCTGGCCCGCCGCCTCCAGGACATTGCGCGTGCCCTCGACATTGGCTTGATACATCGGCGCATAATTTGGCATCCAAAGCCGGTAGTCTGCCGCCAAATGGAAGCACCACTCGCAACCGTCCATCTCGCGTTCGAGCAGTCTGCGATCAAGAAGGTCGCCCGTCGCCCGGTCAAATTTCAGGCCCAACAGGCCGCGCCCGTCCGAATTCGGACGCAGCAATGCCTTCACACGATGCCCGCGCGCCAGCAGCTCGCGGACAAGGTTTGACCCAATAAAACCGGACGCGCCGGTGACAAAACATTTCATGCTAAATTTGACTGCGCTGCGGGTATCTCAATAACCATAAAACCGAATCTTGCCTTGAAAGCCGCAAGGCTGACCTCCGCCAAATCTCTATTCCGCGAATATAGACGACAACCATACTCTAACAGCGGACACAATTTGCAAACCGTAACTCTTTCAATTTCCTCAACACATATAAATTAAAAGGCGGCCCGGCCAGCACAAACCTCATCGCTAGCAACCTGACCAGTGATGGCAGCATCGCGCGGTTACGAATGGGCGACCGGTGCCTCAAACTGGTATTTTATTATTCCCTGGAGCTTTCCTTTTTGAGTTCATATCCCGCCAACAGCCAGTCGTCCGACTCCCTTCCAGAAACCGCGCCCCGATCCAAATAAATCTGATGCGCGCGCCGGCGGATTTCTTCCGGAGTGGGTAGCGTGGCAGGTGTTTTGATGGTCGGAGCGTTTTTGATTTGTGGGTTCTTATTTTGTTTGGTGGTTTTCATAATGTTGTCATGGTCTCATATCAAGTGTGCTCGCAGGTTGAGTTTGGCGGACGATATGTGAACCCGCCGAATCAACCGCCTCGGCAAGCGGTTGGCGACGGGATTCAATTTCGGTGGGCTTCATGGTTGGCAACTTTTTCAGTTTTATTTTACTCCCAAAGAACAAGAACAATGTTGCGTTAGCAAAAAACACGCCATGCATTGCTGCTGTTTGCTGTTACCTATGATTTTCAAGGGGGAATGGTTAAAATCATGGGATTTCGATTAGAGAATAGAAAACCGGTATTAGGCATTGCGAGAAATGGAACACCCGATTGAAGCGATTATTTGCAAAGTCGTTTTGCTGGCCTGCATAGTTGCTTTGCACACTCGCGACGGATTTGCTGGCGACGCATCTGTGAGCCGCAGCAATGTGAAATGTCAAAGCGTCAATGCAAAAGCCAGCGGCTTCTCTTTTCCACGCCTCTGCGGGTCACAGACCCGCGCTCCGTTTTCAAATTAGGACACTGCCCAGAGCCGCAGCGGCTTGACTCCGAAAGGTCTTCTGCCATCTTAACGCACTCGCGGTAGTGAGATTTTTTTGAGCATGACCACCAAACCAGCTCTTTTGGGCGCAAGCCTGTTGATTCTTTTGGCCGCCGGCTGCAATCGCAAGGCACCGGTGGTGCCGCCCGCGCCGACGGAAGTCCAAATCATCACCGTGGCGCCGACGAATGTTCCCATTTTTGAGGAATGGATCGGCACGCTCGACGGCTATGTGAATGCACAAATCCACGCGCAAGTAACCGGTTATTTACTTGCGCAAAATTACGCCGAAGGCAGCGAGGTTAAAAAAGGCGATCGGCTGTTTCAAATTGATCCGCGCCCGTTTCAAGCCGCGCTGGACCAGGCCAGTGCCAAACTGGAGCAAGACCAGGCCCAGTTGGAAAAAACGGAATTGGACGTGAAGCGTTACACGCCGCTCGCGAAAGAACAGGCCATCAGCCAGGAAGAATTGGACAACGCCATTCAAGCCAATCTGGCGGCCAAGGCTCAGGTCAAGGCGGACGAAGCCGCCGTCGAAAATGCGCAGTTGAATCTCGACTTCACCAAAATCACGTCGCCGATTGACGGGCTGGCGGGCATCGCGCTGGCGCAGATTGGCGATTTGGTCGGCCAATCGGGCAGCGTGCTCACGACCGTTTCGACCGTCAATCCGATCAAGGTTTATTTTCAAATTAGCGAGCAATCGCATCTTAATTTCTGGCGGCACCATGTGGCTGGCAGCGGCGCGGAAACCAATCTAGAATTGCAGTTGATTTTTGCCGACGGCTCGGTGTATCCCGTCTTTGGAAAATTTTTCTTCGCGGACCGGCAGGTCAATCCGAACACGGGCACTTTGCAAATCGTCGGCCTTTTTCCCAATGCCAATTTAGTTCTGCGCCCTGGCCAATATGGACGGGTGCGCGCGCAAACGCATACCGTAACGAATGCGCTGCTCGTGCCGCAACGCGCCGTGGTGGAATTGCAAGGCACCTATCAAGTCACGGTCGTAGGCGAGACGAATACCGTGCGCCTGCAATCTGTCAAAGTCGGCGAGCAAGTCGGGGCGAATTGGATTATTGAAAGCGGCCTCAAACCCGGCGACCGCGTCGTGGTTGAAGGCACCCAAAAGGTGAAACCGGGCGCGGTGGTAAATCCGCAACCGTTCGCCGATAAAACCGATAACCCGCCGGCA
>Ga0182030_10002380_pt1 | contig 39844 bp, 36 predicted proteins | sample 812S3MmetaG_FD_121299 | JGI IMG/M metagenome (GOLD analysis project Ga0182030, IMG submission 121299) | Permafrost microbial communities from Stordalen Mire, Sweden - 812S3M metaG (Illumina Assembly) | ecosystem: Environmental > Terrestrial > Soil > Wetlands > Permafrost | place: Sweden...
TCGCTCAACTCACCGCTGTCGGCGCAGACAAATCAACCGCTGAGGCCATCGGCGACTGGCATTACTGGGTCGCACAGGGTTGCTGCCTCTGATTTACGCACGCCTGCCGGAAGCTCACGTTGCATCGAATGTGGCAACTGCTGCGATTCTGCTAGCAGCGCTAGTATCTGGAACCTCTGCTATTTCTGCCGCAGCGACAGCAACCCAGGTTGTGTTGACCAAAAAACCTGCGCGGGACGTTTTCGGTACATCGAGTGTTTCGGGTCTGCCCCCTTCATCAGGACCACCGGGTAACAAGGAAAACCGATAGTGAGCGCGGAAGAAACGTGCTAACGTTTGCTCATAAAACGCATAGAAAACAGCCAATGCAAGCTGAAGTTTACTTGTCTTCGAGCTTCAAACCGAGTAACAGTTCGCCGTTAGGGTTGAGCGGCCAGGCGTCGGCCTTATCCACGTACTCCTGCGCGGAGACGCCCCAAATCGCCGCTGCCGTCGGCGCGCCATGAACTCCGCGACGCCCTTCGCTGATTCCTTTCCCAACACCTTCTTTGTGGGTCGGCAGCCGTACGGCTTCGACGAAGGCCCGCACCGCTCCCGGTGTATCGGCGTGCGTGAGAAGAACGCCGTGGACGCCGGTATCGAAGACTTGCTGGAACATCCAGGCGTTGGCGCGAACCGTGGCCTCATCCGTGCCGCTGACCGGGACGTTGACGATGACCGCCGGCGTACGGTGGCCACTCTTGGTAGGGCCTCCCGCGGCCAGGCCGCGCATATATTCCGACAAGCCGTGGACGTCGAACGGCGCGTGCTCCATGTCGTAACTGATATAGTCCGCGTACGTCTGAGCGTCTTCGAGACCCTGCCGATAGCTGCCCTCTGTGCCGGAATGCGAACCCGTGTAGTAGACAGGCTGGCCCTGTTCGAGCAGCTCAATCGCACGATTGACACGCCGTGGCTTAGGCCCCGCGGCCGGCATGGTGGCCACGAAAATAACGAGAACGAAGCAGGCGCCGAGTGAAACGAGTGTGGTTTTCAATTTCTTCATCGTTTGTCTCCTGGGCTTACATGATATCGAACCGCCCTATGCAAACCTTGTCTTTGTGCGATTGTGTCCGGTCGGTGGATGTGAACTCCCGGAATGTCCGGGCGCGTGCAGCTTAGAGCTTCGCTCCGGGGCTGGATTACTGCCGTGTGGCGCGTCAGGCGCAACCTGCAAGTTGACCGGTTTCAGCTGAGCTCAATCAATCATACGCAGTGTTCGCGTGCGACAAAACCAATCAGATCCTGTTGGTTATCTAGCCGGTGGGCGGCCGCCCACGAGAACATTCCGGAAAAACTCGACGTACCGGCGCGCGAGCTGCTCGGGGCGATAGATTTGTCCCGCCTGGCGCGCCCGCTCCGATTCCTCGGCATAAAACGTAGGATCGTCTTCCAGCCGCTCGATGATGCCGATCCACGGTTCTACCACTTCTTTGTCAACAGGCTGAGCGCGAGCCGGAGTAATGTCGGGCGGAATAGGCAAATAGAAGCCGGCGCCGTTGCAGGTTTCCGGTAATCCTCCTCGATCGCTGACCAGCGGCGGTATTCCATTCAATAGCGCTTCGGCGGCTACGCGTCCACCGGGCTCTTGCCATAACGAAGGAACCAGCAGCGTGCGCGTCGCCAGATAGATCTCCTTCGGCTGGGCCATGGGTGGAGACATCATCAAATTCTCATGCCGCCGCAAGTCGAAACCCGCGAGCATTCCCGCCTCCACCAGACGCCCGCCCGAGCCGCGCGACTCGATGAACAACATCGCGATGTCGGGACGCCGCACGCTCAGTTCCTCGGCCAGTCGTGCGACCAGCATCAGACCTTTCTCCGGCGACGGATTGATCATAGTCACGAAAATGGGATCGTGCTCGTCGGCCAGCACGTCATCAAGTTCCATGGGAAGCGGCAGAGGCGTGCTTTCGATGCCTAGAGCCGTGCGATAAACACTGCTGAGAAACTCGCTCGGCGTTAGCACGGCGTCCATGCGCCGGAAAAATTCGGCATCATTCAGATAGCCCATGTTTCGGAGTGCGAACACCAGTTTCACCCCTTGCCGTCGGGCCCTCTCATAGCGCCGGACATCGCCGGGCAAGCCTCCGAAGCCGAGCACCACGTCCGGCCGGAAGGAGTGCACTTCATGATCGAAGATCTGATCGAATTGAGTGCCGTGGATTTGCTGCCATGCGTGCATGTTCCGCGGGCCGACGTCCAACAGACGATAACGAATGCAGCGATGGTCGAAGCTCAATTCCGGCCGGGTGCGCTCGCGCATATGGCCGGGGTCGATATGAAGTGAAATTCCCAGCGTCGCGAGGAAACTCGCTGCATCGGCTTTCGCCGCTCGCTCCGTCGCCGTGGTGGCAACCGCATGCACTTCAAAGCCGGCCGCGGCCAGCATCTCGCACATGGTACGCGTGGACCGCGCTGCACCGCTGGATGGATCTTGCGGCAACTGCGGGAGAACCAGAAGAAGACGGGCGCCGGAAACACTCACCGTTCCATCTTAAGCTTCCCGGGCAAGCTTCTCGCTGGAAACATCCAGTGAACGAAATGCCTGAACGAAAGCCAGCGCGAAGATGTTCAAGAGGTCTTGCGCCGGCGCCACCAGGCCAAAGATCCCAAAAATGCCAGCGCCGAAGCCGTCAGACCAACCGTCGCGGGCTCGGGCGTAGTATTTTGCGCCGCAGTCTGATGCGCCAAGTCGATCGTGCTGCCACCCGGAATCGTCGTGGAGAATGTACCGCCGCTCGAGTTCGCGAGCGCCGTAGTCCGCAGGAGTATTTCGTAGCTCGTTATCGAGCCGAGCCCCGACACATCCAGGGAAGTGGATCCAGAGACCGTCGCCAACAAGGCGCCGTTTTCGTCAAGCACTAGGCTATTGTTCAAGTAGAGCTGCAAATCGTAAGTAGAAAGACTGCCATTGCCGATCGAGTTGTTAAAATCCCACGCGAATGGGATTGAACCTAAATAGGAGCCGGTTGCGCCTCCCGATGCGTCGAACTTGAGGGTCCCGGAGCCGCCGCTCATGTATGTACTACCGGTGCCATACATCGCAACTCCCGTATTGCCGTCAGTCCCCGGGGAGTACTGCGATATGCTACAGCTCCCGGACGGCGAGTTCGCTGAGCCGCTCGAGGATATGTTGCACGTGGTGGTGTCAAAAATTAACGCGGCCTTTGCCGGTATGGCTAAGTGGACCAGGGACGCCAGCGGAACCACCGTTAAAGCGATCACGCGGCCTTTGTTTTCCAGGAACTTTCTTGCGCGCTCAACAGAAGTCATCGGCCCGGCTCCTCCAAAGGGTACTAAAGTTCTAGGAGATTTAAGCTCCAGTCCTAAACGAGTTTCGATGATAGCACAGAATGGTCCTACATGTTGACCCAAAAAACACTAGACGCATGGGTCCGGCTCGTTTTCAGGATTGATCCCCATCCAGGCGTATCCGGATCTCCTGCACAATGGGGCGCCCTCCAACGGCGAAAGGAACAAACACCGGAGTCATGGGAGGATAATGCACTCGAAACGCGGGATCCAGACGCTTTGGCAGCGCATACACAGTGAAATCCCCACCTGCCGGCAGTAGCCAAGCCAGCCTCTGGACTTCGCCGATTCGGAGCCGTTGCGCCGGGGGTGGATTGACCAGCGCCCTCCGGTCCGGTGCCCCAGGCAAGGCAAACACGTCCACGTGGGTCGCCTCCGATTTGCCCGGTTCGATCGTCACGCCGACCAGCACTGGTGGAGGGCCGCCCGGTTTCGGCAATTCTTTTTCGGTGATCCAGTTCCCGTCACGCTGCATAGTCAGGTAGAGCTCGCAGGTGGTGCAGGGGATGCCGGGCTCGGCCGGGGCGCGGCCGGTCAACATCTCCTGAGCGCGGCGCAGTTTCGGGCTTTCCAGGCTTGCGGCCAAGCCTGTCTCAAATGCGTTAGCGCCGAAATCGCCCCAAAAATTCCGGCAGCATCCAATCACGCGTCCGTCCCAATTCAAAACGGGCGCCGACCACAACTGATGGCAGATGGTGCGTCCATAACTGGCGCCGGTGGCGCGGTAGTGCTCGTCCCGCGTCGGAGCGAGCCCGGTTTGAATTCGCACGAACTCCGGATTACGCACCGGAGAGACATCGTCATCCCAGGAAATCTTGGGCCGGAATATCATTCCCAGTTCGGCCGCCATCCGCTTGGCAGCCGGGATCTCATGTTCGTTGTGGCCGAAAACGATAAACTGCCACGTGAGCAGCGGGAAAACGGTGGAGAGCTTCGATTTGAATTCGTTGATCTTGCGGATGTTCCCGATCACGCGATCGAAATCGCCGCGCACGCGATAGCGCGCATACGTTTCGCTGGACGTTCCGTCGATGGAGACGCTCATGCTGCGGAACCGGTGGCGCACCAGCGCCTCCAGCGTATCCTCCGGAGCATGATTCAGATTCACGCCATTGTCGGCGTGCAGCACGACTTTTCTTTGGTGAGCGATGCGGAAGATCTCCACCAGGCGGGGATTCAGAAACATCTCGCCGTAATTAGAGAGTTCCACGTCCAGCAATTGCGGACTATTGTCCAGAAGCGCCGCGAAGCGCGCTGGATCCAGGTGCCCCGCGCCCATCGCCGCGCGGGTCGCTCCACTTGCCGTAGGACAGGAAGGGCAGGCCAACTGGCAATGTGCCGAAGAATCGATCTGAATACTGGTTGTAACGCGTCCCACGAGTCTCCCGCCTCATCGTAGCGCGAAAGGCAAGCAAATCGTTCGGTCGCGAGAACCCTCGGCAAAATTCTCATGGAAACGCAGTATCTAGATAGCTCCCGGATGGTCGCGCATCCTTCCATAAACTTATGTAATGGAAGGCCGCGCCGTCATTAAGAAACGGCGCCCGTCATGTATCATTATCGGCAGCCGACGCATCTAGTTGCCCAATTGTCCTGGAGGCAACGCGGAGATCACAGGGAATGCTTCGGCGTTGATCGAGAAGCTCACAATGGGCACCGTTGCGCTGATCTCCAGAGACCCAGTGAAGCCGGACAGGCCCAGCAGCGGCCCTATGTTCGCAATTCCCACGGCCGAGGGAGCCAAAGTCTGTGTTGTCGATCCGAGGACCGCGCCCGTGGAACTGGTGACTGTAAATGTGATCACGGCTGGCGTCGCGGTTGGATTCGCGTAAGCCACTCCTGTCGCGGTTTGCGCAAATGTTACGAACTGCGTAGCGGCGGCGGTCATTGCATTGACTCCCACCTCGCTTACGGCTACCGGAGGCGTGCCCTGGTACAGCCGGTACAGCATGCTGGCTTCGACCTCACCCGTGCAGCTTGCCTCGGCCCATCCGAAAACAAGCGGAGCACTCACGTTCGCTTGGCTTTGATCGTGCAACGATTGCCCCGGTTGGAGGACATCCGTGCGCGTGCTCAGAGTGCCCTCGGTGAACGGAACCGACAGCGGCGCTCCAGAAGGAGTCAGAAATGTCGTTGTGCAAGTCACGGTTTGGGGAGTGATATTGACATAGGTGAGGGTGCTCTGCCATCCGCCGCCCAGCGCGATTTCCGGGAAATAGTAAGCATCCGGCACGCTGCGCACCGCTAAGTCGTCAAGATAGGCAACATTAGCGGTCCCCGTGTTTCCTTCAAAAGCTCCGATCGCCACCACACCCACATCGTGTAACGACGCAGGGAAGGGCACGGATCCGACGAGAACTTCATTCATGTACGCCGTCGCCGTCTGCGCCGTGAAGTCAAGGTGGAGACGGAAATAATTCCACGCGCCCGGCTGCACGGCAAGCCTGCTCGAAAAAGCGGTCCCATTCGTGACGGCGACGCCGGCGGAGCTGACCGCGATCGACGCGATAAAGGTATTGTTAAACGACCGCAGGGCCACGGGGACCCATGTGGTGTTAAAATTCGCCTCGTTCATATAAATCGAGGCATCCACAGCCTTCGCCGCATTCGAATCGCTGTAGCCTAAGATGTGGTAAATCGAGGTGTCGTCATTGCTGGCGGTGAAGCCGGCCCCACTGACCGAAACAGCCTGGTTACCGGAATGAACAACCGTGTTTTCAATCTGAGCGTTTGGGACGCCTGTTGTGAGGAAGGGCACCCATTGATGTTGCGCGACAATGTTGGGCGATGTATAGAAATTGCCGAGCGTGTAGTCCGGCGAGTCAAAGCTTGTCGTAAGTAGATCGGCGGCGAGGGAGCAAGCCGCGCCCACCTGCGCCAGAACGGCAATCATAAGCACTCTCTTTTTGATTCGCGTCTGCATGTAACCTCCTTCGAAAGTTGCCTTGTAGGAATTACGGTCATGGGCCCGGCGAAAACGAAGGCCGGACGAAATCGACGTACGCCCTAATCCTAACGCAGTCGGCACAACATATTCACCTGATTTGGCTAGGCACTCAACTGCTGCCCGATGTTTGCCATTATCGGTAGTGTCGAAAGCCTTCGCCTTCCGCCGCGACCTCCGTTATTCTTTTCGGGCCGGAGTTCGCGACGGCGTCTCTCGCCCCTAGAACTTCCCCGAACGGGTAAGATAGCTTCCGTATGGCGCGTCACCCAGGACCTAACTCTTTTCTGATCGGCTAAACTTAACTGAATCCTGTATATGTCCCTCCAGCCCGGCGACCAATTCGGACCCTACGAATGCATCGCCCTTATCGGTCGAGGCGGCATGGGAGACGCGTCCAAATTCAGCAAGCCGGCACCGCCGAAGGAAACCATAGGAGCGAAGTGATGACACCCAAACGCGTTTTGTTTTTAATCTCAGCGGTCGCGGTCGGATCGCTGACGACGCAGTCCGTCTTTGCGCAGGCCAACAACCATACCGGCTACCGGCTGAGCGTGGTCGGCATTGCCGTCAAGGACTACGCGAAATCTCAGGATTTCTACGCCAATAAGATGGGTTTGCGGGAGGCTTTCAAATTCACCAGCCCGGACGGTACTCGCACCACTACGTATTACCAGTTGAGCCGCGACACGTTTCTGGAAATGCAGCTAGCAGCCGGCGACGTGAAGCCGGGATTCACCCACGTTCATCTGGCCGTCGATGATGTGAATGCATCCATCGCGCGGCTGAAGCAGGCTGGTGTTCCGGTTGCACCGCGTAACGGAACCACTCCCGGAACCGTGACGGAAGCGGGTGTGGCTCAGCCGAGCAATGTGAAGAACTCGAACATCGTTGAGCCCGATGGGCTCAGGCTTGAGCTCAATGAATTGCTTCCGGAGTCGCTCACCAGGAAAGCGGCGGAATCCTGGTCGGACACGTACCCTAGTTACAGACTCTATGTCATCGGGATTGGCTACAAGGATTTTGCGGCATCGGACGACTTCTATGAGAAGAAGATGGGTTTGCGGGTGGCCTTCCTCATCAACTCCCCCACGCATCCTTATCTCCAACTGAGCAGGGACACGTTCATTGACTTCCAGCCGGCGCGGGATGCTGCTCCATCTTTCAACCACGTCCACTTGGTGGTCGATGACTTGACGAAGGCTCTTGCGCGGCTCAAGCAGAATGGCGTTCCGACAACGGCGCCACAGTTCTCTCCGCCGAGTCAACTCTATTCCGCCAACGTCACGGACCCTGATGGCCTCAGACTGGAGTTGAATCAGTGGGTCGACTCGCTGCCCAAGAGAGCGGCCGAAGGCTGGAAGTAATACCGAAGCTTGGACGTTATATCATCCTCAACGTAATCCCGGGCTGTCCGGGTTGGTAGGATGGGACGCTGGCGCGGCGCCATACGATCTCCTTGGCTCGCATCCGAGGTTTCCCCCTTCGTGCCTGGTTAGGATTTTCCGTAGCTCCGTTTCCAACGTCCGCCACATCGCACGCAGCGTACGGATTTACCGTACTACGCGCTGCTGCGTGCGCCGCCGCAAGGGCAGATAGAATCGTCCTCCCATGGATGCTTCTCGTAATCCGGCCCATCGACAAACGACATCCATAAACTTTTTTGATGCCCCTAAAGATAAACTTAATGGACGAGTTGCGCATCATTCAGGCGCGATGCGCTCAGTCCCATAGGCGAAGCACGCCGCACATCGGTATCGTGCTACGATGCTCCCCGATGGCACCACGAACCGCTCCTCCCTTTCGCGCCGATCGTGTGGGCGGTCTGCTGCGCCCGCCGGAACTGAAGGAGGCGCGGGCCAGGCGCGCGAGCGGGGCGATCACGGCCGAGGAGCTTCGCGCCGTGGAAGACCGCTCGATCAAAGACGCCATCGCCAAACAGGAAGCCGTGGGGCTCGAAAGCGTCACCGACGGCGAGTTCCGCCGCGCGGGGTGGCACCTGGATTTTCTCATCGCGCGGGCCTGACTTTCTCGTGCAGCGATCCAATCGGTCATTACGCGGACCTCCCATCGGCAACAATTGAACGCAAGTTCGGGAAAGTCTATCATTCGGCGCGCGGAGACGTACGGGTGGCGATGCCAGCACTTAGAAGAAGGCAGATACGCCTGAATCGCGGCCTTTCTCCACTACTTTTTCAGATTCGCCGTTTGGCGCGGAGTTTCGCACATCTGTAACCCCGTGCGCGCTGCATGCCCTCATTCGCCGAAGTCGTCCGAAACTACGTCGCCGCTACTCGCGTTGATGCAGTGATTCACTGTTCACGGCCCCGTGCAGGCAGCGAGAACAACACTGGGCGATCGTAGATCTGATGGGCAAGGCGGGTCACATGCGGACGATTCCGATGATGCACGCGTCCCCTCGGCGGAACCACTTACTTCTGATCGGCCGTTTGGATTTTGTCGAGCATCGTGTCCAGCGTCCGACGATCCAACATCTTGCCGTTGACGAATACGGCGCTGATTTGCCGCGTGTTGCCGATGTTTTCAAGAGGGTTCGCGTTCAACAGAACCAGATCCGCCAGTTTGCCTTTCTGCACGGTGCCCCAATCTTTTTCCTGACCCGAGAAACACGCCGCATCGCGCGTGGCCGATTGCAGCGCCTGCATCGGCGTGAACCCGGTTGCGACCAGATCGGTGAGCTCGGAATGGGATGCCGTCGCCACGGTAGGTGGTCGTGAGCGCGAGTCTGATTGCGTCGAGGAGGTTCGTCTTGCCGATGTTGTTCTCGCCGAGTACCACGTTGAGGCCGGGACGGAGCGTGATGCTATAACCGTTGAGGTTTCGGAAACCGTTGACTGAGATCTTGGCTAGGTGCATCGCCGTCGTTCATGCATCGAATCTCGCTTGCCGCAGCCCGCTGAAGATCCTTCCTCCCGATCGTGATAAGCCAGCCACCCAACCACTCCGATGACTGCCAACGTGTAAACGATCGCGCCAGCGCCAGGCGCCGAGAACCTTCCGGAAGAGTCGGACACGACAGCGAGCCACAGAACTAAGCCGAGGATCAGCGTCAACGGAATTAAGATCCACCGCGGCACACTTGCGGACCTTGCGAAATTCCGCAGCTCCGCGCGATGCGACCGTCTGGTTGGACCCACGCGCGCCATCTTTGTACCTGTGGATCGAACTCTAGACGTGATCGTCAAAGTCCGCTTCCTTCTCCGGCAGAACGTCGTCGTCCCCGGCCATCCACACGTACAAAGTGGGAAGAAGGAAGATGCTCATGATGAGATCGGAAATGAGGCCGCCCACGATGACGATCGCGAAAGGTCTTTGGGAATCGGACCCGATGCCGTGAGACATCGCGGCCGGTAGTAGGCCGAGAGTCGCGACCAGCATGGTCATCATGATGGGCCGGAGTCGTAGGACCGCTCCTTCGACCGCGGAATCGCCGATGGCGTGTCCCTGGACGCGCAGCTGGTTGATGTACTCCAGCATGATGACGCCGGTTTGCACCGAAACGCCAAACAGTGCGAGGAATCCGACGCCCGAGGATACGCTGAAGTTTGTACCCGTGATCATCAGCGCGAGTAAACCGCCGACGCGCGCCAGTGCCACGTTGACCAGAATCAAAATGGCCCATTTGAACGACCGGAACATGCTGTAGAGGATAATGAAGATCAGGAAGACCGTCACGGGGACAACAATCAGAAGCCGCGCCTCCGCACGCTTTTCGCTTTCGTACTCGCCCTCCCACAGCAGGCGATACCCGCGCGGGAGAGGGACCTTTTCCTCCACGGTCTTGATGGCTTCTTCGACGGCGCCGCCCAGATCGCGGTCGCGAACGCTGTATTTTATGGCGACGTAGCGCTGGTTGCCCTCGCGGTAAATCTCCGATCCGCCATCGCGTTCTTCGATCGTGCACAACTGCGCGAGCGATACGCGCTCTCCGGTAGGCGCGAGCAGGCGAATGTTCGTGAGCGCTTCTTTCGTGTCGCGATACTTCGGCAGATAGCGCATCACCAGGTCGAAGCGCTGTTCGCCCTGCAATACCTGGGTGACAGTGTTGCCTCCCGCTGCCGTGTTGATCGCGTCCTGCACATCGGCAACGTTGATTTGATAACGCGCCGCGGCTAGCCGGTCCACGATGAAGTTCTCGTTCGGTTGACCCAGCACGTGAAAGACACCGAGGTCGGTAATCCCTTTCACGTGCCGCATCACGCCGACGATTTCCTCGGCCTTGTCTTCGAGCACATGCAGATCGTCGCCGTAAATCTTCGTCGCTAATTGCCCTTTGACGCCGCTGACCGCTTCTTCCATGTTGTCGGCGATGGGCTGGGAGAAGCCCCAAATCACGCCCGGGATCTTCTCCAACTCCCGATCCATGGACGCAATGAGCGCGTCCTTATCCTGATGAAACGCGGAGCGCCACTGCTCCTTCGGCTTGAGATCGACGAAGTACTCCGTGTTGAAGAAGCTGGTGGTATCGGTTCCGTCGTCCGGGCGTCCGGTTTGGCTGGTGCATTGCGTCACTTCGGGCCACGAGCATAGAATCAGTCGCGCCTGGTTCATCAGTCGAATACCCTCGGTGGGACCAGTGCTGGGAGCGAGCGTGCCGCGCACCCACAGCGCGCCTTCGTCCAGGTGCGGAAGGAATTCCGAGCCGATGACGCCGCCGAACGTGAGATACATCGCTAAGGAGAAGCTGAGAACTCCCACGCCGACCGTCACGTAGCGCAGACGAATGGCCACACGCAACGCTCTGCGATACAACTTCGTGAGCCAGACCATCACCGGGTTGTGCCATTCCTTTGTGCCTTTCGGGTACAGGAGACTGGCGAGCGCAGGCGCGATGAGCATGGAAAAAATGATGGCGCCCAGCAGCGCAAACGCCACGGTCCAGGCCATCGGTTTGAACAAGCGCCCCTCGACGCGTTCCAGCGTGAAGATCGGCAGGTAGGCGGTGATGATGATCGCAATCGCATAAAACACGGGGCGTTGCACTTCATGCGCGGCGTCAAAGATTTTCTGCTTCGGTGTCCTGTCGCTATGGCCGGGACGGCTCAAATGCCGGACGATATTCTCGACCATGACGACTGATTTTGGCAGTGCGCAAATTCACGAGCGCGGTTTCGTAGTCCGATTCGAACTGCACCCTTTGTAGTACGAAACGGTCGAAATCCACCTGGGCCAAGTCGCCCGCCTTGAGCCGGTTGTTTTGAATATCGATCTCGCCGTCCCAGTACGCCAAGTTGTCCTGCGCATTCTGCAAGATCGCCTTGGACTGCAACACTTGTACAAACGCGCTCCGCAACGTAAACACGAGATTGCGTTCTTGATCCAGATAAGTTGTCTCGGCGATGGTCGTGTTCTCTTTTGCTTGATCCCGCCGCAGTTCGCGCTTTTGTTCGCGTTCGTGCAGATAGCTGATCCCCGGGGACATCTGTGTGCCCGCAAACGGCCGGTAGACACCCAGATAGGGCGTCAATTGCGTGCCATCGACCGAAAAACTCATGTCCGGATTGGGGCGGAGATATGCCGTGATCTCTGCTGCACGCGACTCATCAATATTCGCCTTGGCCGCTTTTAAAGTAGGATTGCCGGCCGCGAACTTGTCTTTGACCTGATCCCACGTGAGGGCTGTCTGTGCGGAAGCGCCGACCGGCAACAAGCCCGCGGCCAGAATTGCCGTAAGTGGCTTCCGACTCCAACAACGCGCGATGACCGCCGTGGCTTGCAGACGGAAACGGTGAACCACGAGGAGTGTGCGTTGCATGTGAATCTCGAACTTAACGCGACGCTGCTTTGGATGCCATGAATCTTCCTGGTGAATAGGCCAATCTTGTGTCTGATCGCGCGATGAGGGTTCGGCCGGAGGCACGCTCCTCATTGATCGAGATTTAATCTTTCGATTGGAGGATCACAGGCGACTGGCCCACAGGAATTTGTGGGGACGGAGCAAGCGGCCTGGGCGCGGTAAAACGTGGCGATCTGCTGCGATCACCTCGTTCCAATCTCAACGCGTTCGAGCATGCTAGATAGCGCGGCATCGGGCTGGAGGCGCTGTGCCGCCTCCAGATGGGCGATCGCTTCTTCTTTGCGTCCGAGGCCCGCCAGCAATCCTCCGAGGGTGGTGTGTGCACCCGCATCTGTAGGGTCCGATTGCAATACGGATTCGTACTGTTCGATCCCCTGGCGCGCGCGGTCGGGTATCTTCGAAAGAGATACGCCGAGGTTGAAGCGAGCATAAAAAGAATGGGGGTCAGCGCGGACGGCTGCCTCATATTGAGCGATCGCGTCCGCATAGTTTCCGAGTGCCATCTCACACTGGCCGAGGCTGGAACTCGCCTCGGGGTAATCGGAATGGAGGCGGAGGGCCGTCCTAAAATGAGGGACTGCGTCCGCACAGTACCCGCTCTGGAGCAGAGACAAACCGAGGTCGTAATGCGCCCGGACAAAGTCCGGCCGGATGCGTACGGCCGCTTCGAAATGAGGAATTGCTTCGGCTGCGCGTTGCGATCTAGCCAGATAAAGTCCCAGGTTATCTTCGGCCACCCAATTTTCTTGTGTCACGTTGAGCGCCTGCCGGAAGAGCGTCTCCGTATTCCGCCAATACGAGACTTGCCTCCCCGCAAGAGCCGCGCAGGCCGCACAAGACAGAATCGCTGCGGTCGCGAACATGGGCCTGGTCAAGGGGCAGTTCTGGATGATCTCGGCCGCGCCCCACGCAAGAATCACCGTCAATCCGAGCAGCGGAATGTACATGTAACGATCGGCGTGGGCTTGCAGGCCGACCTGCACAAACCGGATCATGGGGACCAGCGTTCCCAGGTACCAGAGCCAGCCGACTGTGAGATACGGGCGCGAGTGCCGGGCTCGGATTGCCGCAACGGTCAATGTGAAAATAGCGGCGAAGGCGGCGGCAACGTGCCAGGCCTGGGTCGACGGCGGGTAAGGATAAAAAACGGCCAGATCCGTTGGCCAAAACACTTGCCGGATGTACGTGACATAGGATCTGATCGCGTTCTCTATCCGTGCCCCCAGTGGGATCGCTGCAACGGATGACGTCGAACTCTGAACCAAATAGGTCACGACGGAAGCTCCGGCGGAAAGCGCGATCAATGGCAGCTTCTCCCAAATTGTTTTGGGCCACGCCGTCCAGCGGAGCGGCCACCAGTCCAGCAGCAAAAGCGCAAACGGAAAGGTAACGAGCGTCGGCTTGGACATCAGCCCGAGGCAAAATATCGCAGCCATCCCCCAATACCGGCCGCGGCTCCGCCGTTGCGTGTAGCAGAGGTAAGCATTGAGCGCCAGAAACAAGAAGAACGCGGCAAGCACGTCCTTGCGTTCAGCGACCCAGGCAACCGACTGAACATGCAGAGGGTGCAGTGCAAATACAAAGGCGACAAACGCGCTCGCTCCGCGCGCGCCGGTTGCGCGTCGCAGAAACAGGTAAAGGAATACACTCGATAGCGCGTGGATTAGAACATTCACAATGTGGTGCGCGCCGCTCTGCATCCCAAATAACTGCGAGTCCAGAATGTGCGACAGCAGCGTGACAGGCATCCAGTTGCCGACGACGACAGCCGTAAAGGCCCATTTGACGGTGTCGAGCGTCAACCCCGCTTTGACATGTGCATTCTCGTAGACGTACAGATCGTCGTCGTAATTCACGAAATCGAAGCCAGCGACTTGCCAGTAAATAGCCACCGTCACCAGGATCAGCGCGAGACAGACCGCCCAATCGAACAGTTTGTTGGCTTTGGGCTGTACGTTGTTCCCAGGAGTCTGCGGTTGACAAACTTCCCGACGCCTTCTTCGATTTTCAGTTCTGCCTGAGCATCCTTGTGGATGCCTCACGCCGTCTGCGCCCATGCGCCCACCGGCAGCAAACCCGCCAGGATCATGATTTGTGCAGAACCGCGCCAACAAGACGGGATGGCCGCCCAAGTTTTCACAGAGGCTTTGCGATCGACATGAAGGAGCGCCTGCATTTGGAAATAGAATTTAACCCGCCACTGCTGTTAACGCCATCAATCTTTTGGCGAAGGGACTAATCTTTCGATTTGAGGGTCACCGGCGACTTCCAAGCCTGCTGCAAAACCAGAAGCTCCGATCTATGACTGCTTCTCGATCGTGCATGCGACTATGGGAAAAGACAGCCACATGCAAGCAGCGGAGATCCTGGCGCTCACAGAAGATCCCGGTATTGTTCAATGGCAACTCGCACCACTTGGGCGCGGGTGCGGACACCTGTCCTGGCGAAGACCTGCTGCAGAATATTCTTCACGGTGCTTTCTGAAACTTCCAGGCTGGTCGCGATTTCCTTGTTGGACAATCCCTGGACGAGAAGACGCAGAACGTCGATTTCACGGTCGCTCAGCGGAGTTCGCTCGTCGCGTGCGGGCCGAGGCGGAAAGGCATTGTCCGCGGTATCGTCATCCGTTATATCCGCGATAATGGCCGCAATCTTCGGACGCAGGTCATCCTTGTAAGTGGAGAACCATACTTCGGCGAGAAACGATTCTCCATTCCCGCGTTGGCCCTGGCATTGCATCGTGGCACGGAATTGAGGAGCTTCTTCCCAGCGGAGGGCGTGATACAGTTCCGGCAAGAACGCAGCGATGGGACCGCCAATGAGTTTTCCATCTCGCGGGGCCATGAGATCGAGAGCCGCTTGATTGGCCAGCTCGATCAATCCTCGCTCATCGACCGTGACGATGGCGGCAGGACTGGTTTCCACCAGGATTTTGAGACGCTCTTGCCCTTGTAGCATCAAGCGGCGGTTCTGTGCCATTTCTGCGACGAAGAGTCCGCAGCCGGCAAGTGCCAAAGTTTCAAAGGCCAAACGAACGTCGGAGCGATCTAAAGAACTGAACGCCTCGCTGAGAATCGCGCAGACAGTACCAACCAGGGCCACAGACCACCTGGGAAGAAAGCCGGCCGCCAACATGATCGGAAACAGATAGAGGAAACCCATGGAGACGTAGGGCTTGGTCCACCAGTCGGCGACCGCGATGATCAAGATGATGGACCCGCTGATCAGAAGAACTGCGGTGCGATTGCGGTCTTCCCACACTCGTTCCAGGTGCCACATGGGGTAGGGCCGATGGACGGTGCGACGGTTACGCCATCGCTAACGCGCATCGAACTGGTACAGTATGCCATCACGATCCCGCTTCAACATCGAATCAGAAGGTTAACCGCACTGTTCTTACGGGCAAAACCCGTGGCGAGAGGTTTATGGCGTTTGCCAGGTAAGTCACTGCATAAACGGAACGTATGGCGGATCAATCAAAAGATTGGCCAAACGATTGACCGCCGCGAAACGACGCGCAGAACCTGCGTAATGGCGTGTAGCGCCAAAAAACCGTCGTTTTGGTCCAAATTGCAGTGAGAGAGAGAGAGAGAGAGAGAAGACGAACCCGTTCAGCAAGAATGCCGGTACGAGAATGCGAAGGAAGGCGTTATCGATTCTGTTCCAGGGCCACGCGTACCAGTTGGCTGCGGGTGCGCACGCCTGTTTTTGCGAACAACTGCTGAATCGTATTCTTCACCGCGCTTTCAGAAATCCCCAATTCGCAGGCGATTTCTTTGTTGGCAAGGCCCTCAATGACATGCCGGAGTACTTCCTGCTCCCTCACGTTCAGCTCGGGTGTCTCCTGATCCGGCATCGGGACGGCCGTTGCACCGGGCGCTGGCGGTTCCTCTGTTAAATCCGCGATGATCGCAGTCAGCTTTCGATGCGAACCTTCCTTGTACGTTGAAAACCATACATCCGCCGCAAACGTTTCGCCGTTGTCTCGATGCCCCCGGCAGCGCATGGATGTCCGGAATTGAGGAGCGTCTTCCCAGCGCAAAGCGAAATGCAGTTCAGGAAGAAACGCCGCGATCGGCGAGCCGAGCAGATCTCCGCCGCGAGGAACCATGAGCTGATCAGCCGCCTGGTTTGCTAATTCTATGAATCCTTGTTCATCGACCGTGACAATGGCGGCCGGGCTCGTCTCGATCAAAGAACGCAGTCTCTTCTGCCCTTCGATGCTAATCCGGCGGTTGCGCACGAGCTCCACGATAAACAGACCGCAGCCTGCGAGCGCTAACGTTTCCAGCGACAGACGGGTCATCGATTGGTCGAGCGAACTGAAGAGCTCCGCGAGGATCGCCGACGAGATGCCCAATAGCACAACGGCCCATCTGGAAAGAAATCCGGCGGCTAACATGATCGGAAACAGGTAAAGAAACCCCAACGAAACGTACGGCTTCGTCCACCAATCCACGGCCGCGATGACCAACATGATTACGCCACTGACCACCAGCACCGGCTTCCGATTGTGCGCTTCCCATAGTCTTTCCATGCGCGGAATCAGAGGGATCCAACTGAGGGACCTACGCCTTATTGCGGCATAGTCTCCGAGAACCACGCGTCCGCCTTGTTCTAGCGTGGCCAAGTTCTCTCCTACCTGCGCCGACGGGCTTTGCCGGTTTGACGATGCCAGAAAGTTTTCGATCAATGGGGACATCTCGCTGGGTTCCAAGCTTACTATTCAGAATGAGGCAGTCACAGTGAAAAAGGAATAAAAGCGGCGGGATCCCGGCGATAAAATATTTCTATCAGCCCGATGGTCGTTTCTTTATAGATTCGTGACAACGGCGTCGGCACCGCGCATTGCCCTTTGCAGTCGCACTCGCAAACGACTGCCGCGCAGCTTGTTCAGAATATCACAAGGTTGACAGCCTTAACCAGTCGCGGAGTTCCGTCTTAAGCAAGGGCTGATGCGCTCCCTCCGGGGAGCGTCCCGTCGATTACGATCAGTCCATTAGCGGTGAGCCGGAGCAGCGAATTGCTACCTTCGCCGTAGAAATGACGTCTTCGACAAAGTGGGCAGCGGAGATTGCTAAAGTGCCACGGACGCTCGCATGGACGGTTCGATCGAAAACCCTAGCGTGAACGCCGAGACGCGTGCGAATGGTTGACACGTGCACGCACCCCGGCAGTCAACGCATTACAAAAAAGGGTGCCCCTTTCAGCGTAGGCTTGAGGCGTCGGCCCACGACCGACGGAACGGAGCACCCGTATGGACAACAGAAGGTATATTGGCATGGACGTGCATAAGGCCAGCATCTCGATTGCGGTCGGGGACGCCGCCGGAAAGGTGCTGATGGAATGCATTATCGAGACGAAAGCAGCGACAGTCCTGGAGTTCATTCAGGGACTGCGTGGCAGCTTATCGGTAACCTTTGAGGAAGGGACCAGTGCCGCCTGGCTGGAGAAACTGCGGGAAGCGGGCGGGCGCCGCCGAGCGGAGCAGACCTAATCAACAACTCGACTTTTTGATGGAGATACGGAAGGAAACGCGGAAGGAGTTGTTGATGGTACTTCGTCCTTTCTGCCGAGAGGAGCTGGCCGAAGTATTAGATGCCGCGGACGAATACGCCGTCCAGCACCGGACGCCTGAAGCGATCGCTCGCCGGCTTGCCGAGCTTCACTCGTTCCTCCGTGGTCTTATCGCCGATCCTCCAACTTGCTAATTTGTAGGTAGGACCGAACGGCATGAACGACAATTAAATGGAGTTGGCGACGATCAAGGCGGATAGTAACGCTGTCCGTGGATTTGAATTCTCATGATGACGTTGGGGCAAAACGCGGCCGACGCAACGAAGTTGGACTCCGCGCCACCCTCCCGAGTGCGCTGGCTTTTCCTCGGTGTTTGCGGGGCTCTCCTGGGCCTTTTGCTGGTGTCCGGCGTCCTGGCAGTCCGCTATCTGGAGAGAATGCAAACGCAGGAACTGGCCGTCACGAGTGCGTTGGCCGAGCGTGCGCAGATGCTCTCCGGCCTGTGGCTATCGGTACAAAGCTACAACCAATCCGTGCAGCAGTTTGTGGCAGAAGCGCAGAAGGACCGGGATCAGGCCTCCCGCGAGCGCCTCGATCAGCTCACTTTAGAGATCGACTCGAATTTGAAAAGCTACCCGGCGGAGCGCGATCCCGACGAGGCAGCGCTATTGGACGAGCTACTGGACGTTTTTTCCCAGCAGCGAACGCTGTACGTATCCGTACTCGAAAAGCCACCGGAGGATTCGCATAACGCGTCACTCCCGGCGCAAATGAATCCGTTGCAAAAGAAAATTCTGGACTGGTCCGGGAAACTTCAAACCTGGAACGGGGAGCGCCTCAAAAATGCCGATCACGCGTTGATAACGGATTTTACGGCGGCGCAAGCAGGACTCACGAGGACGCTCGCCATCGGCTTCGGCAGTGGATTTTTATTAGTACTGGCGGGGACGGCTTACATTGTAAGACTCGAACGCCAAACGCGCGGCCGGTACATTCAATTAGCGGACAGCCGACGAGAATTGCAGCAACTTTCCGCGCGCTTACTGGACGCGCAGGAAACGGAGCGCCGCTCGATTTCGCGTGAACTCCACGATGAAATCGGACAGTCGCTGGGTGCTCTGCTCGTGGATCTGGGACGTCTGTCAACGGCATCCAACGATCAGCCCGAAATGAAAACTCAGTTGGAAAATATGAAATCGGTGACGGAACGGACGCTGCAGGCCGTCAGAAACGTTGCGCTCCTGCTCCGGCCGTCGATGCTGGACGACCTCGGGTTGGTAGCTGCGCTAGAGTGGCAGGGGCGGGAAGTATCGCGTCGCAGCCAAATCGAAGTCGAAGTCCATTCTGAAAACGTTTCCGACGCCTTGCCCGACGAATACAGAGTTTGCATTTATCGACTGGTGCAAGAGGCGCTCAGCAACGCCGTGCGTCACTCCGGAGCCAAGAACGCCCAGGTGAACGTCCGGCAAACTCCGCAGAGCATCATCGTGCAGGTCAGCGACGATGGGAGCGGCTTCAACCCGCAGCAAACGCGCGGACTAGGATTACTTGGCATGGAAGAACGAGTGAAACGGCTATCCGGGACGATCGCGATCGAATCCAGGCCCGGCCACGGTGTTACACTCACCGCGGAATTGCCTTTCCCTTCCATGAAGGCAACGGACGGTGGGATTTCATGATGAAGACGCGTGTCCTTCTTGCCGACGACCACAATCTAATTCGTGCTGGATTGCGAATGGTGGTGGATGCGCAGCCCGACCTCACGGTCGTGGGCGAAGCGGACGACGGCAGAGCGGCGGTATCGATGGCGGAGACGCTGAAACCAAACGTTGTCGTGATGGATATCGGGATGCCCAATCTGAACGGCATCGAAGCCTGCCGCAAAATTCGCGAACTCCTGCCGGAGACGCAGATCGTCATGCTCAGTATGCATTCCGACGAAGGCTACGTTCTGCGAGCTCTGAAAGCAGGCGCGAAGGCTTATCTACTCAAGGACTCCGCAGAAACCGACTTAGCTCACGCGATCCGTGCCGCAGCGTCGGGGAAATCTTTTTTCAGTCCCGCCGTGGGGAAAGTGCTGTTGGAAGACTACATGCGGAAGCTGCAGAGGACCGGCGCCGAGGACTCCTACGATCTCCTCTCACCGCGCGAGCGGGAGATCCTGCAACTGGTAGCGGAAGGCAAGTCCAGTAAGGATATCGCGAATTTGCTGGAACTCAGTGTCTACACGGTCGAGACGCATCGCGCGCGGGTGATGCAAAAGCTGAACTTGCACGGCATCCCCGAATTGATCCTCTACGCGGTACGCAAAGGCGTGATTTCCTAGCCGTCGTTTCCTCGCCGTTTCCGCGACATGCTGCGGATACCCAATCGTCAGTGCTCCCCATACCGACTTCCCGCTAACAACCGGACTCGCCCACGTGCGTCCAATCCTGTAGAGCCACTCCACCGGGCAATCCGGTACTGGGGCCGAGACAATTCGCACAGGAGGCGATATGAATACACAGAATTTTTGGAAGCGTTCTCAGGCCGTAGTGCTGGCGGGAGCGCTTGCCGTTGGTTTAGGGGTCGTCGGCTACGCTGCCGACCACGCAGAGAACGCAAATCCGCCGGTCGTACTGAAGTTGGCGAACGCCGACGAAGGTCCCAGCCGCTCCGGCTTCGCGCCCGTCGTGAAGAAAGTATTACCCGCTGTCGTGAGCGTTGAATCCACGAAGGTGTCCAAAGCGCCGACCGCACTTGAAGGCGGCTCCGAGGGCGCCGCGCCCGACGATCTGTTCCGTCAATTTTTCGGGAATTCTGGCCAGGATGAGCAGTTTCGGGCCCCTCGCCAAGCTCCCGACCAGCGTGAGCAGGGCCTCGGTTCGGGCGTCATTCTGACGCCGGATGGTTACATCGTCACCAACAATCACGTGGTGGACGGCGCCACGAATGTCAAAGTCACTCTCGCCGACAAGCGCGAGTTCAAAGCGAAAGTCATTGGAACCGATCCGAAGGCGGATATCGCCGTCATCAAGATCGATGCCACCAATCTCCCGGTCGTCGCCGTCGGCGATTCGTCCAAAGTTCAAGTCGGCGACTACGCCCTGGCCATTGGCAATCCATTCGGCGTCGGACAGACCGTCACGATGGGCATTGTGAGCGCCACAGGCAGATCTCATCTCGGTATCGAAGAGTATGAAAATTTCATTCAGACCGATGCGCCGATCAATCCCGGCAATTCGGGTGGAGCGCTGGTCAACGACCGTGGCGAACTGATCGGCATCAACACTGCGATCATTGCGCACGGATCCAGCGGCAATCAGGGCATCGGCTTCGCCGTTCCCGTCAACATGGCTCGCAATTCGATGGATCAACTGGTCAAAACCGGAAAGGTCACGCGTGCATATTTGGGAATCGTTCCTCAGGACGTGACGCCTGCGATGGCCAAAGCTTTCGGCGAAAAGGACACGAACGGCGCGCTGGTGGGCGACGTCAGCTCCAACAGCCCTGCGCAAAAGAGCGGCATTGAAAAGGGCGACATCATCCTGGATGTGAATGGTAAGACTGTCGCGGATAGTAACGATCTGCGGCTGACGATCTCCATGATGCAGCCGGACGCCAAGGTCAACCTGCGGATCTCCCGGAACGGCTCAGAACGCACCATCGCCGTGCAATTGGGAGAATTACCGGCCACGACAGCGTCTGCGAAACACAGCAGCGGCGACAAGGAAAGCAGCTCGCTCTCCGGCGTCTCGGTGGAAAATCTGGATGCGCAGTCGGCACAGGAGCTGAAACTCCCGGCCAACACGCAAGGCGTCGTTGTGACCAACGTTAGCCCGTCAAGCGAAGCGGCGGAAGCGGGCCTGCGAAACGGCGACGTGATTCAGGAAGTAAATCACAAAGCCGTGAAAAATACGTCCGATTTCGAGCACGCCGTCGGCGCCTCGAAAGACAACACTCTCCTGTTGGTGAACCGCAACGGTAACACGATGTACGTTGCCGTCTAAGACGTAACCGACAGAGCCGCCGGTCCTGGTCTTCCTCCGAGCCAGGGCCGGCTTTTTTGCGTCTGGCCACGCGGCTCGTGAATGTGTACGGAGAGCACCGCAAGTGGCAACCGTACCGATGTGAGCAAGTGAGGTCATTGATCGCGGTTGCCTAAACGGTCATAAAGAAAAGCATAAGGCCTTCTTTATACGCCGTTGATCGATTCAGCCTACACTCGCGATAGAGACGCCTAGGTTCGGCGCACTGCGTGACCGATGTCCACGTTGGCGCAGTCGGGGAGATAGAGTCATATGCGAAATATCACAATGGGAGCGCTTGCTCTCGTTGTCTTATGTACCGTGGGATGTTCCGAACAGGCCACCGGGCCCACCACAACCACGACATCGGAAGGCCAAAAGTCGCAAGCTCCGTCGGGGACCACGGCAGCGCAGAAAAATACCGCTCTGGTGCGGTTCATCAACGCCAATCCGACGGCGAAAGGCCTGGATATCTGGTCGGGGGATGCCCGCGCCTTTAGCAATGTCGCATACAAAATGACGACGCCCTATCGCGAGATGCCAGCGCATGCGGGACGGTTTCAACTGCGCGACTTCGGCGCGACGCAAGACTTGGCGGTGGGTCGGCGCGAGATCTTCCCTGGACGGCACTACACACTGGTTGCTCTTTCCGCGGCCAAACATGCCTCGACGCTCGTCGCCTTAAGCGACAATCTAGCCGAGTTGGAACCTGGGAAAGCCAGGGTACGGTTAATCAATGCCACCGTCGGAGTCGACGATCTCGATTTGTTTGTCTCGGGCACGAAGACTAGAATTCAGCACGGAGTGGATGCTAGTTCCGCAAGTTCTTTTACCGATGTCGACCCTGGGACGTTGGAGATCCGCCTACCCGGCAAGGCCGCTCCTCCCGAGCTTGCGAACCTGAAGGTGGAAGCCGATCGCCTATACACGTTTATCGTAACCGGTACGGCGGGGACTCTCGATGTGATTCGAGTCGAGGATAAGATAGATCGATAAACTAAATGCATGATCGCCGGGCGGCCTCTATTTGACGAATCACGCACATGAGAGTCACCATTGGCACTATGCTTGCAGCTGCAAAAGCGCTGCACGCTCGGCGACCTTTCGATTGTAGGCTTGGGCATGCTTGCGTCAGGCAGGAGGCTCTATACGATGCGTAATCTAATGACCGGAACGGTTGCTCTCGTTGTGTTATGTATCACGGGCTGTTCCCCGCAAACAAAAGAACCCTCCATAACCACGACTTCCGAGGGTCAGAAATCGAAAGGTTCTGCGGGAACGGCCGCCGCGCGCGCCGATACGTCGCTGGTCCGTTTCATCAACGCCGATTCCGATATGAACAATATGGACCTCTGGTCGGAAGGGGTTCGCGTCTTTAGTAATGTCGCGTATCGGACGACCACGCCGTATATGGAATTGCAAGCCCGCGACGGCGAATTTGCACTGCGCAAAACAGGTGAAGCCCAAGACGTCGCGGCGGCCCACCGCGAGACGTTCCCGGGACGGCACTACACACTCGTCGGGCTTCCCGAGGGATATCGTTCCTCGAGGTTGGCCGTGCTCAGCGACAAGATGGGCGAGTTGGAGCCAGGACAAGCCAGAGTGCGCTTGATCAACGCCACAACGGGGGTTGCGGACCTCGATCTTTACCTCGCCGGAACGAACACCAGAATTGGGCATGGAGTCGATCCCGGCTCTGCGAATTCCTTCACAGACGTAAAACCTGGGATGCTGGACATCCGGCAAGCGGGCCAGCCAGCCTACCAGAGACTCTCCAAGCTAAAGCTGGATGCCGATCGCCTGTACACCTTTGTTGTTACGGGCGCCGCAACGGCCCCAGAGTTGCTACAGATCGTGGATAGGATCGATTAATAACCCGATTCGAACTGGTAAGCGGTCCCGGGTGCCGCAACCTGTGCAGAATGTCCCGCGATCTCAATACCGCACTTTTCTTTCCGGTTACGGCCAAGCCTTATTTCCAGGCCCGGCGAACATCATCCGTTATACTACGAGTGTGGGGACTAACGCCCCTCCCTAACCCCCGTTGGAGGGAGGAACAATGCTCACGGTGCTTTTGCGGTCAGCAGTTTCGGCGGCGCTCATCGGAGTCCTTCTGGCGGTGTGTCTGCGGCTTCCGGACCTGGAGCACGGCACGGTGGCGCTCTTAATGGTCCTCGCGATCGTCGGCATTGCGGCCAAATGGGGTCGGGCGGAAGCCTTTACAGCTGCCATTGCCGGGAGCCTAGGCTTCGCATACTACTTTTTGCTCCCCGCCGGAGTGGGTGTCTCAAGCCTCGCGGATCGAGTGGCCCTGGCTGCCTTTTTCCTCACGGCCGTCGTTTGCGGGCAACTCGCTGCTCGGCGGAATCGCGCAGTTGCCGTACAAAGCGAGACCGAAAAGTTGTCCCGCATGGTCAATGCGCTCCTTCATATCGCGGCCGACGAATCCCAACTGCCGAGGCTGGCCCACCAGTTGGCGGAAATCTTCGAAGTCAACGGAGCGGCAATTTACGATACGCACACGGGAAAGGTCTATCGTTCCGGCGCCGGATCGGCGGACATCTCCGATGTGAGTCTCCAGAAGGCGACTTCAACGGGGCTTCAGGTGCAGCATTCGAAGTCCGGCGTATTCGTGGCTCCCGTCAAGCACGGCGGCGAAGTGGTGGGGAGCGTCGGCATCTGCGGCGCGAGATTGTCGGAGTCCCTTGTCGGTGCGATCGCGGACCGCGTCGGTTTGGGACTGGCGAAGTTCTATGCGATCGAGAAGGCTGCGGAAGCGGAGGCCGTGCGGCGTGCCGATGAACTGAAATCCGCCATCCTGGATGCGATGGCGCATGAGATGCGGAATCCCCTCAACTCCGTCAAGCTCGCAGCGACCACCCTGCTCTCCGGTCATGTGGGCAGCGAGCTGCATAAGCGCGAGATGCTGACCATTATTGAAGAGGAAGCCAATCGGATGGATCGCTTCATTGACGAGTCCGTGCAGGTTGCTCGCCTGGAAGCGAGAGAACTAACTTTGAACAAGGAGCCGCAGGACCTGACGCGACTGATCCCAGCCGCCGTGGAGGACATGGGCTCGACGATCCGCCAGCGACCCCTTCGGATGGCAATTCCCACCTTGCCTCCAACGGAGTGCGACAGAGAGATGATTGCGCGAGTTGTGAAGCAATTGCTGAACAATGCCTTGAAATATTCGCCTGCGGGCGCGCCGCTTGCGATTTCCGCGGAACGTTCCGGCGCGGCCATCGTCATCAATGTTGTGGATAGTGGACCGGGCGTCGCCGAGGACGAAAGGGAACGCATTTTCGAAAAATATTACCGCGGCCGCGCCTCCCGCTCCCGGACACCCGGAACAGGCTTGGGTCTGTCGAGCGCCAAGTCCATCGTGGAGGCGCACGGCGGAAAGATATGGGTCACGGCGGCACCTGGCGGCGGTGCGGCATTTCACGTTTCGTTACCAATAACCACCGGCGGGGCAATCGCCGCCGGCAACGCGGTCGGAGTGCAGTAATGAACACCGTGAAAGTCTTAGTTGTGGACGACGAACCGCAAGCGCGGCGTTTATTGCGAATCGCTCTCATCTCGCGCGGTTTCGAGATCACCGATGCGCGCAGCGGCGAGGAAGCGTTAGACAGTCTGCGGCAGGAGGCCCCGGACGTGATTCTGCTCGACCTCAAGATGCCCGGCCTAGGGGGCATCGAGACTTGCCGGCAGATCCGCGAGCGTTCCGAAGTGCCGATCATCGTCGTTTCCGGCGAGAAACGGGAAATGGAAAAGGTGGAGGCCCTGGAGAGCGGCGCCGACGACTACATCACGAAGCCTTTTGGAATTGAGGAACTGATCGCGCGCATGCACGCCGCCACCCGGCGCCCGCAAATCGGAGCCAATTCGAAGATTATAAGGCTGGATTCGGTGGAGATTGATCTCGAAAGCCGCGAGGTGAAACGCGGCGAGGACGTAACCCACCTGACGTCCAAAGAGTTCAAGCTGCTGCACTACTTCCTGCAGAACTCCGGCAAGGTGGTTTCGCACCGCCGAATCCTGCAAGCGGTATGGGGTCCGGACTACGGCGACGAGGTGGAATACCTCCGGGTGTTCATCAATCAGCTGCGAAAGAAGATCGAGCCGGATCCTTCCCATCCCCAGTACGTCCTCACCGAACCGTCCTCCGGCTACCGTTTTGCCCCAGTGCCAAGGCATTAGGAAAATCCTAATATGTTCCTTACAGGTTATTTGTGGCCTGACTGTATACTCCAATTCAAATGGGTGAATCTGAAGTACAGCCGCCCTTGGCGCGCATCTTGGTGGTCGACGACGACCCGCAGTTTCGCCGAGCGCTACGTCTGGCACTAGACTCTCACGGTTACGACGTCGAGGTTTCCGCCGACGGAAGGGGTGCGTTGGATGCGGTCGCGGCTCGTGCGCCAGACCTGATCGTGCTCGATTGGCACCTGCCGGAACTGGACGGAATTCAAACGTGCCGCGCGCTGCGAGAGCATTCCGCTGTGCCGATCGTCATGGCCTCTGGAAATCGAGCGAACTCAAAAGAAATGGCCTTGGCAGCGGGGGCTACCGATTATCTACCCAAACCGTTCTCCATTGGCGAACTCCTCCTTTGTATCGAAGCGGCGCTGGGGAAACCGAACTCGTAACGGAAACTAGCATCGTAAGTCATTATGACTCAGGACACATGGAGACATTCCTTACGACGGTTTAAGCCATCGAACGCCATAGTGAGCGAGGGAAGACCTTCAACCGGAGATCCATAATGACATGCCTGTTTCCGGAGGCCTCCCAATGTACAGACGCAGTCTATAAACATTACTATTATGCCGCACTAGCAGAAGATGTGTCGCTATCTCGCTGATTGTATGGAATATACGAGAAGTTCATTTCCGAGGAAGTTTCCGACCCCCCCCCGTTCCGTGTGGTGTTTTGTATGTTTGACGATGCCTGCGTTTGGCAAGAGCACTTGGCCCATTTCGGCGGTTTAATTTGGCCCACCCTAAGTGATTGATTCTGAGGGGAGGCGGTTTTGGCCTCTCCTTATATATAAAAGAAACAGTCGTCGAAGCTGTGGGACCGTCATTTCCACAGCTTGTCCGAGTACAATGCGTTTTGATTAGCGCGATATCGCGAACTTCCAATTTCTCCAACACGCTCACGAATTGCCATGAAGCCCCTCCTCGGCGGCTAACTTAGGCACGGTCGGCCCACGTTCTAGGAGAGACATTGACGGCCTGCCACGGCGACAGAATTCCGTTGATGCTGACACTCTTCGCCATCACCCGAACGTCGAAGCGATGTCTCTGACCCAAACCACCAGCGTTACCATGTTGGGTTCAAAGGCAGGCTTTCCAGGCGGGATCAGGCCCCAAACGATCATGGTGTTGGTAACGGTGGTGCCCCTATCGTAGCGCTGCGGCGCCGGCAAAGAATCCATGAGTGACGACAGGTTGGATTGGGTGTCGGCCTTCCCCTGCTTGGTCAGGTCGGCGGAGACGGCGCAGTTGAAAACAGGGCCTTTCAATTGCCAGTCGCTCCTGTAGCTGAAGACCACGCCCAGCAGCGGCTTGCTGTTTTTGGACGCATCCTCCGCGCAAGCAAACGCCAATCCCCGCTTCGCAAACGATACACCCTGGATATCGGCGCATTGAAAGCGGTACAGCCCGATCCCGCCCACCAGCGCGGGACTGCCATCGGGAGCTTTGTGAAGCGAAGGCCGGGGATATTGCCGCACACCGGGAATCTGGTGCGTTTTGACGGCTTTCTGCGTGACTGGATCGATCACCGCGGGATAGCCCAATTGCGGACCGTTACTAAAAGAATCAAGGACATTCTGCAACGAGTCGACCAAAGTCAAAGGCGTGGTCAGGCTGTTCATGATCAGCAGAGCAACGCCCGACCCCGAATGCGGATTTAACGTGTGGAACAGATCCAGCGGATTCGTCTTCGTCGGATTCGTTTGGTCGAACGAAAACGTGCCCCCTGTGCCGACGTTGGCGCCAAGCTCCTGGGCAAACGGCTGGGTGATCAGCGAGACCGGAATGGGATCGCCAGGGATCGGGTCCTGCGGGCTGGAGGGGTCCGGAAAATTATCGAGGCTGCTCATAGTGTCGTTTTCATACTCCTGAAGGAGGGTGCGCGATGTAGGAAAGTGCGTCCAAATCGAATTTCCTGAGAAGCGTTCCTGCGTTGATAAATCCCGGTCTGGGCGCCGGAGGCGGGGGTGGGGGGTTGATACCTTTCAGAACGGGAGGAGGAGGAAACAACGTGTCGTAGTCCAAAACGTCGCTGTTGGCGCTGATCAGATCGAGGTAGAAATCCGAGTTTCCGTAAAAGCTTTGCGCCAAGTCGTCCACGTATTCGCCGCCCGTGGCCACGGCGTACACTTTAAAACGGACGGTGGCCGCCATGGCCTTCCATATCTCGATGTTTTTCTGGAAAAGCTCCAGATCGTCCTCAGGAACAAACTTCAGCCGTGCGTTCTGTGCCTCCAAGGCTTCCCACAGCCCGGAGCGCGTGGCCCCTTTCTGCACGGCCAGCATCATCTCCGCCTTGGTGAGGGCCGCGGGGTTTGCGGGAATCACGTCGCAGGAAGCGATCTTGCTGTCGAAATCGTTCAAGTCATCCCACATGCTGCTGTACAGGCCGTCCTTCGCGGGGTCTGTGTCCGTTGCGGGAAGCGTGATGCAATAGTCCAGCATCGCCTGCACTTCGCTTTTCAGGACGCTCACGGCGCTGCCCGGCGTGTTGACAAAGTCGTTCCAACCGAGAGGCTGAAAGCCGGTGCTCGAATTTACGTCCGGATAGCCGGCCTCCACCGCTTGGACTTTGCTAGCATCGCCTTGCGCGGCATCCAAATCTTTTTGATAGGCAGCGTAGCGCCAGCTCAATTGCTGCTCCCGTGCCCAGGCCCAGGCGATGGAGGCTTTCAAATAGGAGCCGGTCAGCCCGCCGATCAGCGCGTAGAGTCCGATGGTGAGCGTCTGGTGTTGCGCCACTTGCAGGGGCGTCAGAGATGGGTCGTTGAGAGAACTGGTTTCCAGCGTGTAGCGCGCCTTGCGCAGGACCATCAGCAGTTGGGCGGGATCGAGAGGATTGAAATATTCGTATTTCGTGTCGATATATTTTGCCAATCCGAGACTGGTGTTGCTAACGGTCAAGGTGGCGTCCGGCTGCAGCTGGATGTTGCTCTTCAGGTCATCCCAGACGTTGTAAAAACCCGTGGCCAGAGTCGAAACCTGGTTTTGGATATTGTTGACCTTGTCCCACCATTCCTGGTCGATCACGCCCTTCACCATGTCATTCAGCGCCTTTTGGACTTCCTTTTCGGTGGCGGCCGGGTCCGGATCCACGGGCGCTTCGTTGGGGAAAAACGCGTCCATGATGGCGAGCGCCGCGGCGAAGACAATACCGATCTTCTGACCAGTACCAAAGCGCACGCCTTCGGTGTGATAGCTGAAGGAGGCCATCATGGCGGCGCTCAATCCCCCGTGCAATAGGGCTCTTCCGTCGAACGAGTCGTCACTCATCGTTTTCTCCTTAAGACGCGCGTGCTAGAGTCAATTTCCGTCTCCGTAGGGATCCAGGGGGTCGAGGAATTGTCCCGGATCGTCCGGGTCGAATGGTTGCGCATCGTCCGGGCCGACCCATACCGCCAGGATTCTCATTCCCGTTGCGAAGCTTCCCGGCTCACTGGCCCAGCCTGCTTTGATCTGGATTGTTCCGTTCCCCTCCTGCCACCACGAACCCGGCGTAGTGCTCGCGTTGGCCAAGGCATCCAGATTGTCCTCCGGGGTGGTTTTCCCGAAGGTGCTCAGGTCGGTTGAGACCGCGAAGTGCGTGACCGTTGTGAACGGCGCTGTAAGGACTTCCTTGAACGCGACGCCCAACAGCGGCCCCGATCCGTCTTCCTTGAGTGAGAAAGCCACCCCGCTCGTCGCCAGCACTATCGTTTTGAAATGATAAATTCCCAACGCGGAGAGCCAACTATCGGGACTGGCCGGGTCTCCTTTGCCGTGCGCGGAAGGAATCGGATAAAGCTGCTGGCCAGGAATGACATCCGGCTTGCACGCTCCCATCCAAATGATGGCCGGGTGGCAGCTCAGGGCGGAGCCGAGATTTGTTTCCAGACAGTTCACGCCAGTGAGAGGCGTCTTCAACTGATTCATGATCACAAGAGCGGTCCCGCCTGTTTGCGCCTTGATCGGCGAGTACTTCGCGAACAGCTCCAGTGGATTCATCTTGCCCCCGCTCAAGGAAAGGTCGGCGGGAGTCGACTGAATAAGGCCCGCGACGGCGTCACTGAACTTCTGCGCGAACACATTGCCCAGCAGGATCACGGGCACCGGGGGGGTGGACGAAGTTTGCTTCATTGGCCCGCTCCTTGCGTGGCCGGGAGCGGCAAATAGGCGTAGGCCTCCGGTTTGAAAATCTTGACCGTTTGGCGCGGCGTAAGCGCCACAGCGACGCCGCCCGGCGACGCGTCGAATTTGAGGTTTGGATTATTATCGAAGAGCTTCTGCGCGTAAGTCTTTGTGTCCAGATTTTTGTATGCCGGCGCGTCACCGGCAATCTCGAGCAGCGTCTCTCCTTGTGCCACCAGGTGAGTGCCGAAATTCACCGATGCCTGGGCCGACCGCCATTCGTCGAGCGCCTTGCCGAACGCTAGAATGTCATCCCCATCCACATCGGCTAGGCCATATTTCGCAGCGAGAAACTCCAGGGCTCCTGCCGCATACGCGCCCTGGTCGGCTGCGCTGAGCATGTCCTGCCCGCGGATGCTGGCGGCAATGGCTCCGGAAGGCAGCGATGCCTCTCCGGCGGAGGCCTTACTTTCCAGATCGTTCAAATGGTTGAGGAGCGTTGTATAGTAACCCGGGCTCGACGGCGTTCCTACGCAGTAATCGAGCATTTCCTGGATATTATTGGAAAGTATGTTGGCGCAGCAGTTCTTCTGCTTCGTGGTCACGGGAGGATGACCGGACGTCTCCGTGGTCCAGCCCTCCCACGTGGGCGGTGCGTAAATGTTTGCCGGTTGGGCGGGCGTCAGTGGATATTTCTTCGCCGGATCGAGGTCCGGATTGTGGGCCTGTTGCGCCGGGGTCATCGCTTTCCAGGCGGCCAGATCGGCCGAATATTGGTTCCACAGGCAACTGGCCAGAATTTCCGGCGTGTACTTGGGCGCGGGGTCGAGATCCGGATTGTCGCTCTGGTCCTGCTGGCTCATTGCGTTCCAGGCGGCCAGGTCTTTCCAACATTGTTCGTATTGCCAGGCGGCCAGCATTTCCTGTCCCCAGTTCCAAAGAACCGCAGTCTTCAGATAGGACGCCGTCAGGGATCCGACCAGACAGTAGAGGCCCATGGTCAGGACCTGATGCTCCAGCACCTGATCCGCGCTCATGTGGGCAGCCTGCGGCCCGGTCTGCGCACTCAGTTCCAGCCGGGCGCGGAAGTCGCCGAGTTTGTCGAGAATCCCGTCCGGCATCTGCGCGGTGGTCATATCGAAATATCTGTCCCCGAACGCGACGAAATGCTTCACGGTATCGTTATTCGTCAGGAATTCGAAACGGTCGCCATCCATCTTGATCATGGATACGGCGGCGGAAATTTCCAGAAAGCTCTGATGCAGAGCCAGGACTTCTTCCGTCATGTCGTCCGTGTCGGATTTCCAGAAGGACGCCATGATCTTCGCCTGGACATCCGCAATGGCGTCCTTCAGTTCGCCTCTGGTGATGGCGGGATTCTTCGCGGGCGGTTCGCCGGTGAAGGCGTCGAAGAAGGCCATCACGACCAACACCGCAACCCCGACGGGCGCCCCGCCGGGAACGGCGAAGGCGATCATCGACACCAAATTCAGGCCCGTATTGACCAGGCGTTTCGTGCTGCTGTCCACTCAATCCTCCTGCGGCCGCTAGAGTCGGCTATCCGGGAAACATCAGTTCGTGACCAGCGTCACGATCGGGTTGTAAGACACCAGCCGCGCCATCAAACTCAGGCGCCAGTAACGCGCGCGATAAGTCAACTTGGTGCCCTTGGTCTTGCTATCCACCAGGACCTGGCAAATGGAGAACAGGTGTCCGGGGTCTTGCTTCCCGGAAAGTTCGTGCCACTGCCAGCTGGCCCGAGACCAGGTGTCGAACGTTTGGGCGAGTTCCTTGCTGGAAATGGGGCAGGGACCAACTTGCCCCAAGGCGTGGGTGATTCCCGCCAGCAGCGTGCAAGTGGCCACGAACTGGTCGTTGTCGAGCCGGGGCGTCCACCAGATCGCGTGCTTCTGGAAGTAGGCCCAGAACGCGGAATCGGACATCGCCTTGAACGCATTCGGGATGTTGGTCATGGCGTCGTCCAGCGCCGCGTCGAGGATCAGGACGGCCGGGTCGGATAGATTCCCCTTCTTATCGCAGAACTGGTAGGCGACCGGCGTCGGCGGCTGCGTCAGGCCCACTTCGGCGACAAAGCCGATTTTGCCGTCGTCGGCTACCAACCAGGAGCCTTCCTTGGGGATGCGCAGCTGCTTGCCCGCGAGGCTGGTGCCGGTGATCCCGAACGCGGCTGGCGCGGCGTAGTCCGCACCGAGGTCGACCGGACCAAGCAGCGTCACGCTGCCGGGGTCTATGCCGTAAAACGCCCGACAATTGCTCAGGACGTCCATGCCCGCCGCCGTATCCACTTTTTTCGCGCTCCATACATCCTTGGAAAGCAGGAAGTCCGCGGCCATCGGCATCGTAGTCGCGGGTTGGTTCACGGTAAGGCTCGCAGAGACCGTATTTGAATTCTGGTCGGTCCCCGAATAATTGAGCACATATTGGGAAGCGTACGGTGGGGTGGCTGTCAAGGTGACAGACCAGCTGCTCGGCGACGGCATGCTCCACACCCCGTATGGGATCTGGCTGTCGATCGCAAGGCTGCCGAAGGAGCTACCGCTCGGGAAGTAGACATAGTTCAGGATGGAGAACGGGATGGGCGAGGCCAACTGACTGCTGGTCGCCGTGGTCACAAAGTCATAGGCCTCGAAGGTGTCGCTGAAGGTCGCTGTGATGCTGGCGGAACACGTAATCGTGGTGGTGCCGTCCACAAGGGTGATGGTGTAGACGATATTGGTCGGGCCCGTCTGCACGATTCCCGTCGCGGGCGGATCGAACTGCACATATCCGGGCATCGGCATCGCAGCCATAGAGAGGTCGGTCCAACTGCCGGCGCCACTCTGCGTCACCGCGACCGACTGCACCGTGCCCAGGGCCGCGATCGCCGGGTTGTATGAGGTCGCGCCGCCGGCGATATTGACGGCCGTCGCCGGATACCGATTCAGCTCCGTCGAAATGTCTACCGCGAAGATTACGGTGATGGTTGCCGATCCCGTAAGATTGGTCGCGGTATAGGTGGCTGTGAGCGAAGCCTGGTTGGTGAAGCCGGTGCCGGGTGTGAACGTGAGCTGCGGCGGAGTGGAAGCCGTCGCCGCCGTCCAACTATAGCTGCCGTCGGTTGCAGTGTTGGGCATCACCGTAACCCCGGTGAATAAAGAGGATTGAGCGAAAGGGATCGAGATCGCCGCCCCGTTGGGGTTGCTGGACGTCACGCTGGGGCGGTTGGGCGCCACAAGGGTGTAGGGGACTGCGTTTGGATTCGTGACCATGCCCGTCGCGAAAGTGATGCTCGCCGCGGCGGGTTGGGAGAGTGTTACATTCCCATTGGGGTCGGTGAACTGGAGTGCGAAATTGACGGACAAATTTGAACCAGCGGCCGGAGGGGCTGTCGTGCTGGGCCTGAACAGAATGCTGCCGTTCGAGATCGTCCACGTCCCCACCGTCACGCTGGATTGCGTCGCGCTGACGGGGGTTGCTGGTTTCCCTGCTGCATCCAGGAGCGTCCAGACCGTATTCATCATTACGCCGATGGCCGGCAGGGCGGACGATGGCGTCGCCGTGGTTGTGCTGGCCGCCGTGGAAAGAGTCACGCCTGAGGGCGCAAAGAGGATCACCAATTGCGCCGTATTCGGCGCGGTGCCGGAGGGCAGCTGACCGATTTGAAATGGCAAGCTGACGGCGACCGGAGCGGGAGTTGGCACGTTGTACGTCGCGGTTTTGGCAATCTGGTCCAGGGTCCAATTCGCCGGTGGAGTTGTTGGGTAGATATACTGATCCGGAAGATTATTGAACGTTACGGTGGAAGCGCCCAACGCCGGGGCCTGGACGATCGCCGGGTCCACAAATGTGATGGTCAGCAACACGGGATTGCTTTGCGGCACGCTTGGGTCGGTGTAGTTGAATGCGTAGTTGACCGTCACGGAGGCGCCCTTCGCGGGCTTTGTCCCCGGCGTATAAGTGACCGTGGTCCCCATCGTCGCCCACGCCGAGGAGAGTTGTCCCCCGGCAGGATCGAAAAGTTGAACGGATGCCACCATGTTGTCCGCAGGGAAGCTTGAGTTCTGAGCCACGTTCAAAGCCACTACGTCGACCGTTACAGGATTCCCATCGTCCAAGCCCCCGGCGTCCACCGGTTGGGGCTGCGGCCCTGCCGCGGGCGGAAGCGCTCCGCCGCCGAGGACGTGAAAGCGGTACAAGAGACCGACGATGGTGCCGCCAACGAGCGCCAAGTTGGCGACTCCCTGGGCAATCGCCGCGCCAACCACGCGCTTGACCGCGACTCGTCCATTCGCATCCCGGAGGACGGACTGGACTCTCTCTTGCGTGGTAAAGAGTGCGTCCAGTTCTTTCGCCAGCGCCGAGGATTCGGTGGCGATGATTCTCGCCTGCGTCGCCGCCTGCTGATCCAGCGCGGTTCCGTTGGCGGCTGCTCGCTCGGCCGCGGCAGCGAATCTTTCCGCATCGGCTGCTGCGCGATTGGCGAGGTCGCGGAACGGCTTTAATCCCAAAAGCTTCTTCGCCGCTCCAAACCTCTCGACGGCACGCGCAACACCCCGCGCCGCGGACAAGACATCCTTTATTGGCTGCTTCGTGGGGGAATTCCCCAAGACCTCGGCGTCGGCAAGCAATCTATCGTATATGGCGGGCTTCGGTGCGCCGATGGCCAGCGAGGTGCTTTCGTATTGGTTGCCGTTCGGCGCTACTTCCATGCCTGCCGCAACCAAGGGGGCGGGAAGTGGCGCACCGGGAGCCAGAATGTGATCCAGCGCCTGGGTAGCGGTGAAAAGCTTTGTACTCGCGTTGACAATCGTCTGGTTAGTCTGGAATAGCGTATTCGCGTCCTCGCCCACGGCCTCAACCGCGACGGGCTGCTCCATGGGTACGTCGTCGGCATCGGGATTCTCAGCTGGCTCGAAGGCAGCGGTCCCTCCGCGGATGGCCGCGAAAAAGTGGTGGGCCGGGGCGGGAGTTTGATTCAGATCCTGCTCCACGGCCCCAAAAAGCGGGTGATCCTGATTCTTGGCGGCATCGCCCACGGGAAACTGGAGTTCCAGCAGCCCGGAGTTGGTGTCCAGGTTGAGCTGCGCGAGGTAACCCTTGAAGATGGCTCGCGCAATTTCATCCTGCGAGGCTTGCAGCTTTTTGTTGTAATAACCCGAGCTGTACAGCGTATTGCGCACCACTTCAATCACCGGTTGCTTCTGCTGGGAGGCCACCGCGTTATAGGCGGAGACCGTTTTGACGATGTTTTCCGCCATCTCTTCAATGGCCACCAGAAACGCGCCTTTCGTCTTATAGTTCCCGTCGAAGGGCGGCGCCGCGTAGAGCATCGCCACGTTCAAGGAATTACCGTACGGGCATAGCGTTGGATCGAAGACGTCGACAAAGCACACGCCTTCCACGTAGCCCGCGGTCGCGCTGATGCGGGCGGGGTTGACGAAGGAGAACGCACAAGGGTCGGTGTTCGAATAGCTTTCCCAGGTCACCTTGCCGGCGTCGGCCTGCGCGAGCAGCTTCAGGTGACGGTCCTGATAGTCGTCGTAGTTGCGCGCGATGCAGTTTTGTTTCGGGGAAAGATTGGCTCGCTTCTGGGTGGCTCCCAGCACGGAAAGGAATTCTCCGTTCACGCCGCTCAAGCCCACGCAAAGGCAAGCAGCGCTGGAATTACCCGCGTTGATCGAGGCGAGATTCCTCTTTCCCTCGTTGGCGCTGTAATAGATATCGGGATGAGCTCCCGTGAAGGTCAGGAAAGTGACTTCGACGTTCGTTCCTGGAACAGTTGACATGGCCTCTCCTTGGCAAAAGTCAGAAAACTGTAACATTACCGCAGAAATGGAGCGAGTTCCTCGCGAACGCTCGCTTCAATGTTGTCCTCATACTATAACCGAAGAAAAACACGGGCGATCAGGTTTTGCGGGAATTTTTTCAAGAGGCGGGCTGCCGTATCTATTCATAGATCCCTTGCCATTGCGCGGGAATGAGTTTTTTAGCGATTGAACGTAGGGCGGAATAATAACGCGACTCTTGCAAGGGATACGATTGCTGCTCAGCCTCACACAATGCGAGAGGTTCCGGCGGTACTCAGTTCACATCGCTCAGTTCACATCGCGATCGTTCGCCGCGGGCGCCGCTGCGAACAAACCCACGCGGCCGCCAAATTGTCTGACCTTGCCGAGAGCCATCGCGCAGTGATCGTGACGTACGAAACGCCAGGAAATAGGGACGTAAACCAGCATGGTGACCGTGTTCGGGAAACGTCGTAACGTTGACCGGGCGCATGCGCGCCATGGTACAACAGGAGGCCGACGCTTTAGGTCTGGGCGTCGAGATCGTCACGTTCACCATCGGCGGCATGCACCCGCCCGTCACGGTGGCGTCCGATTACGAGGACGTGGTCTCGGCGGAGATTTCGAAGGCGACCAACGTGGTCAATGTCCAGGCTTACCACGATGAGGTCGTGCCCTCCACGGAAGCCGCCGTCCTGAAGCGCGCCAACGGCGCCCGCGCGGAAGGTGCGTCCACCCTCAGCCGGGCGGCCGGCGAGGCGTGGAGCTTTCGCACCTTGCGGTCTCAGCATCGGGCCGAACCTCGGGATTATCTCTTCCGCCGCCGTCTGGTGACGATGGAAAACAGCCTGGGGACGCGCCACTTTACGGTCGTGGATTCCCGCTTCCAGCGGGACGGAGGTGAGTTATGGTTGGTTCCTCAAATACGCAGCGCTGGCTCAGAGCTATTGTCGGAGTGCTGGCGCTTGCCGCCATCGCGTTCAACGCCACGGCGGTGATTGTACAAGAAGGGACAGGTCAGCCACGGCCAGCATCGGGGAGGCCAAGGTACTGGAGGTGAAGTAGACATTCCAGACCAAGGCAGCCCCGAAACGGTTCGCATCGTGTCCCTCTACGCCCGGGCGCCCTGATTGGGCTTTGCATGGAGCACAACACATGGAGAGCAGAAAGTATATTGGCATGGACGTGCATCAGGCCAGTATTTCGGCTGCGGTCAGGGACGAGGCCGGAAAGCTGGTGATGGAGTGCGTCATCGAAACCAACGGGGGGACTAAAATTGCCGAGCGTGCTTCCCAGGAACAGCACGACGATACTATTTAAAAGCGTCGATTCCCGCCTGGGCATCGAGTTGAGCGTTGATCTGCATGATCGTTTCTTCGACTCGCGCTCCATGAGACAGTCCACGATCAAGATGGGCATCCAGATCACGAAGTACTTTTCTGAGGCCGTCGAGATTCACGCGGGTTTCTTGCAATTGATCGCCCACGTCATGGAAGACGGCGGAGAGTTTTGCTCCGGCTACATCGGCCATTTCGACCTTCCCTGTCAAATAAACCGGGCGTAGCGAATTGCTGGTATGAAGAAGTTGGGATTGGGATTCTGTCAATATCTTCAGCCTTTCCCTGATAGCCTCAAGTCCACTTAGCGCGCGCCGCACTGTTTCGCAGGAAGATGCATGGAGGATCCCGATCGCCCCCTCTGTCATGCGGTCGTCCCCGTTTCTTACTTCGCCCAGGCATGCGTGATCGATAAGCTCATGCGCAAACTGCGCGCTCATCTCAATCTGCAGCTTGGCGGCACTCAGTCCGAACACCATGCGATCGACCTCCCCGACCAGAGCGTCCAGCGATTCGGCGAGGCGATTCCCCGTTTGGGAAATCTCTACACTTAATGCACGCAGCCAGTCGAGAACGGGGCGCAGCCCGGCGGCTTTCGCCCCCAGTCTGTCCACCGCGATGACTCCGTTCAATGCCGACACGCGGAGTGAATCTGAAATGTCGGTTACCCCGCCAGAGGTTTCGCGCACTCTCTGGCTGATCCCTACATAAGCCTCCAAATCGCCGAACAGGGTATTCAGAACTTCGACCAGTTTGTCGAACATCCCGGCCGCCGCTCTAAGGGCATCAAGCGCCGCGGTTCGGTTTGTGCCATCTTGATTCACTTGCCGGCTGCTTGAATGCCACGCCGAAGCGCTGAGATGTGCTTCCCGGCACTGCATTTCCTTCTTCAATACCTGGCCCATGAAATCGTCGTAGCTACAGAACCCGAGTGCGTGCAGGCTTCTGTCAAGAGCTTCTCTTGAGGCTGCCACGGCTGCTTTTCTATCTTTCGATTCGCTTTCTATAGCGGCCTCGACCGCTCTGAGTTCCGCATACAGACTTTTTACTGTGGCGAGGAGCGGCGAGGTGGGCTTAAAGCGAACCGAGAGATACCCGCCGGGCATGGGAGTGACGAGGGCGACTACCCAGTAAAATCGTCCGTCGTGCGCCAGATTTTTGACGAACGCAACGACGGGATGGCCCCCCTGAATGTGATCCCACAGGATCTGGAAGACGATCCGGGGCATCTCCGGATGCCGGATGATATTGTGCGGCTTGGCGTTGAGTTCGTTCCAGGAGTAGCCCGCAATGCGCTGAAACACACTGTTGGCGCGCTGGATATGGCCTGTGAGGTCCGTGGTGGAAAAGAATAATTCTTCTGCGGCGAATTCACGTGATTCGTTGATCAGTTCCGTCGCTTTCACACAAGTGCTCCTCGCCAAAAAATTGGCTGCGTCGGGAGTACGGTGCAGCCACCAGAGCACCGATCAGCGTCAGCGCAAGTATAGGGAGCAGGATTGATTTGTTTCTTGATCTTCTTCTCCTTCCGCTGGCTCATCGATTGGTCCATGTCTCTGTATCGCAACGCTACGCCTCCGGTGCCTTGGATTCCGAAGTCCGGCCGTGGACACTCAGCACTCTGCTTAAGGTATCGGCCGCTCACGGCAAATTGTTTGTCGAAAAGTGCTCCGGAGCGCACCACTGGAGCATACTTGATTACTGACTGGACGCTCGATCTGCGGAATATGCTCGTTCATCGTGGTCGCCGCATCGAGATGGGCAGTATCTGATGATCGAGCCTGTCTTGCTGGGACCGGACGGCAAGCCCGCTCCCCGCGCCCGCCGCGTATCGCGCGTTCCCCGCGATCCTCGGCGCTCGGAAATAGAGGTCCTCATCGACACGCCGTGGAGCCCGGTCCTACCCGAGGACGTCGGGAACCACGTAAGTGCCGTCCTTCTGGATCAGCTTCCCGCCGAAGTAGACCCACTCGTGCGCCATGGCAAAGACATTCCCTTGGAGCTCGTGCGATAGCGTGTGTGGACTCGTTAGATCCGTTTTCACGATTTTGCCGTTCGAGTCTTGAGCGTAGCTGTATTGATATACGCCGTCGGCTAGGTCTTGCTCAATGACACGGCTTGCTGAATCGTAGTAGTTCGTCAGCCCGGTGATATCGCCGTTTGATCCCAGTGCACTTAGCACCCTGCTAGAAGCGCCATTCCGTCTTAGCAAATACGCTCCTGACAACCAGCGTTTGGTTGATCCCAAGGGCATCGGCGAATTCGAGATGACGGGGCGAGGCCAGGTTCTGGCCCACAACGCTGAACTCGAGAGATTCTCCCACGCGCCAACCCAGACGCGAGTCTACGCGCGTGTAGCTTGGGACATAGTAGCCGGCGGCGCCCGCGAGAGGCGAAGTCCAGGCAGCGCTCGCGTTCCAATCCAGATTACGCCGCAGTCTGAGATGGCCGCGAACCTGAAACTGATGGCGTGGCGAGTCTGCCGATGGTTGAAAGACCGTGGACCCGGTGGCAGATGCATCCGGTATCGTCAACATATTAAGGAAGGAATATCCGGAACTGATTCTTAGACGGCTGGAGGCGTCCCACTTGACAAAAATCTCCGCGCCATAATCGCGCCCGTGCGCGTTAAAAGCAAAGACCTCCGGAATCACCAGATGGGGGAGTGCTGAATCAGCGCTGAAAAAAAGATCCTGCGGCTCGAACGTCTCA
>Ga0182030_10002382_pt1 | contig 39831 bp, 43 predicted proteins | sample 812S3MmetaG_FD_121299 | JGI IMG/M metagenome (GOLD analysis project Ga0182030, IMG submission 121299) | Permafrost microbial communities from Stordalen Mire, Sweden - 812S3M metaG (Illumina Assembly) | ecosystem: Environmental > Terrestrial > Soil > Wetlands > Permafrost | place: Sweden...
CAGCTCGACCCGGTCGATGGCACCGTGCACGAGCACCTCGGCCTCCAGCCCGGCGAACGAGCGCAGGTGTGCCGGAATGGGCATCCGCCCCTGACGATCGATCTCGACCTCGGCTGAATTCGAGGCCCAGATCCGTGCCCGGTTTCGGTCGGACCGGCCGGCATCGGCCCTCTCCTGCATCGCCTGCATCTGCCGCTCGAACTCCCCGGGCGTCCAGAGCGCGAGGCAGCCCTCCGAGTTCTGGGTCAGGTAGCCGCCCCGCTCGAACTGGGCGCGGAACTTCGCGGGCAGGATCACCCTGCCCTTCGTGTCGAGCGAGTGCTCGTACCTCCCGACGAAGCCTGCCACCGGCTGTATCTCCCACGACGCTCCCTGGCCTGCGTCCTCTGACGCTCGGTTGCACCATTTCGAACCACTTTACGCCATTTCCCTCCACCTAACAACCACCATGAACCCCTGGCAACGCAAAAGCAACTGCCTCCCACCACAGGCCTCCACCCCGGGGGCGCGCCAGCAGCCGGATTCGGACGATTGGGACCCCTCCACCCGGACGGGACTCGGGACCCCCAGGAGGACCCGGCACGGGCAAAGGGCTCGGAAGAGGAGAAGACGGATCAGAACGACAAGAAGAGCGACAAGAAGAACGGCAGGGACACGTGGAACGGGTTTGCGGCGAGAAGGCGCTACGAGACGCCCGGGACGTCGTCACCCTGGTGTGGTGGCACGCCCAGCGCGGCAAACGAACCCAGCAGCTCGTCCCGCACACGCCCCAAGTCCCCGACGGGCGGTTCCAGCTGGCCAAGGCCGACCGCCAGCGGCATCAGTCCCCGACCGAGCTCTCCCCGGGCGCGCTCGTCCACGCGGAGGAGATCGAGCAGCGGCTCCGGATCCCAATGGAGATAGGCGCACGAGGAGAAGAGCGCGCCCTGGCGAGAACGCCACTGCGACAGGCCGACCACCTTGCGGCCGCGGTGGAAGACCTCGCCGGGCCCCCGTCCGGCGAAGCACACGAGATCACCGAGCTCACCCGGCACGGAGCGACCGGTGTGCGTGTCGAGTCCGTGCTGTCCCAGGCGGCCCAATGCGTCCGTCCACCACGTGCCGACCCATTCCGCTGCGACCGAGACGTCGAGCAGCCACAGCGGATCGTCCCGCGGTATCCAGGCGTCCAGCCAGAGCTGACCGGCCGGCTCGAGATACACAGCGCCGCCGCCGCCACGACGCCGAGCCAATTCGACCGCGCGTCGCTGCAGCGCGAGAGGATCCGCCAGCTCCTCCCGTTGCGTGCTGCCGAGCACCAGGGTCGGCCGCTCCACCTCACGGGCCAGCGCCAAGCGCCGTGGTTCGGAGCGGAACTGCTCGACGTCGAAGAGCGGCGTGAACGGGGGCAACCTCAGGAGGCCGCGGCCAGATACGGCTCCCACAACGGGTCCACGTCCGACAGGTGACGCAGCCGCCACAGGTGGCCGTCGGGCGGCGCCGGCTTCACGCGCAACGTCCAGCCCAGCTCGGAGAGCAACTGGTCGGCTTTCTCCAGGTTGTCGCGCTTGCAGGCGGCAACGACGTTGGACCACTCGTGGGTGCCCCCACGGCTGCGCGGGATCACATGGTCGATCGTGTCGGCCGGCTGCGAGCAGTAGACGCACAGACCCCCGTCCCGGCGCAGGACGGACCGTCGTGTGACCGGCGGAGTGCGGGCCCACCGCGGGATGCGCACCATGTGGGCCAGTCGCACGATCGACGGCACCTCTATCTCCAGCCTCGCCGAGTGGAAGACCTTGCAGTCATCGCGGATGGCCACCGCCTCGGCCCGGCCCGCAAGCATCAAAACGACGGCACGGCGATCAGAGACGAGGGCGAGCGGCTCGTAGGTCGCGTTGAGGAGGAGCACCCGCTCCATACCCCTGAGAGGCTACCCGCGGCGGGGACGCGACCTCTGACACCAGCGCAGGTAGGCCACCACGTCGGACGGGGTCAACGTCTCGGCCTCCCCCTCGCCTCCATAGGCGGTGACCACCCGGAACCGCCAGTACGCCTCCCCCGGCAGCGGCACGAAGGGGGGACGACGCCACCAGCCCCGCCGCGCCAGGCGGTGCAGGGCCCCCAAGGACGCCCACCACAGCCCCGGATGGGGCAGCACGGCCCGCGCCACCACGGCGGCATCCCTCCCCCATCGGGCGCCACTCACGCGCCCATCCCTGCGCCGCGCCAGCCGACCCGGGCGGCGCCGACGAGCGGGCCACGGTCCCCGAGCCCACCGGGGACGACCCGGGCACCCCGCGCGAACTCCAGCCTGCACAGCCGGTCCATCTCCGCCTGCGCGGCCCCGAAGAAGGGGTCCCCGAACCCGAGGGCCACCGACCCGCTCACGACCGCGAGCGAGAGGTCGAGGAGGTTCACCACCGACGCGATGGCCCGACCCACCAGCGTCCCGGCCCGCTCCACGACGACGGCGGGGGCCAGTCGCGCCGGCTGTCCGGTGATGGCCGCCAACGCCGTCCCCGACGCCTCCGCCTCCAGGCAGCCACGGGCGCCGCATCGGCACTCCCGCCCCGCAGGCTCGACGATCACATGGCCGATGTGGCCGGCGTTGCCCAGACGCCCCTGCAGCAACCGTCCATCCAGCACGATGCCGCCGCCCACGCCGGTCGACACCACCATGGCGATGTAGTTGTCGCAGCCGGCGGCGGCCCCGACCCAGCCCTCACCGAGGGCGAGTGCCTTGGCGTCGTTGTCGACGAACACGGGCACTCCGGTCAACTCGGCGAGTCGCTCCCGCAGGGGGAACGACCGCCAAGCCCCGATGTTCAGTGGCGACACCTCGTCACCGCCGGGGCTCATCGGACCGCCGCAGCCGGCGCCGCAGACGACCACCCTGTCGCCGGCGCCCACGCCTGCGAGAACGCGCTGCACCAATCCGGCCAGGTCCCTCCACAGGAGGTCGCCAGGGTCGGCGGTCCCGGGGTCGACGACGGCGCCCGCGGGCGCCACGGCGGGGCCCGGACCCGAGGTCCCGATCTCCGGATCCGGTGAAACCCTGGTCGGCAGCATCGCCCGTCGAGTCAGGGATCCGTCCTGGGAGACCAGGCCGGCAGCCATTTTGGTGCCGCCGATGTCGACGGCGAGTGCAAGGTCTGCCACGGGCCGGAGCTACCTCGACGTCGGGACCGCGAGCCAGCGGGCCCCCGGACCACCCAGCGAGATGCTCAGTCCTCGCGCCGGTGGAAACGTGAGCGGAACCAGTCGCGCGCCTCGGTCACCGCGCCTTCGATCCCGTTCGAGGCGCCGGCGGACTTGGACTGCTCCCCGTCCTTCGCCCGCGTCAGGTCGTGCCAGCCCGCCCGACCCATCCGCCGGAGGTTCCGCTCGAACCAGACGGCGGAGGCGAACATGATGATGACGCCGAGGAAGCCGGCGATCACGGACTTGCTGTAGAACGCCACGAGGATCACCACCCCGAGGACGAAGGTCACGGCGGCCCACTTGCAGTAGCGCCCCGCGTGTCGGTACACGGTCTCCGACCTGACGCGCTCGGCAAACTCGGGGTCCTGGCGAACCAAGGACTCCTCGAGCTCGGCCAGGATTCGCTGTTCGTGGTCGGAAAGTGGCACTACCACCTGCCCCCTGGGATCTCCACATCCATCTGCGCCCCATGTTTGCACGCCAGGGCGGCGCGGACAATCAGACTGTCCTCGTTCGTTCCTGCCAACTCTGCCGTCTCCACCGCCGTTCAGCTTAGAACCCGGGCGGCGCAGGCAGCACGCGGTCATGGAGTTGCAATGATCGGCCTCAGGCCCAGCTCAGGAAGGCCCGACCGCCCGCCGGCACACCGCCGGGCGCCGGCGCCCGGGGCCCGGGCCGCTACGCCTTGGGCTTCCGCCGCATGATCAGCGCCGTGATCAGAGCCCCGAGCAGGCCCGAGATCACGATGACGAGGATGAGGGGCGCCTGCCGGTGGAAGACCCAGAAATCGATCCTGACCCGGCCCAGGTTGGCCACCGCGAACCAGACGAGCAGGATGGCCGCCACGGCGACCCCGACCAGCGTGGCCTGGTGCCGGCGGTCGGGCGCCTTGCCGCCTCCGCCATGGCCAGCGGTGCCGCCGAGGGAATCGGGGGGATCCGAGTGGACCGGGGGTTTCGCCACACGGCCATTCTGCCCCGCCCGGTGCCCGCCGTGACGACAACGCCCGGATACCTCCGTCGGCCATCGCCCGGGTCCACGGCCTCGGCCCCGGCACGCGGCCGGCACCTGCTATGAGAGGGGTCCCGAAAGGAGACGTCATGAGCACGAGCGACACCCTCACCGGCGCCCGCACCATGTGGGAGCTCGTCGACCGCCGCGCCCAGGCGTCGCCCAACCACCCCATGCTCATCGCGGCGGACGGCGAGACCGTCACCTTCGGAGCGTTCCGGGACCGGGCCGAGCGGGTGGCGGCCGGCCTGCAGGGCATGGGCGTCACCACCGGATCGGTCGTGTCGTGGCAGCTCCCCACGCGCATCGACACCGTGGTCCTCTCCATCGCCCTGTCGCGCCTCGGCGCCGTCCAGAACCCGATCATCCACCTCTACCGCGAGCGTGAAGTCGGCTTCGCCCTGCGCCAGACCGGCGCCTCGCTCTTCGTGATCCCGGGCACCTGGCGGGACGTCGATTTCGGCGCCATCGCCGACCGTGCGCTGGCCGGCGCCCCCACTCGGCCGACGGTCCTCTCCATTGATGCCGGCCTTCCGGAAGCCGACCCCGACGTCCTGCCCCCACCTCCCCCGGGGACCACACCCGACGATGCCCCGATCCGCTGGATCTACTACACGTCGGGCTCGACCGCCGACCCCAAGGGCGTGCAGCACACCGACCAGACGTTGATCGCCGGGGGCTGGGGTCTGGCCCGGGCGCTCGACATGGGTCCCGACGACGTCGGCTCCATCGCGTTCCCGTTCGCGCACATCGCCGGTCCCGACTACCTCGTCACCATGCTCTCGTTCGGGTTTCCGGCGATCCTGGTCGAGTCGTTCTCCGCCCCCGACGTCCTGCCCATCTTCCGCGCCCACGGGGCGACCATGGTGGGCGGGAGCACCGCGTTCTACGTCGCCTATCTCGGTGAGCAGCGCAAGACCCCCGGCGACCCGATCCTCCCGTCGCTGCGGCTCATGTCCGGTGGCGGCGCGGCCAAGCCGCCTGAGGTCCACTTCGAGGTCCGCGACGAGATCGGTGGACGCGGCGTGGTGCACGGCTACGGCATGACCGAGGTGCCGATGATCTCCAACGGCTCGCCCCACGACACCGACGAGCAACTGGCCAACACGGACGGCAAGCCGGTCGATGGCGCCGACGTCCGCATCGTCACCCTCGACGGTCGCATCGCCGGAGCCGACGAGGAAGGCGAGGTCCGGGTGAAGGGTCCGATGGTCTTCCACGGCTACACCGACCCGTCGCTCGACGCGGACGCCTTCGACGCCGACGGCTACTTCCGCACGGGCGACCTGGGCCGGCTCCGTGGCGACGGGCATCTCACCCTCACGGGTCGGCTGAAGGACGTCATCGTCCGCAAGGGGGAGAACATCAGCGCGAAGGAGATCGAGGACCTCCTCTACACCCACCCCAAGGTGGTCGAGGTGGCGGTCATCGGGCTCCCCGACCCGCAGCGTGGCGAGCGCGTCTGCGCGGTCGTCCAGCTCGCCGACGACGCCGACGGGCTCGAGCTCGCCGAGATCGTCGACTTCTGCGGCGCCGCCGGCCTCATGACGCAGAAGATCCCCGAGCAGCTCGAGGTCCGCACCGACTGGCCACGCGCCGGAACCGGCAAGATCGTGAAGAAGACGTTGCGCGACGAGTACGCGGGGGCCTGATGCCCCGCCTCGTCGTCCCTCCCGACCCCATCGGCGACCGCCCGTATCGCATCGTCTTCGTCTGCACCGGCAACATCTGCCGCTCCCCAATGGCCGAGGTCATCACCCGCGCCCTCGCGGGGTCGACGGCGCTCGGCGACGGCAGCCCGCTGACCGACCACCTGGACGTGCGGAGTGCCGGCACGGGCCCGTGGCACGAAGGGGAGCCGATGGACGAACGGGCCTCGGATGCGCTCGTACGGGCCGGCTACGCCCGCCACCACCACGTCGCCCACCAGTTCTCGTCGTCGGAGCTCGGTCGGTTCGACCTGATGGTGGCCCTGGACCGTCGCCATCAGCAGACCCTGCGGGGCCTGGGCGCCGACCCGCAGCGGCTCGTCCTCCTCAGGGCCTTCGACGCGGCCTCGGGCGCCGCCGCGGACGTCCCCGACCCGTACTACGGGGACGGCGGCGCCTTCGACGAGTGCCGAGAGATGATCGCCGCTGCATGCACAGGCCTCGTGACCTCCCTGGCCGCCCATTGGGACTCCCTCTGGGCGGCGTAGCCCGGCCACGCGCCAACCGCGCGAAACGGCTGGTCAGCGCCGCACCCGCCCGGGGGCGGCATCCCAACGTGTGACATAGTGCCGTCGTGGTCTCACGAAGGGTCATGCGCCGGCGCCGGCAATTCGCCGTCGGGGGCGTGCTCGTCCTGCTCCTCCTGATCTACTTCGCCTTCTTCTCGGGTGGCGGTGGCAACTCGGGCACGTCGGGGAGCTCCACCACCTCGACCGCGCCCGGCCACCACGCCACGGTCGCCGCCGAGCACTTCCCGAGGCGGTCGCCGCTCAACCCGGACTGGAAGGGCAACGGCAAGACGGTGACCCTCGGATTCGGCGGGGACGTGCATTTCGCCGGGGTCGTCGGCGAGAACCTCGCCAAGAATCCCGCCACCGCACTGGGCACGACCATCCCCCAGCTCTTCTCCGGCGCACAGCTGCGCATGGTCAACCTGGAGACCGCGGTCACGGACGGCACCTGCCCCGAGCCTCAGTCCAAGCCGTACATCTTCGACGCACCCGCGTCGGCCGTCACGGCTCTCAAGAGCGCCTCCATCTCGCTGGCCACGGAGGCCAACGACCATGGTCTGGACTGCGGCCCGCAGGGGCTCTCTCAGAACCTGACCATCGCGCAACAGGCCAGCTACCCGATCGTCGGCATCGGCAACACGGCCGCCCAAGCGTTTGCCCCGTATCGCATCACCATCGACGGGCAACGCATCGCAGTCATCACGGCGACACAGGTCATCGCCGACAACCTGATGAGCACCTGGACCGCCACCGCCACCCAACCCGGCGTCGCCTCGGCCATCGACCCGACCGAGCTCGTGCGCGAGGTGCAACAGGTGCGTCGCACCGCTGACACCGTGATCGTCTACGTCCACTGGGGCACGGAGACCCAGGCCTGCCCGGACCCGCAGCAGGAGCCTCTGGCCCAGCAACTGGTGAAGGCCGGCGCCGACATCGTGATCGGCTCGGGCACGCACGTCCTCCTCGGGGGTGGCTACCTCGGCAGCGCCTACGTCGACTACGGGCTCGGGAACTTCGCCTTCTACGACGATGCAGCCCCGGAGACGAGCAGTGGCTCCCTCATCCTCACCGCGGAGGGTCGCCACATCACGGGGGTCGTGTTCCGGCCCGCAACGATCCTGGCCGGGCTCCCCCAGCCCCTGAGCGGCACGCCCGCCGCCACCGCGCTCCAGAGTTGGAACGCGGCACGGGGATGCACCGGGCTGTCCGCCACTCCCTCGACGAGCGCAGCGACCATGCGCGGGGAGACCGTGGCCTTCGTTGCACCTCCGGCCACGACCACAACGACGACGGCGCCGGGATCTGCCGCGACGACCACCACGACCGCTCCAGGCTCCGGCGCGACGACGACCACGACCGACAGGTCAGGATCAACGTCGACCAGCAGTGGCACCAGCGGCACGACGACCACCGCTCCCGCGTCGACCACGACCTCCCCCACCGACAACGCCGGCTGACCCCGTCCACACGGGCCCTCGGCCAGCCGACCGAATCGAAGGTCGGCGACGGTCAGGCCGGGTCGATCTTGGACCAGGTGTGGGGCTTCTCCTCGAAGTCCACCTCATCGGGGAGGCGTCGGTACCGGAACCGGATCTCCTCCAGGTCGTTCGGCTCGGCGACTGTCTCCTCTGACAACCGCAGCACCATGTCCGCCTGGCGCCGCAGCACGGTGCGCTGGTCGGCCGAGGTCGTGTCGAGCATGATCGACCCCAAGGAGTCGATGAGCCGGATGAGGACCGCCGGCATCCCGCTGGCCGATTGCCGGATCTTGTCGAAGGCGCGGTTGACCATGCGGGCGTAGGACGGGTCCGACTCGATGAGACGCACGCTCCCTGCAGCGTCCCGGTACACGCCCTCGTCGAGGACCCGGCCCGACACCCGTCCGAGACCGGCAGACAGCCAGTCGATGCACGTGAGGGCCGTGAAGGTGTCGTTGACGGCGGACGAGAGGGCCCTCATGGCGATCTCGACGAGCTGGTCGATGGCAAAGACGGGGTCTTGCACCAGGGTCCGGTGGGGGCCGGTGACGTGGGCCTTCGACAGCGCCAGCGCCACCTCGGCCGCCGCTCCCCGCGGCCAGACGATGGCCAGCGGGCGGCCGGTGGCGAGGTAGTGACCCGGCCGGTGCTCCAGCCTGATCACCGAATCGGTGCGGGTGGCGATGCCGATCAGCTGCGAATAGCCGACGTACTGGATGTAGCCGCTGACCTGTGAGGGCACAGCCGCCCCGCGGTCATCCAGCATTGTCAGCAGCTCCGGCACCGACTTCCCGGCATGCAGTCGCGAGTTCGCCTCGACGGCCGTCCCCACCGGGTCGGGGAACTCGGCATCTATGGAATTCATCAGGTCGGCGGCGATCCCGGCGATGACTTCGGGAAGCTGGATCGACTTCGCGATGTGGTGGATGAAGTAGATCAACACCGCGATGTCGAGCATCATCAGGGCCTCGGCCACCGAGGTGGAGAGATACGGCACGAAATTCTTGCTCACACTGTCGATCGAGACCAGGGCGAGCACCGAGTACACGAAGGTTCCGACGAAGACGCCGAGCGTGACCTGGTTACCGATGTCGCGGACGAAGTTCCGCATCATGCGGGGACCGAACTGCTGCGATGCCAGTGTCAGTGCCAGGATCGTGATGGAGAACACCACGCCCACCACGGTGATGACGGCGGCCGCGATGGCGATGAGCACCTGGCGCTCGGCATCGGAATTACCGGTGCGGATCCAGGTCGGCAGGATCGAGGGATCGTGGTACGCCGCCACGTCGATCTCGAACGTGACGAGGAACAACAGCACCGACACCACGATCAGGATGCACGGGACGACCCACAGCGTCGTCCGGAGCTCCTCCCAGCGCCAGCTGGGGAGTTGGCGCCGGTCCTTGCCGACTCGCGCCGGCTGCGGGGGGACCACTTCGTCGATGTCGCTCACGATGGCCCGTTCGAGTGAGGGTGGCGATCGCACACGACGGTGCGCACGGGTCGGTTGGGGATGGTGGCGTCGGTCATGGCGCAGAGCTACTCGTCGCCGACCAGTCTTCCCGGCACACCGCTCAAGAGCGACACCATTCTAGCCGCCACCACCGTGGTGCCGGCCCGGCTCACGACGGAAAGAAGCGGGGCAGATGGTGACGGTTCGCCGCCAGGAGCTCGTCGGCCAGCTCCGCGGCCAGTGGGTACTGCCCCACGATCGGGTTGGCCAGCAGGGCCCGCACCACGTCGTCACGACTCCCCGAACACGCGGCCCGGACGGCCAGGCGCTCGTAGGCCTTCGCATGCTGCACCAGCCCGAGCATCTCGGGCGGCAATGGTCGCTGGGGTAACGGATGGGCTCCGGTGGCGTCGACGACTGCGGTGGTCTCGACGACGGCATCGTCGGGCAGGCCCGGCACCGCTCCGTCGTTCCGCATGTCGACGACCTGGACGTCGCCGGTGCCCGCGTGCAACGAGGCCATCAGGCGCACCGCGGCGAGGGAGTAATACGCGCCACCACGGAAGGACAACGCGTCCGGCTTCGACATCAGGGCGGGGTCCTTGTATTCCTCGAGCAGCGTGGTCTCGAGCTCCGCCACCACGTCCGCCCGCGAGCGGTACCCCGCCGTCGCCTGCGCGGCCACCTCGGCGTCGTGCCCGTAGTAGTAGTGGACGTAGTACGACGGCAGCGCGTGCTGCAGCCGGAGGACGTCGATCGACACCCCGCTCTCGAGCTCGACCTCGGGGCCGAACCGATCGAAGAGCTCGTCGAGACGGTCCTCACCGGCGAACCCGTCGCCGCCTCCGCCCGACCCCCCGGTGCCCCGAGTTCGAGCCGAGCGGATCCAGGTCAGATGATTGAGCCCCACGTGCTCGACCGCCACCTCGTCGGGGTCGACGCCGAGATAGTGGCCGATCCGCCTCTGGGCCCAGATCGCGACGTTGCACAGGCCCACGGCGTGATGGCCCTCGTCGAGCAGCGCCTGCGTGACGATCCCCACCGGGTTGGTGAAGTCGACCAGCCACGCGCCCGGATTGGCCCGGGCCGCCATCTCCTCGGCCAGCTCGAGCACGACGGGCACCGTGCGCAGGGCCTTGGCCAGACCCCCGGCGCCGACCGTCTCCTGTCCGAGGCACCCGTACCCGACCGGCAGGGTCTCGTCGACGTGCCGCGCCGCCTGACCGCCGATCCGGAGCTGGACCACGACGAAGTCCGCCCCCTCGAGAGCGGCGTGCGGGTCGGCCGTCGTCCAGAACGTTCCACGCCAGCCCCGGGCTCGCAGGATGCGCTCGGACAGCCCGCCCACGACCTCGCGGCGCACGTCACTGGGATCGAGCAGCACGAGGTCGTCGACGACGATGCGGTCCTCGAGATCACACAGCCCGTCGACCAACTCCGGGGTGTACGTGCTCCCTCCGCCGACGACGGCCACCTTTGTCCCCACGCAGCGCAACGTAACATCCGTGCGTGTCCGACCACTCGTTCCCGGATCCGGCCGTGCTCGCATTCGACGGAGGCAGCACCAAGACCGACGCCGTTCTCGTGTCGAGTACCGGCAGTGTCCTGGGCCGGGCCCGGGTCGGTCCGAGCAACCATCAACTCGTCGGCCTCGAAGGCATGATCCGGTCGCTGGGTGAGGCCGTCGCCGCCGTCGCCGAGGACGCCCACCTCCCGGACCGGACCGTTCCGGTCTGCACCACGGGTGTCTACTGCCTGGCCGGCGTGGACCTGCCGGTCGACGAGCAGAAGATTGCGCCGGCGATCGGCGACATGGGGTGGACGGATGGAGTGATCCTGCGCAACGACACCTTCGCGGTGTCGCGGGCCGGCACCACGGCGCCCTGGGGTGTCGGCGTCGTCTGTGGCACGGGGATGAACTGCGCCGCCGTCGGCCCGGACGGACGCACCGTCCGGTTCCCCGCGCTCGCGGAGCTGTCGGGGGACTTCGCTCCCGGTGGCGCATGGCTCGGCCTGCGCGCGCTCGGGTTGGCGCTGCGAGCCGGCGACGGTCGTGGCGCGACCACCACGCTGAGCGAACTGGTGCCCGCCCACCTCGGAGAGCCCGACGCAGAGGCGGTCCTGACCGGCATCTACACCGGCGCCATCCCGTACGCCCGCTTGTTCGAATTGGCGCGCGTGCTCCTCGATGCGGCTGCCGACGGCGACGCACTCGCCCGCCAGGCGGCCGACACGTTGGCCGACGAAGTGGCGGCGTTCGTCAGGGCCGCGGTGGACCGACTCGGACTCAAGGACGAACCGGTCGAAGTGGTGCTCGGTGGTGGCATCTTCGACACCAGGGACACGGCGTTCCACGAGCGCGTCGCGGCCGGCGTCCACGAAGCAGCGCCTGGTGCCCGACTGGTCCGGCTCGATGCGCCGCCGGTCCTGGGTGCCGCCCTGATCGGGCTCGACAGCATCGGGGCTCCCCCGAGTGCGCTGGCTGCGCTGCGAAGGGCCCTCACCATCTCCCCGGGTTCCTGAGCGCCGGCCGGATGGCCGTCGAGCGAGTGGCGGTCAGGACCGGGAAGCGGGGGAACCGAGGCGTCAGGGCGGGCGAGGCGGGACGAGGCGGGCGAGTGCTCAGTCTCGGATGCGGCTCAGGATCTTGTCCCGCCGCTGACGCTCCGCCCGTGGCAGATCACGGCGCACGTCTGCGACGGCCCCGTGAGCGGCCGCCGCGTCTCTCAGCATCTCGGCGATGCCCGAGTAGATGACCTCAATCGTGAAGTCGTCGACTTCGATGGCAGCCATTTCGGTGCCATCGTCGGCAAGGTGGATGACTTTGACCATCAGCCCACCAATACCCGTGACCGGATTTCCTCACTCTGGCGCTCCACTTCGATGCACGCGCCGTCTCGGAAGATCCAACCCACCTGGCGGCACGGATCCAGTTCGGGCAGTGCCCCGGACGACGCCGTGGCCCCCCTCTGACTCGACTGTTCCGTGCGCCTCATGGTGATGAATTTGATCCAGCGTTGTCTCAACTTCGGTGACTTCCGGTTGCCATTGCGGTGCCGACGTCTTTCGCGGATCTGCTGAGGCGCCGCCCCTGGTCAGGGCATATTTCCTCCGGCGATCTCGACCGAGTGTCTCAGCGGGCGAAGAGGTGCCACCCGACCCACATCCAGCCCAGAACGAGGCCGATGCGCAACAACGGCCCCGTCGCCAACCGTTCCACCACCTCTGCAGGCCGGGCCAACGTCGCCCCCGAAGAACGGGACCATGCCCACAACCCGAGCGCGCCGGCGCCGAGCACGGCCCACACGGCGTACGAGACGGCGGCGTTCACCGCACCTCGGTCGGCCCGGGCAGGTCGTGCGGTCCGACGGGCCCGACCGGCCCGACCGGCCCGGCAGCAGCCGGGAACGCGCGCATACCCCGGCGCACGATCCACGCACCGAGGCACAGCCAGCCGAAGAACACGAGCGCCTTCAACGCGTGGAATCGGTCGAGCGCGTCGGTCATGGAGCTCAGAGTCGGATGCGCCCCCCGACTGCCCCGTGCGAGGTACCCCGCCAGCTCCCACACCACCACGGCGGCGAAGAGCACGACCCAGGCTCGGAACGGATGCCTGCCCCGGTGCGCCAGCCCAGCCTCGAGCGACACCGACCCCGGCCCTGGCTCAGGAAGCGGCAGCGGCAGCGGTCGACGCGGCCAGCGCACGACGACGAGCACCGCCAGCACGACGATCGGAATCGCCGTGACGATGTCAGCCGGCCAGGTGAAGGCGCTCGTGGCCGCCGCACCCAGGGCATAGGCCGCACCGGCGAGCAGGAGCGCGGCTTCCCGCCGGCCGGGCGGGCGTTGGTCCGCGGGCACCGGTCCCGTGGTCCCGCCCTCAGCCGGACCCGGTGCCGGCCCCTGCCATCCCGACGAGTGGCAACAACTCCACACGAGCCGGATGCGATCCGCCGACACCGTCACCCGAACGCACCCGTACCGTCCCCGGGGCCTCGACGTTGCGGTGGAGGTACCCGAGAGCGGCCCAGGCCCCGAGCTCCGTGCTCCACGCCGCAGAGGTGATGGTGCCCGCGACCTTGTCGTCTGCCGCACCGTCACCCGGGGGGGCGTCCCCCGCGTGCAGCGTCATGCCCCGGGCCAATGTGTCGCCCCCCTCACTGTCGACCGGCCCCGGAGGAGCCACCACCCCGACGAGCCGTCGCGCCACGTTCGAGCCGCGCGAGTCGATCCGCGCCACGAGCTCCTGCCCCGTGTAGCAGCCCTTGGTGAAGCTCACCGTCCGTTCGACCAGCCCGGCCTCGGCGGGGATGGTCTTGCCGGTGAGCTCGGTTCCCATGGCGGGAATCCCCGACACGATCCGACACGCCTCGACGGCCAAAGGTCCGCACGCCACCAGGCCGGCGGGCAGCTCCGCCCCCTCCGGCCCGAGCACGACGTCCTCGGGCCCGAGCAGGTCGATCCCTTCCCAGCCGTTCCACTCGAAGGGCAGCGCCAGCACGCCGCGCTCGGCCAGGACCGCCAGCAACCCCGCTGCCGCCTCGCCGACCGCCTGGCCCCGCAGGGACAGGCAGCGCCACGCGAGCCTCTCCAGCTCCACCTTGGAACGCAGCAGGAATCGGCGCAGCCGCGCCGTCACCGCATCTCCGTAGCCTGCGTCGACGTCGAGCACGAAGCCCTGCCCGTCAATACGCGTGACCCGCAGAAGGGCAGAGAGCTTTCCGTCGGGCTCGAGCAGGAGTGAATCCGCCGCGTCGCCCACCGCCAGGGCCGCCACGTCCTGGCTCAGTTGGCCCTGCAGGTAGTCCTCCGCGTCGGGCCCGCGCACCGCCAACACGTCCCGCGACGAGCGGAAGGCGCCCGCGCCGCGACGGAGCGCGGCGGTCTCGGCGTCAAGGTTGCTCACTGGTCCGCGGCGCCGCGCCGTGCCGCGCTCATGCGCCGCGCCGCCGTCACGGCCACCAGTAGGGCACCGGCCTTGTGCGCGCACTCCTCGTCCTCGCTCTGCGGGTCGCTGTCGGCCACGATGCCGGCGCCGGCCTGCACGCTGGCCCGGCCGTCGGGCGTCACCACCATGGTGCGGATGGCGATGGCCGTGTCCACGTTGCCCGAGAAGTCGATGTAGCCGACCACGCCTCCGTAGACGCCCCGCTTGGACGGCTCGAGCTCGTCGATAATCTCCATGGCCCGCACTTTGGGCGCGCCCGAGAGCGTGCCGGCGGGCAGCGTCGCCCGCAGCACGTCGATCGGGCCCTTGCCCTCGGCCAGCTCACCCGACACCTGGGAGGTGATGTGCATGATGTGGCTGTAACGCTCGATCGTCATGAGCTCGTCGACCTTCTCGGTGCCGAACCGCACGACCCGCCCCACGTCGTTGCGGGCCAGGTCCACCAGCATGATGTGCTCCGCCAGCTCCTTGGGATCCTCCGCCAGTTCGCCCTCGAGGAGCCGGTCGTGCTGCTCGCTCTCCCCCCGGGGACGCGACCCGGCGATCGGCCGGGAGGTCACGACGCCGTCGCGCAGGCGCACCATCGGCTCGGGCGACGCACCGACGACGGTCACCTCGGGAAAGCGGAGGAAATACAGGTACGGGCTCGGGTTGAGGAGCCGCAGGGCACGGTAGACGTCGAAGGGGTCCGCACCGAGCGTCAGGTCGAAGCGCTGCGACAGCACGACCTGGAAGATGTCGCCGGCCCGGATGTGCTCCTTGGCCACCGCGATGGCCGCCTTGTACTCCTCCGACGTCATCGTGCGCGCCGCCTCGGCCCGCTCGAGGCCCGGTGGCGGCGCCGCCACCATTTCGCCGGACACGGGTCCCGGCCGAGCACAGTCCGCCGCCAGTTCGCGCAACCGGTCGCAGGCGGCTTCGTAGGCACCCGTCACCGCCACGACGTCGACGACGCCGTCGGGCGCATCGGGCATCACCACGTTGTCGACCAGGACGACGCGCTGACGCCAGTGGTCGAAGGCGCAGAACTGCCCGATCACCACCAACGCGGCGTCGGGGTGGCCGAGCTCGTCGTTCGGCGGGTCCGGCAGCCGCTCGACCTCGCGGACCACGTCGTAGCCGAGATACCCCACCAGCCCCCCGTGCAACGGCGGCAGTCCGGCCAGGACAGGCGACTGGAAGCGCGCCACGAGGCCCTCGACGGCAGCCAGGATCCCCTCGTCGGAGCGCTCCAGGTCCAGGCGACCCGTCGTCTCGACCGTCCGCCCCCGCGCCGTCAGCGTGGCGAGGGGTCGACGGCCCACGAACGAGTAGCGCCCCCAGCGCTCGCCGCCCTCGACCGACTCGAAGAGGAAGCCCTCAGCCTCCCCCACGACGTTGGCGAAGCAGACGACGGGGGTCAGGGTGTCGGCCACCACCTCGCACCAGACCGGCACGATCGTGTGCTCCTTGGCCAGGGCGGCGAACTCGGCGGGCTCGGGCCGGAAGACGAGCCCACCCGGGCCCGGGCCCGACCCGCCTTCGGGCGTCACGGAACGGGCACCCCGGGACCCGTCCCGATGGTCCGGTAGAAGCAGGAGCGCTCCCCCGTGTGGCATGCCCCTCGGCCGTGCTGGTCCACCAGCACCACGAGCGCGTCGCCGTCGCAGTCGATGCGCACCTCACGGACGTACTGCCGGTCTCCGGAGGTCTCACCCTTCTGCCAGTACTCCTGGCGGCTGCGGCTGTAGAACCACGTGCGACCCGACCCGAGTGTCCGTCGCAGGGCCTCGGCGTCCATGTACGCCACCGTCAGCACCGTCCCGTCGGTGGCATCCTGCACGATCGCCGGCACCAGGCCGTCGGCATCCTTGGCGAAGTCCACGGCGCGCACCAGGTCCTCGTCGACCGCGAGCGCGACGCCCTCGGGAACGGCGGAGGCCTCGGTGGCCCCGGCCCCGGACGCACTCAAAGGTAGAGCCCCGTCCCGCTGTCGTTGCGGGGGGAGGCGATGGCGTGGATGTCCCGCTCGCGCAGGATCACGTACTCCTCGCCGTGCACCTCGACCTCGAAGCGGTCCTCAGGATTGAACAGGACGGTGTCGCCGACCTTGACCGTGCGGACGTGCGGTCCGACCGCAACCGCCTCGGCCCACGTCAGGCGGCGTGTGATCTGGGCCGTGGCCGGGATCAGGATGCCGGCCCGCGAGCGCCGCTCGCCGTCGGTCGGCGAGATCTGGACCATGACACGGTCGAAGAGCACCGAGATCGGCTGCTTGTCCTCCGTTGCGGTGGCCTTGGCCTGGTCCGTCCCGTTCTTCGTGGTCGACGTGGGCACCCTGGCACGGTACCGCACGAGGGCGCCCTTCCAGGTCAGGAGGGTCAGACCGGGCGGACGACGACCCCCCGCTCGGCCATGTAGGCCTTCGCCTCGCCGATGGTGAACTCGCGGCGATGGAAGATGGAGGCGGCGAGCACGGCGTCGGCGCCGCCGTCGAGGGCACCGTCCACCAGGTCCTGCAGCCGGCCGACGCCACCGGACGCCACCACGGGGATCTCCACCGCATCCACCACGGCCCGTGTCAGCGCCAGGTCGAAGCCGTCCCTCGTCCCGTCGCGGTCCATGGACGTGAGCAGGATCTCACCCGCGCCGTTGCCGGCGCACTCCGCCGCCCACGCCACCACGTCACGCCCGGTCGGCGTCCGGCCGCCGTGTGTGTACACCTCCCAGCCACGACCCTCCGCCCGGGCGCGGGCGTCGATGGCGACGACGGCGCACTGGCCGCCGAACTCGTCTGCGATGTCCCGTACCAGCTCGGGTCGCTGCACTGCGGCCGTGTTCACCGCGACCTTGTCCGCTCCGGCCCGGAGGAGGCGGCGTGCATCCTCCGCCACCCGGACACCACCCCCGACCGTGAGGGGGATGAAGACCTGCTCCGCCGTGCGCGCCACGACCGAGACCATGGTGTCGCGCCCGTCCGAGGACGCGGTGATGTCGAGGAACGTGATCTCGTCCGCGCCCTCGGCGTCGTAACGCTCCGCCAGCTCGACCGGATCGCCCTCGTCGGTCAGGTCCACGAAGCGCACCCCCTTGACGACACGGCCGTCGGTGACGTCGAGACAGGGGATCAGGCGGATGCTGCGCACGCGGCCAATCCCTCCGGCACACCGAAGCGCCCCTCGACGAGCGCCTTGCCGACGATGACGCCCGCCAAGGAGCGGCCGCTCACCCGCAGGCGGGCCAGCTCGGCTAAGTCGTCCGTGTTCGACACGCCCCCAGATGCCACCACGGGCAGGGCGGTGGCCGCCAGCAGCGCCTGCAGCCCGCCCACGTCGGGCCCCGAGAGCATCCCGTCCCGGGCCACCGCCGTCGCCACCACCGCGCCGATGGGCTCCCCCTCCCACAGGGCGAGCAGCTCGGTGAGGGAGCGCCCCGAGCCGGCCAGCCAGCCCTGCGCCTGGGCCTCGGCCACACCGTCCTCTCCGATCCGGTAGTCCAGGCCCACTGCGACGCGCCCGGGCCAGCGGCGGGCGCAGCGTCCGGCGAGCGCGGGATCCTCGATCGCCGCGGTCCCCAGCACCACACGGGCGACGCCCGCCTCGAGCAGCTCCTCGGCGGCGTCCTCCGACCGGATGCCCCCGCCCGTCTGCACACGCACCGACGCCTCGCGGGCCAGGCGGACGATCGCATGCAGCGCGGCGCGCTCGTGCGGCACCCCGGTGCGGGCGGCGTCGAGGTCGACGACGTGGATCCAGCGTGCACCTCCTGCGATGTAGCGCGTCGCCAGCTCGGCGGGGTCCCCGTAGCGCGCCTCACGATCGAAGTCACCCTGGGCGAGCCGGACGGCCGTCCCAGCCCGCAGGTCGATGGCCGGGAGCAAGTCCATCAGGCCGCCGCCGTCGACGCCAGCGCGACGAAGTTCGCGAGCAATGCCAGCCCGACGGTGCCCGACTTCTCGGGGTGGAACTGCGCACCCCACAGCGGCCCCCGGGAGGCCAGCGCGGCGACCGGTCCGCCGTAGTCGCAGACGGCGACGGTCTCCACTCCGACGGGTGGGGCGAACGAGTGCACGAAGTACACCCACGGGTGCTGGCCCAGCCCCCGCAGGGCCACCGGCTCGCCCTCCCCGCACACTTCCAGGGTGTTCCACTGCATCTGCGGGTGCTTCACCCCGGACGGCAGCGGCGACACCGTGCCCGGGAAGATGCCCAGACCGCGCTCCCCCGGGCTCTCCCCCGAGTCCTCGTAGAGGAGCTGGAAGCCCACGCACACCCCGAAGAACGGAACACCCGCCTCTACGGCCGTGCGGGCGGGGACTTCCAGGCCGCTCTCCCGCAGTGCCCGCGCGCATGCTCCGAATGCCCCGACCCCCGGTAGGACGACGGCATCGGCCGCCTCCACCGACGCGGCATCGGTCACCAGACGCGCCGAGGCACCCACGTGCTGCAGCGCCTTCTCGGCCGAGCGGAGGTTGCCGATGCCGTAGTCGAGGACGGCGATGCGCGGACCCTCCGTCACAGGCTGCCCTTCGTCGAGGGAATGCCACCTCCCTCGATCCGTACCGCATCGCGCAGGCAACGGGCCACCCCCTTGAAGCTCGCCTCCAACATGTGGTGCGTGTTCTTCCCGGCGAACCGATGGATGTGCAGGGTGAGGTTCGCCGCCGTGACGAACGCACGCCAGAACTCCTCGGCCAGCTGGGGGTCGAACGGCGGCGTCCCCAGCCCCGGCGTGTCGGGGGCGAACTCGAGCCCGTAGGCCAGGTACGGCCGGCCCGAGAGGTCGACCGCGACCTGAATCAACGCCTCGTCCAGCGGCACCAGCATGGAGGCGAAGCGCCGGATGCCCACCTTGTCCCCGAGCGCCTCGCCCAGACAACCGCCCAGGACGATGCCGACGTCCTCGACCGTGTGGTGCGCATCGACGTGGAGGTCTCCCGTGGCGGCGACCGAGAGGTCGAACGAGGCGTGGCGACCCAGCTGGTCCAACATGTGGTCGAAGAAGGGCAGACCGGTCGAGACCTCCGTCTGCCCCGTACCGTCGACGACGAGCGTGGCGTCGATGGTGGTCTCCTTGGTGGCGCGTTGCTTGGTGGCGCGTCGCGGTGCAGAGGTCACAGGCTCTCCTTCAGTGCGTGGAGGAAGCGGTCGTTCTCGTCGGGTGTCCCGATGGTGACACGCAGGCAGCCCCGCAGGCCGTCCCAACTCGCGCAGTTGCGGATCAGGACGGACTGGCCGAGGAGCGAGCGCCACACGTCATCGGCGTCCTGGTCGCGCGGGCGGAAGAGGATGAAGTTGGCGTCGGAGGGCCAGCTGTCCACCGGCAGGTCCCGCAGGGCGGCGGCGACGCGTCCCCGTTCCTCGGAGATGCGGGCCACCCGGGCCTCCATCTCGGGGGTGTGGCGGAGCGCGAGGAGGCCCGCCAGCTGCGTCTGTGCCGACAGGTGGTAGGGCAGCACCACGGCCTCGCAGGCCGCCACCACGCTGGGATCGCCCACCAGATAGCCCAATCGGGCACCCGCCATCGCCCAAGTCTTGGAGAAGGTCCGGGTCACCACGAGCCCTGGGTGCTCCGGGCCGCGCAACTCGAGCGCCGACCACGGGGAGAACTGCCCGTAGGCCTCGTCGACGATGACCAGGCCCGGAGCCGCCTCGCACACGGCGACGACCGTCTGGGGCGGCTCGTTGCGGCCGGTTGGGTTGTTCGGTGAGCAGAGGAACGTCACGTCCGGTCGCTCCGCCGTCAGGACGGCCTTCGCATCACGGGGATCGATCTGGAAGTCGTCGTCACGGGACCCCTCCACGATTGCGGTGCCGGTGATGCGCGAGATGTGCGCATGCAGGGCGTACGTGGGCTCGAACACCAGGGCGCGCCGCCCCGGACCGCCGAACGCCAACATCAGGCACTGGAGGACCTCGTTCGACCCGTTGGCGCAGAAGACCTCTTCGGGCGAGACGCCGTGCAGGTCCGCCACGGCCTGGCGCAGCTCCGTGGCCGGCCGGTCGGGGTACCGGTTGAACGAAACCTGCTCCAATGCCGCCAGGAACTCCTCGCGCCAGGCGTCGGGCGGAGCGAAGGGTGACTCGTTGGTGTTGAGACGCACCTCTGCCTCGACCTGGGGCGAGTGGTAGCCCTCGGTGAGCTCCAGGTCCGGGCGCACCGGCGGGACGGCACTCATGTGGGGGCCCCTGGGCCGAGCTCGTCGTCGTCCCGACCGCCGAGTGCGGCCAGGCGCCGTCGCACGGAGTCGGCGTGGGCGGGCAGCCCCTCGGTCTCGGCCATCGTGATCACGAGTGGCCCGAGCGTCTGCAGCGCCTCCGGCGTCACCCGCACCGCGTGCAGGTGCTTGCGGAAGTCGTCGGCTCGCAGCGCCGACGCGAAGCGGGCGGTCCGGTTCGTGGGGAGCACGTGGTTCGGGCCCGCGATGTAGTCACCCATGCTGGCCGGTGACCAGTTGCCGATGAACACGGCGCCCGCGTTCTGCACGAGGTCCAGCAGCGCAATCCCCTCGTCCTCGGGAACCATCAGTTCCAGGTGCTCGGGCGCGATGGCGTTCGCCACCGCCAGCGCCTGGACCGGCCCGTCGACCAGACAGGTGATCCCCGAGGTCGCAAGGGTCGCCTCCAGGTCGGCGCGCCGGCTCGAGCCCGCCACGATGCGGTCCACCTCGGCGGAGACCTTGTCGGCGAGGGACGCATCCCAGCAGACCAGCCAGGCCAAGCCGTCCGGCCCGTGTTCGGCCTGCACGACCAGGTCGACGGCCGCGAACGCCGCCGGGGCGTCCGGCCCGGCCACGACCACGATCTCGGAAGGCCCCGCGAAGGCAGACGCCACGCCGACGACGCCGGACACCTGGCGCTTGGCCTCGGCCACGTAGGCGTTGCCCGGCCCGGCGATCACATCGACCGCCCTCACGCTGCGCGTGCCGTAGGCCATGGCCGCGATCGCCTGAGCACCTCCGATCCGGTACACCTCGTCGACCCCCGCGATCGAGGCCGCGCACAGCGTCGCCGCGTCGATCCTGCCGTCGGATGCCGGGGGCACGCACAGGACCAGGCTGCTCACGCCGGCCACCCGCGCCGGTGCGGCGCACATCAGGACGGTCGAGGGATAGCGCGCCCGACCGCCCGGCGCGTAAATGCCGGCGCGCCCGACCGCCCGGGTGAGGTGCTCCACCGTGATGCCGCCGTCGACCAGGTCTCCGGGAGGCAGTCCCTCGTGCGCGTGGTAGGCCAGGATGCGGTCGAAGGCCACCTGCAAGGCCTCGGAAAGATCCGGGTCGACGCGGGCGCGCGCCTCTTCGATCTCCAGGGCGGGAACCCGCAGGCCGTCGGACACGTCGACCTTGTCGAGCTCGGCCGTCCGGCGGACGACGGCGGCGTCTCCCCCGGAGCGCACGTCCTGGAGGATCCGCGCCACGACGTCATGGACGTCGGCACCGGGCGCCGAAGGCCGCGGCAGGGCGGCGTCGAACGGCGGCTTGGCGCCGCGCAGGTCCAGGACACGGAGAGGCATGAGGTCTCAAGGCTACCGGCGGGCTCCACGGGCCCCTTTCCGGGCTGCTGGTGACGAGTCGGGACCGCGTCAGGGGACGGTGACCACGGCCCTGGTGCGCGAAGCGGACGTGGACGTGAGCCCGATGGCGGCGCTCCCGTGGCGACGGGGCCTCCCCCATCGGCCATCATCGCGGGATGTCATCCGCTGCCGAGATCTCCTCCCTGTCCTCCACCCTCGCCGATCTGCACGAGCGGGTCACGGCCATGGCGGAGGGGGCGCTGTCGAGCGGAGACGAGGACATGGCGCACGAGCTCATCGCGGTCGAACGCGCGCTCGGAGGGGCGCTGCGACGCCTCCGTCGCTTCTCCCAGGGCTCGAATCGCTGACCCGCCTTGACGAGGCCTGGCGTCCCGAGCCAGGCATGACGACAGAGGTTTATCCGCCCCTCGACGGACTCCTCAGGAGGCTCGCCTGGAACGATTTCCTCAGCGCTGGCCCCGTCGCCGACACTCAGACGGCGTAGAGGACGAGCTCGTGGCCGAGCAACGACGCGGCCGTACGAAGGACGGTCTGACGCTGCGCCACGACCGCGCAATTGCGCCTCTCGGCCAGCTCCACGACGGCCACGACGCTCAGGTCCGATGTGTCGCAGCGCGCCGCGAGCTCACCCGAGCGGCGGGCCGCCTCGCCACTGAAGGGCTCGACCTCGGTCCCGGCCAAAAGCTCGCCGATCCGGTCACTGCGTGCTTCGGTGCGGTACCCCTCGGCCACCGCGACAGCCGGGATCACCGGCACGATGCCGTTGGAGAGAGCGGCCCGGTGCAGCGCCCACATCATCCGGTCACCCCTGGCCGCCGCATGCAGCGCGCCGAGCCCGTAGACGAGCCCCTCCCGGCGGTTGGCGCTCACCGCCGCCGGACGCGCGACGCCACGCCGGACACACCCGAGCGCAGGCGAGCCAGCAGCGCCTCACCCGCAGCGAGCTCCTCTGCGCTCAACGAGCCCGTCTCGCCCTCCCAGGCGGCGACGCCGCGCAGACCCTGACGAACCCGGAGCTGCTTTTCGGCCGCCGACGAGAGCCACGCGCTGAAGGAGACCCCGTCCTGCTTCGCCGCCTCCTCGACGGACGACGCCACCTCGTCATCGAGTGAGACCGACCGTTTGGTGACCATGTCCCGATGGTAGCACCTTAAGTAATACCAGGCTCCATACCCGTGCTGACCAGGGGCGGAAACACCAATGCCGGCCCGAAGGCCGGCATTGGGCGAGTCGGCCGGGAGGCGGATCCCAGTCACGACTCTTTCGGAACCAGGTGGCGGGAACCGGTTCCGGGGCCAATGGTAGCGCCTGTGTTTTCGGATTTCACCACGACAAACCCGAATTGCCTAAAAAGGGGCCGAAAGTCCCATCGCGCGCCGATTACCGTACCGAGGGGCAGAAATCGGCGAGCGGACATGCGGAGCAACGAGGCTTGCGAGCAACGCATGTCTCCCGCCCGTGGAGGATGACCCGCAGGCTGAAGGCACCGCGTTCAGCGGCGGGAACCAGCGTGTTCAGTTGGTGCTCCACCTTGACCGCGTCCCGCTGTTCGGCCGAGGTCAATCCCTCGAGAAGACCGAGGCGTTGGCTGACCCGCAGCACGTGGGTGTCGACGGGGAGGCCGGGCAATCCGAACGCCACGCTGCGCACCACGTTCCCCGTCTTCCGCCCGACTCCCGGGATCGTCACGAGCTCCTCGAGCTCGCGCGGGACCTCGCCGCCGTAGCGATCCGCCACCGCAGTCGCCATGCCGATCAGGCTCTTGGTCTTCGAGCGGAAGAACCCGGTGGAGCGGATGATCTCCTCCACGTCCTCGGGGTTGGCCGCGGCCAGAGACGCCGCATCCGGATAGGCGGCGAAGAGCTGGGGCGTGACCATGTTGACGCGTGCGTCGGTGCATTGCGCCGACAGGATCGTCGCGGCCAGGAGTTGGAACGGGTCCTTGTGCTCGAGCGCGCACAGCTCCTTCGCTGTGCCCGGGTAGCGCTCAGCCAGGCGTTGGGCGGCGAGCCTCGACCGCCCCTTCGGTGTCCTCGGCTTCGCCACCGGCTCACGGTACCGGGTTACGTTGGCCGGCGTGATCGTGGACGACATGACGACGGTCGACCTGGACCACCTCGGCGACCCCGACCGTCGCGAGCTCGCCGCGCTCCTGGACCGGGCCGGGGCAGCCGGTGACCATCCCGCACTCCCGGAGCCGCAACTGCTCGCCATGCAGCACCCGGATACGGCGCCGGCGGGCGATCGCGTGGTGCTCGCCCGCGACGGTGGCGAGCTCGTCGGCTTCGCCTTGCTCTCCCCCGCCCAGGACGGCTCCACCGTGCTCCACGTCGTCGCTGATCCCTCGGTCCACGCAGACGTCTCCGAGGAGGCCGTCGTGTCCGCGTTGATCGGACGCTCCGTCGCCGAGGCTCGGGCCGACACCCCGATCCATCTCTGGGCCATGCAGGCCGGGCCGGCTGACGACGACCAGGCCCGCGCCCACGGGTTCGTGGCCGAGCGCGACCTGCTCCAGATGCGTGTCCCCCTGCCGCTCGCGCCCGATGTCGTGGCTGCCACCCGGCCGCTCCCCACCCGCCCGTTTGTGCCCGGGCGCGACGACGAGGCGTGGGTGGAGACCAACAATCGGGCGTTCGCCGGCCATCCCGAGCAGGGCGGGTGGACGGTCGTTCAGCTCCGCGAGCGCCTGACCGCGGACTGGGTCGAGGTCGACGGGTTCCTCGTCGCCGACGATCCCGACGGCGCGGGCCTGATCGGCTCGTGCTGGACCAAGGTCCACCGTGACCGTCATCCGGTCCTCGGCGAGATCTACGTGATCGCGGTCGACCCGCGGCACCACGGCCAGGGCTGGGGACGCTCCCTCACGGTGGCAGGCCTCGAAGCACTGTGGAAGCGCGGCGTGACCGTCGGCATGCTCTACACCGACGCCACCAACGAGGTCGCCGTCGCTCTCTACAGGTCACTCGGCTTCACGGTCGACCACGTCGACCGGTCGTACCGTCGCGACGCCACCGGTTCAGCCTGATCCGCGATCCCGCGATCCGCGATCCGCCCGCCGGCGCGCCCCGGGAAGGCCTCAGCCGCCGCCGGAGCCGATGGCCCGGCCGACGCCGAAGGTCACGCCTGCTGCGACCACCGTCACGGCGAGCTGTCGCAGGGCGGAGATGAGCGCGGGCCGCTCGGTGAACCTCGCCAGCACCACGCCCACGGCGAGGGAGGCCACTACGCCGAGGACGATCGACAGCACGATGGCAAGGGTCCCCGAGGTGAACAGCCACGGCGCCAGGGGGATGAAGGCACCCACGGCGAAGGTGACGAAGGAGGCCGCGGCGGCCTGCCAGGGGTTGCCGAGGCTCTGCGACGTGATCCCGAGCTCCTCACGGGCGTGGGTCTCCAGGGCCAGATCGGGATCCTGCATGACCTCGTTGACCATCTCGCTGGCGACCCCCGGATCGATGCCGCGCTGGACGTACATGCTCCGGAGCTCGGCCGCCTCCCCCTCGGGGCTGCGGCGCAGCGACCGGCGCTCCACCTCGAGCTCTCGCTCCATGAGCTCACGCTGGGCGGTCATGGACAGGTACTCGCCGGCCGCCATGGAGAAGGATCCTGCGATCAGCCCCGCCACCCCGGCCAGGCGGACGAACGAGGCCCCGGGGTTGGCGCCGGCCACGCCCAGGACCAGGGAGACGTTGGTCACCAGGCCGTCGCTGATGCCGAAGACAGCTGCCCGGGCCCCACCGCCCCGGACATCCCGGTGCTGGTGGACCGGCATGGCATCGTGCTCGTGCGCGTGGGTCACGGACGTCAGCGTAGTGAGGTGCTCCAGGGCGGGTAGCGTCCCTCAGCGGAATCGAAACCTGAGCAGCGAGGAGCACAGCATGACCACCATCGTCGACGGTGTCGACGCCTTTCACGAGCTCGTCGGCAAGGAGCTCGGATACTCCGAGTGGCAGACGATCACCCAGGACCGGGTGAACCTCTTCGCCGACGCGACCGACGACCACCAGTGGATCCACGTCGACCCTGAGCGGGCCAAGGACGGGCCCTTCGGCGTCGCCATCGCCCACGGGTACCTGACGCTCTCGCTGGCCCCGGTCCTGTTGAACAAGGTCATCCGCGTCGAGAACACCAAGTTCGGCGTCAACTACGGGTGCAACAAGGTCCGCTTCCCCTCACCGGTCCCCGTGGGCGCCGACCTGCGCATGGGGGTGACCGTGGCAGGCGTGGAGAACACCGACGGCGGCGTGCAGGTCACCTACGACCTCGTGATGGAGGTCAAGGACGCGCCGAAGCCCGCGTGCGTCGCCCAAGTGGTCTACCGCTACTACCGCTGACACCACTCCGCACCATGGCGCCCCGACGTCGGCACGCGGCCGCCGATCCCGCGTCGACCGCGCCACTGCCCACCGGCGACGAGAAGACGGCGCGCGTGCGCGCCATGTTCGACACCATCGCACCGCGCTACGACCTGATGAACCGCCTGATGACCTTCGGGCTCGACCAGGCCTGGCGGAGGGGCGCCGTGGGGTCGCTCGCCCTGCCCGAGGACGCGCTCGTGCTCGACCTGGCCTGCGGGACGGGGGACCTCTCCCGGCTGGCACGACGGAGCGGCTACCGCGTGGTCGGGGCGGACCTGAGCGCGGGCATGCTGGCGGCCAACGGCGCGTCCACGCCGCTCGTCGAGGCCGATGGCAGTCGCCTCCCCTTTGTCGACGGCGCCTTCGACGGTCTCGTGTGCGGCTACGCACTCCGCAACTTCACCGACCTCGCGGCCACGCTCTCGGAGTGTGCCCGGGTGCTCCGCGCCGGCGGCCGGCTCGCCGTGCTCGAAGTCGACGCCCCGACGTCCCGGCTCTGGCGCGCCGGGTACGACGTGTGGTTCAACCGGGCCGTCCCTGCTCTGGGCGGGGCGCTCTCCGACAAGGAGGCATACCACTACCTCCCCCGCTCGGTGGCCTACCTCCCCCCCGCGCCCGTCCTGCGCCGGATGCTGATCGAGGCCGGTTTCTCCGCCGTCGGGATCCGCCCGTTGGCCGGCGGCCTGAGCCAGCAGGTGGTCGCCACCCGCACCGGCTCCCGGTGAGCGAGGCGCTCCACGCCCGGAGCGTCCCGCTCGAGTACGGGCCCGACGCGCTGCAATTCGACGGCAGCCCGACCGTTCTCTTCGACCGTCCCGGCCTGACGCTGGTCGGGTGGGGGACGGCGGCCCTCGTCCGCGCGGCCGAGGCCCCGGCCGCGCTGCGGGTCATCCCGTGCGACGACACGGTCGGCCGAGCGGGCTCGGGTGTCGTGGCGCTGGGCGCGCTCCCCTTCGTCGATGCCATGGACGGGTACCTGGTCATCCCCCGCTTCACGATGGGCATCTCACGCGACGCGGAGGGGATCACCCGGCGCTGGGCCACCGCGGTCGGCCCGACGGACGCGGCGCTCCCCGGCACCGACGAGCTCTTCGACGCCGTGATCTGGCAGTACGGCGCTACGCCCGAAGTGACCGACGAGCCCATGGTCGGCGCACTGTCCTCGTCCATGTCCTCCGTGGCCTACGGCGACATGGTGGCCGCCGCCGTCTCCGTGATGCGCGAGTCGGGCGCCACGCTGCGCAAGGTGGTCCTGTCCCGCCCCATCACGGTCGAGCTCGACGGCCCGCTCCCCCTCTCGGCCGTGCTGCGCCGGCTCCGTGCCGGAGAGCCCAACTGCACGATCTTCTCCATGCCGGTCCCCGACGGGACCTTCTTCGGCGCCAGCCCCGAGCTGCTCGTGGCCCGTCACGGCGACAAGGTCTCGTGCCATCCCCTGGCCGGCACGGTGCCCCGCGGCGACACCGCGCGCGCCGACGCGGACGCCCAACGGGGCCTGGCCCGCTCCGCCAAGAGCCGCCAGGAGCACGGCTACGTGGTCGACGAGATCGCGACCACGCTCGGCACCTACTGCGACGAGCTGTCGGTGCCCGACGAGCCCTCCATGGTCGCGTTCCGCTCGGTGGCCCACCTCGGCACGAGGATCGAGGGGCACCTCCGTACGCCCGTCGGCGTGCTGGAGCTCCTTGAGCGCCTCCACCCCACGCCGGCTGTGGGCGGCACACCGCGCGCCGAGGCGCTCGATTTCATCGCCCGCCACGAGGCGGACCGGCGGGACTACTGGGCCGGCCCGGTGGGCTGGGTGGCCGCCGACGGGGACGGCGAATGGATGATCGGGATCCGCAGCGCCCGGCTCGACGCAGACGGCGCCACGGTCACGCTGCGCGCCGGTGCCGGCGTCGTCGCGGACTCGGACCCCGAAGCCGAGGCGGCGGAGACGAACGTCAAGCTCTCGACGGTCCTGGAGGCCGTCGTCCCCGGTGCATCAGTGCAGCTGCGGTGAGCGTTGCGGTGCGGGCTCGCCGGTGGCGGCCTCGACGTGGGTGGTGGCGAGCGGGATCTTGACGACCAGGGTGGCTCCCGGCCGCGAGTCCGGGCTCGAGAGCACGTCGGCCGACCCGTGGAGGGCCTCGGCGATGGCCCGGACGATGGCCAGCCCCAACCCGGTGCCCGCCGCCGAGCGGGAGGGATCGCCCTGGTAGAAGCGGTCGAAGACGCGGGCCGCCTCCCGGGGAGGGATCCCGGGCCCGTTGTCGGAGACCTCGATGAACCCCATGTCCTGCGCCACACCCGTCGCCACGCGGACCTCGGTGCCCGGCGGCGTGTGGGCCAACGCGTTGCGCACGAGGTTGTGCGCCACCTGGGCCAGGCGCTCGCCGTCGCCGACCACCACGACCGGCGTCCCCGGGACGAGCGCGAGATGGTGGCCGTGGGCCGTCGCGTTGGAGTCACCCACGGCGTCGGCACAGATGCGCTGGAGGTCGACCGGTTCCGCCCGGAGCGGTCGCCCCCGGTCCAGCTCGGCGAGCAGGAGCAGGTCCTCGACCAGGCCTCCCATGCGGGTCGCCTCCTCCTCGACGCGCTTGAGGGCCTTGCGCCGCCCCGCCTCGTCGGAGAAGCCGCCCCGCCCGAGCAACTCCGCGTAGCCCCGGATGGAGGTGAGGGGCGTCCGCAGCTCGTGCGACGCGTCGGCCACGAACTGGCGGAGGCGATCCTCGGAGGCCGACTTCTCGGCGAAGGCCCCCTCGATCTGGGTGAGCATCTCGTTGAGCGCCACGCCGAGGCGGCCCACTTCGGTGTCGGGGCGCCCCTCGGGCACACGACGGGTCAGATCGCCCGAGGCGATGGCGTCCGCCGTGCCGGCCATCTGACGCAGCGGACGCAGGCCCCGGCGCACGACCACCATGACCAGCACCCCCATGGCCAGCAGCACCGCCAGGCTGGCGAGGAGTTCGACCCGGCGCAGCGACGCCAGCGTGTCGTTGGTCGGGTTGAGCGAAATGGAGGTGACGAGGGTGCCCTGCGGCACCGTGACGGCGACGGTGCGGTACTGGCCGTCGGGGTCACCCGTACTGCCGAGGACGACCGCGTCGGGGTCCGGGCGGAGCGTGCCGGCGTAGCGCCCCACGTGGACCCGTTTGTAGATGTCGGGCACCTGCTGCACGGGAATGTCCTTGGTCAGGATCGGCGCCGGGTCGGGCTGGGCGGTCGAGCCCGACGGCCGGCGCAGGATCACCTGCCCGCTGCGGCTCAGGAGCGTCACGTAGACGTCCGAGGAGACCCGTCGCGAGATGTCGGCCTCGTTGACCGTCGTGTTCTTGCCCGCCGCGAACGTCAGGTAGTTGAAGCCGAGCTCCTCGTTCTGGGCGAGCGTGTTGTCGGCCTGGCCGTAGAGGAAGGAGCGGACCGAGGCGTACGTGACGACGTCGGCAACCAGGAGGCCGAGCACCAGCAGCAACGCCACGACGGCGACGAGCCGCTTCTGGAGGCTCATCCTTCCCGGGGCAGTCGCAGGGTGTAGCCGACGCGGCGGATGGTGTGGATCAGCGCAGGTTCGGTGACGTCGATCTTCTTGCGCAGGTAGCTGATGTAGGTCTCCACGATGTTGGGATCGCCCCGAAAGTCGAAGCCCCACACGTTGTCGAGCAGCTCGGACTTCGAGATCACCCGCCGGGCGTTCTCCAGCAGGTAGCGTAGGAGGTTGAACTCGGTCGCCGTCAGGTCGATCGGGAGGTCGTCCCGCCACACCTCGTGGGTGTCGATGCTCATGGTGAGGTCGGCGAACTGCAGCGTGGAGATGTCGGCGGCCGCCACCTCCCCGGCCCGGCGCAGGATCGCCCCGATGCGGGCCATGAGCTCCTCCACACTGAACGGCTTCGTCACATAGTCGTCGCCCATGCTCAGGCCCTCGACCTTGTCCTGGGTCGTGTCACGCGCCGTCAGGAAGACGATCGGCATCTGCTCGCCCTGGTTGCGCATGCGCCGGCAGACCTCGTTGCCGTCGAAGTCGGGCAGCATCACGTCGAGCATCACGAGGTTGGGGCGGAAGGTGCGCACCTGCTCGAGAGCCTGAGCGCCGGTCGACGCCACGTCGACCTGGTAGCCCTCGAACGTGAGGGCAGCCGAGAGCAGCTCGGCGATGTTCGGCTCGTCGTCGACGACCAAGATGCGCGCGGCGGGTGCCTCGATCGTCATGACCGCACCGCGCCCGTGCTCATGGCGATCTGACGGGATCCTCGGCGCCGCTCGGGTTTCGGGGCTCACCGCCGGTCCCGGTCCCGGTGCCGGTGCCGTCGCCGTCGCCCCCGGACGCCACCGTCACCGCAGGGACGTCGGTGCCGGCGCCCCGCGGGCTGCGCCCGAAGGCCCGGGTCAGCCGGCCGAGGCCCCACCAGGTGACGAGGCCCAACGCCTCGATCACGATGATCGAGGACATCTTGGACTCCCCGGCCTCGCGGTCGACGAAGCTGATGGGCACCTCGGTGATGGTGGCACCGTGCTGCTTGGCCCGGTACGTCATCTCGATCTGGAAGCCGTAGCCCTCGGCCCGAATCCGGTTGAGGTCGAGCCGGCGCAGGATGCCGGCGGAGTAGGCCCGGTACCCCGCTGTCGAGTCGGCCACGCCGAGCCCGAGGACGGCGGAGGCGTAGAGGTTGCCGCCCTTCGACAGGAGGTGGCGGTGCCAGGCCCAGTTGGGGATGGACCCGCCCTCGACGTAGCGCGAGCCGATGGAGACGTCGAAGCCCTCCTCGAGGGGTGCGATCAACGAAGGCAGCGCCGCCGGGTCGTGGGAGAAGTCGGCATCGATCTCGACGAAGGCGTCGTAGCCGCGCTCGAGACCCCACGTGAAGCCGGCGCGGTAGGCGCTCCCCAACCCGGATTTGGCGCTGCGTTCCAGGAGGTGGACGTCGGGCAGCTCGGCGGCCACCGCCTTGACGAGGTCGGCCGTCCCGTCGGGGCTCCCGTCGTCGACCACGAGCACGCCGGCCTGCGGCAGGCAGTCGTGGATCCGGTTGAGCATCCGCTCGATGTTCTGCGACTCGTTATAGGTCGGGATGACCACCAGCGGCCGCATGGGGGCATTCTAGGTGGTGGCGCCGCCCCGGCCCCGGCGCCGTCGGTGAGGCGGTCGGAACCGGCTCGGCGCCCTGGCCTGGCCCTCCGCAACGGGCGGGTGCCGGGAGGGCGACGCAAACCCGCCGGCCACCAGGGCCTAGATGTCCGGGGGGTCCGTCGCCGTGAGCGGCCCGTGGAGATCCGAGGACGACACCACGGCGTCGGGGCCCCGGCGCAGCTCCCGGACGATCACCTGGATCGCACCCCCGAACGGGATGCCGACCAGGGCGCCGACGAAGGTCCCGAGGCCCCCTGCGATGCGGCCTCCGAGCGTGGCGCCCACCAGCACGGCGAGGAGCACCCAGAACGGGTTCAGCTGGACCGTGCGGCTCATGATGACCGGGTTGAGGAGGTGGTTCTCCACCTGCTGGTAGACGAGGAAGACCACGAGCATGACGATCCCGGCCGGCACGGAGTGGATGGCGGCGATGACGACGACCGGCACGCCGGCCAGCAGCCCGCCCACCAGGGGCAGAAGGTCGACCAGGGCCACGAAGACCCCCAGCAGCAGCGCGAAGGGGACGCCCAGGATGGCGAGGGTGACCCCCACGATGATCCCGGCGATCACCGACGTCGCCCCGTTCCCGAGCATGTAGCCCGTCACCGAGCGGATCGTCTCGTCGATCACCCGGCGCAGGCGGTCCGCCGTGGCGGGACGGAACACGTTCAGGAAGCCCGCCCACAGCCGGGGCGCCTCCAGCATGGTGAAGAAGGTGAGGATGGCGATCGTCACGATGGCGATGAGCGTCGAGACCGCCGCGGCACCGACGGAGAACGCGGTGGCCGGCTTGAGCACCTTGGTGATCTGGGAGGTGATCTTGGTCGAGCTCTCGGAGAGGTACTTCTGCAGGTGCAGGCGGAACACGAGCCGGCCCAGCGGCCCGTGACCCTTCTTGGCCTCACGGATGAGGGTGGGGACCTGCTTGCCGAAGTGCGTGGCCGCCGTCACGAGGGGCTCGGTGAACAGGTAGACGAGGCCGATCAGGGCCAGGGCGCCGAGGAGGAACACCAGGAGCGTGGCGCCGCCGTGGGACATCCCCCGCGTGCGCAGGAAGCGCGTGGCCGGCGTCATCAGCAGCGTGAAGAAGAAGGCAATGACGACGTAGACCACGATGGTCCGTAGTGCCCAGAGCCCGAGGATCAACGCCGCGTTGAGGTCCAGCAGCACGATGACGACCACCACCGACACGACGATCGTGCCGAGTGGGATGCCGCGGCGGTCCGCGCTTCCCGAGAGCTTGGACCGCCACGTGTCAGGACGCTCCGCGGCCATGGGACCAGCTTGGCACCTCCGACCTTCGAAGATGCGGTTGGTCGCACGACGGACGTGCAAGCATGAACGCGATGGACCCGGTCGAGGAGGAGGGGGAGCCCGAGGAGCAACCCCCGGCGCCCCCCAAGCCCCGCCGGCGCTGGCTGCCGCGCAACGTGAAGATCACGCTGATGGTCCTCTTCTTGTTCTTCGTCGGCGAGTACATCCTCCTGCCCGAGGTGGCCAGCGCCCGGCGAGAGTTCAACCAGCTCACCCACTTGAACTTCCTCTGGCTCATCCTCGGCGCGCTGCTCGAGATCGCCGCCCTGGTCGCCTACGCGGAGCTGACCCGCACCGTCCTCTCCCCCGGTGCCCCCGACCGGTTCCGCATCTTCCGCATCAACATGTGGGCGCTGGCCGTCAGCCACGTGCTCCCCGGCGGGACCGTGCCGGGCACAGCCGCCAGCTACCGGCTGCTCACCGACTCGGGCGTCTCGGGCAGCACGGCCGCCTTCGGGCTGGCCACCCAGGGCATCGGCTCGGCGGTCGTGCTGAACCTGATCTTCTGGCTGTCACTGCTCATCTCCATCCCGCTCCAGGGCTACAACCCGCTCTACGGTTTCGCCGCCATCCTGGGCGTGCTCCTGCTGGCGATCTTCGGCACCGTCGTCTACCTCTTCACGCGGGGCGAGAAGCAGGCCGCCGTGTTCATCCAACGGGTGTCGAACCGGCTCCCCTTCGTCAAACCGGAGACCGTGACCTCGCTGGTCCAGAAGGTGGCGGACCGCATGAAGATCCTGTTCTCGAGCTCCGAGCTGCTCACCCGGGCCGGCATCTGGGCGGCGGCCAACTGGCTGCTCGACGCCGCCTCGCTCTATGTCTTCCTGCTGGCGTTCGGGGCGCGCATCTCGCCCATCGACGTGCTGGTGGCCTACGGGCTGGCCAACATCCTCGCCGTCATCCCGCTGACCCCCAGCGGACTCGGCGTGATCGAGCTGACCATCGTCGCCGTGCTCAAGGGCTTCGGGGTCCCGGGAGGCGTGGCGGCGGCGGGCGTCCTGAGCTGGCGCCTGGTGAACTTCTGGCTGCCCATCCCCTTCGGCGGCGCGGCCTACCTGTCGCTGCGCCTCGGCCGCCCGAGGGCGCCGGCCGGGGCCAAGGCGATCACGTCCTGACCCGTCAGCGCTGATGCCGTCCGGACACCCCTCCCTCTCGGCGCGCTGGGTCGCGGTTCACCGCGGCCGCCTGGCGCGCACCCGCCCCTCGACACCCGGAGGCGACCTCGAGGGGGAACGCCGCCTCTATCGCTCCGTGGGCGGTTCCTTCGCCCTCCCCCTCGGCCGGCCGGCGGGCCTGGAGGAGCGGACCAGGGTGATCGACGCCGAGCTGGCCCGGGCCCTCGGGCACGGGACCGGTCAGGTCGTCCTCGTGGGCGCGGGCTACGACGGCCGGGCCCTGCGCTTCGGCGGCGGGGCCGTCCGCTTCTTCGAGGTCGACCTGCCCGCATTGCAGGCGGACAAACAGGAGCGACTGCGCTCGCTCGGCCTCCGTGCGGCCGGCGTGACGTACGTGGGCCTCGACTTGCGACGCGACGACCTCGGGGCGGCGCTCGACGCCGCCGGGCACGATCCGGCCGCACCGTCGCTGTTCGTGTGCGAGGACGCGGCCGCCCACCTCAGCCTGGAGGCGACGGCGCTGCTGGCCGGGGCCCTGCGCACCCGTGCGCCGGCCGGCAGCGCGCTGGTGGCCGGCTTCACGGTGGCGCCCGAGCCCGGCGCTCCCGCACGCGTCGTTCGCGCCACGACGGGCGCACTCGCCAGCGCGGCCGGGGAGCCCCGTCGCAACGAGTTCCGCCCCGGTGACCCGGAGAAGCTGATGGTCGTGACCGGCTGGCACGTCACCCACGCGGACTCGTCCGCCGAGAGCAGGATCGACCCCGGCTCGCACACCCTCGTCCTGGTCTGCGAGCCGGGCCCGGCGCGCTGAGCGTCGGGCCGGCCCGGGCGTCAGCTCCCGGCGCCGGTCGGTGCGATCGTCCGGCGGCCCCGGCTGACCGCCGGCTCGCGGACCCGTGCCCGCCAGACCTTCACCCCCGCGCCCACCACGAGAATGACGAAGAGCAGCGCGTAGGAGTCGGAGACCGGCATCAGCCAGCCTCGCCCGGCGAACGCCACGTCCGGCCCGTGCGGGACCCACCAGGTCGGCGCCGCCCAGAACAACACGCACACCCCCAGCGCCATCCACTCGCCGTAGCGGGGGCGGTCCTCGGCCAGGGCGAGCCACGCCACGAGCAGGATCACCCAGATGAAGTGGTGCGACCACGAGACCGGGCTGGCGAGTGACTCGGTGGCCTCCACCACCAGGAAGCCGAGGACCGGCGAGGAGCGACGGTACGCCCCCGCCGCCACGGCCAGCCCGACCACGACCACCGTCACCCCGATCACGAAGCTCGTGGGCGTGGTCACCGTGTGGCCCAGCATGCGCTCCGTCGCCCCCACGAGACCCTGGTTCCCGATCCACGACAGCATGCCGGCCCGCTGCGGGTCCCGGATGTAGTGCGTCCAGTACGACCACGACGTGGAAGCGTTGAAGGCGGCTGCGAGCAGCGCGGCAGCGCAGAAGGAGGCGGCGGCCCGGACACCCGAGCGGCCCTGTCGGGTCAGGAACAGGTACGGGATGAGGATGGCGGGGGTCACCTTGATGGCGGCCGCCAGCCCGACCAGGATGCCCCGGGGTATCGGCAGGTCCAGCGTCATGTCCGCCACCACCATGAGGGCGAGGATGATGTTGACCTGACCGAGCAGGAAGGTCTGGCGGACCGGGTCGAACAGCACGACCGGCAGCACGAGGGCGAGCGCCCACCACAGGATCGTGCGCCTGTCGAGCGCCGCGCACACCGCACGCAGGCTGACGGCGATCAGCGCGAAGACCGCGGCGAGGTTGACCAACGAGAACGCCACCTCGCAGACCCGGAGCGGGAGGTGCGCGAACGGTGCGAACAACAGGGCGGAGAACGGCGGGTAGGTGAACCCCAGATGGTCGATCGGCAGCGTGACCGTGAAGAGGTCGTTGGTCTGGGCGTGCGCACCGCCGAGCAGGTAGGTGCTGAGGTCGATCTGCTCGTGGACCCAGGCGAGCACGGTCATGCCGATGACGGCGACGGCGCCAGAGAGCACCGGCCAGGCCCACCCTCGGGACGACGAGATCGCGCGCATGCGCAGCGCCAGGGCATCGCTCGCCATGGCGAAGGATGGTACCGGGGACCGTCCTCGGCGACGCGACATTGGACCGGGCGCACCCGGTCCGTCCACGCTGCCACCAGCCCCGTGATGTCCGCCGTCGTCGACCTGTCCCCTTGTCGGCCCGTGGAAATCGGTCATCGGGCTGACTGCCTCCCTGTCCTTCGTGTCGGTCCTGCCAGCATGCGGAGCGCGCGACTCCAGGGGAATGCCGCTACCGGGCATCGTGGCCTGGTGCTGCCACCAGGGTCCGCCGTGCCCGAGTCGGGGTCGATGGCGCGGCTACGCCGGGGACCTGGCCTCGTCACCCTCTCCGACGCGGAGGTCAGAATCGAGGCGGCGACGGGCCCGCTCCCGTGCCAACTCCTTCAGGCGCTCCTGGGAGCTCACCCCGTGCCGGTTCTGCACGCGGCGCCAGCGCCGGTCCGGGCCGAGCGCCCACGCGTTGGTCTCGTCCGCGAACACCAGGTCGAGCACCTCGAACAGGCGGGCCTGCAACTCGGGGTCGTGCACCGGCACGACCACCTCGATCCGCCGGTCGAGGTTGCGGCCCATGAGGTCCGCCGAGCCGATGTAGATCTTGAGGGGCAGGCCGGGCCCGGCCGCCGGATCGGCGGGCGCGCCGCCGAAGCGGTAGATCCTCGAGTGCTCGAGGAAGCTGCCGACGATGGAGCGCACCCGGATGCGCTCGGAGAGCTCGGGGAGGCCGGGGCGCAGGCGGCACAGGCCCCGCACCGCGAGGTCGATCTCGACGCCGGCGCCGGAGGCCCGGTAGAGCGCGTCGATCATGCTGGCGTCGGTGAGGCCGTTGAGCTTCATGACGATGCGGCCGGACGGCCCCGCCTCGGCCTGCTCCTCGATCATCGACATGATCCGCTTGCGCACGGTCACCGGCGACACGAGGATCTGGCGGTAGTCGGCGTGGCGCGAGAAGCCGGTGAGGTAGTTGAAGAGCTCACCGACGTCGGCGCCGATGTCGGGGTCCGAGGTCAGCAGGCCGATGTCCTCGTAGATGCGCGCCGTCCTCGAGTTGTAGTTGCCGGTGCCCACGTGGCAGTAGGGGCGGACGCCGTCTTCCTCGCGCCGGAGCACGAGCGCGGTCTTGGAATGGGTCTTCAGCCCGACGATGCCGTAGACGACGTGCACGCCCACCTCTTCGAGGGCGCGGGCCCACCCGATATTGGCCTCCTCGTCGAAGCGCGCCTTGAGCTCGACGATGGCCGCGACCTGCTTGCCGTTCTCCGCCGCCTGAATGAGCGACGCCACGATCGGGCTGTCGCCGCCGGTGCGGTACAGCGTCTGCTTGATCCCGAGCACCGCCGGGTCCTCGGCCGCCTGTGCGACGAACGCCTCGACCGACGTGGCGAAGGAGTCGTAGGGGTGGTGCACCAGGACGTCGCGCTCGCGCAGGAGGGCGAAGAACTCGGCCGGGTCGTGCGCCACCTGGGCCAGCCGGGGTGGCGTCATGGGCGTCCACGTCTCGCCGTGCAGGTCGGGGCGGTCCAGGGCGTAGACGCCCCACAGGCCGCTGAGGTCGAGCGGCGCGCTGACCCGGAAGATGCCGTCGGCGCCGACCTCGAGCTCGGTCGCCAGCAGGTTCGCCAGCTCCTGGCCCGTGTCGGCCTCCACCTCGAGGCGCAGTGCCTTGCCGAAGCGGCGGCGGCGCAGCTCCATCTCGATCGCCACCAGGAGGTCGTCGGCCTCGTCCTCCTCGAGGGCCAGGTCGGCGTTGCGGGTCACCCGGAAGGCGTGGTGGTGCCCGATCGTCATCCCCGGGAACAGCGAACCCAGGTGGGCCGCGATGACCTGCTCCAGGGGCACGAAGCGCTCGCCGTCGGGCATGACCACGAAGCGGGGCAGCGCCGGCGGGACCTTGACCCGGGCGATGCGCCCTTCCCCCGACGCCGGGTCCTGCACCTCGACCACCAGGTTGAGCGACAGGTTCGAGATGTACGGGAAGGGGTGGCCCGGGTCCACGGCGAGTGGTGTCAGCACGGGGTAGATCTGGCGCTGGAAGACGTCGACCAGGTGCTCGCGGTCGTCGTCATCGAGCGAGGACCAGCTGGAGAGGCGGATGCCGGCCTGGGCGAGGGCGGGCACGATGAGGTCCAAGAAGATGTGGTCCTGGCGCCGGACCAGCTCCTCGACCCGGCCCCGGATCATCGTGAGCTGCTCGCCGGGCCGCAGGCCGTCGACCGAACGCGTGCGCACGCCGGCGGCTACCTGGTCCTCGAGCGCGGCGACCCGGATCTGGTAGAACTCGTCGAGCAGCTCGGAGAAGATGGCGAGGAACTTCGCCCGCTCGAGCAGCGGCTGCCCGTCGTCCTCGGCCAGGTCCAGGAGGCGTGACCCGAAGTCCAGCCGTGACTGCTCACGGTTGGTGAAACGCTGGTACCCGAACGCTTCGATCTGCTGGTACGTGGGCGGCGGGTGGTGCTCGGTCCCCGACAACCCCGCTTCCACATCGGATTCCGACGCCGGCACGTCCCCGACCTGGGCGTCCGTGGATGGGGTGGGCTCCGCCGGGGGTTGGTGCTGAGGCTCGGTCTGGGTCATGGGCGGAGGGTCGACGTCGAACGCGTCACGGCGGGATGTCACCCGGGATCCTACCCCTCACCACTACGATTCGCCCGGTGCCCTCACGTGCCCGTCGCAGCCCGATCCCGCTCTACGTCTGGGGCCCCAAGCCCAAGCGCCGCACCGAATTGGGGCTTCTGGTGTTCGGCTCGCTGCTCATCGTCTCGCTCTACGTCATCGCCGTGCTGGGCCAGAAGTCCAAGATCCCGGCGAACATCGGTCCCTTCCTCGGCATCGTGTTGGGGCTGGCACTGATTGCCCACATGGCGAACCGCTGGCTCGCCCCCAACGCCAACGCCGTGATCCTGCCCCTGGCCGTGCTCCTCAACGGCATCGGCTACGTCATCATCGCCCGCTGGGACCCCAGCGAGGCCAAGGGCCAGGCCGGGTGGGCCGCGCTGGGCGTCGGGCTCTACGTGCTGACGCTGCTGGTCGTGCGGTACTCGCGGGATCTGGAGCGCTACCGCTACCTGTTGCTCCTGCTGGCCGGTGTGCTCCTCGTGGCGCCCCTGTTCTTCTCCCCCATCGGCGGCGCGCGCCTCTGGGTCCACTACGGCAGCATCTCGTTCCAGCCGGTGGAGTTCTCCAAGATCCTCCTGTGCATCTTCTTCGCCTCGTACTTCGCGGAGAACAAGGAGATGCTCACCATCCCGACCGCGCAGGTCGGCAACCGGCTCTACCTCGACCCCCGGCCCCTGCTGCCCATCCTGGTGGCCTGGGGCGCCGCCATGGCCATCATCGGGCTCGAGGACGACATCGGCTTCGCCGCCCTGCTCTTCGTGCTCTTCATCGGCCTGCTGTGGGTGGCGACCGGCCGCGTGGGCTACCTGCTGCTCGGGCTGGTGCTCTTCGGCGTGGGCGCCTACATCGCGGCGCGCTACTTCGGCCAGGTCCATCTGCGGGTGACGGAATGGCAGAACCCCTGGCCGACCAGCGCCAATCCCAATCCGGGCGGCTACCAGCTCAGCCAGGCCTGGTACAGCATGGGCACGGGCGGGGTGGGAGGCACGGGGCTGGGCTTCGACCACTACGCCTATCTCATCCCCGAGCTGACGAGCGACATGATCTTCGCCGCCATCGGGACCGAAATGGGCCTGGTCGGCTGCGTCGCGGTGGTCATGGCCTTCATCCTCTTGGTGGGGGCGGGCTTCCGCGTGGCGCAGACGGCACGCTCGGACTTCTCACGGCTGATGGCCACCGGGCTGACGCTGATCCTGGGTTTCCAGGCCTTCTTCATCATGGCCGGCGTGGTGCGGCTGTTGCCCTTCACCGGGATCACGCTGCCCTTCGTGGCCTACGGCGGCTCGTCGCTGCTGGCCAACTACATCCTGATCGCGCTCATGCTGCGCATCTCCGACGAGGGCGCCCAGGCCCAGGCGGCCATGATCGCCGCGGGGGCGGCCGGCGCCCCCGGCGAGCATCCCATGGTCCCGGCGCGCTGAGGTCCGGCCGCCGCGCCGTCGTGGCGTAGGCCCGGC
>Ga0182030_10002383_pt1 | contig 39817 bp, 36 predicted proteins | sample 812S3MmetaG_FD_121299 | JGI IMG/M metagenome (GOLD analysis project Ga0182030, IMG submission 121299) | Permafrost microbial communities from Stordalen Mire, Sweden - 812S3M metaG (Illumina Assembly) | ecosystem: Environmental > Terrestrial > Soil > Wetlands > Permafrost | place: Sweden...
ACCAGCCTTCAAACCCTTGAGCACTGATGATCAAGAGCCAGGAGAGTACTGGATGAATCCTAGCAAGGCAGAAATTGAGGCCATGCGCCCTGAACAGCGAAAGATTGCCAATTTTACTGCTGGACGCTATGGAGTTGGTCAGGTTCGGTTCAATACAGAGGCAGAAAATGGTGTTGTTGATTTAAGCAAGGTCAACCTTGATGAAATTTTCGATAAATTAGTCGACTTCAAGATCCGTTCATGCACTGTCTATCCCGAAGCTGCGAAGAAACCAGCCGTCGGCAATGGTCTCAATGTCCCCTCCACCATTTCTCTTGAGAATTCATGGCCACGAGGCAAAGATAAGCAAAAGGCCGGCCTTCGCCTCAAAAAGCACATTGATCGCTTGCAGAAAGTACAAGGTACCACTTTTGTTGATTATAATCAAGATACCGGCGTTTGGACTTTTACTGTTCCTCATTTTACTACCTACAAATTGGATCTGGATGACGACGAGACGGATGGAGAAGGCACGAGCGAATTTGGTCAGAGCACTTTGAGTGCCCCTCCGGATACCCCCACACCTCAGGCACGAACTCCGAAGTCACAGAACTACGACGAATCTTTTGCCTCAACTTCGCAATTAACTCGCTCTGAGTCTGATCCCGAGGATACCTTTGATTTTCGAAAGAAAAAAGCACGTCCACTTCCCGGCGCGTTTGATGATCAAGATGTCGACGAAGAGGATGATGGAATGGAGGATGGAGAATATGAACAGGACGAGCAGTCTTTTTTAGATAAGCGCTCCGTGGGTTCGCAGTCAGAAGAGGGCGTCGAAGAGTCGATGAACCAAGACGACGTCTTTTATGACAACGGATCTGTTAGTGTTGTGGATCATGAGATGGCGGGCTCTTTTCCACAGGCTGACAATACCGCGGAGCAGGATGACGACTCGCACAGTGATGACGGTATGGACATGGTGGAGGATACACCTGGAGGTGCTATGAGGGCAAGATTGAGAGCATTGAAGAATTCCGGAACACCTCTCAAACGAAAATTCACGGCTGGCAACGACTGGACCAGCACTCTGAAGACGACTATCAGTCCTCAGAAACAGGATCGGGCATTGCTCAAGAGTCTGATTGATATCAACGGCAACGACACGCGGCCAATTGGAGAATCTACACCCGCTCCGAGAAATAGAATTGTATCTGACGGACGTGGATTTGCGACAAGCATTGACTTGATGAATTCCTTATTTGGTCAGGCAAGAAGCCCAACAAAGGTGGCAAAGATTCCGGCTCAGTCTAAAGGTTTTGAGGTTGGTGTTCCTTCTTGTGTCTAATTTGATCTGGTGCGAAGACAAAGGGGCTGTTTGTTGCGCCCACGCATGTACGTAGCACATAATAGAAGGGTTTGCTAAGAAATTTTGTGTTAGTGGCCCTATACGAAAAAACCAAAGACGTCCGATAATGACAATTCCAACATGACTGATTTCGACCTCGCCTTTCACGATTCCCTAAAGCCGAATTGGGGGCCTGACGGCACCTTGGTTTACGCTGTATCGTCAAACGCCAGACCTTTTGGAAAATCTTCTCGTCGTGCCCGTGAAAGAAATGGACTACTAACTATTCAAAAAGGAGGTGTTATCTCTCAAAGCAGAGATGTCCGCTTTGCTAGATTCTCCAACGAGGCGTCTGCAGAGGCACTCAAGAAACACATGGCCTTGGTCGAGATTGATGATTCGGGCGATATCCCATTTGCAAAACTTCCAGAACAATTCTCATTTTCCCAATTCTTCGATGATCGCAATGCTCACAACCCAGCAGCTAGCCATGAGAAACTTGTTTGGCAACTTGCCAGCGTTCTTTTTGACGAGATACCTGTCCAAGAGAACCTCCAGAAAGTGCCGAATGCAGTTCATCGATTACGCAAAGATAGTCTTTCAGCTTTCTGGAAAAGATTAGTTGATCCTGCATCCTCCCAGCACGTCGCTATGGCTCGATCAAATGAAGAGAAAGCCATCGCCGCCCTTTCTGGCCATAGGGTCTCCGATGCATGCGGCCACCTTCTTGATGGCAAGAATTACCATCTAGCGACTCTCGTTGCTCTGATTGGAAGTAAAGAAAGCGTGCGAAAAGATATTCGAGAACAACTTAACGAATGGCAAAAACAAAAAGTCCTCTCCGAATTCAGCCAACCGATCAGAGCCATATACGAGCTCCTTTCGGGCAATGTATGTGTCTGCGATGGATCCAAACCAGGACCAATTGAGGATCAGATTAAGTCCTTCGTCATTTCTAAACGCTTTGGACTTGACTGGCGTCAAGCTTTCGGATTGAGACTTTGGTATGGATCTTTAGCTGGGGATGATATATCGGTTCCTATTGAGACATTTCTTCTTGATCTTGAACAGGAAAAAGAGACTTCTCTTCCCCATTCTTGGTACGTTGAGCAGAAGGTTCCCACGCTCTGGGAGGATAAGGATCTTGAGAAACGCGAAGATCTACTATGGGGTCTTTTGAAGCTGTATACATTTCCCCACGCAGACCTCGAAGCTATTCTTCGCCCAGAAAACTCTCAGCTATCCCCTCTCGACATCCGTCTCTCTTGGCAACTCAGTCGCGCTCTTACTGCCGCCGGGATGACTTATGGTGAGGATGCCGAAGATAAAGCAGATCAAGTCACCCTATCCTTCGCGTCGCAGCTCACAAACGAAGGAAGTTGGTTAGATGCCGTTTTTGTGCTTCTGCATCTTACTTCTGATAGCGCTCGAGGAAAGTCAATTCAGGATCACCTTGCCCACCATGCAGGTCGTATAGGAGCGGAAGACAGCCACAGCTTCACAACGTTGGCACAGGCTTTCAAGATCCCAAAACATTGGATTTGGGAGGCCAAGGCACTCTACATGCGAAGTGTGAAAAAAGACCCCAAGGGCGAGGTAGGCTGCCTGATCAAAGCTGGCTCGTTCGATGAAGCCCACCGAACCTTTGCTAAGGATGTCGCTCCAAAGACCGTGATCGAGTGTGACTATGATACCCTCCGATTGATTCTGAGTGGGTTTCGAGGCAAGGAAAATAGCGTAACTAAATGGCATCTTGGTGGCGAGATTTATCAAGACTTCCTTGAATTACTCGACTGTCAGAAGAAGGCCACGGCCGTTGATTATGCTGTTCTGGACAGACTACTCAATGGTCTCCCAGCTGTGGTTGAACAGTCACGACATCCCGGTTTCATGGAGACTATCGCTATCGAGACAATTAGTAGTGTTGTGGCTAAGATAGTCGTAAATATGGGGAAGAAGGGAGAGGTGAGTCTTATTTTGATGATATAGCTAAGAATTGGAGGCTAACAATTACATAGAAATCCGATTTGTCCAAGGTCTTACGACTACCACTCACGGAGGACAAGTATCTGAAGCACACGGTGGATTTGAGCGTGGGTTATTACAGAGATGTCATGGCAGGTGGGAGATTATGATTAACTTTTCCCCTTGAAATCCCTTTGAGCACGTTCAGCGAAGTAACTGCAATACCCCGAGCATGAATATGGAGGGACTGGACGGCGAGCAAGGAAGAAAACCTTTGAAACTTGAACATTTGTAGAATAGTTGCATAGCATTAGCGTAGCATAGATCGTGGCATGAAATGGCTTACGATGAACATTAAAGGATTTAAAATCCAATGGTTTCGTGATATTTGCGTGAGTCAAATCTTTGGGATTCAAAGAACTCTTCTTCATCTTACCTTTACGCCATGAGGCCTCTCCTCACGCACTACCAAATCGAGTTGCCTGAAAAGGGGTAAAGAAACTTGCACCTATGCCATAAGTCTAGGCACATTGTGAAACATCGAGAGCTGAGTATCAGATGGCTGGTAGTAAATGTTAATTTTTGCGTCCCTTGCATACTTGGGCTGACTTCCGACTCTTTAACCATTTCTACGAAGGTTCGGGATGTTTCATGGTTGGTAAAAGTCCTGATGGTGATTGGGTGAGTGGGATGGGCCGCATCGTGCTGGCCTGAGAGACCTTGCATAGTAGACGACAGTAGGGTTTGATTGGCTTCTCCAACCCCTCCATCCAACCACCTTTTTTATGGGCCATGGCCGTGGCCGTCGCCTCCAACGTGGCCAGCACAGCAAGAATTAAGAGAACCATACACTTGAAGGAAAGGGGGTCAAAGTGGACGTCTACAAGGAAATCGAATGGCTGGTGAACTTGCAAGTTGCTAGGCCAATCATCTGAGAGCTTTTATCTCATGTCCTGAACCCCCACCGCGACAAAGCACACTTCCACACATTTTCTGTATCTCATCGCTGTTGCTCCTCCCCCCCTCACAACCTACGTCCATTCATTTTTGCAGACTATTCTGTCAACTTCAATCGCATTGTCATATTTCCATCATAACAGTCATTCGTCTAATCACGCGACGAAAGTAAATAAGGCAGACGTGACTTGAGGTCATGCCGATATTTACGATAGAAAACAACATCAACCTCTCATTAATATCTTTGACAATCGCACCAAGCACCTTCTTGGCCAGTACGGTCTTTGCATTTACATATCTCTATATCCTACACGTCCGAAACAACCCTCTACCGTGCGCGCCGATCGAACCCAAGCATGATGGCCGCAACGACCATCGAGGAGCTCGAAAACCTATTCGACGACCATCCTTCATTAGACGCCTCTCTGCAAGACTTCGAACCCGGAAGCAGCGAGCTCGGCCAATCGCCCCAGTTTGGCTATCCCTCTCATCATTCAGGCTTCCGTTCCGACACCGACTCGGAGATCGCGGGCTCGGATTCTGGAGGCAGATACAGTCCGCCGGCTTGGAGACGAGAGGGAAACGGCCATCGCAGCAGCGGCTTTTGGAATAAACGCAGTCATACACTTGGGAGGATGAGTAGGGAAATGTCGAGAGAGAGTAGTCCTGAGTATCAGGATGCAGATGATGGGGATGCGACGCTCGAGGCTGCGGCCAGAACGAGGTTGCCGACTGGGTCGTTATCACCTGAGAAGCGACGAAGTCCAAGTCCTGATCCGTTTCCGTCGGGCGGTAAGGATTTTGGAAGTACATTTGGGGAAGTCAAACAAGAAGAAGTGCAGGTTCGTACACAGATTTTTGTCCGCTTTCCGGCAAGAGCTTCAACCTCAAAGCCTCCAATTCTAGTCCATTTCTAGTTCCACTATCGTGAGTAAGAGACGAAAACTAACCAAGAATCCAGGCACAGGAGATTACCTTACCTTCAAATGAAAACCCCAATAATTGTAAGAAGCTTAACATTCTCAGACGAAAATTGGCTTACACTCCATAGATATCCGCTTCGCAGTTAGAGCTGAAGTTCAACATCGGGCAGAACCATTCGAGGCTGCATTTTCATTCATGAGGACCAAGTTCGATGGAATCACGAGGTCATGGACATCATTATTAAGTTCTATTTTGGTTGCCTTGTTATCGATTTTAGCTCTTCGAACACTCTTTCAGCCTGGTCAACCTCCACCCGTGCCTGACCTCGTCAAAGTTGCTGGCCTTGCTAAGGCATTCGAACCTCTTATCTTTTATTCGGAGAATGGCGTTCAACAAATTGGCGACCTTCAAGCTACAGGAGTAGCAGTATGGGATCTGGGGGAAACTGTACGGTCAACAAATATGACCTCTGCTCCTATTATCGTTAAGGAATTGGATGACTTGAGCGAAAGTTTGAAAACTTTGGCGGTCGAGCTGACGAGGTTCTTTGCAAATGTGGACGGTGATGTTGATGGGTGAGTACAACTCTCATCTGACCTGTGACACATCACTGACGTTCATATAGAATTCTAATAGTAATGGATTGGGCCAAACGTGAACTGTCTCAACTCCAACTCCTTCCACCCTCTTCAATTTCGTCCGCCTATGACAACCTGCACACCATGCTCAGCCGATGCGGCGTTTTAGAAACCCCATCCGGAACACCTACTCGTCTAGGCTCAATGGCAACTTCCATCTTCGGCATGTCCTCACCCCAAAGAACCCGCCAGACCCTCCAAAGAACATTCACCGAATTCCTCTCCGTCCTCGAAGAATCCATTAATAGCGAACTCCAACACTCACTCGCCCTCTTCTCCCTCTTCGAATCCATCGACCGCCAATTCCTCAACCTCGCACGAACCGTAATCCGCGAAAGCTCGGCACAGGATTCCGCCCAAGATGACTTATTATCAAGCCTCTGGACCAAAATCCTAGGACCCAACGCACAGACCTTACATAAATTCGAGAAGAACAAAAAACTGCTCGGAAACATCCGATCCAAGACCGTGCAAAATAAAAGTATCCTTCTGGAACATAACGGGAAGCTACTTACGCTAAAAGCAAACTTGGAGAGTTTGAGACGAAAGTTAGTAAGTCCATTGTTGAGGGGGAATGGCAGTACGTTAGGGGTGCAGGAGCAGATTCGCGGATTGGAGGAGGTGGGCGGGTATCTTGGGGGAGTGAGGGAGAGGCAGAGGGGGAAGTTGATGGAGATGTTGTATGGGGCCGGGAGCAATTCGGGACGGCGGGTCGTGGGTATGGATAGGGGTGAGATTGAGGGGAGGTGGGATCGGTGAGTACCGGGCGCTTTCTTTGTTTTATTGATTACAGGTGAGTGGATAATGAGTTTTGGATATCTGATGTATGAGATTTGTTTACTTTTGGTGTTGGGTTGGGTAGATAGGGCATTGAGGCGGCGTTGTCTTTTAAGTGTATGGGCAGCCTACATCAGTATAGGGGTCGTTTATCTCTATGCCATGAACATAAACATCGTCTAAATAAATTCCCCCGTTCAAGAAAATTCTGGTGAATGGACTTGATCGGTCCCAAACAAAATTGTCGCAGTTCATTTTGCGGTACCATGCAGTTCACTTTCCGGTACGATGAAACGCAATTCCAGGTCACTTCCAAATAATTAGTTATTGGCGACCACACCACAATTTCTGCTTTTCTTTTCTTATGCTAATCAAAATCAATTTATTGATCGTAACTCTATTCACAAATTCATACCAATCTCACAACACCAAATCCATAAATTGGGCACCAAAAAGTCAACTCCAAATGTGCGTCCTCACAAGAACTGAATACACCGCCTGCCCCTGCACCAAAACTGAGATAACCTACTGTGACTATTTCCTCCAAAATCGCACTTCTCCCAAATCCGATTCGTCCTCATCCACCCCAACATCCCGCAACTCATCAATTCCATCCCCCAAATCCTCACCAAGACCCGATTCCACCTCAACATCATTCAGCTCACCCTCCCCCACAAATACATCATCCCCGGCCGCGACATCACTGCGAGCAATATCCAAGAGAGCAGCCTCTACTCCTTCAAGCCGCCCTGCATGCAACACCAGAGCAGTATCCCCGGCCACAATTCCAATGCGCGCCGTCTCCTTCTTTTCCAGTTTTATAGCAGCTCCAGATCCAGAGCCAAAGAACGGAGAGGAGTATATGAAATGCCAGAAATATATGACGTGTATTGAGACGAAAGAGTCAATAGTGAGGGTCTGTGAGTGTGCGATTGACAGGAGGGAGTGTAGTACTGTGAAGCCTGTTAAGAAGAATATGAGGGCGACGGTGGGGAATGGGAATAGTACGAGGAAGGGCATGAAGAGGGAGAGAAAGAGGAGCGCGACGGAGGTTGGATGTAGCAAGGTGATGTTTCTGGTAGTTGATAATTGGTTAAATGTTCTGGTGGCCCGTTAGAGTTTTGGGTAATAGGGCGTTGGAGGAACTACGGCGTCCAAAACAGATGGATTTCTTGCTAGTCAAGATTCCTCTCTGTTGGGCAACATTATGAGGACGTGTATGATAGGATATAGGTTTTGCGTGGTGGACAAACCTGTAAATCGAGAGAGGGCACTCTTTGGAGCCTTCAGGCATACTTGTGAAAAATATTAAGACCATTTCCGTGATGAGTATGACAGCTATAGAGTCTGATCATGGCATCTGAAATGTCAACCGGTCAGAGAAGTTTCTCCTAGCCATAGATGTCTGAAAGTACTGGCCTCGATATCTCCACGCTCTGGAAAGTAAATCCTCACCGGTTCTGGAGCCTCCAAGCATTGATGAAGTGATGAGAAGATGCTGTGTCCAATTTCCGCCAACTTGGAAAAAAAGGGGGGGCAAGTTGTGCTAAGCGAATTATGGATTTCTTCTCAATCACTGCTCGGCGCTCAACATGGGAGTCCGCTGCAGAGTTTCTCTTCTTCTGAAATCGTGTTCCGCAGTGGGTCGCTCTCGCCGCAGCAGGTCGGTGTTCAATAAGAATCCAGCCAGATTTATAATATCTCAGCTTCTCATTATTTCAGAACGAAATCCGATGACTTTCTAAGGAACATGCCCAGCGGTAGCCACTTCCAGTATCTCCTCTTCCATGCCTTCCACTAAAACAACCTTGATACCAGCATCTTCCAATTGCTTCCTCCCTGTGTTCTGACCGATAAACTTTTCGGGCTCTTTCACACCTACATATACTATCTTGATAGCCTTCTTCAAACGGAGTATCCTTTCCACACACGGTAGATTTCCACTCAATCTTTTTAAGCAAGGCTCGACTGTAGTATAAAGCACTGTTTCCGCCGGCAATACCTCCGCCAGATTTTCTTCAGGAATCTTGTGCTCCTCGGATAATTTGATCAAGCAGCTTTGCTCCGCATGTGTATTTCCTTCACACTCCAGCGTGTATCCTGTTGCGAGTATGGTATTCGTCCTAGCATCGACAAGAAGAGCTCCAACTCGATAGTTCGTGGGCTTTGGAGGCGACTTTCGAGCAAGATCGAGAGCTTGGAGCATGTACTCACGATGAGGCCCAACGTCAAAATTGTGCATCTCGTGTCGATCCTGTTGGATGCGAAAGGATGAAGACAATATAGTTCTTAAATAGTAATCGGCAATCGACACGTGTGACGGGGTATATCCCCAAAGATGTTTTATTACTAGACCCAAACCACCAAACGGGGCTCTCCAATGGTCTGTAGGGCTGATTTGTTGACTAACAGAATTGAAATCAAGAACAACGACTCCTTCGACACGTTATCTTAGTTGTGCGCCCACGGAAATAAATCGCTAGATTGAATCCTAAGATCCTGAAAAGGCCAGCAGAGGAATAGCAGACTGAGATGTGGAGAGATCCTGGGGTCACACGCTTGCATTTGCTTATCTTATTGAATCCTTGAAAGGATCTCGAGTCATTGCATGAGTTTGTGCGTGTATTGATCCTTCAGCCAGGTGTGGACTGTGGAAATAAGAACTTCTGGAAATGCCTCCTCTTACCGCCCGACAATCGCCGTTTACAGAAGAAACCCACGCCGTCCAGGCCTTTCATACGTCAGGGCACATCAAAGAAGCGAAAACTCCAAGGAGGGGATGTCAGATTTGGGATCAAAAATGCGCCTCCTCCAAATATATCTTCGAATCCTAAGACCCAATTGCATCCTTCGCTATCCCTCTCAAGGACCAGAATTCTTTCTCAGGCGTCCCTTTAAAAGCGTTGTCTGCACCACCCCTCCAAAGTCTGTCCTCCGGAATCTACGGATCAACAACAAGCCCCCCCCCCAGGAACGAAGGCGCGCAGAAGTTTCCGCCTTGGCCAATCCATTCTAATCCATCAGCATAGTTCCAGGAAAACACCCATATGGACAGGCCATGTCCGAAGTTGCACTGCCGAAGATTAAGGTAACGGATGCGCACTTGGCGGATAGCAGCGCAGCTGGAACATCAGGTGTCGAATCTCCCAGCACCACCACGGATGGCGGGCATTCAACAAGGCCGCGCTCTGCAACATCCTCTGAAGGTACGTTTGATGACTTTTATATGAGAGACTTGTTTCCTGTGCAATGCGCGCATTGAAAATGGTCTAATGTTATTGTTGTTCATGTTTGCCGTAACGCTTTTACTGACCACAATATATGTCACAGGCAACACGCAAAAGAAACCTCCCACGAAAGTGATAAGGAATACTTCCAATAAGGATACTAATGGCGACAAGCCGACCTCTCCGCCGTTGCGACCTTCCACAGCAATCGACCCTCTGTCTCATGTATGCTTCCCCACCCTGCGGCTCTCGTATATACGCCACCTATCTTAGACAGTCGCAGACACAACCCTTCCTACAAATCATTTGCTGACTTTGTACTATAGCATATCCTCAAGCGAACGAATACCGAGAACACAATTCCTCAAAAGCTACGAAATGCTGGAATGCCGGATTCCGATCCGGTCAGCCAAGGTAGTCCCGAACCAGGTCTGCCTCCTCCAAGGCAAATGACGCCTGAGGTAGTCCGTAGTGATAGTGTTCAAGTTAAGGAAAAGAAGTAAGTCCCGAATTTTGTGTGCCTCAAATTCCCCATAAGCAGGAAATTTGCTTACTGAGCGCTTGGGAATGTGGCTTGCTTATGCCGACATCCTACAAATCATTTTATGTATGGCGCAGCAGCTAACATGATACTTTTAGGAAGGGTGTTTCTTTCCTTAGCCGGTTTAGTATCATCGGTGGAAAGAAGAAGGATCAATCTTTCGATGGTGATGACGATGAATCAGAACTGGGCGATCAACGTACAGAAGGCATGAACGCGCATGTCTTCTCGTCTTCGATAGGTGCGAATGGATATATACCACAACACAAAGAGCCGCCAAGGTATATCAAGGTTAGGGCACATAATAAGAAAGAAAAAGAATTCAATCGGATGTTCTTGGCACAAGAGTTGAGCGGCACCAAACACGAATCGAGCGACGACAAAGTGCCGGGCCTGACTACAACAGAGATTCCAAGTCAACACCATAAGCTGTCGAAATTTGGGAAGGCTAGCGGGGCAGTATGGGCCACGGAGTTCAGCAAAGATGGAAAATACCTTGCGGCAGCAGGTCGGGATCAGGTAGTGAGGGTATGGGCGGTTATTTCGACTCCGGAAGAGAGACAAGAGCATGAGCATGAGGAAGATTCCAATCCTTCTGGGGGAGAAAGGCTCAGTGCACCTGTCTTCAGATCGAAACCAATACGAGAATTCGTCGGACATACTGGCGATATCCTGGACCTGAGTTGGAGCAAGAACAATTTTCTACTCTCTTCATCCATGGACAAGACTGTGCGATTGTGGCATATTAGCAGACAGGAGTGCTTGTGCACTTTCAAGCATAAGGACTTCGTCACTTCAATAGCTTTCCACCCCAAGGACGACCGATTTTTCTTAGCTGGGTCCCTCGACTCTGTTCTGCGACTGTGGAGTATCCCCGACAAGACTGTAGCGTATTGGAACCAGCTTCCGGATCTTATAACTGCTGTTGCCTTTACACCGGATGGCAAGACTGCTATGGCGGGGGTTTTAAGCGGGCTGTGCCTGTTCTACGAGACCGAAGGCCTGAAGTACCATACCCAGATCCATGTTCGATCATCACGCGGAAAGAATGCTAAGGGTAGCAAAATTACTGGAATTCGGACCGCAATGTTTCCTCCAGATGACCCCGAAGGCGAAATGAAAGTTCTAATCACAAGTAACGATTCGCGGGTCCGAATGTACAACCTCCGCGACAAGAGCCTGGAAATGAAATTCAGGGGTCATGAGAATACCTGCAGTCAGATAAATGCCAGCTTCAGCGACGATGCACAGTACGTGATTTGTGGCAGCGAGGATCGGAAGGCATATATATGGTCCACTGCTGAGACCGATATCGAGAATAAAGACAAGCGACCCGTGGAGTTATTTGAAGCACACTCGGACATTGTTACAGTTGCTGTCATTGCGCCTGCGAAAGCTCGGATATTGCTTAGTGCATCCGGAGATCCCATTTATGATCTTTGTAATCCGCCTCCTGTCACGTTATTAAGCCGGGAGGAGTCAAATGCGTCCTCAATGCCAGTCCCTTCAAGCGATTCAGAGAAGCGAAACTCTGATCCTATAAGTGAAGCTCAGTTCAAGAAGCCTGAAGAGTCTCCGGCTTATCTCTCGCGATGCACGCATATGGATGGCAATATCATCATTACTGCAGACTATTTGGGTTGCATAAAGGTGTTCCGACAAGATTGCGCATACCACAAGCGTCGTCAGGATAATTGGGAGACAGGTTCATTGTTCTCCAAGAAAATGCTGGGACGAAGTAATAGTATTATGACTCGGCACAGTGCTGGATCCCACTCCCGCCGGAACTCAGTGTCTCAGAACTCTCTGGGTGGGCCAACTATGGGGTCTGATCATATCCTCTCGTGGCGCAACTCTGTTACTAGCAACGTTAGCCTAGAAAGTGGCCTCCTCCGAAAGGGTCCCCGAAGTGATCGTAGCGTGTCACCTGGAAAATTCAACAGTAGCTCATATCAACCTCACTCGAATACAAATTCACAGAACAATCTTGCAAGCACCGCCCGGCAACAACAATACGCGACGACACCTCTTACATTGGCAACTTCCAGCGTTTCTGAGACTAGCGGAAGTATTCATAAATCAACTAGCAATAATGTCAGTCAACCTCCAACGCCGGGTTTCAGCATCAATAGCGCAGAAGATAATCCCTTGAAATTGGATGCATCTGGCAAGAGCTACCAATTTTGGAGTGTGGCATCTTGGAAAGCCCAAATGAGCAATCCAAACGACCCAAGCAAACTTGGGTCAGACTTGAGACCAGCTTTGGATAAGGGAGCAAGTTTTGTGAGTAAGCTAAGTAGCGACGAAGAATCACAGTTAGAAGAGGAGGAATCAAGTGATGGAGATGCTCTCGCATGCAGGAAGTGCGGTGGCAGAGATTTTAGAGCGCGAAAAGTCGCCGGGAAAAGCCAGAAGCTGGTTTGTACAAAATGTGGAACAACGGCGGAATAAGTATATACGGGCCATGATTTTACGGTTGCATAAGGAGTGTTTGAGTAGCAGACTTTGATTATTAGCGTTGCGATTGGATAGGTAGCTTCACAGCGCACATTACTTGTATATCCCAGATGAAATAGAAGAACGAATCTAGTATTCTGTCCAAACCTTTACTATAATATAAGCCCGTGTAACCTGCTTTCGGCTTCCAGGCCTTGCGTATAAAAGAGAGTCTTCGCCTCCTACCGCAGTCGGCGCCGGCTGAGCCGAATAGCCCTTGAGGAGGAAGTTGGAATTCCAATACATAGCTAATTATAGCTCTTCGACCTTGTCCCCTCCTTGCATGTGCTATGCCACGTTTCGATACGATCCCATCTTCCATCCGTCGTTCAAATTGGGACGACCTCATGCACGCCCATGCCGGCTATTATAACGGTCACGCATGTTTAATTACCAAGTCGCCAATCGCTTGCCCAACCCTGTCCGCATCTTGTCCACGGCACTCAGAAATATGAAGGATATGGAAAGTCCGAGTGCATCAGTCAAGCCACGATACAGAAGTCTCAATTGATCCGGTCTGGGGGGGTAACTTCACATCCACCAATACATATCTCTCCCGTAGTCTTAGACCTCCATTAGCCATTGAAAAGTACTCAATACCCTCCAGGGTCGGAGGCAACGGCTCGTGATCATCCGGCCGAGTCATGGTTATATAGCGGTAGATGCATATTCATGCCCAGATCCAATCGGTGGAATTCCACGCTCCAAATTTTCTTTTCTTCTTTATTTGATCTCGATATTGAATCCTACTGGTAATTATCTGTCCTTGATTATGCTTTCTTAATAAATCTCATCGGCAATGTCCCTCCTTCTCAATCTATCTATCCAAGTCTTCGGCTCCTTTCGTATACTCTAGATTGCCTAATATATCTACCTACCTACCTCTCTGTACCTTCCCTTCAACAGTTTCGGCAGGCAACATCAATTCAGCAAGCCAGCAGCAGCAATAACCACAACCACAACAACAATGAATCGCCATGCGGCTCTTCTGAGCGCAGCCTGCTTCTTCCTTTTCCAAACATTCACCACTGCACAAACCAATGATTACGCCATGTGGTTTCAACCCGGAGCGCAGATCACAAAAGTACATCCGCCTCTCTCTCGTATCGCTCACTACCTTACCGATTCACAGTTCTCAGCTACTATGGTTGTACCTAAAGTATCGACCGGCTCGGGCTATCACGCCGTATGGCCAGGACTAGAAAACGATGCCGACTCTTTTGTATTCCAGAACGTGATCAGTGACTCCAAGGTCGCCGGGGAGTGGGAGTTCTTCGTGGAGTATTGCTGCCCGTGAGTCATCTCTCACTCATGATCTGTAGTGATGAAAGCTGAATTTCAGATCCAATACTGGAAACGTGGAGTACACGGCGGTGGCAGGTGAGATACGGCGATTCACGTGTCTCGAAATGTCAGAGCTGATGTGGAAAAGTTTCACCCGGCGACTCAATTACCAGCACTTTCTCTTTAGATACCAGTTCCAGCCAGTGGACAGATAGTTGGTCTATCTCAGGCTCGACGTCGCAAAGCGGCTCATATCCCGATACTTTCAGTATGTATCCCTCGCTCAAGTCAAGATAAAGAATACTAACACTTCATCATAGGTGGTGTAGGCACCATCGACAAAGTCTGCAAAGCCCTCCTTCTCAAACTTTAACACCCAGCTAACACCCAGCGGGCCGTCCTAGCAGTTGAGCTACAAAGCGGAGGATCATGGGACTTCGGCCAGATTCAATTCTCAAATATCCAGATTACTGCCACAACCACATCAACAGCGTGGTGTGGTAGCGCGTAAGCCAACCCACGCTTCGTATCTAATTGTATTCGACTGACAGAAACCCAGATTCTCCTTGAGTGGTTCATTCGGCCACACTGTCTCTGGCACCTCGTCCTCAGTGTCAGGTTCAAGTGTGACCTGCACGTACAGTAATATTCTCTTTACTGGTCCTAGTTGAGGAGCTTTTGTCTGAACAAGGGTGGAAGGAGATATCGACATGATACCCATTTGCTTTCGGCGTAGAGCTCTATTTTCGCGAAGCATTTACTACTTGCGGGATAAAAGATATGCCTAGCGAATGAGAATAAAATCATTGATGTTTTCAACTTACTCGAGGTCTTGAACGCTGACGTGCAAACTTCGAAGGCCACTTCAATAATGTTGCAGCCTACGTAATTATCACCTTACTCTCTGCTTTCCACCAGAATGTCACTCTCTCCTAAGGTTGAACTCTCATTAGCTGCAGTACTTACTTGATGGGCGTATAACATCTTTCTGCTTCCACTTTAAAATCTGCAGCCGACGCTCAGCATTGATGTTTTCGCACACCTTGAAAATATGCAAACAAACCAAGTCCTTTGGATTTGATTCTATCACATACCGACATACCATGCTATCTTCTTAAACTCAATAGGATAGTCCTCTGGATTGTGTATGTGAGGGGGAAAAAACCTAGTGGTTCAGTTCATATTCGCTTGTTGCGTCTCCCCCGTCGATGGGCTTGCAAATAATTTGGTTTTTTTTGCAGGCCCGCGCATGGGCAAAGAACACCTATGGTAACTTCAGCACTGGCGCGAATTCTAGTTCCAACAAGGATCCTCCTGGCTCTCTACAGATCTGAATCTCATTTTGATAGCGTAAAAGCTCTCTGAAATGAAGTGAACCCGCAGAATAAGGTAGTTTGTACACCTGGTATTGCATTTTCGACAGAATTAGGGAAACCTTGCTATTGTGCCATTCAAAAATCATGGATATGGATGTTTAGGGTGGTTGAGGGAGAGGCATCAGACAATTCTGCTTCTGAGGTCGCTATATTGGCCGCTGTATTTCCATCACTACTTTGATCCAAGGAACAATCGGCCAATTACTCTCCTGTTTTGGCCGGCGGGAGAGATCGTGGGACAGCATGTACTTGCTTTGTGTAATTTGTCGAAGGCACCACAACCCTTGTCTCCCCTGAACACTCGCCATGGGTCGACATCTGGGTGTATCATGATGTCCGGCCCAGTTGTTTGCTTGAATTCCGAGACAGTTGGTGCTCGTGGAGTTAAACTTTTAGTAATTTGACACAGAACCTGCTCGGAATGCAAGAATTGGAGAACAGTGGTTTCCTTGTCGTACCCGCGGAAGAGGGAAAGTCTCAGCAACCCGTCTCTTCTAAAGTATAAATTAGCCATTATTTCCTTCCAATTCTCAAATAGCAAGTCAACAATCCCACCCAGATTAAGGCATGGTCTCCGTGCTCTCCTATGCGCAATAACTCAGCTGATACTCTCTAGCATCACCGAACCACACTCCACAAGAATTATATCAATCAATGCTCGACATGTTGACAAGTCGCGGGTCGCTCTTTTCTTTACTCACGCTCTTTTGGACTACTTCTGTATTCGAGACTTCTCGTAACTAGTCACATATAAACCTTTAATATCAATCAATGCACAAAACGTAGAGCATAATATGGACATTGTGAAGAAACTTCAGCCCGGGTCTTCCCACCTGAAGCTAGTTGGAGAGGACTTCTAGCATATGTTCTGCCGTGCTGCCGCTGGAGACGAAGAGTGTGGTGTTTCGACGAGACGCTCAAACAAGTGATATGTGGAAGGAAGATCATTGAGGGCTGTGGATCAGCCCTTCAGTTTTTCATATACTGCAGCATCTATATAATTCCACATAATGGGTGGCGGATGAAGGCGACGTGGTCATGATATTTGCCCCTACAACCAGCCCATGGTCAAAACTTCGACACTCTCGCCCGACTCAGGGTGAGTGGCGACCGTTCAAGCTTGCAGTAAGAAGACGGGTACTTCAACGTTATATATCGGAATTTGGATATTGAACGGAAGTCGACGCATGGGAGGGAGTTGATTAGATGGCGGAGGCCGAAGCTATTGAATTGGTTTGATGAAGGAACGGAGGGAACTGGAGTGGGAGGGAGCATTGGCGTTTACAGCGGAAGGTGCGACATGAGGCGGGCGTTATGCGTAGTTGACCTCGAGGACCTTTTAGCGGAAGTAACGTTCCGACACCTATTCCACACTTAGATCTTGCCGGATCAGAAAGAAAAACCAACGATATATGCCTGCCTACCTTCGTTCAATCTCATCAAGTTCCAATCGACCGCGGGGCTCAAGTTATTGGATAGCTTGGACTGTGAAAAATCATTTATTAAATCTGCCAGCAGAGTCAGAAAGCAATGATACATATCTCTATCAAGAGTGGGTATCTACGCCATTCACCATCCCTATTCCAACTCCTCGACCAAATATTATGTCCAATTATGCCGCAATTCTCTCCTCGTACGCCGCCCAAGCACTCCTTCTGTATCGTTCAGCCTCAGCCCTTGGATTTGCGGCCTTGATAATACCCCTCCCAACAATGATTATATCATTACCCATCAACCCCACTAGCTTCTTCGGCGTATTATACTGCTGGCCCTTCCCATCCCCCTCTATCTCTGCATCCGAATCCGAATCCTCAGGGGGTAGTTGACAACCAGGCGTCATACTCAGAAACTGATCCTCGGGCTCCTCATTCAACGTCTCCTGCGATATAAAGCCCATAACATAACCCCTATGTTCCCTCGCACTCTCCACACAAGCCCTCGTATACTCCCCCGTCATAAAATTCCCCTTGCTACTCATCTGCGCCAGTATCAACAACCCCCTCTCCAACGGCGCCTCCTCGATCCCCGGAAACACGTCTTCACTAAACTCATCATAGCTCCGCGGACTATTCGCTGGCTCGAAATGCTGCGACACTGTCGTTATAGACACAATACTTGCTTTCCTCCCCACGCTAGCAGCTCGATACGCATCCAATCCCTGCGGCTCAGGAATCGACGTCTTCCTCGTCGTCTCAATCCCATCCTCAGTATCCGAATCGACACTCTCCGCCCTAGGTGTGCCAACAGATATATCAGTCTTAACCTCATACCTCTTCCTCTCCCTCCACCTAACCGCCGCATCAGCCAAGCTATCCACCACCGCCTTCCCAGGAATCATATTAACATTCGTGATATGACTCCACTCTATAATCCGCGCCGTGCCCTCCACATACTGTAATTGAACTGTATTACCTATATCTCCGAACTTCCGGTCTTCGAAGATGAGGAAGCCGTGTCTGCGAGCGAGCCGCGCGAGTTTGGCGCCCGTGCCTGATGTGGGGGAGTAATCCCAGTTGGTAATGAGGTCGTAGTGTGTTTTCAGGACGACGATCGAGGGGCCGATGGCATCTGCCAGGTGCAGGAGTTGGTTTGTTGTGGAGACATCGGCGCTGAGGCAGAGGTTGGATTGCTTGATTGTCATGAGACGGAGGAGGTAGGTGGACAGGGGGTGGGGAGCTGTCTGGGCTCGTTCAGAGAAGGATCTCTTGGCGAGATTGTTCGAACAGGTTGGAGACATTGTGACGGTGTTTTGGTGAGCTCTTGACAACTTCTGCAAATGTTGAAGTTGGAGCTGTCAAGATGTTGGACTTTTTAAACTTTTTAGACTGGCAACAGCCGCGACGCGAGGAAGCTGGGAAGGATCCTGTCCGGCCCGAGAGTCTGGTATGCGTTCCAAGGATAAATTAATAGGGACACACAGAACCCCATGTAAGATTATTGATATATTGGATTTGAAATGAAAATCTTCATGCGTCTGGTGGTGACAAATCTTTTTCATGCTGTTAAAATTTTGGTCACACATATCACAACGTCACATTCAATGGAATCATATTTGAATTTTACGACTTTATTTTTGTGCGACTTCTATTATCGAAGCCACCTGTAATACATCATGCAATGTGATTAACACCAGCTTTTCCAGTGTATCGTCGCAGTAAATGAAACGCAAACCGCATCGCAAGAAGTCTAACCACAAGTACGAAAAGTCCCGCAGACACCAGCCGTCGCCGTGCAATCGCACGTAGACAATAAAAGATGCTATCAAATGCAAGCAACCCAACTAAAGAGATTCGTGAGAAACAGTTTAGTCGACCTCCTCAACAGTTGGTCCATCATCGTGTGTAGCACCAGGTCCACCTGCACCAGCACCAGGGAAGCCACCGGGTCCACCTGGCATACCACCGGGCATTCCACCACCTTCGCCACCAGCGCCTAAAAATTGAGAGTTAGTAATTGCTTGTTGGGGATGGAATTAGGGATTCCTTACCATAGAACTTCATCATAATAGGATTCGCAACGGCCTCCAGTTCCTTTTGATGTTCCTCGTACTCCTCCTTTGTGGCTTGTTGAGACTCGTCTAACCAAGCAACAGTCTTGTCGATTTCGGCCTTGAGAGCCTCCTTGTCAGCTGCCTCAAGCTTCTCATCAACCTTGGCGTCAGAGAGAGTGTTCTTGAGGGAGTATGCGTAGGACTCAAGACCGTTCTTGGCAGAAATGCGGCCAGCCTCAGCCTCATCTTCTTCCTTGTACTTCTCAGCCTCAGCCAACATACGCTCGATATCCTCCTTGGACAAACGGCCCTTGTCATTGGTGATGACAATCTTATTGGATTTGCCGGTGCCCTTCTCGAGAGCGGAGACATTGATGATACCGTTGGCGTCGACATCAAAGGTAACTTCGATTTGGGGGACACCACGAGGCGCAGGTGGGATACCTGTGAGCTCGAATTTGCCCAAAAGGTTATTGTCCTTGGTGCGTTGACGCTCACCCTCGAAAACTTGAATGAGGACACCAGGTTGGTTGTCGGAGAAAGTAGAGAAGACCTCTGACTTCTTGGTGGGGATGGTGGTGTTTCGAGGAATAAGCTTGGTCATTTGACCACCAGCAGTCTCGATACCGATGGACAATGGCGCAACATCAAGGAGGAGGATCTCGGTGGTTGACTTGGATGAAGTGTCACCAGAGAGAATGGCAGCCTGAACAGCAGCACCGTACGCAACAGCCTCATCAGGGTTGATGGACTTGTTGGGCTCCTTGCCGTTAAAGTAGTCGGTGATGAGCTTTTGAATTCTAGGAATACGAGTAGAACCTCCGACAAGGACGATCTCGTGAACCTTGGATTTGTCGATCTTTGCGTCAGCGAGAACACGGTCGACAGGGGTGGTGGTTGATCGGAAAAGATCTTGGCAAAGCTCTTCGAAACGAGCACGGGTGATGGATGTGTAGAAGTCAATACCCTCAAAGAGTGAGTCGATCTCAATTGAGGTTTGTGCGGAAGAGGAAAGTGTGCGCTTTGCTCGCTCACAAGCGGTTCGGAGACGACGGAGAGCACGGGCATTGGAAGATAGGTCTATTAATAAGTTGTTAGTACATGCTGTAGGCTGATGAAATCGGCTTGAATAAAGGAAACTCGAGAACAGCAGGGGGAAGGGGCCATTGGACACTCTCCAATCTTGCCCATGAGGCAGGTACCACTCCACCAACCTCGACACAAGGCAGGTGCTACTCTAACACCCTCGATGTTTCAAAAAAAGATGAACAATTAAAATGATCCGAGACCATGAATGTGAAAGGGGATTCTCCTTACCCTTTTTATGCTTTCTCTTGAATTCATTAACAAAGTGGTTAACGAGACGGTTGTCGAAGTCCTCACCGCCCAAGTGAGTGTCACCGGCAGTGGACTTGACCTCAAAAATACCCTCCTCAATGGTCAAAAGAGAGACATCGAAAGTTCCTCCACCCAAGTCGAAGATGAGGACGTTTCGCTCACCCTCAACCTTCTTGTCAAGACCGTAGGCAATGGCGGCGGCTGTGGGCTCGTTGATGATTCGGAGAACGTTGAGACCAGCAATTAAACCAGCGTCCTTTGTAGCTTGACGTTGGGAGTCGGTAAAGTAAGCGGGGACGGTAACGACAGCGTTGTTAACGGTTCCACCAAGGTATGCCTCTGCGGTCTCTCTCATCTTGACCAAGATCATAGAGGAGATTTCCTCAGGTGTAAATTGCTTCTTCTCGCCCTTAAACTCAACCTCAACAACTGGCTTGCCGGCACGGTCAATGACGGTGAAGGGGAAGTGCTTCATATCAGCTTGAACCTCAGCATCGGCGAACTTGCGACCGATAAGTCGCTTTGCGTCGAAGACTGTGTTGGCGGGGTTCATAGCGACTTGGTTCTTGGCGGCATCACCAATAAGACGCTCAGTATCTGTGAAAGCGACGAAGGAAGGAGTAGTTCGGTTGCCCTGATCGTTGGCAATGATCTCAATGCGATCATCTCTGTAGATACCCACACAGGAGTATGTGGTACCCAGATCGATACCTATTGCAATGTTAGACAAGGCTGTGGAGTCGGCGGCGTGGAGGTCAGTCTTACCAATAGCTGGTGCCATGATTGCGATTTATGTGTGAAGACGGGTTAAAGTTGATTTGATTGTGTGCGAAAGTATTGTACTTTTGGAGAGGGTTCAAAGTACTCGGGAAAGTTTGGGTATTGGAGTTGTCTTGAAGGAGAAAAAAATTGTGGCAGGAAAGAAGTGGTCGTGCTTAAATATCGGGGAAAGTTGTGTGTGGAAACAGAGAGAAGCTTCTCGAAGGGGGGGCCTAACGACGAATAGAATTCACCAGAAGCGACAGGACGCCACGATTCACTTCGTATTCAGAGGGTCAATGAAAGCTTTTGGATGTATTATGACTGTTCTCAGTCTCATTGATTTATGTTGGATGACTATCAACAGCTTCTTTTGCTACACCACCTGTTGATTCGAGTGTGGTGGCATGAAGCTCATGGAATTTCCCCCTCTCGCTCACCGCCTTACTTCGACGTCACTGCAGTGATCGCTTAATCGAATGACTTTTCAGCCCTCTCATCATTGCCCCACTATACCTTCGAAATTTCCCAAATGTCTGATTTCTGGCAGTCAGCCCACCATCTGATCATGCTCAAAGATCTGTCTGTTGAATCTTAAGGCTCTGAGGAATGAATAACTAGGCTGCCTACAGAAAGCCTTCCCATGGTTGTTGTTTGCAGGATCAGGCTGCAGTTTGATGGCGGGAACCAGAACTCACATTTCTCAATATGCTTAAGGTACCAAGGAGCCGCCTTACATGAGTGGGAAACTTGTCACACAGGCTGGGGGCCAATATCTTCGCTCTTGGACTTTTATTACTACTCTGTGTGTTGTACTACGAAATAGAAAGCCGCTATAGCAAGAAAATTGTCCATTTTCATTTTTGTACATCCACCCATGGCGCATACGCATAGATCGGGGCCGTGGCCACGATCATCTCAAAAGGATATCAAAGAACTCGCAAGTACATCGCGTTACAAAGGAAATCCCCCATCCATTACTCGTCCTATGCAATTGGTATTCGCGTAAGTGGTATCATCAAAGAAACATCCCTTATGAAAAGTAACGAATGGATAGCGACCGCCGTCCAATTATTCAACTTAGCGAGTTGATTTAGGAGCTTCCAGTCAGAACTGCGTTGTTTGTACCGAGCGTAGTATTGCCAGTAGCGATGCCATTGGTAGTACTATTGGTCTTGCCGTTGAGGGCAGCAGTTGGAGTTCCTTCCTTGCTGAAAGCCTGATCGACTTGGTTGCTGAAGACTGACGTCGTACCATTTGTCGCAGCGCCGTTCGTTGTACCTGCAGATTGCACAGCTGGATCGCTCAGTTGGTTGGTTGTAGAGGTGGTGTTTCCGACGTTCTGGGGTCCCCTTACACCACCTTCAGTAACAGAGTGGTCCTTTCGGGTGACTTGAGGAGCCTTGGCAATGTCCGACGAGGTAGATGCAGAACCCAACTTGAAGATAGGAGATTCCCATTTGTCTCCCTCCATGGCGACTTTCTTGTACTCGGTGGCCTTAGAGGAGATTCCACCTGGTAGATGAATATCGGGGAAGATAGAGTCCTGCTTGGTGACGGCCACGTTGACCTTAGTCTCAGATACCTTCTTTTCTGCCTGCTGCTTGTTCTGCAAGATATACTTTTGAGCCGCGGTGACATATCTGCTGTAGATATTTGGAGCATCCTCGGGGTTTTCAATGACCTATTTGAGCTGTTAGGAAAATATGGTAGGCTGAAAGAGTTATTACTCACCTCCTTCTGAGCACGATCGGCCTCTAACTTGATTTGATAAGCAAGGGAATCTAGCTGGTGAACTTGGTCCTTAATCTGCTTTTCAATCGCCTTCTGGAGAGCGGGTCTGAGGGCCTTAATTATAACCGATTTTGCAATAGCAAACAAGAATTTGTGCTTGGATTGCTTAACCTTGATGTTGAAGTTCTTGACGTCCACATCAACCTTATCAACCTTGAAGAAGTTCTGTTGGTCTTTCTTATCGGCCGTTGACATCTTCATCTTAAAGCTCAAGCCAGTTCCGCCAAGGAAGATATCGAGGACACCGATATCCTTGAGCTTAGGGAAGCCTTGCTTTCTGTTGACATAGTATGAAACATCGCGCAAGTCCATTTGGATTCCTGAGACGGACAAGGTCACAGAGTTGTGGTTCTTATTTGCGATCTTCTTACGGCCCCAACGGAAGTAGTTGTCTAAACACAGGTTAGGAACTGTTTAACCTCTGGTAGCAGGGACCACTTACCAGTTGCAAACTCAAAAACGTTGGGCATTAAGTTGTCACTCTCGATGACCAAGTTCTCGATGACAGCATCAATCGTGGGATCACTGTACTCAATCCTTGGAATGGGAACATATCTGATGTTTTCGAATGCAGCAGGAAGGATGACTTCTGAAAGGTCCTTGACGAGATGAGGCTTGAAGGTTGGCTTGCCGTTTTCATCGTTGCCAAGGTCATTGAACAGTTTCTGCATGGAGTTTCCGAACCGTTTGTTCATTGGATCCTTATCAAATTGGTCGGCAAGGAACTTAGTCTCGTCGACGATACGATCAGTGTGGTTGCGGTAACGATCACGGAGAAGAAAGTTCCCACGATCGTAGAGCTCGTTCCACTCATCAGTAGCACGGTCCTCCATGATGTAGCCCTGTTGCTGAAGGCACTTTCTGACATATCGGTCAATTTGTTTGAACCACGACTTCAATTCAGGATCCTGATCGGCATCACGGTAGATGTTGTTGATTGCGTCAAACAAGTCGTTGGTAGAGGTGCCGTTGGCAAAACGCTCGATGAGTGTTTTCAAATCAGCCTCCGCGAGCTTCAACGCATCATCAGTGTGTGCACCCTTAACGGCACCAGTTCCACTCTGAGCAACTGTGTTGGCATGGCCAGCATAGGTCTCGGCCAAGGTGAGGAGAGTGTTGATAGCTTGAGCATCTAGAGACTAGTCAGCATCGAAGATGATACGAAAGGGGTTAGAGCATACAATCAGGGTGGCCTTGAATTTCAACTACCATCTTACGAAGTCTCCAGATCGTCTGGTCGCGACGGTCCTCTGGCATCTTGCTGGATAGATAGTTCTTGGTGCGCTCTCTGCGCATGCGAGCTTGGTCCTTTGTCTCATCCGAAACATTATCGGAAGCACGCTGTTTAAGGGTTGCAATACCGGACTGAGCACCAGATTTTGCATCTAGACCAGAGCTAGTACCTTGTTGTTGATCTTGGCTTGCCAAAGCTGCAGTATCGGCTGGGTCACGAGAGCCACTGGGGTGAGCGTTCTCACTGGCATTGCCGGCAGCATCCTGCAAGTCGCCTTTGGTGACGGGGGTATTCTTGCTGTATGTGGACTTGATCTGGGTTTTAATATTGCCAGCGGACATGTCCGGAACGTCGTGCCATGTGTTATCATCGGCAGGTTTGTCGATCTGAGCCAATTGATCCTCTGAGGGGTTGACCTTGTTTGCAGCTTTTTGGGCAGCATCGCCAGCCATGTCGCGAATGAGAATCGTGGTATCGTTCACTAACAAAGCATTAGAGGTAGCCCTTTAATATCTTCGAATCAAGAACATACAAAGCTTGCGGAATTGTCCGTTGGAGATAATGAGCGTGCCGAGTGTCCGCAGACCCTCGAGCGCCTCGTTACCATGCTGCTGTGCCGTCTCTTTACCAATGGGAGCACCTGGGAGAGCAGCATTTCCACCATCAATCTTTTGTGATTGCCAGATAAAGTCTTGTAGGAGATTGCCCTCGTTCTTAGTGAGCAGCAAATGCTTAGCTTGTGAGACGACGTCTGCGAAACCGGCAACTAAGGCTTGACCTTCGGCGGAAAGCTTCTTGGATGGACTCGCCAATGCCTTCGACTTGAGGAAGCTGTTCAGAGCAATATCGATTTGCTCGTTCTAGTTCGAGATTAGCAATAGAAAGGGAGATAGATCTGTTGGTACACTTACTGATGGGACCTTGCCATTTTGGAAGGCTTCAGATATCAATTAGTAGGTGTAGAGCACGTAGTGATATTAGTTGAAGTCATACCTGTGACAATTCCGTAGAATTGGAGTTTGCGATTGACATCGGCCTCTTTGACCTTGACGTCGGTAGGTCTGTTGACGGAAGACATACTGAGCACGATTGGGTATTATAATAGAAAAGAGAAGGTTTTTATCTGACGAATCTGCAGACGTGCTCCCAGATGATGTTTGTTGATTAAAATGTATTCCCCTTAAAATAGAGTGAACAAGATATTATTATGTATGGGTATCGCGAGGAGGTTGGTGGTATGAGGGAGAAAAGGGAAGAAACAGGAAGGGGAAAGCAACTTAAGCGTATTTGTTTGCTACCTACCTGCCTACCTACCTACCATTGATTACTCTATTTCTTACCTTGGCCTTGGTTTCTGACGCCTACGTAGCTCTCTATCCTGGATGGGATCAGCTCTTCCTTCAATGAGTGACGGGGCGACAAATAGCTCATCGCGCTGTTCATCTCATCTCATTTTACCTGCTTGCACTTTTGCTTTGCCCGGGTGCAAATAGCGTTCTACGTCACCAGCTAATAAAATGTATGGAGTTTGGGAAGCCGACTAAAGCGGCTGCGGGCCAAGCTTCAGCCCTCCCCCGGCCTCTTACCAGGTTCAACCTCAAGCTGTTTTTGTGAAATGCACCAGCATTATTCTGCGGTTGCTCATTGGATAGAGCACGCCACTGCATAATTTAGGTAACGGAATTGTGCACAAGACGTGGGTCGTGGCTTGACGTATGAAAGTAAACGGGAGAAGTTTTCCCCAGCAACCTTGCATTTTCCGCCTCCGACCCCTGAGCGATCAAAACTCGTTCTTGAAGCAGTTACATGCAGATTGTGGCTTAGTTGGGCAAAAAATAAAATTGAGATCGGTGAAGTCCCTTAGGTAAAGGTACCTTAGGTAGGCCATAGCAAGTCACGAGAATTTATAGGCGTCATGATCTACCTTACCTTAAGGTAAGGTAAGATTAGAACCCAGCATCACAAGCTTCAATTCAAAATAATGCCTCGGGCAAGAAGAGTGTACTTTTTGTATGTGTTGCTGAGGTCTGTGGAAGGATTTCGTTGTGGCGTTTTCATCATGGCATTTTCACAATTCGCATCACTGACGTACCCATGTTCAGCATCCTTGAGCGCATCAGAATCTATTCGCCTCCACAAAATCCACAAAATATGGCCATCATTTCCCGGACTTCTCTGGAGGACATTTCTCTTCAAGGTCTCATATCATACATATCATACCTATCATCTCTGAAACGCGTATACAGCTAGGAATAACAGCGGGAAAGGCCCGAGCAAAAATTCTTATGGACGTGTTAGTCGATGACTTCATGGATTGCGAGCATATTTGAAGACCTGAAAGTTGGCGATGTGTTGATGATGACAGCGAATCAGCGACCCCGATCGAGACGTCTCCTTGTTCAACGGTCTAGACCAGACAGAGCCAAACGCAATTTCGAGATTCCATGCGCCTCTTTCGTCACGTTGTTATTAGCTTCCCCCTGCTCAGCCACATCCAGTCCTCCTAAGCATGACTGGACGTAGCTTCAACAATGCAATACTACGGAGTAGAACTTCCCGCAAGTAGCACACGGATGTTGATAGAACCGTCGCACAGTTAGATATGAGACACCATTTCGTCGTCGTCTACCTAGTACCAGTGGACGAGCAGCATTGGGAGGCATTATAAATCCCGAAGAAACATTCGGTTCCCCGCGAATTACCATGTCCCCAACTCCGCCGTCTATCCTCAGGTAATTGTTGTTGTCTTCCCAATGTGCACAAGCTGCCTGGAATTTGCAACAACAGTAGGGAACCTTCTTATTAGACAAGCAACCTCTACTGGGTGAAGGTACAAAAAGTCACAAATCGATTAAAACTACCCGTGCAAGCTGCTGTGATGGGTATTTGAATTTCATACATATTTTAACCAGCTCTCCACCAACTCCAAAACAGACACCTAAACACTCAATACGTAGCAGCCAACCTCATCTCCAGATAATCATGAGCGTTAATGCCCTCATACTTCCTCTCCCCCTTCTCACCCCCATACGTCCCCTGGATCGCCTCAATTTGACTCTTGAAATTCGGGTTGCAAAAATACGCCACACTATACCTCGCCGGATGTACCTCTCCCTCCTTGATCTCCACCGGCGGCTCCACAACCCTGTGGACCGTACTCTTAATTGTATCATTACTCCACCTCGCCAACAAATCCCCCGCATTGACCACCACCGTCCCCTCAATCGGCGTGGCATCCACAAACCGTCCCTCCGGACTCTTAACCTGCAATCCACCCCTATCATCCTGAAATAGTAGTGTAATACTCCCGTAATCCGTATGCTCACCCGCCCTCACCTGCAGTTTATTCTTCCGAAATACTTCTTTTGGCGCAGGTGGGTAATGCAGTAATCTCAACGTATTATCCCCCACATCCGTATAGCCATCGAAATAATCCCCCGCCAACCCCATCCCGACGGCTATTGCGCGCATAACCTCAACATGCAACTCCTTACACCGGTTATGGAAATCCTTCATAACTGTTTTAAAAGTCTCCGCATCTTCATCCCCCGAAGGCCAATTGTTCGGCATGCCTTCTTCGCCCTCCCTCCCTATCTCAAAACTCTCCTTCAAATCCGGAACACTACCTCGTAATTTCTCGACCTCGTTTTTATCAGCGAGCACTGTGACTTTTTCTCTGCCATGCGCTACGTAACCTCGATTGGCGCGCGGGGTCGTCCAGCCCAAAGCTTCTTTTTCCGGAGTAGGACGTGTGAAGAATTGGGCGGAGGTGCGGAAGACGTTGGAGACTATAGGGAGGGGGATTGAGTGGTTCTTTAAATAGATGAAGCCGGCGGTTTGGAAGCCGTGGAGGATAGCGTGTGCGGTGGACTGGCGTTGGTCAGGAGTGCCGTAGAGGAAGAGGGAGAGGTCAATTAACTGGAGGAGGTTAGTGAAGGGAGGAGTTGGGAGGGGAGGGGAGGGGAGGTACAGGGATAAAGAGGTTGGAGGAGTTGACTGCGGTGGCTTGGGGCGCCATTTTGATGTCTCCAATATTTCTTAAAGCGTAGATGTTGTGAGCAATTGATGTATAATATAATCTTAATACTGATGAGGTTGAAATGATCTGACAATGGAAGCGCGGGTGGAGCCGCTCTCCGTTCCGAACCTGTGTAAAGGGGGGGGGGTGCCAAGACAGCGATTAAAAGATAACAGATGCGGGGCGATAAGCAGCGGGGTCATAATTCTAAAACATTTTGGACAGTCAAGAAAAAGGTACCAAGGAGCTAAATCAAATAAGGAAATTAACTTATTCATCGTCGTTGGAAACTTTGGACTACTTTGTTCTCTTGAAGACCTCGCCGAGACTGTCTTTTCTCAAGTTATTTTTCTTCAGACACTACCATGGCGACCAAATCTCCAATCGTCGACATCCACACTCACGTCTACCCTCCCTCCTACATCTTCCTCCTGAAAGCCCGCTCGTCAATACCCTACATCCGCTCTTTCCCTCCCTCTTCCTCGCTCCGTCTCGTGATCCTCCCCGCCGAAGACACAGAAAGCACATCCCGAGGCCGCCCCGTGGGACCAGAATACTACGATATCAAAGAAAAGATAAATTTTATGGACACGCATTCTATCGATATTTCTGTCATCTCACTTGCGAACCCATGGTTAGATTGGGTCCCAAAAGAGGAAGCTGCGAAAGCCGCGGAGGCGATTAACGATGAAGTGGATTCGGAATGTGGGAGGTTTCCTGGGAGGTTGTTCGCGTTTGCGACGTTGCCTTTGAGTGGTGGAAAGGAGGTGATTGTGAAGGAGATTCAGAGGTTAAAGGGGCTGAAGTACATGCGCGGCATTATTCTTGGAACTACAGGGCTCGGGAAAGGACTGGATGACCCGGAACTTCTTCCTATCTTTGAAACGTTACAGGCAGCAAAGTTACCGATCTTCTTACATCCACATTATGGACTTCCGAGTTCGGTGTGGGGAGAGAGAAGTAGTGATTACGGACACGTTCTTCCCCTTGCTCTTGGGTTTCCGATGGAAACGACGATAGCGGTCACGAGGATGATCCTAGCTGGGGTTTTTGAGAAAGCCCCAGACCTAGAGATGATATTGGCGCATTCAGGGGGTACGTTACCTTTTCTGGCGGGGAGAATAGAGTCGTGTATAGAGCATGATGCGCACTTGAAAGCAGAGGGCAAATTAGGAAAGGGGAGGAAGACAGTTTGGGAGATTTTGAAGAAGAATGTCTTTCTGGATGCGGTGATATATGGGGAGGTGGGGTTGAAGGCAGCGATTCAGGCCAGCGGTGAGGATAGGGTATTATTCGGGACTGACCACCCTTTCTTTCCGCCACTTGGGGAGGTTGGAGGGAAGTGGGCTAGTGTGGAGACGAATTATGAGGGGATTAAAGGGGCTTTGGGTAGTGAAACGGATGGTGCTAAGGCCGCTCTGGGAGGAAATGCGGTGAAAATATTGAATTTGAGTATTTGAAGTTTGTTACAATGAAAATTTCAAACTAAAGGGCATTTATCTCCGGTTGACTGTGGTAATTGAGCGTCTAGATAGATATCCCCGAATCAATGATTTAGACATTTGCAAAAAGCCAAATATGATCCTCACTTCCTCGCATATGAAAGCTATCAAACTGCCAAATCCCAACCCACCAATGCCCATACCGCTTCCAACAGCCATTCTGATCCATATCTCTCTACGTGGGGCATAGTAAGTGGAGAATAATCAATATCTTGCTCAGGAGGTTTTGCAGGTCTCAAGCCTTCCAATTCGTGTCCTCCAACTGCGCTCTTCACTAAGGAGCTTTGAATCTTCTTCCTAGCCTTAGCAAGCAGGTCATTTGCTTGTCTTTTTGAGCCTGTCTGGAGAGTGGCATTCAACGAACTACCGGCCAGTATACGTGCAATCAAGTCTCTCCTAGCAGATGTCGTACCCATACCTCCGCGCAAAATTGGTATAATATATCGAGTTTCAAGTTTCGCGGCCTCCGGTAGCAATAGAGTTTCATTTTTCGTGATGTTTCCAATGAAATCTGATGAAGCGACATGCTCTTTGAAGATTGCTCCTGAGACTAATCTCCCCGTTTGTTCCATAATTGAGAAAAGTATCCCTTCAAGAATATCACTGTGTCCAGGATGTTCAATCTTCCAATCTATCTGAGTGATCGACACTAACGTCCTTGTCAAATACTTATTGACAGCATATTCATCATCCACCTTGGATCGCTTGCTCCGTAGTCTTCGACGCTCTGCAACTTCGTTTTCGGCCTGTATGCTACAGATAGTGCGTAGATGATCCAGAGCTTTACTGAAGAATGTAACCAAACGATACACAATATCGAGCATTTTCTTCCTTCCAAGTATCGTACGGCAGAGTTCATCCAAAGCGTTGAAACAGGATAGGAAACTCAATGCAATTTGACTCATTACTTGTTGCAAGAGAAAGGCGACTTTTTGGTCGGCGTCACAGCGCAAGGACCACAGTGGAATCGAGCAATCGGACAGTGTGTTGTCTAGGACTGCAAGTACTTGGATGGTTGCTCTTGATAGATCCTCGAGATGATCCGGGATATTCGAATCCTTCGCTATGTGTTCTAGATTACCTCTCTGGCGCGCCATTCTGAGATCTGGGTAAATTAATTAACATTGGCTCAGAAGTGAGGGATCAATCAATGTTGTATGGTAAAGATGCTTCGACACCGCTTCCCACTGATAAAATCTCAAGAAGCCCTAAAACATATTGTATAACAATGAAGGAAGAGCTCGCGCTATCGAAAAGAGGCTATTAAATAAACTCGAAAGCGCATGACTTACTGTAACCACTCAGCCTCAGTGCAATGTCCTGGTCAACTGGAATTGCGTCCTCTTCTTGGCCTTCCAACCGTCCTTCAACTTCTTCTGATAGTGCCGGGCGCTTTCTCGAACGCTCATCAAGACTGACACAAGAATTGTCGAGTTCCGCCCAAGTGTGTTGTGCCTCTTCCAATTGAAGGACTTTGCCTTCAAGAGCCTTCTTCTCCAGGTAAAGGGTGTGGTATTGATCCTTCCAGAAGTCGGGGGTGTCAACATAGCGGTGCGTATCAACGGGAATGCCCAGTCCAGACCTGATACGAGCCTGGAGTTGTAGGCAGTAATCTGAAGAGACCAAAATCAGCTCAAATCATGGTAAATGCAGGTGTAAGTTATGAACCTTTTGTAGAGAGGCCTTCTGGCTTTGACTTCTGGATGACTAGTGCAAGGGCAAATTGACTTTGAGTAAAGAACGAAGAGAGCTTAGGAGAGGATGCTTGAAGCTGTGTTTGCCGCTCGAGTGCTTGCATGCCAGTCTTTGGAACCGAGGATCTGCTGGCCGAAGCAGTTGATGATGATGAGTCTAGACCTGCCATGACAGAAATATAAAAGAAAATATCAAGGATTTAGCAGTTTTTTAAAGACACAAGCTGTGTTAATTAATAAAAATTACTCTATGATAAACATGTAAATACATCTCGTCCCAACATGGAAGCATCGAGTTAGCGAGGCGCAAATTTGACGGTTAGCGTATGTATTCAACTAAGAGATTTGGTCAACAACCACAAGGGCAGTCACAGTAGTGTGGTTCAGGTCAAATTGTGTTTAGGAGGAGGAAAAGAAAAAGGGGGCGAACCTTACAACAATCTACGGCATAATATGATGACAGGAATCAGATTACAACTGATATCTGATTCTCAACGACAAAGGAGGTAGGCCGAATCAAATCAGAGCTGAACCTTTTGCCATATTCATTTGGGTTTTTCTTTGCTTCGATACTTTTGTCCCAATCTTCAAATTATTTTTGCTTAGATGCGTTCCCGTTTTTTGGAAGAACCGCTTGGTCTCGCTTCGCAGCAATATCAACGACACTTCAGAGGAATAAGTCAAGCCCAGTAGCGACCATACCAGATAACATAGATTACATGAAATTAATAGTCTTGTCCGTAATTTGTGAATGAGATATTTCAGCCATTGTTACCTCTCCCTCGATCTCATCTACTGTGTGAGGAGGGCTAAAAGGGCTACAAGCAATAGAATAAGTAAAATCAACAGAAACTACAAGGCCATCACACAATACCAAATCTTTATTTTTGCGTGCCCTCAGTAACTTAAACGATAACTTAGGCGCGAGGAAAAGAAGCTTCTAACTGTAATGCTCCTAACGGGTCGGGCAAAATTTGAGGTGCTTGAACCACGACGGAGACTCTGAAGGAGTAAAAATTATCAAGATTCCGAGCACAAAATTTAGACATGGAAAGCAATATTTTACATACCAAGACTCCTAAGTTATGGTCTGCACATTACGATCTGAGAATGGCATGATGGCTTTCTACACATGCTTGTACGCTCCGATATGAAATATAGATCAAATACTTACAAAAAAGTTCCAGCAAACGAAGTTCCAATGATATAACCCGGGGCAGCTGTGCATCTCTTTATGCTAGCAATAGACGGAGTACGCAAATCTACTTAATCCCGCGTCCTGACGAGGAAGAAGGAGCCGGAACATCGATGTCATGAATGTTACTAAAGGTTGGGATGAGTAGTCGATTAAGTTGAACACCTCAGGGTTTCCTGAACTGGATAATTCTGTCATATTGGATATTTGATCGGAATAATGTGAAAGCCTAATGAGAGAGTAGATTTGGTTGAAGTAGTGAAGTCTGCGCTTGATTATGTCATCCAGTGCAAAGTTTAGCAGGAGCCTCAACTCCTTCGCTTGATGCCTTCAACACAACAAATCGAAGACACTTTACTGATATCTCCATTGGATCTTCAAGATGGCTAATAACGACTTAATAAAGTGGGTAACTAGCGATGTTGACTTCTACGAGCTCTTAGGAGTCAGCTTCGAGAATTGCTCTGAATCAGAACTACGACGCGCATACCGAAAAACCGCGCTCAGATATCATCCTGACAAACTTGGAAAAGACTTCGATCCCGAGAAATACGAGCTATTTCAAGCAGCAAATGATATACTCGGTGATCCAGAGCTGAAGGCAAAGTACGACAACCACCGCAATGCAAAATTACAGAAACAAAGGGCGAACGAGTTATTCGAGGGCAAGAGGCGCCAGATGAAGGAGGAACTGGAGGCAAGGGAACGAGGCGGTGTTTCTACTGGAATGAAGAGACCTAGGGAGGATGATGGGCAACCAGAGATGCAATCAGAAATCAAGAAGTTAGCTGAAGAGGGTAGGAAACGGCGCGCGGCGAGACAATCGATGATGAGTGATAGCATAAGATTGCAGACTTCCTCACCAGCTCCTCCATCTCCTACAAAGAAGTCATCGCCATCGGCGCCAGCTAAGGAACAGCCCGAGGAAGATGAGATAGAGAGGTTAGAGCGAAGGATACGGGAAGCTGAAGCGGCCAAGGCAAAGCGAAAAGCAGAGAAGAAAGCTAGAAAGAGTGGTATCTTCGTTCCTGCTGACTCGCCATCTGTAGGGGCTCCAAGTTCAAAATTGGCGGACCGAGATACAGCCACACCTACCAAACGTCCTGATATCTTCAAAGGATTGAAAGCTGACGAGAAGTCTTCAGCATCACCGAAGTTCTCCTTCTCACCCAACACTCCAAAATCGAACGACTTTGCCACTACGATGGCCAGGCTGAAGGCTGCAGAGAAGCAAAGGTTGGAGGAGGAGATAAGACAGCAGGAGTCAGAGGTTGCCCAATAGTTCCTTTGATTCATGGAAGATACCCTATTGATTTTAGCGTCGGCGTTCGAGGACTAAAGCGTACAATTGCTATACCGTAGTAATCGAAATATAAGATACCATTGCCTCACAATTAGTAGAAAATTAGACTCTCTCTTGCCCCCGACCACACTCCTTCCTTATTTTCCTATTAAAACTATTAAATAACCCTGACGATAAAACATTTGGTGATTGATTCGGGAGCTTTCCTTGGTATTTCTTTGTTAGTTGTTTCCTACAATCTAAAACAATGATATGGTATATTTCAATTCCTACGGTATCCTACAAATTGGAACTTGAGAAGCTTGGATAGATGGTAGCTGATGTACATATGTGTTGCTATACCTTAAAAATAGACTTCTGGTTGGGACATGTATGCAATGAATATGTGGTAATTCATATACATACGGTATGTGTACAGTCTACTGGGTCCGAACTCCATTATTTCGTAAGATGCCATGGAGGCACGAATGCCTTAATTTTCATCTGCTTGTCGTCCCAATTCAACGTAAATTCATCTCCCTCCTTGTATCCCGCGCCCTCCCCTTGGGCCTGAATATCGGTCATGATTTCTAGTCGGCAAAGCCCCAATCCAATATTCCCAACACCCGTTAACCATTTCCCCGCACTCCTGCCCCTCTTTTCAAACCTCCCAATGCTCGCTGTGTCTTCTGTAATACCCTCCACTCCAAAGTGACTTTCCGGTAAGTACTCCAAAGACTGCGGCATCGGAGTATCCTTCTCGTACAACATAACTGGCAAAATCCTCTTCCTCACAACACCAGTATGATGTGTGCGAATGGTCAACTCCTGCCCAACATAACATCCCTTCCTATAATCAACACCTCCCATGAAATCAACATTACTCTCCTGCGGCAATGCAGCCTCTCGAATCAACTCCTTCTGTCCCTCCGGCACACCCTTCAAATACCTCCTCACCCGATAAACATCTTCCGTCGTCTCCTCCATATCCATCTCCGGTTTCTTTCCCCAAGGTAACAACAGCCTCCTGCCCATCCCCGGCGCCCTCTTATCGCCACACCCCACCTCTTCCCCTCTTAATTTCCTCTCGCCCCCAGCCTCCCCAAGCGAATGCTGCGTCCATGGCCCCTCCTCCCCCTCCCACAAACTCCACACCCCCATCTCCTCCTGTCCAACGACCCTAACCTCAAACTTGGCCCTCAGCTTATACCTCCTAATATGCTTCGCCAACCTCTCCGCCTCCTCAGAATCAACCTCTATCAACCACCCTCCTGCTTCGGCCTTCGGATCAGGGTATATAAACACATCGTTTAAAATCCTACCCTGAGCATTCAGGAATGCGGCGTAGAAGCCGGAGGTTCGTGCAACTGCTGGGGAGAGATTGGCTGTTATGACACCTTGTAGGTAATGTGTTGCGTCGGGGCCAGAGAGGGAGATAATGCGTCTGGAAGGAAGGAGTGTGTATGCAGAGGAGGGGGGAGGGGCGGGATTAGAAGGGCGCTGGAGGCGGGTACTGGTGTGAAGGCAATTATTGCAGATATATGGGGTTCGAAAGATAGGTCGGGCGAGGCAATTGAGAGTTCGCAAAGGCTTCATTTTAGTGTTGTAAGCTTTAATAAAGCTGTTTAATAAATGGTCCTTTTCAAGGAAGTTTAGCAAAATCGAATGCGGACGATTTCCGCGATTGATTAATAAGAAGCGAGTCTTGCTCGCACCAACTTCTTCCTTGTTTTGCAAGAGAGATTTGTTGACCACACCACGAGAAATCTCAGAACTGTTTATAAGAAATCTACCCTTGATTCCGAAATGTTCCTGTTCCTGTTCCTTTGGGGGCAGGATTACGGCCAGCCGCTATGATTATATACAGTCTTCTTTCAGATTCATTATATTGCCGTTGCATTTGTAACTGGTCTTATTAATATTTGCCTTAACAGTGTCCAAATGTCTTGAGGATGTTATATCTAATTATTTCATCTTACAAAGTGGCTTGACATCGCCACAAGGACAGACATAGAATTACCTTTGTGATGAGGACCTTTCAGACTTCATTGTCTATTGGAGTAATTGAGTCCTTTGCCAGATATTGGGCTGCTAATAAAAATGTACATACTAAGTATAGTATGGTCCTCGCTGTGGATGTTCAGCCCTAAAGACACAAAATTTCAAATTGAAGCACAAAGCGAAGCTTTCCACGAACTGTCCTGACCAAATCCACATTTGACTGTCTCGCAAAATTTAAGATAGCGAAGCTGATTGTCAGGATTCGATCCAGACAATGAAGATTGATTTTAGCCACTACGAATGAATACACAGAATCTGCTGCCAATGGCGCAGAGGAACTTGTGAGAAAATTGGTTGTAGGTAAGTTTAGAGTTCGTGAGTATAGTACATGAATTATCTGACTTCTGTATAAAGTCTACAAAGTTTCCCAACGCCCTGGTGTCCCATCAAACCTAGAACTCTTCAAATTAGAACTACTATCCTAAAAATGGACATCCGCCGCTCTTGCTTTTTCCGGAACCCTCAGGAGGAGGCGTGACTTCCCCTTTTGTCGCCACTCCTTCAGTAATATAATGTCTAGCAAAAAGATCATTCTGAATCCAAAGCACCTTGTTGAATGCCCGGATCACAGTCGACTTCATCTTGTTGTCAATAACATCCATCTCCATCACCGCACCCACCACAATATCTATCACATATCCCAACAATGCTCCCATGTGGATATATTCCACTCTCAGATCTGGTCTCTTTTCTCGGTGCTTGAAACCTGGCTTGCCGGTATGCATGATACCGACATTATTGAGGTATACCCAGAATGAGCTACCGGGTGAAAGGTCAGACGTGCTGACTAGGCGGACGAGGTAATTCTAGACTTGTTTAGTACCTTCATTTACCAAATAATGCCTCGTGAATTTTTACAATCACTACATACCTTTAAGAAGTCCTTTCTCAAAGCGATTTGGGGGTGCTCAAGCGTTAAGTCTTGCACATTCTTCACCACCTCTCCCTCAAAATCCGTATTCTTCGGTACAAATGCTTGAGCTGTAATATCGAATAACAGAAGCTTCGAATACACAGCTTCCAAAATTGTCGGAATCAGAGGAGCAACTAATGGTTTTGATGCTCGTAAAGCTTCTCCATCTTCCTCAGTGAGGCCGAGGAAAGAAGATAGATATGAAATCCTCGAAGGGAGATCTTCAAGTGATTCTGCTGAGATATGCTGCATAGCTTAAGAAGCAATAATAAAAGATCTTGGAACAAGGCTAAAATTAGCTGGATCTCAATTGTAAAGTAATGTATTTTGATGAGATCTCGACTTCGAGTTTGGCAGGCTATTTTATAGTCCACGAGATTTATATCGTACGTTCTTAAAACAAAGCACTTCCAAGGAGATGGGCGGAGAAAGAAAATGCAGAGATAAAGATGCGGATGGGTAATCCGAATGCATGAATCGTACCAGACACCGACGAGGGTCGTGGTTGAGCCGACAAATCAAGAGCTCGCCGGGATTCGCCTATGAATAAAAGAATCCGCTGTTAGACCAGGTGCAAAGCTTGAACTCTCAGAGTAGAAGATCCGAAATTTCGTGAAGCTGCTCGGAAGAAAACGTGCGATGTCATGGCAGATCCTGAACCACAAAATGGCCAGGTCACCTAGCCATTAACTCAGAATTTGTGGGACATTCGGGGCATCGCGAAAAGCCCTCGAGAATCAATTATGCTGCTGGCTCCTTGCATAACTCCAGATTGGACTTCGAATCTTGTACGGCGTCTCATTATTTCTATCTGATTTTCTAATGAGCAACGCTGCTGAGTCCTTAAACAGATTGGGGATGGCTTTCATGGTCCTTCTGGGACTACACCGGAGCGGTGGCTGAGTGCTGAGATTACCGTCATCAGAACGCACGAGTCGAGGGGCAGCCCTGATTATATCATATCAGATCATACATTGAGTAGGGTATCGTACATAAATTATTTACATTTCCGTGGTCAGGACCTTCTTTAACGTCCCCATTTCCTTTTCCCACCCCTCCAATTTTCCTTGACTTGCCGCTAGTTTCGATAACAAGAACTGAATTCTAGGACCGACTTCTCTAGGTTGCTTTGGAAGACTTCCAATCATGTTTAGTTCGGTTTCGTATTTATCGATATTCTTGGTCTCGATCTTCGTCAACTCTGTGAGGATGGCCAAGTCAAGCCTGCTCTTAAGGACATTGTCCTCTGTCAGCAACCTGAATGCTGCTTGATAGACTGGCTTCCCAGCTTTTATCAATTGAGGGCGACCTTTGTAAGTTTTGATACTGATCAGTTCAGCAGCAGACAAGGCTTCAAGTACGGACTCTCCATTCGATGCTGAACCAGTGAGAGATGATGCGAAGGTATTTGATAATAGAACTTCGTTGTAGCGAAGGGTCTCGCTATCCGCCAAGGATTTGATGAGATACCAAGCTTGCTCTGTGGACCACTTCAGATTTGTTTTGTCAATCGTAAGAAGATACATCTTGAGAATTTCAGATGCACTCTGATCGATAATCTCTGCAACTGCACGATTTGGAGTTTGACCAGTTTTTAAGCGGCGCGCGAAAAATTCAAGGTCGGTCAGTCGTCCACCGAGAACTTCAATACATTCATCGAGTTCAAACAAATCATGTCGACGTTGACTTGGGGTTAGTTTTTTATCCTCCGACGTACCCTGAGCCTCGCTCTCTGAATCTAGGTGAGTGATCACAAATCGTTTGGCAACCTCCGGAGTTATATCTCCAAGGGCTATCTGCCTGAAGACTCGATCGGGTAGCGCCTTGCTCAAGGACTTGGAATAGCTTATGTCATTTGTGAGGAATATAACATGCGCTACATTTGATGTCGTCAGAGCCGCTGCCCATTCTCCAATCTTATCATAGACAACGCTGCTTTCCTCATTCTTATGCAAGAAATTATCAATTACAACGACTGGCCGGCATTCCGGGTGGGCCTCGAGCCAGTCATCATCGGCCAGTTGAGCATCTTTGTCTTCTTTTCTTCGGTTTTGGAGAGCGATTTGCTTTAGAGCACTTGAAGTATTTTGCCAGATTTTAGCAAGCTGGTTGTCAAGTGTCTCTGAGAAGCCAGACTTTACCCCAATGGTTCCTTGTGCAGCAAGGTCGATAAGACTGCTGATCGAGTTCATCCAAGAGAATACTGGCCAGTACCCTACTGCAGCAGCTGCCGCAGAAATGGTTCCACTTTCGCCTCTAGCTTCTTGGATTGGTTTGCAATCAATCAATAAAGTGTTCGGGCGACCCTTCAGTGCTTGATCAAGGATGAGTTCCTTCTTCCCCGAGCCACGAGGCCCTTGAACGATGATGAACGTGTCCGCAGTCTCAATCAGCCAAGTTTGAAGCTGGTCGATAACGGCCTTCCTGTCATCCCAGATAGCAGAGAGGCTAACTTCTTCAGATCTGTGACTTCGAAATGTCAAAAGATCCTTTGCTTGACTTTGAAACCACTGATAAATTTTGTTGTCCTTAAGATGAAAGGCATGGTCGATGTGGGCTTTGATGAAGAAGGTCCGAATTGGATCAAAAACTGCAACTGTGAAGGTAGCCACAAGAGCTGCAACTGCTGGAATTACAACTCTTGGGTGATTCACAACCCAGTCTCTGATCCAATGTGATTTCATTTTCGGCTCGAAAGAGAGTCTAAGAACTGTACCAGCTTTGCCGCCACCAGCTTCTTCTGTGATTTTCAAACCATGCAGGCAATTCCTGGCCATTATTGCGTGACGCATACGAGCGAAATCTAGAAACGCAAACTTTGGTAAGACTTTTGAGTCCGATGCCTGGGACGAAATCTCTGCTAGTTTTCCATATCGTCTGAAAATGGAGTAAAGCGTTTCTTGAGATAACTCCGCTGCTTCACCACCTGGAGCAGTTGGTACAAACTCGACTTTGATTCGGCAGCTTGGGAATCGATACAAGTCTTCAAGCCATGGTTTGCCCACGACCAGATTTGTCCGAATCCTGC
>Ga0182030_10002384_pt1 | contig 39816 bp, 49 predicted proteins | sample 812S3MmetaG_FD_121299 | JGI IMG/M metagenome (GOLD analysis project Ga0182030, IMG submission 121299) | Permafrost microbial communities from Stordalen Mire, Sweden - 812S3M metaG (Illumina Assembly) | ecosystem: Environmental > Terrestrial > Soil > Wetlands > Permafrost | place: Sweden...
AAGAGGGAGCGGATCTTGGGGATTTGGCCGCATTTAGAATTTCTTCGCGGCGCTGGTACACCTTCCAGAATATGGGCCCTTCCCCATCACCAAGATCCGGCCACAGCATGACAGCATATGGCAAGCAAATAGTCGTCTTGGCAGGAGAACCGAGCACGGCAACTAGAGAAGCTTCAGATCTAGCGATTGTCTATTTGCTTGATACAAGCAAGATTCGCTATCCAAATGATCAACAGATTCAGCAAACTCCCGCTGGGGAGCGTGTTCCTGGTGCAAGGCGACCTAGTGGTTCAGAAAAAGGAGGAATGGGTGCTAATCGTGGCCTAACGTCTCGAGATGGCTCTCAACTTCCTGAACCTAAAAGGCTGAATGGACCCACGCCAAGAGAGAGTGTTATGGGACAAGGTCCCTATGGCCGTGGGAATGGTCAACCTGGTGTTAATGGTAATGATAGTAATGGAATCGCGCCAGGATCAGCTCAACCGCAAGGACCTCAAACAGGATCAAAGCTACCAAGAGCTTCGATGGCGCAAGCACCACCTGGGCCTCCTCCGCAGCAAGCGGCACCGACTCCACGTTCTAATGGCGCAATTCCAACCGCGAACGGAAGAGGAAGGCCTCCTCAAGGGGCCTCGGGTCCTCAAGCGAAGCCAGAGAGACCAGATAGAGGGTTTGGACCTGCCATCGATACCAACAACGTCAATCGCTCGGTAGAAAGTGCGACCATTTCGCCATTATCACCGGTCACCAAAGAGAGTCCACAGCGAGAGGCCCCAACGGTCAATGGACAGCGAACACCCACACAAGCCCAACAAACTTCAAAACCTGTGACGACTAATGAAAATCCCCCAGTGAGTATGAACACTAACGTCAACGGTGCGCCACGAGCTGGCTCAAAGACCAGACAAGGGCGTCAACAAGGCTCCATAGATAGTACTAATGAGACACCACTAAAGACTTCCACAAACCGCCAAACCTCACCTCCTCCTCCCACTCGACAAACAAGTAATCCTCTTGGTCGAAAGGGATCCGCTCGAAATTCCCAAACCGTTGCTTTACTCAAAGAGCTGGATGCTGCTAAAAATCGAAATGCATGGTATGCGTCAGAACTTGAACTCGCAAAGAAAGCTGGATATACCCCAAACCCATCGAGTAGTCCTATGCTAGATCAAAGAGCTGCAGAATCATTCGATGACGATGATAAACCATTGATCGAAGCATTGCTTGCGATGAAAGCGGAGCTCACAAATGTTCAGAGTTCGATAGACAAGCAAGCGGTAACTGCCGCGAAAAAGATCGCAGAGGTAGAGAAGCAACGAGATGCCGCGGTTAGTGAAGCGGTCTACGCTAAAGCCAGACTCGCTGCGCACAGTGGAAGTCAAAGTAGCACACCCCAGCCGGAAAGCGATTCTCGTGACCTTGGTATGATGTCCGCCGACAGGTCTACAGACATCAGTCGAAAACTTGCGGCAGCACTGGCTAAGCAGCGGGATCTTAAGAATAAAATTGACAGTTTGAACACCGAGCTTGAGGCTGAGAAGCGAGGCCGGAAGCTAGCAGAGGACACCTCGAATACGGTTCAAAGCCGAATGACTGATCTAGAGAGCTACAAGCAACAAAATTCGTCCGAAGTCGAGCGGCTCAAGGTGGAGCTACACGAATATCAAATTAAGGCTAGAGATGAAGCAATCATTTTGTCAGAAGCCGTTGCAGCTGCACAAAATCTTCAGATCGACAAGGATGAACTGCAGGCCCGATACAATGAAGTCATAGGCACGTCGAAGGATCACAGCGATACTTTCGAATCTCTCCGAGAAGCAATTGCATCTTCTGCCGATATGAGGAATCTGCTGGAGCGTAAGCTTGACGAGGAACGTGCTCAAAGAGAAAAAGTCGAGGCCAAGCTCAGTAAGCTCAAGGCAGAGCATGAGAACCGGACTGCAGAACTTGAGACGGCCATAAGAAGGCTCCGTGATGCTGAGGAACTCGCTGAACAACATGCAAATGAGGCCAAAACTCACAAGCAAGCAGTCCTTTCCGGCCTTGAAAGGGTTGCCGCGCGTGACATCGGCTCTAAGGGCAGCTCCAACGACGATCGTGTTTTGGCACTTCAAGGTCAAGTGACGGCTGCTAATGCTTTGGTCCGAAAGTACCAAGCAGCAGCTGACACTGCATCCGAAAAGTTACGAAGTGCTGAAGAACGAATCGCAGGTCTGGAGGCTTACCAAGAACAAGCCAGTAGAGAGGGCATGTCTATTCGAAAGCAGCTTCAATCGACAATGCGGGAAATCCAATCTCTCCAAGCTTCGAATTCAGAAATGAAATACCAGCTTGCGAACCAACAGCTCGAGACAAACGCTGTTCATGTTCAACATAACACGCTCAAAGATATCCTTAGCGAGAGAGGCATCAGTCCAGCAGGAGCTTCACGAGCACGTGGTCTTTCATCTCCATTATCAGGCTCAAACACACCTGATCCAGCTCGTCTACGTGAACTTGAGCAGCAGTTATCTGCTAGTATTCAAGCCAACGAAGAGATAAAGGCGACCTATGAGAGCCGTGAACAAGAAGCAGAAGCTACCTACCGCGAAAAGCTTTCTCAACTCGAAAATGACTATCAATCAGCAGTGCATTATGTTAAAGGTACGGAGAAGATGCTTAAACGGATGAAGGATGAATTGTCCAAATACAAGTCAGATAACACCCGAATGAAGGAGGAACTTGTAGAGGCGGAACAAAAATCCGCTTCTCGTGAAGCACCCGGAGCTTGGGAACAGGAGCGAGCAGGTCTGAACAAACAAATCGAATCCCTACAAGCAGACATCAAATCCTCCGTCGCACAACTCGAACGTCAAATGGCCGAAGTACGAAGCGAACTCGCTGCTGCACAGCAAGAGCGTGATCATCTAAAGCAAAACAACGAAGAAACGCAACGCCAACTCTCAAACTCTACTCAACAAGCAAGAGCCGACCTGGCTCAACTGCAGCAAGAAAATTCATTGCTTGAACAGCGTGCCCAAGACGCCGAGAAGAAGGTATCGCTATTGCTCGACCAAGTCGAACAATCGGTTGATACCTACCGACGACAATCCCAACGTCTTGAGCCTACTTCCCATCAGCGAAAGATCTCAGGCGCGGATTCAGTCAGCGAAACATCCCTGTATGGCGATGGTGGAAATCGTAATTCTATGGCTTTAGACAGTCTAGCGAATGAATTGGAGACGCTACGTACACATTGGGAAACGACGAATAAGAATTATAGGTTGAGTAATGCGTTTGATTATGATGAGAGACCGTTGGGTAGTGGGCTTGGTGGAGAAAGTGCAGCAGGCGCAGGGAAGGATTTGAGTAGTAGTCTGGCTGATTGGAGAAAGAGATTGGATCAAGAGGAGGAGGTGGCGAGGGGAAGGAAGGGGAGTAGCGGGAGTGCCGGTGGCGGTGGAGTGGGGAGCGGGAAGCGTGAAATGAGTCCGAGTGAAGTCGTGGGCGCGAAGAGTGAGAGTCAGGTTAATTTGATATAACCTGTCTGCTTACCTACCTTGACTGGTCCACATAAGGGCTTCGAAGACACGATGTTACGATGACACAGCACGAGGAAGACGAGAGAAGGCGAATAAATTTTCCAGGATCTGAGCATGGGAAGGAAGAGGACTTTGTGTCCTGTTTCTTCATTCACATCATTTAGGGATTCGGCGTTCGAGTTGACACTTGGATTATATTCTTTCCCTACTGCACATCTCTTATGTTTTGTGTTTGGGCTTGAGGCTTGAGGTTTATGAAGGTTGTTAGGGGTTGGATGAAATATGTGGACATGATTGATTGTTTTGACTGTTTTGAAGGAAGCCTTGTTCAAATTCTTGTCGTTCGCTACTACAGTCAGTGCTTTTGTGAAAAGCATGAAGATAATGTACAATAGGGCATGGGATGAAGGGGACGTGTAGTGTAGATGCATTCATTTTCTCTGAGAAGGAGAGATGGAATGAAAGATTTGTTCTGATCACTTTCTAACTTCTCGCTGCAAGCCAAGCAAAGCATGCGTGATCTTGACATGTATCAAGAATTCAAATATCCACTCCCACTATTACTGGTCCGAATCCATTCTCAATAGACTCTTCCTCTTTGCCACCTACATGCGTGCGTATGAAGGATTCAGAAATCTGCTCCCATTACTGCCCTTCTCTCCTCCAAACCATTACTCAACATACTCACCGTTCTTCCACACGCCCATACGCGTGAATACACCTTCTCCTCCTCGCGGAAAGGATATAAAAAGGGGCTCGGGTCTCCGTTTCAAATCTTGGCCGGCATTATTTTCTCTCCCGCCGCTGGTCACGTTAGTGTTTCAATGCAGGCTCGCAAACTCCTCCCCCGGCTGATCAATTACCAAAGCCACGAGGTGCCGGTAGGCGAGTATTTATGGCATTGAATTCGGATGCACATGTTTTTAACCTGATTATCCAAGCACTAGAGACCAGAGATCCATAAACATTTCAAATTCCACCGCGTAAGTCTTCTATGCTATGTTTTCAGCGTCCGTGGTATCGGGTCTAAGTTACTTCGGTTTAGGTAATTCAGTGGATAGGAGGAGCATTGGGGTCAGGTGGTTCTATTTTTAGAGGAGGCTCGGTAAGCAGCCACTGACCTCACGGTACTTTCGGATGTAGGTAGCTTTGCTACTTACGAGGGGGCGGGAGGGGGGGCCGATCAATACTTGGACCGGAGCGTTTGGAGGATGGGAGGGCGAAGATGAGGTGAGCTGCCTCATACCTACCTAAGAATACCCTTTCACGCTTGGAATATATGTGTGAAAGCTTTACGATCTAGGTTATCTTTATCTATCTTTATCTTGAGAGATGGAACGATGTGATAGATTAGTGGAGTGGTGGAGTGGTGTGTGGTAAGCAGAACAAGTTGAAGGTATGTGGGAAACGTGGATGAGGTGAGAGCGGAGGATATATTTGAACCTGATATACATGAGGAGGAGGAGAAAGGGGACGATCCGTATGGTCACCCGAAGGCCTAGAAACCGGTCTACCCGCGTTATGTAGAAATGATTGGGGAAGACGAGGCTGGAGCGTTGGCATTTTATGTGTTGGACTTGTGTTATTGGTTATTAATCTGCGTCGGCGATTCGACGTTAGTTTAGGTTATTGGTACGGCTGAGGTTGTGTGGTTGATGTTCGGTGGGGGTTGGGAGGAGGAGAATCGAATGGGATATACTTCGTGATGCGCACGGCGTGAATATCAAATGCGGCCCAACCCGAACCTTCTTTACGTGCAGATCTTGATCATTTTATATAGTATATTCGGATCAGCGGACGATTGCTCGAAGGAATGTATGTATTATTGTGAAGAACGCCTGAATCGTAAGTGTTGGACGATCCTTCCCTTCTAGGGTATTTATCGGTAATTATCGAAACCCCGCAATTCGTTGATGAAAAGTCGTACCGAACGCCCAGGGCGATCTTCGAGGCTTAGGCCTAGATTCTAGAAGGGATGCCGAAGATGGTAAGATGGTAAGATGGTAAGATGGTAAGAATTAATTAATACCGGTATATGAGAGCCGCATTATTGGAGACGAGACTACCTTCTCTTAAACCTAGCTCCTGAATTTCAGGATGAGGGGACGTGAAGGCCTAGGCTTCGTATGAGATTCAGCTTGGTAGACATACGGAATACGAAGCACCAAGCTGATCCTTCCATTTGCCAGTATCTCACATGACTCGGTCTTCGTTACCTACTTATTGTAAATTGTGCCGTATTTACATTGTTAAATGACACGCAGAGAGGCAAAGTGCATTATCACGAAGCATGACTCGTCAATATTAATCGCGCAACTGGCGAGTCGTGAGGCTATCATGCGATAGCGGACAGTGGTTGAAACAATGAGCGCGGCGCGAATAGGGTTATGCGTGAAGACCCCTTTTCCCCTACCTTATTTATTATAAATAAGAAATGAGAAATATATATAAATAAGAAATAGCTGCAGCTACTAGGGAGTACCTTTTGCACAGGGATCATTCCTGATTCTGTGTATGGGAGGCCGAAAAGCTGAGCACGGGCAAGCACAGCACAGAGGCGAAGTCATCATCATAAAGGCGCGGTTAACATGTTAGGCAGCTCGTTGGGCGGCGAAGGCGAAGGGAAGACGAGGCTGTGGAGTGTCAGGAGTGGAGTGGAGAGATGTTCGGGCTTCGGTGACAGGATAGGGTGGCTAGGGAGTGTCAGCTGAATTACGCCTTTTTTTACCTGAAAGCCTGAACGTGGAGAAAAGTAAAAGAGAAAGGTTTTATTTGAATGATGGAGACAGTGCCCCTCTTTTAGGCTTTGATGAGGGCTTTTCTTTCCAGGGAGAAAAGGAGAAAAGGAGAAAAGGATATGGAAGGGTAAGGGTTGTTTATGCGGAATAGATGAGGAGTGATGAGGTAGAGGATAGATCTTTCAGGAGGTTTCGTGATTAAGAGGCTGAATATGGAAGATATCATGCATTCGAAAGGGATTCACTTAAAGCATAAGCGTTGAAGGTGATTTCTATTTTAAATAATTAATTATTCATTTACCAGCACCGTATTTTAAAGGCTCGGACTGTTGCATTTAATAGGTTATTAATCCGGAAAGGGCGAAATCCCACCTGAGGCAGGTCTTAGCGCTAAGGCATAAGCGAATCTTCTCTTGGAAGGTCTTCATCCTCAATCATAACGACTCCTCCCCTCCAACAACCACACCGACGCCAACGTCTCCTTCACGCGTGATAATTGATCTCTTGAATTCAACTCTTAATAGAGGGATCAAGAGTATCTTCTCACCTTCGTATCACTTCGCACGACCTCTGCATTCGATCAACAAGCAGTCAACGAACAGATCACGGTCGGCATTCTCACCTCGACCAATCCAGCCCTTGGAAGCCACAGATAGGTACGTACCCATACATTCCACCCTTCTTACTCCATACCACGAATAATTGATGCATACGTCAATCATCTTCACCATCCCAAAGTAGCTGTTGCGTACTTTCAACGTTGGATCAAGCCGCTTACAACGCCAACCAACTTCAACTACACCGCTTCGTGCTTGGCAGGAAGCCAGACCTTGTACAAGACACAACAACTAATACAACTTCTTCATAGTACTTGTCCTTCCACTCTCCCATTACTCCGACACACTCGATCTATTCTATCGATCGATAATATCAAACAACCTCAACTTCACGACTCTCGTATCGGACTGCTCGATACCTAGAGTCCATAGTTCAACTTCGTCAAGATGACTACTATGGTGAATCCACCCGCTTCCAAGTCGAAATCTAACCCTCTGGTTTATACTCCCTTTCTTCCGCCTCTACAAGCACCTTCTTGTCATATCTCCATACACTGGTGCTGTTGGAGGTCGAGATCTTAAGGCTGCCAATGGGTCAGCTTTGAGCTGGATCTCAGCCTCGTACCAGTGTACCACCTTCCTTATCTTAATCTTCACATCACATATTTGCACATAACTGTCTTTGCTGTGACAGCGTGCTGACTCCTCGTAGGATCTTCGCGTAGGTAATAAATACCGCATTGGCCGGAAGATCGGTAGCGGATCCTTCGGTGATATCTATCTCGGTACCAATATCATCTCCGGTGAAGAGATCGCCATCAAGCTCGAGAGCGTCAAGGCCAAGCATCCCCAACTCGAATATGAGGCCCGTGTTTACAAATCCCTTGCTGGTGGTGTCGGTATCCCATTTGTCCGCTGGTTCGGAACCGAGTGTGACTACAATGCTATGGTTCTCGATCTCCTTGGCCCCAGTCTGGAGGATCTCTTCAACTTCTGCAACCGCAAATTCTCCTTGAAGACCGTACTTCTCCTTGCTGACCAATTGATCTCCCGCATTGAGTACATCCATGCCAAGTCGTTCATCCACCGTGACATCAAGCCGGATAACTTCCTCATGGGCATTGGCAAGCGTGGTAACCAAGTCAATGTTATTGATTTCGGTTTGGCCAAGAAATACCGTGACCCCAAGACCCATTTCCACATCCCTTATAGGGAGAACAAGAACTTGACTGGTACCGCTCGTTATGCTTCTATCAACACCCATTTGGGAGTCGGTATGTATCCCACTCTTGACACAACTGCCAGTACTAATTTCTTACAGAGCAATCCCGTCGTGATGATATGGAGTCTCTTGGATACGTTATGCTCTACTTCTGCCGTGGCTCGCTTCCTTGGCAAGGCTTGAAGGCTGCTACCAAGAAGCAGAAGTATGACAGAATCATGGAGAAGAAGATGACCACCCCAACTGAGGTCCTCTGCCGTGGCTTCCCCAACGAATTCGCAATCTACCTTAACTACACTCGTTCCCTTCGCTTTGATGACAAGCCTGATTACTCGTACCTCCGAAAGATCTTCCGTGATCTCTTCGTCCGTGAGGGATTCCAATACGATTATGTCTTCGACTGGACCGTCTACAAGTACCAGAAGAATGCACAGGCCATTGCCCAAGCTGCTGGTCAACAACCCAACCAGGATGAGGATGAGAAGCCAGGCCGCACCCGCACCAATGCTGCTACCGCCGGTGGACCCACCCCCCAACATGCCTCCAGTGCTTCCAAGCCAGGTGCTATCTCCGGATCCCGCCGCAAGGTGATCGAGCGTGGTGCCAGTGGAACTGTTGACACTCCTGATACCAACAGAGCCGTTGGAGGAAGTGATAGGATGTGAGTGTCTTACTAGTCCGGTTCCTTGTAAGGGAATTTTCCTCTTCGCGTTTAGTGTGCTTCGATGACGCTGGCCGCGAGGAGAACAGATTGCTGACTGGATGGCTGACGCTATAGTCTCCGAAAATAGGCTGCGCTCTGCCTCGAAAGGTGCAGCACCTGGTACTGGATATGCTTCTGGCACTTATCGGACCAAACGGGAGGATCAGACTGGGCAGCAATGGTATTGATTAATTTTGTTGGGCGATTCTCCTTGACCGATTTTCGATTTTCGACATTCGATTCGCGGTAGTTTCGTCTTGCTCATCTCAACTCTACGCTGACCATACCTCATCGTCTTTGCGGCATGCTGGTATTGGCTCGAACATAAAAAATCTCTTACGGACCGCTTTCTTTGTTTACGATTCTTCGATTTTCCAACATGGCTCGAGCAACTTTGATTTCACGATATGACTCACGACTGGCTATCGCCAGCTCAGTGAGCATTGTCTACGAAATCAAAGCAATCGAACGGCACGTCGATGTCATCACATCAAATATCGGAGCATCAATGCAACATAATATGGCACGTCATACAATCCACTCCGATGTGGTTGCATCAATACAACATGGCCAGCTACATTTTGGTCACGAAAGCGGGTACATGGTCATAAGCTCGCACCCTTGAGATCTCCAACATCTTCATTGGGCTTTCAGAGCAGATCCTCTGTTCCTCGAGATAAATGTTTTGCACAGTTTTCCTATTTCCTTGTCTCTGTTTCTTTGCGTGCTGCTTTTCGATTGTGGAGGAGATGACGTCCGGGGAGGTCTTATTTGAGGGGATGAGCGGATGTAGCTGGGATGGTAAATCGACGAAACTCCGCCTGGGATCATCAATCGAATATCACCTCGAGATAATATGGCTACGTTCGACTTGGCATGGAATAATGAACATGAATGGCTGGCTGCTCCTGGGGAGGTTTCCTTTACTTGCATTGCACCTTTTGATCTTTTCCTAGCGCTGCGTAGTCTTACATCACGAACTAGCAAATGAGAGTGGGGAGCATGGTGGTTGGTGTTCTGGGGAAGTCAGCATTTGCAGGATGGGAGTGGAAGAGATTCACGTATGCATGCATGGAATTTGCGATAAATGGTCGCTTGTGTGCTTGCTGCATAGCCGAACGATTTTAATGATAGTGAATTTGATCATGGCAACCCAAAATCTTTTGTTTTCTTGTGCTTTGTGATTTTGATTATGATCTGAACTATGATTTAAATAGTAATTTTGCACCAAGTGTCGTTGGGGATATGACCCATCTCATCTTGCCCGTAAAGAAGTATACAAGTGCTGGCGTCTGAAAGGGAATGGTATAAAGTATTTCGATCATCAAGATATCCCTTCGATGTACCGCCTACTATGTTCCCTACAATTAACCTCTCCAATACCTTAAACAGGTCTCCCCTCTAAGTTCTAGCATAAAGCTATCTGATTAGAGTCAGTCGACTGATTGGCTGACTGTGTGTATACAGGACCAAAATCGAAAGAGCGGTCTTCGGAGTTTGAATTAGGATGACGGCTAGGAAAGGACGGAAGGGGGGAGGGAGGTTTGGATGAAGATGAGCATGGGATTGGATGAGATGGAAGTGGAAATGTATGGGAAGGGGTTGGTTGATGGGTGGGTGGATAGGTGGGAATGGTTTTGTGTTTTGTGGATGTTTGGGGGTTAGTGCGAAGGGTAGGATGGCAGGAGGAAGGGTGAGGGTGAGAGGCTGGAATTGCGATTGTGTGTGTGAAGGGATGATTTCCAAACAGGAGGGCTGCTAAAGAGAGAAAATGAGGGAGGGAGGCGTCATATCATCGTATGTTGACATATTTTGGGACGCTAGAAGATGATGAATAGATAACATGTTTCTGAATACTCTGGATACACCTTTGGCCAAAATTCTTACTCTTAATATCAGTATATGAGAATTAACCTATCCATCAAAAGTGGTTGCTCTCCCTTGCCTTAGGGTTCTCTTGGTGTAAGTTCTAAGGTACCTCTTGGTGGAACACTCGTGGTGTTCATCGGATCCACCACTTCAAACGTGTCTCCGCGTAATGTAACCTCGAAGTTCCGAAAGAGATTAATCAAGATTAGTTTCACCTCATTAATGGCTAAGTGTCGACCTCTAAGAATGTAGTAGTCAGTTATCCAGTCCCGGAAAATTGTGTATATTCCATCCAATCCTTACAGAAACCAGGATATAACTCACGGGCAAGCCCACCTCCCTAATCCAAAGCTTAAAAAATCATGTCTTGCTTGGACAGCAGGTATTCCTTTTCTTGCCCACTGAAATCCATCAAAACCATCTCCCATATAATTATCCGGATGCTCATGGACCCTCTTCACATACGGCAAAACGAGCGAGTTCTTCCTGACAACGAATTCACCAATCTGTACATCATGTGATGTGTATCGAAGAGCAGTAAACGTATCTCCTTTAGTACGGAGCACTTCGCGAATAAAAGAATCTAGTTTGACAAGTCTCTTTAAAGACTCGGCTGTGTACTGTAGCATGCCATTTTCATCTACTGCAATGTTCTGCTCCCATTCGGACCGGAGAGCTGAAAGATAGATATCTTGGCGTTTTGCTAAAGTCATAATACACCAAACGGCCACGACAGCAGATTGATGAATACTTGCGAATACAAGACCGAGACAAACAACCGTACACCAGATGAAATTTCCAAAGCCCAACTCGCCTGTCGCCGGGTTCCGATATTTGACGGCAAGGAGGTCAAAAAATGGAACGAATTCGTTAGTTGTCGTGTCGATGTTTTTGAGACGCTGGTTTCGCTCTCGCCACAGTTGTGGGACGACGGTGAGGAAGTAGCGGGGTATGATGGTGAAGACGAGGGATGTTAAGGTGGTTTGGAAGGACCAGAGCCATGGGAAGTATCGCCAGCCGTTGGTGTTCTCGTAGACGCCAGACAGATGGGAAATTGCTGTTGCTGTTGCTATGAAATTATCTGTCCTACATAATAGCGAAGTTAGTAGCATGCCATTGAAAATGATCCAAGGGAAATGAATGAGTGCTCTAAATTGAGAAATGGGATTCACCCCAACACCCACATTGCAGGCGTCAGGTATTTCTCCCCCAAAATAAGCTTGACCATTGCCCTCGCCAAATTCCGATGAGTCCAATGATACACATCCGTGACTTCAATCTTATCATCTACAAGCTTCTTGCCAGGCACAACAAGAGCGCTAGCCTCTTCCTCAAAAATAGGAGCAATTTCATCCACGAAAGCGCCCAAACGAGGACTTAGCCCCTCTTGCACGAGCCGGTCCAGCTCCGAAACGAAACCTCCCTTCTTGAACCATAACATGAAATCCATATGTAACATACGCATTACGGCTTTATCGAACGAGAAGTTAGTTGCGTTGGTAAGCACCTCGCGGGCATGGACGTGGGAGATAACGTGTTCCATGCGCCCATGACGGGGGATGATGACGACGTCGCCATATCTATCGAGGGCGGTATTGTATGCGGCGTGGCCGGCGGCTGATAGTTGGATTTCTCGGGGGATGTGGACGATTGGTGGGGTGGGTAGTGAGGAGTGGCTTGGTGATAGCAGAGCTTGCTACTGGGTAGTTAAAACTAAGCTGTTTTATTGAATGTATGGATGTAGTGGGTTTTGGTCCTTACCTTAGGTCCGAATATCCCCACAAGATGTGGTACGCTTCGCTTGGGGAATGGTCGGATATCCAACGTCCAAAATAAGACACCGAACACGATGGTCAAAAGTGGGAGAACTGTGAATATAGAATTATGAAATGGAAGTTCGGGCCTTGTAGAAGAATGTAGAGATAATCGAAAGTCCTTCAATATAGAAGAGTAATTTATGAGGCTGCTTTGTGCAGCTTTCAGTATCTCGAGGACAACCATGATCGCAGGATATGTGTAGCAGCCCCTTCCAACTTGTGAAGAGGTTGATTAAGTTACTGTAACGGACTCACTGGTTATATAGAACATGAAAAATTAGTTTATTTCATACAATGCAGAACGCCCAATACGAACATAACTGAGTCAAGTTCCAACATAGCCACGGAGTGGACTTCCACATTGGGGTAAATCCTCGGGCCTACTCCCAGAAATTGATTTTAAGTGGATGTTTTTTATATCGGGGTCTTAATTACGATGCGGTGAAGATTTCTGGTGGGGTAGGAGGACGAAAAATCGTACGAGGTTTGGGGGTAATGCATTATGCAACAACGGCTCAACCTAGTACAACTTACCAGTGCACAGCATGCTTAACTAGCTCTCTTTTATAATGTTAATAAAACCTCGAGGAGCAAAGTATTTGACTCGAAAATTTATTTGAATGGGTATCGTCGACCATAAATATCATCCCCAAACCACCATCGTTGCCTCCTCTTATCTCATATCTCTTTAATCTGCAATGATTTTCCTTATAGCCCTCAAACTCACTGGGTTCGTCGAGAACTGATCGACCACGCACTAAATGCTTCTTGTCTCGAACCCTCGAGTGCTGCGCTGGTGATCGCGAGAATGTTAGGTGTTGTCGATGTTGATTCGGGAGATCTTGCAAATAAATATCTTTGCCAGGTCCGATCCTGCAGAAATATTCAGCATGATTCAGTCCGAGGGCTGGAAATTTTTTTGAACTTACGGCTACTGTATGTAGGAGATGTTGCAATCTTTATGGAATATCGGCATGTGCGTCTGGTAATGTCCGCTACACAAAATTAGCATGATTTACTTCTGATCACATGGATCCATTGCCAGCTCTCGTCCTTTGATGACAGCAATTCTCGAAAAGGGGATTCCATCAGAAATGAAACAGCGGCTTTTGAATTAGCCATTATTGATTTCGTGGCCACCTTTATGCTAGACCAGTCTTTTAGTAAAGCAGAAAGTGAGTCCTTGAAGAGGAGCACTCGCTTTGCTTCCACGGAAGGGATTCCTGTGGGCTCATCACTGATATTGGGAAACACGCCAAAGCCAACAAGAAACGTTTCTAACTCCTGGGCTTTCGATTCCACCTTGGACATTGCATCTTCTTCATCCGGAGAACTCAACGACGCCGAGCAGAGAGGTATTGAGATTATGACTTCTATACCTGTGGCCGGCTCACTTCTGACGTGTTTTTGGATAGTTGTCTTGACGTGAATGCCTTTGCTGACTTTCCACTGATGTCTCGATTCGGAGGGCGCTAGAGCATCATGGCTTCCCATTGATCTTTCAGTTCTCGGCGTAGGACGCGAATCTGCTGGCTCTGTTGTGAAAATTATATCTGAGTCTACTGTCGAAGAATCTAGGCGAGCGCAATCCTGCAGCTTACCTACTTAGTGTTCCTTGAATACTTCTAGTTTTGGTGACACTGGGCTGCTGGAAACTGAGAGAGGGTGTGACTGTAGCAACGAGTAAAGTAACAAAATGATGAAGTATTTTATTGACCACCAAACCACCAGTCTTATGTCCTGTATTCAAACATCATTCATGTAAGCTGGATTTGCTCTCAACAAACAATCCGAGGCCTCGAATCATTCGTGATGCCCTTTGTTTTCCTCCTCGCCCTTTTAGTTTCGAGATGTTCCATGATGGTACAAGACATATCCTTCATGGAACTATATAAACTCAGTATCAACCTTGCAAGATAGGGATTGATGTATAGGAAATCATTCAAAAGTAAAACAGGAGCAGCTCGAATACGTTGTCGTTGGAGCGCCCCATCCTCTACTTGAGAATGAGTAACGGAAATTGTATCTTAAGCCATCTCAGCGTCCGAGACTCCGTTCCTTGAATACTCATCTCTAACACGGAAGGCACCAACAACTATCCCCTTACGACTTCGTAATGTAATGGAACGGTGACGTAGAATCGTTTGAATGGCGAGCCGGAAATACAGCCCATTGCACTGACTCGTTGATCCTTCGGCAGGTCATTCACGACAAGGTGCTCCGTTTCACTCTCGATCGAAAAGATCATTTGCAACTGAGCATGCCCCCTCGTATCCCTCCAGAATTGCTTCTCCTCGGCAAATTCCATCATCTCCTTCAAATACTGTGTCATTTTGGAGCGATAATGTCCGAGTTGCTTCTGCAATGATATACCGATGCTTTCGAGTGACGAGGCTTATAATTCCTCGTTTCGTATTCAGGCGAAGTGCTCCTAGTTGGACAAATGCCGTGAGAACGGAATCAGGGGATGAATGTGGATCATATGAAAGGCCTCCATTCGTGGAGACACGCGTTGGATGGTAGCATCTGAGTCTCTGGTGTCAGAGTAATGTACTCCAAGAATTGAGGATGGCTTGTTACTCAAGAGCATCTCTCTCGCGGGCGGTCTCAGATGCTTCATTTTTGTTCATGTTGGCTGACATTGATATGACATGTTAAAAGCGAGGTGAATTTATTGATGAACACCACTGCTTCTCCGTAAAAAACTGGATTCTCTTGAGAATTCTTGCTTCATGGAATGCCTAGAACACCAGAAGCTTTGTTGCGCCACCGTCGTGCGCTTGGGTCGAGCCGCAGAATTGCTCTATGTGGATCATGGATTCCAAATGTGCACCCGCGGTGAGGGTCCCTGAAATTCCTCCGCGTTTCTTCGATATTTCCGTGAGGTTTTGTGGTGAGGGATGTTTCCATTGCAGTGAGCAGTCACTAGAATGATTCTACAGACACGCTAAATAGTGTGACATCCAATCAGCGCTGAACACCTGCAATCTTACGAAGTTCGCTGAAACCAAACTGCGTCGCGCGTGGAACACCATCGCCTTCTATCCTCTTATGCTCGTATTCTTCTTGAGTATCTGATGTAGATTCAAAGTCGAAGTTTACATCAGCGTCGAAATAGACTTTTGTATCACCAATATGCGCGCGGAGTGGCCGGAGCACAAGTCACGTGTTTGAACACGATGTACTCTGCAAGCTCTTATATCAGCGCTAGCAAAAGTTGCGCCTGATAAGTACCTATTAAAAAAGTACAATCTCCAGTGTACGATTGAGATTTCAAAATTTCAAGAGGCTGCCTCATACCAAAATTCGTCAACATGTTCACACTGGGTCCATTTGGGCAGGTGCCAAGCGTATCAACCTACACTCTTCTTACTCTCGGGTTTCAGCTCCAAGACGCCACACAGCAAGATGCTGTCATTCGCAAGCTCGAAAGAGCCGCAAATGATATCGTGGTTGCGTACCCGTATCTTGCTGGACAAGTCGTCATCGACAAACCCATCGAGAACAAGCTTGCATCGACGGGTACCTTCAGAATCGTCGAGTACCAGCTCCACCAAGGGAAAAGCAAATTTGTGCACGTGAAGGATTGCAAAAACTTGTGTCCCCGCTTTGCAGAGCTTGTTAAATCTAAAGCGCCATCTTCAATGCTCGATAGTAGGGTCATTTCTCCGGCATTTGGTTTCGCAAATACCTATCCAGACGACGTCGTTAAACCAGTCATTCTCGTGCAGGCAAACTTCATCGACGGTGGTGTTCTGTTGACGATTTGTACACATCACTGCGTTATGGATGCAAATGGAAACGAGCAATTCATCCGCCAATTCGCTGCTCTCTGTCGTGATGAGGAACTTTCGAAAGAGGATATCCGCCTGGGCAACGCTGATCAGAATACCATTGTCCCGCCCATCAAACCAGGTGAGGAAGTTAACCCAATGGAGATGTTTCGTTGTCCCTCGAGTCTTGGCGCTTCCGCTGGAGCATGGCCACCAGCTCCTTCCAGCGGCATGTGGAAATCATTCCGCTTCCCGCAGGCAAACATTACGGCGTTGAAGGTTAAAGCTTCAGCTTTATGTTCATCTGATTCAGAAATTAAATACATATCCTCCAACGACGCGGTCACGAGCTTCATCTGGAGTCGTATAGCTGCTGTTCGATCCTCTTGGTTGCCAAAGGGCAGTACTACAATGTTGATCCGAGCCGTTAATGGACGTCGTAAACTCGATCCACCAGTCTCATCAGGTTATATGGGCCACTTCATCCTTTGTTCCTTCACCACGCTTCCTCTCGAGGGTGCGATTACGGACTCAATATCCTCAACGGCCATTGCAGTTCGTCGATCTCTCTTAGAAGTCGATGACCACCAAGTCCGCTCATTCTTCCATCTCCTTCAGACCGAAAAGGACAGAACTACTATTGCTTATGGTGCAAATATGAACCCGGAAACCGACCTCATGATCACGAGTTTTGCGGCCCAGAAGCTGTATGAGACTGGCTTCGGAGAAGTATTGGGTAAGCCGGAATTTGTGAGGAGGCCAGATTTACCTGATGGCAGGGGGCTATTCTATTTGATGCCGAAAACCAGGGAAGGGGATATCGATCTGATTGCTTGTTTGACGGAGGAAGAGCTTCAGGGGCTGCGGAAAGATAAATTGTGGTCGGACTTCGCTGAGTTCATCGGCTAGAATAGGCGATCTTTAGTCAAAGCATATTGCTTCAGCCAAGGGAATAGATAGATGATTATGATTAGGACACCTCACCACCTACTTTGACGTTAACTAGTACTCTTTTTCTGACTGCATATTAAAAATTTTGAACTATTTTGTACCTCTTACTGCTTACCGTCTAGTTTTGAAAGAACCTGAATAGCCACCCATTTTACCTCCTCGACAATCACTTCCGGTTCCGTAATTTGAACCATATGCCCGCTTCCTTTCGCCTCTACAAACCGATTATTTGTCGAAAGACTCTTCACCTCTTCCTGCAGCTCCCTATCCACCTCATCAAACCTCTCCAAAGACTCTCCAAACCTTTCCCTCTCCTCTTCACTCCCATACCCCTTCTCTACGGCAGTCTCAAACAACCTCCTCAACTCTCTCCCGTTCCTCCCCTTAATGATACTCACCGGCCATCTCCCTAACAAAGGCGGATCCCTATTCAACTGCCCCTTCGCCCCCAAAACACCAAAACTCTCCGCATACTGTGCTTGCTCCGCACCCGCCTGCATATTCACATTCATATCCCTCATATCTTCTAGAAATACTTTCCATTCTTCATCACTCATCTTTTTCTCCCTCTCCAACCCCGAAATCTCTAAAATATCAACCCCGCTCTCCCCTATCCATTTCACGATGGGTCGCCAATCCGCCCTCTCCAGAGTTTTTTCCTGGTTAGCTTCTACGAACACTATCCCTACTACCTCTCCCTCTTTCTTCCGAGCCAGGAATTCTCTAGCGAGTACCCCGCCCCAGGAATGCGCGACTAGGATATATGGACCTGGGATCGCGGCGGACTGGAGCAGGAGATCGAGTTCGTGGGCGATGTTTGTGGCTGTGGGAGAGAGCGGGGAGGGTTTGTTGGGATGAAAGCTGGAACGCGTGTAGGTGTAGATGGGAAGAGTAGGGATTTGGGGGTGGAGGAGACGGATGACGGTGGAGAAGGAGGAGGAGGGGCTTGCGAGGCCAGGGATGAAGATTATGGCTGGGTCACTGGACCGGCCGGGAGGATGAATGGGCCTGTGGGTGGTAAGGGAGAGGCTGTGTGTGCCAATAGATACAGAGGAGGTTGTCGATGTGGGGGAGGCGGGGTCGACGGGATTCATTTTCGAAGAAGTTTTGAAAGACTGTTGCGGTGATCGTCCGCATGTCAGCATGTAGGCTCGGTTATTTCTGCTAACCACTGTTAAACTTCTTCGCTAACCAAGTTCAATAAGCAACTTATGGAGTTCATGATAACAAGAGGTATATGAAATTTTAATTCTATTGCGAGAGGTATGAAGTATGTGGTTATCAGCTGAGAAACGATGGACGAAAGTGGAACGAGAGTATTCAAATTACCATTTTGAAAAAACAATCCTGGAATTAATTGTTAGAGCTGGAGCGAATCAAGTCATATTGGGTTGTCAAAATTTATCATCTTAAAATAGTACCTTTGAAAATGCCGCAGTGCTCTATAGTACGTACAAAGATGACCATCGCTTGCGTGGCTGATCCTACACTCTAGTGAAGGCGAAGTCAGATGAAGGGATTTAGTGAGGATCCACCACTAACGTAATTCGACAGCCAACCGACTCCACCCGACTTTAAATAGAATTTAACTTCAAGATAAGCGTCTTGGTTTGATGCCTGAGCTGTGATTTGTTAGGACACTGAGCTGTGCCTCAAACTTCCAAGATGTTAGGATTCTGGGCGACACGGATTCATCCTGTATAAGCCCTCGCCCCACGCCACACAAGGCTTAGTTGTCCTACCCCTTGAAGCTGATCGAATTGGTTTGTTAGTGTTTATTAAAAACCCAAAACATCACTATGAATCGATTTTATTTCTCTATATATATACCATCTCATCTGCATACTCTCCCGCTAAAATGCTCCAATTATTCGCAATTTCTCTTTTCCTTGTCAGTGTCTTTGCTCGCACCCCACTCACATACTGGGTTGATAACTCATGTAGTAAGTACAAGATCCGGGGTACCCAGATTAGTGTCTTCCACGCCGGCCTCACAGAAGCCATGAGATTCGCCTCAAGTGCCGATAAAATGGCACGGAAAGTGACTGCAAAGCCACAGCTTGAATATTTCTCAAAACTATTCAAACTGATAGATAAGAGCACTACTCAACAAGTATCAGGTATGTTTTCGCCTCCAAAATCTTATGGGTACTTTCTTTGACTCATCTGGGTTTTAAGTTGTCATGAGTTCCGTTGCAGGTATAACAATAGCTAGTCATACTGAAGCTAATGTTAGGTTCTATTGTGATAATGATGCGAGTGGGCCCGGAAAGCGATGGACTCAGATGGCAAAAGAGGAGACGAAAAAGTTTGGTCATGACGCTTGGGAAGATAAAGTTAATGGAATCGTTACTGGAGCGCTTCTTTGTCATGGAGATGATCGCGCGGGCACTTATAGGAATACTTATGAGAAGCACACAGAGAAATCTTATAACGGACAAAAAGAACGAGTGACGGTTACCGTGAGTCTGACTGATTAATCTGTTTTCTGGCGAGGACGTTGCTGATGATATCTTGGTAAGGTTTGTGATAGGGCGTTAGATATGAATGATCCCTTGCAAGTCGCAGCTTTGTTTTACAGGACGGCATCGGATCATGTGGTTGCTGTTCAGCATTCCGGAAATGGCCAGCCCATCTTGACAAACCTTGGAACCGAGCAACTATTCCAAATGACAAGCAAAATAATATTACACGAGGTACCCCCGAAAGACCCAAAAACAGAGAGTTTGCTGACACTCGTAAAAAGCTAATGCATTTTCCATATTATCAGGTACTGGGACAACAGAGCTACTACAAGTATATCGATGACTTCGAGTATGGATTCCCATTCATAGTCGATCAGATTTCTGGGAAGTGCATTCAAAACGCCGATAACTTTGCTTATTTTGGGATACTAGCGGGTTTATATGACCCTCCTCAAGGACAGCAAGCATGGCAGGCCAATATGGTGACTGGTCAACTTTCACATGTTAGCGTACGCCGAAGGAGAACAGATCGAGGAATCGGTGCAAGAGCAACTGGAAGCGTTGATACTCAAGTAGAATAAAGGAAAGAGGAGCATGCAGATTCATCAGTTCGGTGATTGAGGAAATGTTCGAAGAAATTGGGTGAATCGAAGGAACAACATTTGGCAATAGAATAATAGAGTTCATCTCATCCGAGCTTCCAACACCCTCTGTAGACGCCAATCGCTTCACCATACATAAACCTGTGAAACATGCGATTCTCACCAAATCGAGTGATGAGCCAGGCACTTGCTCAAGTTAATCTGGAAGCATGACGGGAACAATACGCGCATGATATCACGTGATAAAGATATGGAGGGATGAAAGAAACGGAGCGGCTCGTCAATAAACCTTGCACTGAAAGATCTTCGGATGCATTGAGGGATCCTATCTAGCCTGCAAGCTGAATAGTTTACAGTCATTGATCAAGTCAATAGGGGAGTGCTGCTCTCACGGGCTTGCCTTCTTAAAGAGACGAAGAATGCGTGGTTGATAGATGTGAGAACTTGAGAAGGTTAGGTTGTATTGCAACACGCCGACTTTAATATATCAATGCGACTTAAATGTGGAGGTAGCATGATGTATGTGGTATATCACGTGCCATGACAAGAGCGAATGACCCTGAAGGGTTATTATCGTCTCTTGCAACGAGCAACAATTCGATTTCATACATTTGAGAATACGCTGCTCAACCTATAGCCTCACCCGAGTATATTGCGGGGAGCTCGACGAAGCCAAATCCCAAGTTGATCATCAGCAAACCCCCACCAGAATGGTGCACAAGAACTGCCGGCCACTACCGACGCCAATTCAACCGCTCCCACCTTCCTTGAATCTTCATCATGCATCTTTTTCCAGCTCAAAATACTCATCCAGTCCATCCAGTTCATCCAGTCACCGGCATCCAGGACAAAATGCGGAAGGCGATTTCTTGAGGTGTAGCATATGGACTTTCCTATTTGAGACGGAGGGTAGGGTCCTCTAGATTAAGTTAGGTTGTTTCAGCGCAGATCGTTCATCGCCATCCAATCCTTCGAATTAAAGATAAGGTACGTACATTAATTCAGGGGTCAGTGCGGATTTACTTGCCACGACAGGAAGATGAATTCGTCTTGGCATCATTTTGGTGCACATCATCGTTTTGCGATCATCGCCCCGCCTGATCTATCCACAACAATGCCGAGCCTAACTTGGCAGGTACCGTTTGCGGAGTACTGTGGGCTGAGATGTATAAGCTTTGGTTCGCGCTCACAAGTATATAACTGCTCCGCTGCTTCTTTCTCGTTCCTTTTCTTCACTGTCGCTCAATCGCTCTGTGACAGGGATAGATCACGATGTTGTCTCTCAATACTCTTTCTGTCGTTCTTGCCTTCTCTTCTTCTGTTTTGGCTTGGCCCACTTTTGGTCTTCGCTCTAGTAGAGATGCAACCTTCAAGAGTAGCATCGTTGCGAAGCTGAATGGGCCTCCGGCGGGGTGGGAGAAGGATGACAGCGCCAAGGTAAACAAGGATATTGATATGGTGAAATTGAGGATTCATCTCGTCCAACAAGGGATGAGTGATTTTCATGATGTGGCAATGAAGGTATTGAAATTCTTTACTTGTTCCCACGTTCTTTATAACAATGGACGTGCAACTCTTTTCGAAGGTGGGCGGAAAACCCAAAATAGTCTTCTAGATGTAGACCTTAAGATAAATGGAATCGCAGATATGGTTCAATCAATTTGCAACATGCTAACAGGCTCATAGATTGCCACACCAGGGGATCCACTTTATGGAGGCCATCTCGAGCAACATGTTATCGATGCCATGGTTGCACCAAAGAATGAATCTCGTGATCTGGTCATGCAATGGCTCGAGAGCGAGAATTTGAGCAAGCAAGCCACTGTTTCCCCGCGACTTGACTCTGTCATTGTTGAAGGCACTGTCAGTCAAATCGAGAAACTTTTGAATGCGGAATACGAGGCATTTGGTAAGCTCACACCTTGTCTTCAAAATCGAAGACCGATGAGATTCATGTTTCTGACTTTTCAACAGTACAACCTTCATCTGGCGAGAGCTTGCTTAGAACGCTCCAGTACAGCCTTCCAGACATTCTCCAAGGTCACGTGGATATGGTGCAGCCAACAACTTTCTTCGGCCTCAGAGCGATGAGAGCTACGGTTTCGGCACCCAGACCCCTTGTTGAGAGTGTTTCCGACATCGAAGGGGTCGAAGCAGTAACAGGCTGCAGTGGAAGCCAGGTCACACCGAAGTGTCTTTCCAATCTCTACAGCTTCTCCGGGGCCACCAAGTACACAAATGGTCTGTTCGGGTACGTATATTTCGCCCTTGCGCATGATTCGGGAGCCGAGCTCTTGAAATATATCTTGAGAGCTTTGCAGCTCCCAAGAATTCCGTAGAAAACCCAGACTAATTGCATAATCAGTATCGCTGGCTTCCTGGAACAATGGCCAAGCAAATCAGATCTCACCAAATTCATATCCACTTACCAGACCGAAGGCAATACCGGTCACACCTACAACTGCACCTTAATCAACGGCGGAACCTGTCCCTCATCCGGCTCCGGCTACCCCGGCATCGAAGCGAACCTCGACGTCCAATACGGCGCCGCAATCACAGAATCAATCCCCAACACCTATTACTCCACAGGCGGCAGTCCACCCATCGTAGGCTCCGGCTCTAACACCAACGAACCGTACCTTGAATTTCTCAACTACCTCCTCGCGCTCCCATCCGCCTCCCTTCCCCAAACAATCTCCATCTCTTACGGCGACGACGAAGACACTGTCCCCCTCGACTACGCAGATAACACTTGTAACCTCTTCTCCCAGCTCGGAGCCCGTGGCGTATCTATCCTCGTCGCTTCCGGCGACTCAGGAGTTGGGGATACATGTCAAGAAAATGGTGTAGACCAATTCACGACCTCGTACCCTGCTTCTTGTCCATGGGTCACCACTGTCGGCGGCACCACAGGCAACAGTCCCGAAGCAGCCTGGTCCGATGGCGGCGGTGGCTTCTCTTCCATCTTTGGGCGTCCCAGCTATCAAAATGCGGCCGTCACCTCCTGGCTCACAAACGACAAGACACACGACTCCGTCTCGCAATATTTCAACAGCAGCGGGCGCGCATACCCGGACGTCTCAGCTCAAGCCACGAATTTTGTGATCGAGGTTTCAGGATCCGCAGAGCTTGTTGATGGGACGAGTTGCGCGACGCCTACGTTTAGCAGTATTATTCAGTTGATTAATAGTGATCGTCTTTCTAAAGGGAAGACAGGGCTGGGATTCTTGAATCCGTGGTTGTATGCTAATGCTACTTCTGCTCTGACGGATATTACTACGGGAAGCAATACGGGATGTAGTGGGGTAATTAGTAATGCTGGGTTTGATGCTGTTGCTGTAAGTTTTTAAATAAAGGCGTTCGGCATTGATTTACTAACTCATTTGTGTAGGGTTGGGATCCGGCTACTGGGTTGGGAACGCCGATTTATACGAAGTTGTTGGCTTTGTCTAATTCTACCTGAGGTAATAGTTTATTGTATATATATATATATATCATGGTCGACCTTGCGCGATGCAAATAATCCATAGTATTGAGCGATTTATCTCGATGATTAGTACAAAATGCGATCCTCGGTGTTCGTTCGAAATAGGTAGGTTGACATATGGTAGATTCATCCTCGTCGATCAACAGCCTACATCACTCGACACATTGATATATCGGGTCAGAACCCGGGATTTGGGTAAGGAAGATATCATTTATGACACTTCTAAGTCCTTTGATAGATCATTTCCTTGGCGGATGAACTTTTTCAAATTACTTTTCGTCACTAGCGTCATACTTTACCCATCTGACAATCCTTTGGAATATTATCTCTACTTAATTTGTAGTTTTAATATAAAATATACGGTTTTCCCGTTGGAATTTTGAATGTAATTATATTGTTTTTAATTTTATTATAGTTTGAATTCACAAGATTCAGTAGAGACTACTATGCCATCTCTTCGCTCAGCTTTCCCCACCCATCATCTATATCATGACCGTAATTCCTTTAATCTAAGGTACTTTCCGGGGCATCATGCTCTCTAACAAACAATGCCACATCACCTGATGATTTATGATCTATTTGTTTGCTCGTCCGCTCTATATCGTAACAAACTCAGATGTGAAGTCCCGCCGTCGGCCGGGGCTCAGGGCGCATAGTAGGTAGATACGAGGAGAGTTCTCCCTCTGCTTGCATGGCCCCTATATTGGACGCAAATAGGGTGATCCAAGCGTGGGGGACTCTCGCATCTAAGCTTTATTCTTTAGATCCTTCAAACCGGATGTTCCATAGGCCACTGTATCCAACACCGCCACTCCTCCCCAAGAACTTGCCAAATATTTCTCAACATCCCTGGACCCAGGCCTCTTATGTACCAAACACGGTCGTTTCTTTTCAACAAAACGCAATAATGAGCTAGGATAACCAATGCTCTGGGGTCCCGCTCATATATCAGCTCCACGAAATCCTGGCTTATGAGACCGGCCCAGATACGAAGCGATGCCTCACCAAATAATGCCTCGTTTGATGGGTGTGTGAGGACTAAGGATGTGCGTAACTCTATCAGAGCTTCTTTACATATTTCCACTTTTCGTGCATCTTGGAACAATAGATCTGTTGGCGATGAACAGGAGCTGGGAGGAGTAGACGATAAAGAAGCCAACGGGTCTAAAGAAGGGGGATGTTGGAGCATGCCCTCGAGTTTCGTAAGGTGTTCATCGTCTGGGTTATCTGAGGGGTAATTCGGGACAGGCTCGCAACGGAGCAGTGGCGCAAAGGGTCCTTTCTTAAGCTCATCAAAGTGCTTCGCAAGGAATGCCATCTGCCCTCTTATGGTATGGAACCAGTGCGGATATCTATCATATCTATTTGGTATCCTGCATCGATCTACCTCTCGGCCTGTATTCAAACCGTCAGGTAAGGCCATCATATAATAGACCACCGCACCGGCAAAAGCAAAACTTGCATGGATAGAATCCGCATTCGGGTTGTTTATAGATTCCCGGAATAAGGGGAGCGCAGCGCATTCTCTTGTCATGGCCAAGTTCATTAGCTCATATTTGCGAGATGGGAGGAGTGTAGCGAGGTGCAAGGCTGAGATAGCTATTACACCGGACAGTAGGAAGGGATGTGCGAGACTCATTTCTAGAATCGAGAGGCGCCAGAGCCCCGGTGTTCGGTCGCCATTGATGCACATAGAGACGACGGTTAAGTAGTGATGAATAAGTTCACCAGTTTGGGTATCGAAGGATGAAGCTGAAAGTTCTCGGCTGAGCCTAGATGAGCAGGGATATAATCGTCTTTGTGAGGGCTTGGTTATGGTGCGAGAGCGGCTGATAATAGACTTGGAGCGCGATGAAGAGTTTATGGGAGTCAAAAATTCGAGGCTGCATGGTAATAGACTGTTTCTATCACAGTTTGCGCATGATGGCCGTCGCTCATCGCACTTGAGACTATCAGTAAAAAAAATCAAATGGAATGGATGTAAACTGACCTTGACTCTACGGCGTTTACACTGCGTGCATCCTGTCCTCGTTTTCCTGTGAGAACCCCGCATCTCCCCTCACTTGCCTCGAAAACCCTCAACAGATACTTCTTTGATTGATAAGTGAAGCACGAGGACGCCAATCACAGCTCTCCAGAGCAAATCAAAAGATAAAAGGAACGAGTGAGGTCGAAGGGAATTTCTAAACCAAGCAACAAAAAAGATTTAATGCAGGAAAAAAAAGAAACGTCGAATGGAAAAGTCGAGGGAGCGAGCAAAAAGGAATGAAGTCGTCACTTCAGGGCGGGCATTTTCAACCCCCTGAATGCTTACTTGTATCCCTGCCATTCATCACCTCGCACCGACGGACATCTTATTGGCTGGAAATTGCCCCACTTTACTCGTATTCTATTTTTAAGTTGAGGTGGATTTAATCTGCCTTGTATGCACGTCATTAAAAGTTGGCGTTCCATAATGAAGTGGGTAAGCAAGTCTTATGTCGAGAGGGAAGCGAAGATTCTTGATTCTTTTAAACCCCATTTCCTTTACTATTGATACTTTCATCGTAGCTCTATATCACCCTCAGATACCACGGGCACATCATGCGACAAGGTCAGAAGCGATATGATATATTTTGAAACGCCGCTGGAGGTGCGGTATTCCGTGTTGAAAGTATAAGTTCGATGGTGTAGAAGAACTACAAGAACAATGCGGCCTAGGTAACCAAGAAAATTCTACGTTGCATCATGAACTGAGGGAAGGGAAGACGATAGGGATGGGAAAAATCACATCAAAGTTTGGGATGTCTGAAAATTGCAAATACTTGAGGGAGAACCTTCGACTATCGACCACCAAAGATGCCCCACAAATCGCTCCATACCCGCTTTTACTTCCCTCCAGCAACCGACTTAGTCTCCTTCTCCGCCTCCGCCAACAACTTCTCCCAATCTTGCTCCCCCAACCACGTCTCAAAGCTCTTCGTCACCACCTTCTCCTTCAAATCGCCCGGTTCAATCCACCCCTCGGTATTTCCCATGTACCCAAAGTCATTAATCAACTCGGGACCCACCAAAATGTCCATAGGAATTTTAAATCGCTGATGTATGATCTCTGCACTCACAGTCACCAAGGGAGCTTCTTTGCCGCTAGCCTTAGACCAGAGCTTTGCGATTTCTGACATGGGGAGATAGCTGTCAGTGTCGTAGGCCAGGAGTTTGGTGCCTGCGGGCTCAGACTCGATCAGTGCCTGGACGAAAGCCCCAGTGGAGGTTTTTTGATTGATGATTGGCATTTTTGTTTCTGCTTTGATGGGGAGCAAGTAGGTGTATTTCCCGCTGGCAGGGTCAAACCGCGGGGTAAGTGAGGCGTTGGTGATGTATGCGCCTAGGTAGATGAAAGATGCTTTCTTTGCCAGTGAGGGCTGTTCGTTCTCGATGTATGAGACGATGGTGCCTTTGGAGTCCCAGTGGGAGAATTTAAGCTGGGCATAGACGTCGGGGTATCTGTCCTTGATTATATCGCCGACGAAAGGGAGGGTTGAGTAGATGAATCGTTCAAGAGTTGGGATGGAAGATGCGGCTATGGCGGCGTTTTTGCCATTGAGGACTTCGGTTTCGAATGCAAGTTTGCTTCGCGAATCAGCATCCATTGTTTGGATGAGGTTGGGATCACGGTAGGTTCCCCAGAAATCGGTGTTCACGAAGATGGCATTGGCATTTTGGAATGCTGGCGTTAGGGTGGAGAGCTCGGAGAGGTTTGCTTTGACAATTTCCGCGCCGAGAGAAGCAAGAGCTTGTGAGGCAGGTGAGGATGGGTTTCGCGTCACGCAGCGGACGTGCCAGTTGGGCAGTTTGAGGAAAGTATGGGCGACTGAAGATCCTTGATTTCCAGTCGCTCCAACTACTACGATGATTTTTCTTGTTGACATTTTTTGTAGATGAAGGAGGTTGAGAGTTTGTTCAAGGAGGAGTATGGAATTGATAATAATGGAAAGGTAAAACAGGCCACCAAGCAATGTAATATATATACATTTTCGAATATCAACGGTGTCTCGAAATGCAATCGGCAACACAATTGCACCGATACGTGCAATTACGCTGTCACGCCACGGAAGAATGAAGAAGATGCGATACACGTTCGGGATGGCTTATGGTAGAGGTGCATCAATCTTATTGGACCCCGAGGCATAAGCCAGATGATCTAACAGGCGATGCAAATGTGATGGATGATGATTGGTTGGCCGGCAGTAAGCCAGATCATCGGAACCCCACCCCACGCCTGCATATCGCCTAGGATATCTTACAGAGATCAACTTCTTTCTCGCACTGTGCAGGACAATTCAATCGTTGCTAAGTAGCACTCCCTGTTTGCTCTTATCTCCGTCCCCGTATACACCTTCAGTGCCTGTCGCCCTACCGTCATCTTTACGCATCCAATCCACTTGAGACCGGGAACGCAGCGGAGTGGAAATGGACGAAGTCGAATGCACGAGAGAGGTTCGTGATGAGAGTCATCGAAAGAGAGTTCTGACAGGTGCTCGGAGGGAACAAAACCGAATCGCACAACGAGCACACCGTGAGTTTCACCTGAAGCCCATGGGTTAGTAAGGGGGCAATTGTTGATTTATGCCGAAGGCCAAAAGCGGAAAGAAATTAGACGCAGTCATGACCGCGCGCCAACCGACCAATCTCGATTGGGGAGACGTCAACCCAGGCCTCTCCAGCCTCTTGTTAAAAAGGGCCTTCTTAGCGCGGATGCCATTGGCTCAGAGCCTCCGTCACAGCCAATCCAGGAGGCGAGCGTAGTCACGCTCGATATTTCTCCAAGCATCGACTTCGGTCAGCCTCCAGAGAGTGCTGAACGGAATGAAGTCCTGCTACCCGGAGAGCTCAACACAAGCGGGCAACCTCCTCTTCCAGTCCCTCCATTCTTTCAGCCAGTCATTGAGCCAAATAGCATGGACTCGCTATCTGACTGGGGTTTATTGCCGTTCGACGTGTCGTTCCCGGCCATCAACTTTCATGACAACGTGGACTCTAATATGAGCCTTTTGAGAACGAATCCTGCCCAATTTCTTTCTAGATGGGAAGATCCTTACAATATTTCAAACGCGTTGGAAAACCCGGCGGTGGTTAATAACAGGCATGAGCTAACCCGCCATGGCCAGGTCTTTCGAAAAGACTCCAACACTCAGTTGCTAGAATCTTCTCCTTTCCACAAGCAACATAATTCTTCAACCATGGAGAAGAGTCAAAACCCAGAGATTCAGGATCTAAGCCATCAGCTGACATATCCTGTGTTCGAAGTTGAAAATCAAGTAGAAGACCAGGACATCATAGTCCTGCCTGACCCCTATACGAACAGTATTCGTCACAACCAAAACTCGATGTTAAATGCAGCATTGCACAATGCTCGTGCAATAGGCATATCTCTCCATAACCTACTGACCTCCAAGCCCTCCTCCCCATTCTATCGCCCCATCAACGCGGCAGATGACCCCACAGCACTTCTAGCCGCTGCTCGTCGCCCTTCCTTTCCAGAAAATCTTCAACCTACCTTACCTCAAATACTTTATCCCCACCACGCATTTCTCGACCTTCTCCCGTTCCCGGTACTGAGGGCACGTGCAATCGCTCTGGCTGGTAGAAACCCTCAGATCTACGATTCCTGGGACTTGAAGAAGGATATCATGCTGGGTGGATTGCTATGTTGGCGTCCAGAGAGGTGTTCAGATGGCGTCGGAAGTGGTTCAAGTGGGCAGCCGTGGGATATAGGGAGCTGGGAGGTAGCGCCTTGGTTCTTGAAGAAATGGCGAATGCTGATGGTTGAAGACGTTGGCGATGTCTGATCGTAGGATAAATGAAGACTCCTGTCATTTAAAGCCATTCTCTGCTTCCAATTATCGAGGCAGATTGAGACGATGAGACAGGCAGGTTTAGACGTTGTTTCCGATTTGAGAGTGGCAAGCGTTACCGATGAAAGGGGCTTTCTTTCACAAACCCCGCACGGCTCCTTCCCTTTCAACCTCCCAACACGCCATCCCCGTTCCTTCCTCCACAATTAATGGGGCGTGTATTTAGTCCACACATTTCCTATTTCCTTCATTTCCTTTCTTTTCTCCTCATTCAAACCATCAGTTCGCTGGAATTTCACTGCCAGAATCATTCCGACGCGCGTGGCAAGGTCAGGTTCCTCCGCCTCTCGGCCCCGAGAACGCGTCGATACCTTAATGCTCGTGGACCGTGTTTGATCTCTGTGTTTTCGTGGGGTGGCCCGGCCGTATGGGGAGATGTGCTTGTGAGCAAACCTTGTGAAGTAGACATCAGGTACGTCCGTCGTTCGGTTGGTTCAGGCTTTACAATTACGCGTTTTAGGTTTATGCCCTTCAAGTTTGGAAGCTATTAGACGGTAAGTTGATGCCGAACATTGTCAAGTTACCCAGATGCTGATCATACGCAGGCTTCGTCCTCATCCGCCATACTCCAATGTCTTCTCTGGGACGTTACTCCCCTCTTCGAACCTCAAACTCAGTTGTACGGCGCCCACGATGGCCTCTCGTACTGGTTAATCTACGTCCACTACGCGATGTGGAAGCTAGCCAGATATTCACCCACGACGCGATAATTACCCACGACGGATAACTGAAGACACTTTGCCCAGCTTTAGTCTTACTTCGCCTCCAAAGGCTGGGCCCCAGGTCTCTCGGCAGTCCTAGCGGCTATTCAGTCGTGAATATCACCGCTTTCCCGAATGGGTTGCGCGTCTTGCTGCGTGTCCCCTTGGAGCAAGGAGTTGATAGGAAAATTGAATGTCCCAGTGGCTTGCATTCAACATCGCGCGTCAAATTTGCTTTTTTGAGTCCTGTGGCCACTTCCTTCGTCTCACCTTATATTGAGAATGCCCGCCACGGCATGCTTACCATTCCCCCCCTCCCCCCCCCCAAAAAGACGTCCCTGCAAATTAGTATACGTGCACATACAATTCGCGTCTTACTACCTCTGGTGTTTAAGGCCATCATCCACCCACTATTCCCTGCCAGCTAAATTGTTGTACGGGATAGTCGATTGACGTCCACTTGGGCTATTAGCCCCGTGGTAGGTTATCAACTCTAGATTAAGACGGTCGAGTCATTCCAGCCCTGAGAGCCAAGCGGATTGTCTGGTGAAATGAGTTATAAATGTTATCTCCAGCATTGGCCCAACAACAATATCGTCGCGATGAATCCAACCAACTTATGTGAGATGGTTGAAGCTGTGCATCGCTCGATTTGCTCGAACCAGTAATCGTCGTGCGGAATGGTTTTCAACACACTTAAGTTATTGTCTAAGTGAGCTTTCTGTACCTTCAATATTGAAACCATAACCATAATGCTTGAGACATCAACTGGACAATGTCAATTCTAAGTCTCGAATAATGAAGAAAAACATCGCAAGCAAGGAAACACCCATGATGAGTGCGGAAAGAAATTCAAGAGCAAAGGGAATATAATTTCTAAGCCAGACTAATTAAGTCTAACGCTTTCCGCGTGGTTATCCAGCCGTCTTCCACAACCATGGCAGACTGAAATTCCCAAATTGGTAACTTCCTGTTCTATTCTCAATCAGCTCTTCAAGAATTATTCTTCGGATCTACCTCAATGATCACATCTAGATCAATTTCAAGCAGCATGGTTCTTGAAGACTTGGCGTGATCTGTTGAATGCTCATTTCCGAAATTACTTGTCATCTGTATCTGATCCTTCGTTTTGTATGTATGCTAATTGAGCGTGCATGTGTGATCATTTTTCCTGAGGCATCTTTGTCAAAGTTTAAATTTTCAATAGTGAATTGTTTCGCAAAAACATTCTTTGAGCTCGTCCGTGGGTCTTTTCTTTTGGGTTTTGTGTCGGCAACTAAGTAGCAGTCATCATTCATGCTGAAGTCAGAGCAACCACTGCATTTGTCATGGTAAATGAGCCTGTTACTTCCTCGAGGAGTCGGAAGGACGGGATGGGAAAGTTCGCTAGGTGATCTGATTTCGTTCCGGAGAAGGCGTTGTAAATGGGCAGGGTCATGAGATTGTGCTCCTATACCATGCGCTTTATTTTCTGGTGTAGACACAGTATTCTGAATGAGTGCGATTTTAAAGTGGGTTGTCGCTGCGGTTGCGCCTGTGCCTAAACTATGGTGGGACAAGAGATTGATCATTCCGGGGTCTGGTCTCTGATCTCTGATAGGCTAATGAACAGGGAGTGAGCTTTCTAATTGGATTCTATTTAAAGTGATCGCTCCTATACGTCCACAATTCTGGCGTATGGAAATAGGCTTCTTCCATGCATTACCCCTGGATCAAATGGTCATTGGGCGAACACGTACTTGTAAATTTCATTTCAAAATCTTTCAGATTTTTAAGTCCTTCAAGTCCTTCAACTCCTTCAACTCCTTCAATTCTTGTCGCCTCATTTTTGACCTACGTGTATGGGCATACTTCATAGTTAGTGGAGGGGAAATGGTTTGAAGCAATAGTTCCTCCTTTCATACACTCAAAATCCGCAACTTCCAGATTCTGTTGCCAGAAATTGTATCTGCAATAGTTTCATGTGCTCATGTGAAATTTTGCTCAAAAGGGAGAAGAATCTGAAAAAAGAGGACAAGTTGTGGAAGTTTCCTCGAGACGTCATCATTCAGGAAATCAGTTATAGAAAGAAAGAAGCCAGAGGCCATTTCGTATCAGTGGAGCTTAAAGCTTAGAGGTATCAATGGAATGGCGAGCTGGGAGAACATATTTTTAGGAGCACATAACTAAGGAGAGGCTGAGGTCAAAGATATCCGCGCTTGCCCTTTGCCCTGCTTTTCCACAAGAACTGTCTTTCAGTAACTTAGCCCTCTGCTGCTGTTTTCTTTATTCTTCTACATATTAAAAGTCCTGGGCTTCCTATTCGGCTAGTTATTTTCCTGAGCAATTGTATTTGCCGCCTTCGTAGCTGTCATTACCTTCTCCAGCATTACCAAATTCTCAGTCTTGTCGATTGTCACTTTACCACTAACTAGCTTGAATCGGGCTTTAGTCGTGAATGTAAAGGCTCGTTAGTGCCTTGTACTGGTCACTATGAGGCCCGGATTTTTCAGGTTGAAGACCAGCCTGCTGATACCGGCCATCCTGTCATTTCGCATTCCAGTTCGCTGGTGCGCTCCACGGCTTGTGAGGTAGGTGATCATGGATGAGGGCATCCGATGCTCCATTTGCATCGAGTCCGACTCCGGTGGGAGGCCCTGTCTCACTTTTAGTGGAGGCCATGGTAGCGGAGAGAGATGCAAAGACAAAGAGGGGCAAGAGAAGGTTGATACGCATTTTGGGAAGCATATCCAGGTTCGTTGACAGTGAATGGTGAGTCTTGATGGGAAAAGAAACTGCTAAATGAAGTAATAGATAATTCGTTTGAATTTAGATTCGAATGCAAAAGGAAGCACTAATTGAAATGATGGATATTCTGCTTGCAGGGAAGAAAAGGAGGCAAACAGACAAATATTTTATATGAGAGCGGATTGTACACAGCATTTATGCAAATAGGGGTTTAGATTCTTCAAGGAGTAAGGAGAGAATGGAGGAAGATCCGAATTGCGCTGCGACTTCATACTCATCTCAGATCAAATTCTTCAATGGGTGATCAAATCCGGACAGATAGGTTTGACTGGGTAGATAGCGATATGAATGAGTTTCTAGATATTGGCTCTTGCGCTCGCTGTGTGGGAGGCTCTTCAATCCAAAGATATAGTGATGAATGGGTGAGGTTTGGTGGAAGGGTGCTCCTGTGCGGCTGTGCCTGCATGTGCTTCACACATTTTGGGGTGCTAAATTCATCAATTCTCCGATAGGTGATTGAAGCTGGAGACAGATCTATGAATGGTCAGTAGATTTGTGCTTGTGCCTGATTTACTGTAGCGTGGAAAGTTGATGTCCTTTGGTGCCGGAAGACATACGGAGAACATCGGTAGTTATATCTCCATCAGCCCTTGAATCCAAAACCCACGTTCTGACTTGGTGAGGTAGTCCATTCGTGTGTCTCATTTATTGTGTCATTGCAAAAGTAGAATTCTGAACTTTGAGGATACTTCCATAGGTTTCACATTTACGCCTGATTAGAAACTCGGTAGACCAACACTACGTAGATTCATGAACCAAGGAACTGACTTGGCTCCTCCCCCGAGGGAAAAACATAGAGACTCAGATCACTACATAGGATAGTAAACATTACCGTCCAAGATCTCTATATCTATTGTCAGATGGCATTTTGGTAAACGAAAATTCAGATGCATAGGCAGAAGGGTGGGAAGAGCCAAGACTTGCGTAAAACACACTGAGAAAAATGGCATGATCTCAGTCAATGGCTTATACAAATTGAGGCGTAGATAATGATACCATATCATACGCGGTATTGAATATTGCATGAATGGGAAAGCTGTATAGCTCTTATAATGAACGAATAAAGACGAATCAATGTGGACATCAAGGGCAAAAAAGGAAATGCATTTTGGACATGACTGTGCGAGACTAACTATCTCGCTCTCTAAATAGAAGACTTTTGGGTTACTCATTCTCTCTCCTTCTATCACCTGAACAATTTTTCTTCAAGTTGAGGGACGCCGGTATTTTCTTTACTAGTCGCTGTTCTCGGTGCTGGTTTTGGTGTCTTCGGCGTTGTTGGTGTCTTTGGTGCTGGTTTTGGTGTCTTCGGCGTTGTTGGTGTCTTTGGTGCTGGATTTGGTGTTGGTGTCTTCGGTGTTGGTTTGTAAGGTGTTGGCGTTGGGGTTGGCGTTGTTTGTGCCGGTGAGTGGGGCGTCGGAGGGGGTGTTGCTCAATGTGGAGTCTGTTAACTTTGCACTTGCAAGATTAACCCCAGCTCCACTCCCAGCTCCAGGCATAACCACAGGAGCCCCTTTCTTCGCCTCAACTAGGTCGCCGTTAAACTTCATGTTTAGACGCGGGTCATTGTTCTCATATGCTAGCGCAGTGCCTACAATTTGTGCGACCGCCAACTTCGTTATCGGGTCCGTAGGATCTAACTTAACGGTAGCCGGGATTTTGATAGTTGCTAGATGTGTGTACCCATGTGGCGCACCATGCATCTTCACCTCCACGTTATCTGGGGCAATTACCCAGGTATTCTGTGACAACTCGGTGATTTCGTCTGACCAAAAATTCTTCCAATCACCCTTATGTTTACGCTGCTCAACGCCGTGCGGATTGGTATAAGCAATTGTGAGAACCATGGTGGGCGAAGCACCCTCGGTCTTGATATCTGGACCTTTGGATTTACCCAATGCGCCATCGATAAGAGCTGTGGCACTGTTACGTTTCTCGATGGGCTTAGCGACGGAGATGGACGCAAAAACAAGGAGGGGTAAGAGGAGGAAGGACCGCATTTCGGTAAGGCTTCTTGGAATTTATAAACGTCTACTTGTAATTGGAAAGTGTTTTTGAATTTGGAAGTCTGCACTTGAAAAAAGGGAAATGTGATTGCGAAATCTAAGATTGTATTGCGAGATGAACTATTGTGAAGAAATGATGAGATACTGTTCTATCCTAAGTGCGAATGGACGGGTATTTATGAAAGAGTAGATTCGGGTACCTGGGCATTTTGCGCAGCCACCACATTCTCTGCAAAGAAGACCCTCTCAGTTCCTTGAGGAACAAGAAGAAAAAGGAGGAATGCCAAGGATTAAAGTAATGCGTTGATTAGAAACTTCGGTCCCGAATCCGAGCTGATTTCTACTAATGTCAGCAATTTTGACGTTGGTCAATACCAACGAGAGTGGCTTTCGCTTCCTGGAGGAGTAGAAGGAAAATTAAAGCTATGTCTGAAAATAGATGAATCCTGGCATGAGGCTCACCTCATCGTTGGAGTCTCTAATCCTAGGCGGTTGGGTGGCTCGGCGCGGCAGTTTCACAGTTTGAATGCCTCTGGTTGGTGCGTTTGGTCTCAGTGGCTCAGCCTACTAGTAGGGCTGGTGTTCCTTCGATCCATCGTGGCGCATGCAGTTGAGAACAGGGTGTGCGCTTCCGACCGACTGCGCATAAAGGAAAATAAATCATCGGTAATGGGGATGTGTTCTTGATTGGTGAAGGTGGATTGACACCGGTAGTATCCTTGAATGAGAGCAATCTGTCACGAAATCGGGCCTGGTTTTTTATCAATTTTACTTGACCACTCTGGAAGAAAATCAGGATGATAAAGCGATTCTGCGACCTTCCTGCAATTTACACTTATCAGCCACTGGGCAGCAACGTGATTTCTACGGATAGCGAAGGACCAAGGAGACCAGGGAGTACGGAGCAAGACAGTGCTCATGTAGTATTCAAGTCACAAAATGCCAAGCGTAAATGTGTGGAAATCTTATTTTCGTAATGCACAGAGCCCAAATCCACCACCTTGCAATTGGGTATGTAGCAATCCTCAACAAGTCCACCACGTCCTCGCATCCTGTCAGATCGCAGTAACACCCATCACAGGCGAAACCCATCCAACGAGAAACACTATGTGGAGGTCTGCATCCAGCCAATATCATAGCCCACCCATGCAAGATTTCTCCAATGCATCGATATCGAGACATATCCACCACCACTCATCGCGTGTACACTCTTAGAAAAAGGAAATATTTTGGACAAGATATCCGGAAAGGTCAACCCAAACGCCTTATTTTGCAAGTTTGTAAAGGATTTTTGGCGAGCCTCCATCTTCTATCCGTTCAAATGTATGCAAGCAAGAAAGCAGTATCTAACTCTCATGCCATAATTGTACGACCGATCGAAAACGAGATGCATGAACCCACGAGAAAGAAAAGTAGAGAGAATTGGCGAGTCTACTTTCTTCGGAATGAGCAACCCTCGGTCAGGCGAGCCTTTCCACCGGTCGGTTGGCAAAGCACTGTCGAGCAGCCGGCACAGATGACGACAGTTTGGGCATGCGAGAAGACGGTGGTGATGGTGAAGCAACCGGGGCACTTGACATCCATGAAGAAGGATCGGGGAGCAGGGACAAGGTTCTGTGGCCAGATGTTAGATTTTGATATTTCTAGAAGATATGCAAAACATTGAGAATTTAAATGCGTACCTTAAGCTTGTGCTTGCGAGCCTCTGCGGCGGGGGTTGGGTTGAGGAGATCGACTGCGAGAACCTAGGCAGCACCTCGTTAGCTTCAATATTCATAATCCATCAATCAAGCCCCTCGACATCTCAGGTCCATTGTCATTTCCATGTTCTTCATCATCGGTCATTGATCGCAGGCAAAGGTTATTCGAGCTTCGTTCGCGTCTACATGCTTCGTTGGTAGGTCGTGTGCCGAATTGCCTTCACCGACAAACAAATGTCGTAATTTGATGGAGGGAAAGGGTGAAGTCCTTACCATCTTGACGGCTTGCGATTATATTATTTATCAGATTGATTTGACTGACGGGTCTTTCGTCGATTGCAGGAGTTTTGAAGACGTAGATGGCAGAGGTCAGTCGTTGTCGATGAGTATCGATTGAAAGAAAGAGGAGACGATCTCGAGGCAAATTCAACACTTGCCCTAGCGAAAATCGAAGAATTAGCTTAGCGAAGTGGGTCACGTGGGAGAGCTTTTGGTGGGGATGTTTGTATGGTTTGCTTCTTGACCACGCATCTTTAGACAGCAACATGCGACTTTCAAGATTATTTTACAAAGATGGCAGCTCCTATGGATGAGCGCATAAGTGTGCCAATAGATGATCCAAATGCAGATACAGAATGGTATTTCCGCGCCGGCAAAGTGGTGGGCCAAATTAACAACCTCCAGGAATGAAATCCTCCGCAAACACGGCGTCATCCCCGAAAAACCTCCCTCTCCGACTCCCCTGATCGAAGAAGCAATTCTCGAAGGTCGTCGTCTAGCACATGAAAATAGATTAGAAGGCAAAGATCTGGATGAGCTTGACGAGTTAGAGGATCTAGAAGATGAGAACTTCTTAGAAAAGTACAGGCAGCAACGAGTTCAAGAGCTTGCTTCTCTGACAAAGAAGTCGTTGCATGGAACTGTGCATCCAATATCGAAGCCAGACTATTCGAGAGAAGTAACGGATGCTAGTGCGAATGGACCTGTGCTGGTAAATTTGACGAGCGGACTGGGCACCAATGTGGAGAGCAGGGTTTTGACTGAGTTATGGAGGAAGGCAGCAGCAGAGTACGGAGAGGTGAAATTTTGCGAGATCAGAGGCGATATGGCAATTGAGGGATACCCAGATAAAAATTGTCCTACGATATTGGTTTATTATAATGGAGATATTGTCAAGCAAGTGGTGACTTTGATGACACTTGGTGGGGTTAGGATCGGCATGCCAGAAATCGACAATCTGCTCATTGAGGTTGGAGCTATCAAAGATAATGATATGAGAGTCTTGAAGCGGAGAAGATATGCGGAAGATCTGGAAGAAGAGAAGAGGGAGAAGGGAGGTATAAGGGGTTCGAAACAAGCGCAGGTAGAGGACGATGATGACGATTGGGATTAGGGACATGCATTGAATGGAGTTCAGGGAGAAGGCACAGCGAGAGCTAAGGCTGTCGGATATCTGGTGAAATGATATTTGATTCCGTTGCACGCTTTCACATTCTGTTGCCAACTTGATTCCCAAGCTGACGCCATTATCTTCGATTTTCTGTTGAGTACCATTCTCCAACACCATCCGATTTCTTCGAGACTTCGAACCACCCGGATCCGGAGTACCGCTAGGCGACAAGCAGCGACACCCCTCCTCAACGCAAATCGGCATCTCGCCCATCTCCCTGTCGGATCGCCCGCTCAGAACGATTAGGAAGGATGTTTAGCGGATCACACTCGCCACTATCAACTTGCTTCACAAGATCTCTCCAATGTCTCCGAGTAAATCCCTACCCCTCTCTTTGAATTCCGTCAATACATTCAATATGAATTGTTTAGTGAGAGCAGCGGCATTCACTATCACAGGGATAGTCCCAAACATTCCCTCGACTCCTTTGGGGTCTAATCAATAATCCCTACCCCACCTGCAGCTTGGAAATAGGAGATCTGTTACCCCAATTTTGTATTGTATTGATAAATACAAACAGTTGTGAGTGGCTATCTTCTCATCCAGATGAATTTCTTCGTGCCTGAGTGAAGAGTGTCAGCCTCTCCGGCTGCCATCCTCTTCCATCCTCCATTCAGCAAACGCCCCTTTTACTATTTCTCCAACTCATCTCCAATAGTACTGGTCTTCTCTCCTATTCTTCTGCCTCCACTTCTCTTGTTGTCGTCGTTCGCAGTCCTGGCAAGCCTTTTTGGAAAAGTGCCATCTTGTTAGCCACCCATAAGCACAGCGATTGGAACTTTCGTTGAATCCTCATTTTTCTTCCTCTAGGAATCGCTCATGTCGGCAGGTGTAGAAGGTCTTGTGGATTCTGCACATCTTGGAGGCACTTGTAATTGGGCAAAAGGTGACACATTCAGGGATAGGAGGAGCATATATATCTCAATCATTGAGAAACAAAGACAGTTCATTATAGAGGCCAAAAGAACAGAATCTACGTGGCTTTGAGCTAGGCGTGCTTGCTACAATGCCCTCGAGTTTTCGGCTCTCTACAAGTATCTGGATCAATTTAGAACCCACGAGTTCGGAAACAAAGTCTTTTTTGGAATACATTCATAAAGGCTTTGTATCTATGTGACTGTCCCTTCAATGTGAAAATAAAACAACCAAAACGGTACCAAATCCAGGCCAGGTGCCTTCAAGTCTAAGCTTGCTTAGATTGAAGGGTCATGCGAGGAGAAAAGCCACCGCGGGTCCTAGTTGACGCTGATTGGCTAGAGCATCACATAATATACCGCCTTCTACTTTGAATAGATTTTGCTATTTATCTATATATTTATATCTAGGGGCCTTTGGCTGGGCGGCGGGTGGTGGCCGGAGGCCCCCCTTTCTATTAGGTAGTATCTAAATACCTACCTATTAGAAGCAATTAGAAGCAGTAAGAAACTTGAAGGCTAGGTTGTGTGCTCGCAGCGCACCCTGTATTCATCAGTCGAGGCTGTGTAAAGGGGACAGCGACACGTGACTCGAGACAAGCTCGTGGTCCAAGCGCGATTAAGGTTTGGGCTCGTCATCGCGGGTCTTCAGTGTTTAC
>Ga0182030_10002387_pt1 | contig 39782 bp, 34 predicted proteins | sample 812S3MmetaG_FD_121299 | JGI IMG/M metagenome (GOLD analysis project Ga0182030, IMG submission 121299) | Permafrost microbial communities from Stordalen Mire, Sweden - 812S3M metaG (Illumina Assembly) | ecosystem: Environmental > Terrestrial > Soil > Wetlands > Permafrost | place: Sweden...
ATAGCACCGGACATGGTCCGCCATCGATCGCTTACCTCGTACGAAGATCGGGCGAAGCACTCCCAACACATCATCTGGAAGGATCTCGCGCGCGAGACGATTACGTCCCAGCACATCGGCAATCTTGTTCAGACCCTTCTCGGCTTCGGCCCAGGAAGATTTACCCGAGTCCTTGAGATGAGCGACGTAGCCCTCGAACAGGTCTGCGACGGTCCCCGGCCGAGTGTCGCTGGCGATCTTGATGCTGGAGCCACGCTGGATGACATCGGCGTAATCGCGCTTGAATATCTCGCGGGCACCCGTCAGCGACATCGACGGATAGTCGCCGATCTTAGCTTTGGTCCGCTTCCCGTCGCGCCACTGCTGCGCCATCCACTCTGCGGTCACCCGCGTCGGCATCGGCTTCAGAATCAGCACCAGGCGCCCAACGCCGCGGCCCTCCCCATCGGACAGAGTCTTCTGCTTGCCGGTCTTGCCAACCGTCTTTATCGCAGCCCGGATCGCGCCGTCGGTCAGGCTTGCCATGGCGGCCTCCGGGCACTCTTGACTGGGGACAGTAGTCTACCGCTTAATGGGGTCTGTTTAGTCTCCATACCTCAAAGGTTAGGAGATCAGTCACGCTCAGTCAACATACTCTAATTACCCACTGATTTATCGTTACGCAGCATGATCGAGCGTGATCGAAAACCCGGGAGTAGGATGGTCGCCAACAATGATCGAATTGGCCGCGATGATGTCGATTTCCTGCATCCCGATGATGAGCTTCGTGGTGACCGCATTCTCACCGTAGTCGGGGAACAGATCTGCAGCTGTCTCATTGAACCGCGGCGAGCACCACTTCACCAGCTTGACTTCGGTGACAAACAAATCGTGGTCTTTTGCCGGAAAGAACTCTCGCCTGAATCTTTGGCCTGTGGAATCACGTTATTCGAGCCATGGTACAAACCATTGCGAGGCCAAACAGACCGGGAACCGTTGGGTGTCGCGCATTTCGCGGGATGAGTTTGACCAGGATAGCGCTGAAGCGACGGAATGGGAATCTTCAAGCCCGAAGGTGACCCATTCCGTCAGTTTGCGGAGATTATCGATGCAGCTGGTCTCGGTCACATCAAATAGGCGGGAGCGAGTGCACTACGAAACCCACTATGTCCGGCTTGCGGTGTTCGAATGACAACAGATCGGGCTGCGCGTCACGCAGCAGTTAGTATGTAAGGCGGCTTGGTGAAGCCCAGGGGCGACAGGGTAAAGATTTCCACGCCCGTGTCGGTAACGCCGACAGTATGTTCGAACTGTGCCGAAAGTGATCTGTCGCGGGTAACGGCGGTCCACCCGTCATCCAGAATTTTGACCTCATGGCGACCGATATTCACCATCGGCTCCACGGTAAAAATCATTCCCGGCTTAAAGATGAGGCCTTCTCCAGGCCGGCCGTAATGCAAAACCGATGGCGCCTCATGAAAGATTTTGCCGGTACCGTGGCCGCAAAAGTCTCGCACCACGGAAAAACGGTGGGATTCGACGAAACTTTGAATAGCATGCCCAAGGTCGCCCAAGGTTGCCCCCGGCTTGATCATCGCAATTCCGCGCATCATAGCGTCATAGGTCACGTCGACCAGTTTGCGGGCGCGTAGGGGTATGCGGTCGCCGGCCAGGTACATTCGGCTTGAGTCGCCGTGCCAACCATCGACCGTCGGCGTCACGTCGATATTGACGATGTCGCCGTCCAGCAGCTTCCGGTCGCCGGGAATTCCGTGGCAAACAACATGATTGATCGAAATGCAAACCGATTTGGGATAGCCCTTATAGCCCAAGGGTGCTGGAATGCCGCCCCGGTCGCGCTGGAACTGTTCGCACTGCCGGTCTATTTCTGCAGTGGTCACGCCGGGCACGACGTAGGGCGTAATGAAGTCGAGCGTTTCGGCTGCCAGCCGCCCTGCGACGCGCATCGCGGCAAAATCGGCGGGGCCGTGAATCACGACAGCTGGGTCGTGCGCGGGTTCGCGGTAGGCGGTTTGACGGTTCATCTAACGCTCGATTGGATAATATTGCCTTCACCATCGGCCAACCGGTCGACGGGATCAAGATTTGGATCGCCCGATAGCAGGAAACAAGAATAGATTACGCAATGCCCGAAGAAACTTCCGCTCCCGCCGTTACAGCAGCCGTCCTGATTATCGGCAATGAAATCCTTTCGGGTCGTACACAGGATACGAACCTGAATTGGATCGCCGCACGGCTGACGGCCAAAGGAATTCGGCTGGCTGAAGCGCGGGTTGTGCCAGACATCGAAGACGAAATCATCGCCGCGGTTCGTGCGCTCTCGGGTCGGTACAATTATGTGTTCACAACCGGCGGCATCGGGCCGACTCATGACGATATTACCGCCGAGGCGATTGCCAAAGCCTTCGGAAGGCCACTGATCGTCGATGCGCAGGCGGCTGCACGCCTTGAACGGTATTATGGCGCGGGAAATGTGTCTCCCGCTCGGCTGCGCATGGCGCGTGTGGCTCAGGGGGCCGCGCTGATCGACAACCCGGTTTCGGCTGCACCGGGCTTTCGTATCGAGAATGTTTTCGTTATGGCGGGGGTCCCGGCGATCATGCGTGCCATGGTAGACGGTATCGTGCCGGCACTCGACGGCGGACCGGTTGTTCTTGCCCGCTCGATCGCCTGCCAGGTTGCCGAGAGCATTTTGGCCGAACCGCTCGGCGCCATTCAGGCGGCCCATCCTGCCGTCGACATCGGCAGTTACCCCTGGTTTCGCGGCGGCCGGTTCGGCGTCAGCCTCGTCTCTCGCGGCACCGATGCCGCACTGCTGGACGACGTTGCGGGCGAGATCTCTCAGATGGTGCGTAACCTCGGTGGAGAGCCGGTAGACGAGGACTCTACCTGAGCCTTTACGCCGCCGCCTGCACAACGGCCGCCGGGCCGCGCTGGCGGCGGCTATAACCGAAATAGACGGCAAAGCCGATCAGCAGCCAGACGATCAGCCGGATCCAAGTCTCGATGCCGAGCGACACCATCATCGCCAGGCAGACGATGATTCCTGCAATTGGAACCAGCGGCACCCACGGGGTCTTGAACGGGCGGGGCAAATCCGGCCGGGTCCGTCGCAGCACCATCACTCCGAAGCAGACGATGATGAAGGCCAGCAGCGTGCCGATGGAAGTCATCTCACCCAGGACCGATATCGGAATGAAGCCTGAAAACAGGCTGACGAACACCATGAATAGCAGGTTGGAGCGCCAGGGTGTGCGCCAGACCGGATGAATGTCGCTAAAGAATTTGGGCAATAGGCGATCTGCTGACATCGCGCGAAACACGCGCGACTGACCGAGCAACATCACCAGAATCACCGAAGTTTGACCGGCGACAATTCCGAATTTGACCAGCACTTTCAGGATGGGAAACGGCGTCATGTTGATTGCGGTCGCCGTCGGCGCCGAATCGCCTCGCAGCGCCTGGTAGTTCACCATGCCGACCAGAACCAGGGAGAAAGCGATATAGAGGATCGTGCAAATCGCGAGCGATCCCATGATGCCCCACACCATATCCTTTTGGGGGTTCTTGGCTTCTTGCGAGGTGGTGGAGATTGCATCGAAACCGATATAGGCAAAGAAGATGATGCCGGCGGCGCGGAAGATGCCGCTGATGCCGAATTCGCCGAAATGGCCGGTATTGGCCGGAATGAAGGGCACGTAATTGGCCGTTTTGACGAAGAAGACACCGACGCCGATGACGGTCAGCACGATCGCAACCTTTACGACGACGATCGCCATATTGGCTTTTGCCGACCCGGCTATGCCGCGCATCAGCAAGACCGAAATTGCGATAATGACGAAGATCGCACCGAAATTGACCGGAACACCGGCAATGGGGACGATCGCGTGCAGAGTCATGCCCAGACTGTCGAACAGTTCGACGAGATGTCGCGACCAACTCACGGATACTGTCGCTGCGCCGATCGCATATTCCAGCACCAGATCCCAGCCGATGATCCAGGCTACCAACTCGCCCATCGTTGCCTGGGCATAGGTATATGCGCTGCCCGAAACCGGGATCATCGACGCCAACTCGCTGTAGCATAGTCCCGCTAGGCCGCAGCCGATTGCTGCGATGATGAACGAGAGAACGACCGCCGGCCCCGCATTTTCACCGGCGGCCACGCCGGTCAGCGAGAACAGGCCTGCTCCGATGATCGCGCCGATCCCGAGCGCCAACAAGTTGAACGGGCCTAGGATACGCTTCAGCTTATATTCGCCTGCCTCCCCATCCGCGCACACATCTTCGTAACTTTTGACGGCGAACAGGGATTTTTGCGGCTGCATCGGGGTCCTAATGTCGGATTTGGCGCTCTCTCGAACCTTCCCCGACATCGCCTCAAATGGCAAGCATTGCGACAGTGCGATTCAGCAATAGACAATGAGCGGCCCGCGCAACTACGTTGGCCCCAATTCTAGCGTTGGGCCCAACGCCTGAATTTGAAGAAAAGTGGGAATGGAAATGAACGATCACGCCGCTGGCACAGCCTCGACCGACGGGGTTCACCTGTCCGCCCGCACTATTCCGGTGCCCAAATCGATCAGCCCGGAAGCGCAAGCATCGCTCGCGATGCCCCGGCCAGCCCAATCGCCGTTTCCCGACATTGCCGACAAGGCCGGCTGGCTTGCCCGCATCGATCAGATGAATACCGGGATGGCGGGCATGATGCGCGAACCGCTTTTGGCATTGCCGGTTCGCTCGTCGAGCGAAGTCATCGCCGGCGTCCCGGTATTCGTGACCGAGCCCTACGACGTTCCGGAGAAGAACCAAGACAAGGCTTTGCTCTATTTCCATGGCGGCGGCCTTGTGCTCTTGGGGGGCGAGGCAACCGGCCTGTTCGCGCGCATGGAAGCTTTTGCCAACCGCTGCAGAGTTTTCGCCGTGGATTACCGAAACCCGCCCGATCATCCCTATCCCGCTGCACTGGACGACTGTGTCGCGGTCTATCGAGAGCTGCTCAAGGCTTACCGAGCCGATCAGATCGTCATTTCCGGTGCATCTGGTGGCGGGAATCTGGCGGCTGCTGTGCCGCTGAAGATCCGCGATCTCGGCCTGCCGTTACCGGCGGCGGTCGGGTTGTTCACACCTGAGGTTGATCTGACCGAATCCGGCGATACGTTCAACACCAACCGCGATATCGATGTTGTGCTCAGGGGCGGCCTGCCCGAAATGAACGCGCTTTATGCCAACGGGCACGATCTGGCCCACCCCTATTTGTCTCCGCTGTTCGGGGATTTCACCAAGGGATTTCCACCCACCTTCATACAAACGGGCACGCGCGATGTTTTCCTTTCCAATTCCGCACGATTCCATCGTGCACTCAGGCGCGCGGGTCTCGAGACAGAGTTGCATGTATGGGAGGCGATGCCTCACGGTGGATTCGGCAATGCCCCCGAGGATAAGGAAATGCGCGTCGAGTTCGCACATTTCCTGGCAAAACACGCGGGCTGGGCCAAACCATAGGCGGTCTGGACACCTAAGCTCTGGCAATCGCCGATGACGGGTGGTAATGAGCCGCCCTTACTTCTTCAACGAAGCTAACGAACGATTGCGGAGCGAGTTATGGCCGAGGCCCAAATTATGGCAGTGTCCCCCGAGCAGCTGGGCGAAATCATGCAAAGCGCCGGCTATCGGACCGAGCACCGCACCGACAATAACGGCACGCCGCTGATTGCCAGTGCCACCGCCGGCATCAGCTTTAATGTTCGCCTGGGCAACCGCGCACCTGCGCCGGTTGAAGGCTTTCTCGACTTCACCTACCTGACGGTCATCAAGATCGACGGCGAGTTCCCGCTGGAGCGGGTCAACGACTGGAATCGCAACAAGCGCTTTGCCCGTCTGCACAAAGTCGATGACTTTATCGTCATGGACATGGATGTTGTCGCCGCCGCCGGCGTTACCGTGAACCATATTCGCGCCACCATGGAGCTGTGGGATCGGTTGCTCCAGGAACTGATGGCCTGGCTGCGCGGCGACAATGCCGCCGTTGGAGCCGCCAACAACGCCTGATCTTCCGGCGGCCGGTCTCTCAGACCACCGACAGCATATATAAACGTTCTTGCCGCATGATGCAGGCTCACATGGGCCTGCTCATGTGTTAGTGAGTTGCGAGCTTGCGCCGGATTGGTGTGGGCTTGCCGTTTTATGCGACAAGCGCTTCCGTGCGCGTCGGTCAGGGGTATCTGGATGGCGCTGCGGCTGCAGAGGATACGGCGAAGCGACCCGGCATTACAGAACGGGTCGGCGATCGAAGCGCTGGCGATCGTCGCAGCAGTTGCGACGGCTCTTTATCTCGGCCGTGGCATCGCCATCCCGATTGCTATCGCCGTATTGATCAGCTTTTCTCTCGGTCCGCCTGTCAGCTGGTTGCGGCATCATCACGTCGGTCGGATTCCGGCGATCATCGCCGTCGTCGTACCTGTGCTTCTGGCTCTTGTAGCATTCGCCTATGTCGTGACCACTGAGGTCGGCCGCCTCGCTGGCAACATTCCCGCGTACAGCAGTAACATCGAAAGCAAGGTCAACGGCGTCGCGGATGCACTGCCGTCGCGAGCCATGCTGGATCGCGGCACAGCATTCTTGCGCGATTTGCGCAAAGGGTCACAGCGCGGCACGCCGGTGACTCGCGGGTCACACGGGCGAGATTCGCTGAGCGGCGAAAGCAAGCCGATCGCAGTCGAGATACAAAATCCCGACATCACCCCTGTCGATATTGTCCAGGCTGTTGTTGGTCCCCTTGTGGAACCTATCTCGGATGCCGGTCTGGTGCTTCTGTTCGTCATCTTCTTCCTGGCGGAGAAGGAAACACTTCGAGACCGGGTCATCCGTTTGGCCGGCGTGCGTGACCTCCACCGCACAACGATGGCGATGGATGAGGCCGGCACCCGCGTCAGCCGCTATCTGCTGCTCCAAACTTTGGTCAATTCCGGCTTCGGCGTGGTTCTGACACTGGCTCTATTCGCATTGGGCTTGCCCAACGCAGCCTTGTGGGGCGGCCTCGCCGCTGTTTTGCGCTTCATTCCCTACTTAGGTGTCGTCGCTGCGGCCATTCTGCCGCTTGCTTTGGCTTTTGCAGTCGATCCGGGCTGGACGACCCTAATATGGACTGCAGGTGCATTTCTAAGTCTTGAGCTGCTGATCGGCAACGTACTGGAGCCATGGCTTTATGGGTCCAGTACCGGACTATCTGCCGTGGCTTTGGTGCTTTCGGCGATCTTCTGGACTTGGTTGTGGGGCACTATCGGCCTGCTGCTCGCAACACCCCTAACAGTCTGTATCGCGGTAATCGGGCGTTATGTCCCGCAATTGGCCTTTCTGGATATATTGCTGGGGAACCAGGCACCGCTCCAGCCCGAAGAGGCCTTCTATCAGCGCCTGCTCGCGGGACATCCCGACGAAGCAGCCAGCCAGGCGGAAGAATTTGTCAAAACCCACTCGCTGTCTGAGTTTTTTTCACAGGTTGCATTGCGGGCATTGCTCCTCGCTGAGCGGGACCGGTTGCGCGGCGAGCTTGAAGGCGCTTACGTGTCCCAAGTGGCTGTTGGCGTGAAGACCGTCGTCGAGAGTCTGGACGCGACAAAAAAGCCGGTCCCAAAGAAAGCTCCGGCAAAGGGCCGGACGAAGCGAAATGCGGCGGTCGACAATTCCGACCTCGTAGTCTGCGCGGCGGGCCGCAGCGAACTCGACGAAGCTGCCGCAATGCTGCTTGCCCGGATGTTGGAAGGAGAAGGAAGGACCGTCGTGATGCTGCCCTATTCTGCGGCGATTCATGTGGCACTGCCCGATATCGACCCGTCGCGCATCAAGACCGTCTACTTGTCCTATCTTGATCCCGACGCTGTGCCCCATGCTCGTTATCTCGCCCGCAGATTCCGACGCCGGATCGAGTCGGAAATATGTCTCATCGCCGCCTTTTGGGGCATGGATCATGATAACGCTCGGATCGAGAACGCGCGCGCAGAAACCCGTGCCGACGTGATAGTGCTGACATTGCAGGAAGCTGTTGAGGCGATCGATCAATCCGCACGAAGCGCAAACAAACTCGATGCGGCCGAAGAGCCCGAACTCAGAGAACTGGCCAATCGAATATCCCAAGCCATTGGCGGTACCGTCTGATCCCGGTTGGTACTGCCAATCCAAGCGCAATGTTGGCGTTCGCAACGCGACCCGTTAGCATTGATCGTCTCGCTTCATTGGGGTTGGTCTATGCGGAATGTCCTACGCGGTCCGGCGCTAGCCGCCGCAAGCTTCTTTATCGTGCTCCTTGTCGCTCCGCTTGCCGGCGCCGAATGCGCTAAGTTGCCAAAGGCGCCCCAAATGCCTCAGGGCGCGACCGCCAGTGAAGACGATATGAAAGAGGGGCACGACGCGCTCCAGAAATTCGTGAACGCACTTCAGGTTTACGAAAGCTGCATGCTGCAGCAGATCAAGGAAGCGCCACCCGACACAAAGCCCGAGATGAAGCAACAATGGCAGGCAAATGCCGATGCCGCCAATGACGTCGCCCACCAAATCGCCGATGTCTATTCGATTCAGCTGCGCGCATTTAAATCGCGACAGTAGGTTTAATGGGAAACTCGGGCTAATAAACGCGCTTGACGCAACACACCGTTGCACCATATAATCCGGTGTCAGATGTTCTAAAAGACGATGGTCGCGTCCGGCGCCGCTTCGTCAGGGGGAAGCAGGATGGATTGGTCGAGCATTACCAATATCGGTGAGACCGAGGTCGCGGAGTTTCTCAAATTCTGGGCTCAGGGTACGGCTGCAATTCTGGGACTGCTCATCGCTTCAGAAATCATGCTGCGCGCGCTCGCCTGGTGGGAGCATCGCAAGGACGAGACACCCCGTCCTCTGGTCCCGCACGATGCGCCGGCAAATTTTGTGCTGTTTCTGCACGCCATCCTGATCGACGGCATCTGGGGCAACGGTCTGATCCTCGCCGGATTGTACCTCGGCCAGCGGCTTAGTCACTGGCACATCCCATTCAATATCTACACCATCCCGCTCTACTTCCTGGCGGGTGAGTTCTGGCACTATATCTATCATCGGATGGGGCACGAGGTGCGCGTCTTGTGGGCGGACCATTCGATCCACCACAGCCAGCGCGAATATGAATTCTTCACCTCTTGGCGTCTGCCGCCCGGCACCTTTGCCTATAAGGCATTGTGCGTGATCCCGATGGGCATGCTCGGCTTTTCACCGATTGCGTTTCTGCTTTTGTCGAAAGGCATTTCGTTCCAAACTTTCATCCACACGCGCCGGATCGGCAGCCTGGGCTGGTTCGATAAATGGTTCTGCTCTCCCGCCAACCACGCCATCCACCATGCCTGCAACCCGCAGTATATGGATAAAAACTACGGCGGCATGACTATGATTTTCGACCGCTTGCTCGGCACGTTCATCTTGGAGAACGATGAGAAAATCAAATTCGGCATTACCAAGGACGTGAACTCACACAACCCCTTCGTCATCTGGGCATTCGGATTCAAGCAATTGCTGCTTGATGCAGTCCACGCCCCGGGCATCGGAGGCAAGCTGGTGGTGTTCTTCGGCAAGCCGGGCGAGACCTACAACCATGTTCCCCAGCCCAAAGGCCTCGTCACCGCCGACGATCCGATATTTGCTTCAGCCGAGTAACCATCTAATTCCGAGAATCCGGCAATGGCCGTCAATCTATATACACCGCTCGCTGTCATCCTTTTCTTCACGATGCTGTCGACGCTTCGGTTTTCCTTCACCGGCACCCTAAAGGCAAAGGATCCGGTGACGCGGTTCTTCACACATCCGGCTTGGCTCTATCCGTTGGTCCTGGAAGGCGGCTATGTCCTGGGCTCTTTCTATCACGGGACTATGTCGCCGTGGCCGCCCGCGACATTTGAGGCGATATCGCAGCGGGCCGGGTTTTGGGCTGCTGCTACCGCGACGGAGGGGGCTATCACGGCCGATATATGGCTGCTTTGGGCTACCGCGACGACCTTCAAGACCTTCTCGCCTCCACACGACAAGCGGATGGTCAAATATTATTACGTCGTCAATTTCGTCATCGGTGCTTATCTGATGGCCCGCTTCCTCCATGTCATCGACATGGGGAAAGCCGGAATCATTCCGGGTTGAAGGTGGTATCATGAGCACAGTGTCAGAACGCGCAGAGCGGCAAGCCGAAGTCTCGGCCGAAAAGACTCGCGCCGTCCTAATGCCGGTCGCCGTCGCGGTCCTGTTGTTTGTGGCGATCGTCTTTATCCAGTTCTCGCTTGTGTTGGGCCAGTATGGCTTTTTCGCTGAATTGCCTCTCGGGATCGGCTTCTATTATTGCTATGCTTGGCATGGCAAACTCGCAGCCAGGGCTAATGCCCATGCGGAGAAACTAAAAAAGGGCTGATCTTACGGCCCGTTTTGGGGGCAAGATCGTGTCCGGCACTTTCGATAAGAGTAGACTACCCAGCCGACATTCCACCCAGGGTCCGTCCCGGGCGCCGCAACGCGCGATGATGTATGGCGCGGGCGTTCCCCCAGGCGGAGTCGACCTGCCGCTGGTCGGGATCTTTACGACTTGGAATGACGGCTCGCCCTGCAGTTTGGGCCATCGCGACCAAGCCCATGCCGTGCGGGGCGGCATCAAGGCAGGCGGCGGAACGCCGTTCGAATTCACCACGATCTCAGTCAACGACGGCATCTCCAACGGCCACCAGGGGATGAAGGCGTCGCTCGTGTCGCGCGAACATATCGCCGATTCGGTTGAACTGGTGATGCGCGGCCACGCCTATGATGCGATGGTCTGCATCGGCGGCTGCGATAAGAACCTGCCGGCGATGATGATGGCGATCCTGCGCCTGGATGTGCCCGCGATCTTCCTCTATGGCGGTTCGACAATGCCGGGCCGCGACGGCGGCCGGGACATCAACATCATCACTGTGTTCGAGAATGTCGGCGCTCATGCGATGGGCAAGATCGACGATGCACGCCTAGCCGATCTGGAGCGTGTGGCGGTGCCGACAGGCGGCGCCTGTCCAGGCCAATTTACCGCAGTGACCATGGCCTCAGTGTCCGAGGCGATCGGCCTAGCCCCGCCGGGGTCGGCGACAGTGCCGTCCGTCTATTCCAGCCGGCTCGGCATGTGCGAACAAGCCGGGCGGCAGGTGATGACGCTGGTCGAAAAGAACATCCGTCCCCGCCAGATCGCCACCCGAAAGGCCTTCGAAAATGCCGCTGCCGTCGTTGCCGCCACCGGTGGATCGACCAACGCGGCGTTGCATCTGCCGGCGATGGCGCATGAGGCAGGGATCGAATTCAACATGTATGACGTGGTAAAGGTTTTCGACCGCACGCCCTATATCGCCGACCTGCAGCCGGGCGGGCGCTATCTGGCCAAGGACCTGGACGAAATCGGCGGCGTGCCTGTGTTGATGAAGGTACTGCTCGACGGTGGCTATCTGCATGGCGACTGCCTGACGGTTACCGGCAAAACGGTTGCCGAGAACCTAAAGGATGTTGTGCTGCCGCCGGGGCAGGACGTCATCCGCCCGCTCAGCCAGGCGTTCAGCCCAAGAGGCGGCATCGTCGGGCTGAAGGGAAACCTCGCGCCAGACGGCGCGGTCTGCAAGGTGGCCGGGTTGAAGCGGCGCACCTTCACAGGTCCGGCCCACATATTCGAATCCGAGGAGGATTGCCTTAACGGCATCTTGGCCCAGTCCTATAAGGAAGGTGAGGTGCTGGTGATCCGCAATGAGGGACCGCGCGGCGGACCGGGAATGCGGGAAATGATCTCCGCGACTGCAGCGCTCTATGGTCAGGGGATGGGCGAAAAATCCGCGCTGATTACCGACGGGCGCTTCTCGGGCGGCACACGCGGGCTGTGCGTCGGCCATATCGGTCCTGAAGCCGCGCTTGGCGGCCCCATTGCGCTGCTGCGCAACGGCGACATCATCCATATCGATACCGAAAAAGGCGCGATCGACGTCGAACTCCCCGACAGCGAACTCGCCGCCCGGCGCGACGCTTGGCGGCCGCGGCCTGCCAATTCAGGCTCCGGCGCGCTGTGGCGCTATGCTCAGATCGTCGGCGACGCCGCCCATGGTGCGATTACCCACCCCGGGGCGGCAATGGAGGGCAAGCCTTACGCCGAAATCTGACCCAGCCAGCGCGGATGATTAAGTGCCGTCTGATTTACTAGATTGCCCGGCCGCTGCCCCGACGCCACTGCGACCACAGACCGGAACGCGCTTTCTGCGATCATGCGATAACACTCGTCGGTCCAGCATAGCGAGTGCGGAGAGACGATCACATTGTCGAGCTTCAGGATCGGGTTATTCTGAGGAACGGGTTCCTGCTCGAAAACGTCCAGCGCCGCCCCGGCGATTTGACCTTCGGCCAAAGCCCTATAAAGCGCTGCCTCGTCGATGATCTGTCCCCGTCCCGTATTGATCAGGTAGGCCGTCGGCTTCAGCAGCCCCAGTTCGTGCGCGCCGATCATACCTCGGCTCGCGGGCGTCAGGGGGCAATTTATGCAAACGAAATCCGCTTCGCGGAGCAATGTGTCGAGATCGACTTCACGCACATTCAATGCCCTGGCCTCCTCGGGGTGCCGATGGGGCGAATAGGCAAGGTGAAGCATATCCAAGGGGGCCAGCAGGCGGAATGCTTCTTGCGCGATGCTGCCGAAGCCGATCGAGCCCACCACTTTTCCGACCAAACCTTCGCCCATAAAGCGCGTACGATCCCCCCAGCGGCCGGTGCGCGTCAGCCGGTCTTTGATCAGGAGCTTGTGGGCAAGAGCCAAGATGAAGGTTAGAATCGTCGTCGCAACAGGACGCCGAACGCCATCGGGCGTGTTGCTGACCAGAACGCCGGCCCGATCGCAGGCAGTCAGGTCGACATTGTCATAGCCGGCTCCGAACCGGGCCAGCAGTTTCAGGCGGACGTTCTCACTGGCTAGGCTCTGCGCGGTCAGAGCCGGCAGCAGGCAGAGTATGGCGTCATAGCGTGCAGTGTCGGCCTTTGAGATTTCTTGGGAATAGTCACCCAGGAATTCCCAACTCAGGCCCGGCACTGCGTCCAATATTGCAAAGGCCCTGCTGTCGAAGGCTGGACGGTCACCGTCGGGCGCAAGGCAGTCACGGGTTATGCCCAGTCGGAAGGCGGATGTGTCGCTCGATCTCATTCAAAAGCACCGTCAAGGTAAGGCGGAGATCCTACTGGATCGCGCCGCCCTGCGCGACGGGTGCAGCGCCCCTCACGGCGTGTTTTTCACCTCGTCCGTCCAGACCTTGAACTCGATCAGAGCATTGGGTCCGAAAACATTGCTGATCGCCACATCCGTTGCGTCGCGACCGCGCGCAATGAGGACGCGACCGATGCGGGGAATGCGATTGCGTGCGTCCATCGTGTACCACTCCCCGTCCAGATACACCTCGAACCAGGCGGAGAAATCCATCGGATCGGGCGATACTGGGACCCCGATATCACCCAGATAGCCTGTGCAATATCGTGCGGGAATATTCATGCAGCGGCAAAAGGCGACAGCCAGATGGGCATAGTCGCGGCAAACGCCGATCTGTTCGTTGAACGCCTCCCAGGCGGTGCGCGTTGCGCGCGCATTTTGGTACCCAAACTTAATGTGGCGGTGAACATAATCCACAATCGCCTGCGCGCGCGCCCATCCTGCAGGGTAGTTTCCGAACAGGCTCCACGCGATGTCGGACAGCCGGTCGGTCTCGCAATATCGACTGCCTAACAGAAAGACCAAAATATCATCCGGCAAACGTTCGACAGGCACTTGCCCCACGTGCGGTAGTACCCTATCGGGCAGGCCGCTGTCGCGCACGGTTGTATCTGCTGTGATCGTAATCGGGCCGGCGGGTGCGACTAACCGGCTGCACCAATTGCCGAAACCGTCCCGATAGCCGGTGATGGGCACCGTGGGGTTTGTGGTCATGATATCGGGTGCGAAAAGGTCGTCGACTCGCGAATGATGGATGTTCAGCATCAACATCATCGGTGTCGGCTGGAAGCAGTTGTAAGTAATCTGGTAGCCGAGTTTGATGTCCATAGTTTCGATCTTCCTGGGCTGGAGTTATGCCGGTGACAGTGACCGTTACGTCCAGACCGAGGAATGACGCGGCGGGGCCGATTAGTTCCCAGAGAACCGACGAACCCAGTTAAGGGCGCGGCTTTGCTTCAATGTTGGTGCGCAAGCTTACGGCGATATCATGTCCAACGACAATGCCAGAAGACGGGCTATCCGCTCTGCCCAGACGATTTGTCCCGCTTCATCGCCGATAAGGTCCTGCCGAATCTCGATTTCGCCGTGGGGCAAGCCGCGCCGCTCACCGTGGACAGGGATTGTGTAGTCGGATTCGTCGCTGACCGCATACGGCTGGTTGTCGCCTACAACGAGCCCGCCCTCTCGGTTCAGCAACGTCATCAGCGGTCGTGAGAGACGATCATCTCGATTGTAGAGAAGCCCGACATGCCAGGGTCGGCCGACCCCGCGATAGACAGGCGTAAAGCTGTGCACCGCCACGATCACCGTCGGGATATTACCGGCTTGCCTGCGATCAAGCTCGGCGACGATGCGATTGTGATAGGGATTGAATATCTCCGCGATCCGGCGCTCCCGGTCGGCAAACGAAAGCTGCCGGTTGCCGGGAATTTCCGTGTCCTCGCTGACCGTGACAATTGAGCTTTCGACCGCCGGCGAGCGATTGCAATCGATCACGAGGCGCGAATAGTTCTGCAAGATCGCAAAGGCACCCAGCCGATCGCTCATCATCCTTACAACGGCTGCTGCGCCGATATCCCAAGCGATGTGGCGCTGGCGTTCGCTGGCCGATACGCCCAGAGAACCCAGCCGATGCGGCAGGCGATTTTCGGCATGGTCGCACAGAAGCAGAAAAGGGCCATCGTTGGGCTGCCCCAGTGTAATGCAGGCAGGCGGATCCGACGATGTGAGCAATGTATCTACCCCGGTCATCCGAGAGCCCCTTGGTGCCGCCACGAGCGTCGAGGTGAACCGCCCGCTATTAAGCTTCTCGCTCAAGCGGCTACAGACAATCCCAGCCTCAACCTTGCGCAGGTAAGGGTGTTGGCCAGAAGGCAGGCAATTGTCATCGGGCCGACACCGCCGGGAACGGGGGTGATCGCGCCTGCGACTTCTACAGCTTCGTCGAAAGCGACATCGCCAACCAATCGCGTGCCGCCGCCATCCTTCGGCACGCGATTTATGCCGACATCGATCACCGTCGCTCCCGGCTTGATCCAGGCGCCTCTTACCATTTGCGGCCGGCCGACAGCGACAACAAGCAAATCGGCCCGCCGGCATGTCGAAGGCAGGTCGCGCGTTTGCGAGTGGGCGATCGTGACAGTGCAATTTTCTCCCAGCAAAAGTTGGGCGACAGGGCGTCCGACCAGAACGGATCGACCGACGACCACTACATCCAATCCTTGCAGGCTCTCGTGAACCGTTTTTGCCAAAATCACGCAACCCAGCGGCGTACAGGGCACCAGTCCGGCCTTGCCCGCAGCGAGATAGCCCACATTAATTGGGTGCAGACCGTCTACATCCTTTTCGGGCGCGATCGCAGTGAGAATGCGTTCAGACGAAATTTGTGGAGGCAATGGCAATTGCACCAGGATACCATGCACGTCGGGGCGAGCGTTCAGTTCACCGATCAATTCCAGAAGTGCATGCTCAGATAGGCTTTCCGGCAGTCGATACTCGAATGAGGCCATGCCCGCCTCACGCGTTTGCGTGGCCTTATTGCGGACATAGACCTCGCTGGCCGGGTCGTTGCCGACCAGGACTACGGCAAGGCCTGGGACGACGCCGTGGTCCCGCTTGAGTTCTGCGACATCCACAGCAATTTGCGCCCGCAGTCTAGCCGCCTCGGCCTTTCCGTCGATGATACGCGCCGTCATCCGTTCAATTCTCCCGCTCATCTCTTCGCGAAGCCCTTACGATCTCGCGCCGAACATGCCAGTTCGGGCGGCTCGCGGAAACCCCCTAAAGAGACTCGCAGAACTTTGTCGGTCGGCGAGCATATCTAAATAAATCATGTGATTTCAATAATATAATAAACAGTGACGTCATGACTCGCCTAGTCGAATTATCGATTTCGGACTTGAATGCGATTTCAGTTGCAAATGCCATCGGCGCTGTACTAGGGGGAAAGCCGGCCTGGAGCGGACAAATCCTTTATGTGCGGCGCTCGTCGGAGTAATGCTTAAACATGGAAGCCGCCTCAATGTTCGTCGATCGAACCGCCGTTCCTTTTCCGGCGGGAAACGGGGAGATGGCGGGGCGTGTGCGCGATTTCGACTGGTCCGCGACTGATCTTGGCCCGATCACGCTTTGGTCGCAAAGCCTAAAGACCGCTGTCGAACTGATGCTCGCCTCACCTTTGCCAATGGTGATGCTGTGGGGCGTTGACGGGGTCATGCTTTACAATGACGGCTATGCTTCCTTTGCCGGGCACCGCCATCCCGCCTCCTTCGGGGCAAAAGTGTCTGACCATTGGCCGGAGGCCGCAGATCTCAACCGCAGAGTCATTGCCACTGGCCTGGCAGGAAGCCCGATATCGTTCGAAGGTCAGCATCTTGTGCGCAATCGAAACGGTGCCGTCGCAGATGCATGGGTAAACCTTACATACGTGCCGGTTCGCGATGAACGCGGGATACCCATCGCAATATTGGGTTCGGTCATCGAAACTACGGACGAGGATGTCGCCAAGCAGCGGCTCAAGGAAAGTGAAGAACAGTTTCGCACCTTGGCCGAGGCGATTCCCAATCATGCCTGGGCCGGTGAGCCCGATGGAATGCTCAACTGGTTCAACCGACGGGCCTACGAATATACCGGTGCCGCGCCCGGAGAACTCGACGGAGAAAACTGGGCGAAGGTCGTTCATCCCGAAGATTTGTCGCGCACGACGCAGGCCTGGGCGCGCTCAATCGCAAACGGAAGTCCCTATGAGGTTGAGTTCAGGTTAAGACGCGCCGACGGGGCCTATCGCTGGTTTCTTGCCCGCGCCACCCCGGTGCGCAACGACACCGGCAGGATCGTACGCTGGATCGGGACCAATACCGATATTATGAGCCAACGCGAGTCTGCAGAAGGGCAGCGGGCGCTGAATCAATCGCTTGAGGCCCGCGTCGCAGAGCGGACGGCCGATCGCGACCGCATGTGGCGACTAAGCCAGGACCTGATGGTTGTGGTCGCCGACGGGGACGATGTCGTAATTGAAGCTGTGAATCCCGCCTGGCTGCGTTTGCTGGGCTGGACCGAAGCCGAACTGGTGGGGCGGTCGGCAGTCGATTTTGTGCATCCCGACGATATGACTCTCGCACGCTCAAATCGCCGCCCCTATGTGGAGGAAATCGACGAAGACGGACGAACCCTGCGGCGTTACCATAATCGTTATCGCCACAAGCAGGGCGGTTGGCGGTGGATTTCATGGACGGTCGTTGCTGCCGACGGAGTTCTTCAGGGAGTAGGCCGCGACGTCACCGAAGAGCGAGAGCAGGCAGAAGCCCTTGCGCTCGCCGAGTCACAATTGCGGCAGGCACAAAAGATGGAAGCCGTTGGGCAGTTGACCGGCGGGATTGCGCACGATTTCAACAATATGCTTTCGATCGTAATCAGCAGCCTTGGCCTCCTGAAGCGACGGTTGGCTAAGGGTGATTCTAATGTCGAGCGATTTGCCGACAGCGCCTTGGAGGGCGCCAATCGCGCTGCTTCGCTGACCCATCGCCTGCTCGCGTTCTCGCGGCAGCAGCCGTTAAAGCCCGAGCCGATCGAGCCAGGAAGGCTGGTTTCCGGGCTCGCAGAAATGATAATGCGCACGCTCGGTGAGACGATAAAGGTTGAAACTGTTCTCGGGGCGGGGCTTTGGCGCACGCATGCCGACCCCCACCAACTCGAAAGCGCTATTCTGAACCTAGCCGTCAACGCGCGGGACGCCATGGCGGACGGCGGGAAACTGACGATCGAAACGGCCAACACAGATATGGATGCGCGCTACGCCGCCCAGCATCCGGGCGTCGCGGCCGGGCAGTATGTGATGATCGCGGTCACCGATACTGGCTCCGGAATGGATGCCGATGTGGTCGCCAAGGCCTTTGAACCTTTTTTTACGACAAAGGATGTAGGCAAGGGAACCGGACTCGGTCTCAGTCAGGTCTACGGTTTCGTCCGGCAGTCTGGCGGGCATGTAAAAATTTATAGCGAGGTCGACCACGGGACAGTGGTCAAACTTTACCTTCCCCGATTTATGGGCGGACAACGAGACCTGACCGAAATGGCGCCCAAATCGTTGGTCTACGCTGACGAGGCGATCACAATTCTATTGGTCGAAGACGAGCCTGCGGTAAGGCAGCTTGGCGTCGAAGCGTTAAACGAGCTCGGCTATCGCGTGTTGGAAGCAGATAACGCGGCCTCTGCCCTGCAGCTCTTGGAGCGGCACGACGATATTTCGCTGCTGTTCACCGACGTCGTAATGCCCGAGGTCAATGGCCGAAAGCTGGCGGAAGAGGCGATACGCAGAAGGCCCGGGCTGAGAGTACTTTTTACCACCGGATATACGCGTAACGCCGTTGTTCATAACGGGGTGCTGGATCCGGGGGTCGAGCTGCTGGGAAAACCTTTCACGATCGAACAATTGAGCGCGAAGCTTCGCGCGGTTTTAGAGGCCTAATCATCGCCTTCGGCCTCGCGGCCATGCGGGAACATCAGCCGCTAACATTGCAAAGGCGCAGGCTTTCTGGCAGCAACCCGCTTGGGCTGGTTGGGAAAGGGCGAACTGCCCGACCGGACGACACAGCGCACCTTACCAGCCGACGAACCTGCGATATAAAGGCAGGCAATCGGGCCGATGAGCAATTCAGCACCCAATCAGGAAATAGATGACACAGTTCGAAATTGGTGACGGCGCAATCGAAGGAGCCGGCCCGCTACCAAAGCCGCCAACAATGGCCGTACATTTGGCGCTGGCCTGGAATGATTTCGATACCAGCCTGAGCAGTTGGCGTATGTGGCTGCTGCTCGGGATGAACGATATCCGTCAGCGTTATCGCCGGTCACGTTTAGGTCAATTTTGGATCACGCTTGCCATGGCGACGACCATCGTCTCTTTGGGCCTGCTCTATGCCTATTTGTTCAAACAACCCTTGGCTCAATATCTGCCTTACCTGGGAACCAGCTTTGTCGTTTGGGGGCTCTTGTCCAGCGTCGTCTTGGACTCATGTTGGGTATTTATCAGCGCCGAGGGGTTTTTGAGGCAGGTGCCGCTTGCGAAATCCGTTTTTGTGCACCGTATGCTCGTTCGAAATGGCGTTATTTTTCTGCATAACATCATCATCTTGCCGCCGATCTATCTGATATTTGGCGTTCCCCTGGGCTGGACATTGATGCTGGCGTTTCTTGGAATCGCTCTAATCCTACTTAACGGCGTTTGGATCGGCCTTCTTCTTGGCACGATCTGCGCTCGCTTTCGCGATATGCCCCAGATCATCGCGAGCTTAATGCAAGTTGTATTTTACCTGACACCGGTGATGTGGCGTCCGTCGCAATTGCCGCAACGGGTCAGTTGGTTGACTAACTTCAACCCGTTTCAGAGCTTTCTCGATATTGTACGGGACCCTTTGCTGGGCAACCTGCCGCCCCTGATTGCCTGGAAAGTGGCTGGTGCGGTCACGCTCGTTGGTTTTGCCGTGGCGACCCTGATTTTCTCGCGCTTTCGGGCGCGCATCGTTTATTGGCTGTAACCTTATGGCATCCATCACTCTCGACCGCGTTACCGTCGACTTTCCGATCTACAACGCGAAAAAACGGTCGCTGAAATCCGAAATCTTCCGGCGTACTGTCGGCGGCCGCATTGAGGCAAACCAGGACAGCCGCGTGTCGGTAATGGCTCTGCGCGACATCAGCATGCAGATTAATGATGGTGACCGGCTGGGCCTCATAGGGCGCAACGGTGCCGGTAAGTCCACATTGTTGCGCGTTCTGTCCGGTGTGTACGAGCCGCCGATCGGGCGAACTGTGATCAGTGGTACGGTTTCGTCTCTAACCGATATTGCGATGGGGATGGATCCAGAGGCGACGGGATATGAGAATATTCTGTTGCGCAGCGTTTTCCTGGGCGTGTCGGTTAAGCAAGCCCATGCAAATGTAGCCGAGATTGAGGAATTCACCGGGCTGGGCAATTTTCTCAAGCTGCCGATGCGCACCTATTCGAGCGGGATGATGGTGCGGCTGGCCTTTGCCATCAGCACGGCTGTAACACCCGAAATTCTGATTATGGATGAGTTAATCGGGGCCGGCGATGCTGCTTTTTTTGCCAAAGCGGAGGAGCGGCTAAACCGTCTAATAGGAAGTACCCGCATCCTTGTGATCGCATCGCACGCGGACACCATGCTGCAGCGGCTTTGCAACAAAGCTGCGCTGATGGATGAAGGAAGACTGCAGATGATCGGTCCTGTCGATGAAGTTCTTGCCGCTTACCAGGCGATGGTCTGAGATGTTTATCGGGCTATCGATACGTCGCGTGATCATGCCTTGATCGTCGAAAGATGTATGTCTAGGTTGCCGAACAAATAGTGCTGCACCATCGCGAGGCGGATACCACCGAAGCGGATGTATGTGCCGTAACGCTTGGAAATCGATAAGTCCATTATATGGATGAGGTAAAAGAACGTCAGATTGCCATGAGGTTTATTCTCCACTCAGAGATCGATGCAAATTCCATACGAGAGAATTTAGGCAAGCCGGAATACAGCTATTATTTCGTGCTGGAGGCGTTTCGTCCTGTCCTTGAACTGTTGGGGCCGGTCACGCTAGTTCGACGTCCTGAGGAAGAGGTCGATACGATATTCGAAGCTTCCGCGGCGAAAAGTGAAAGCTGCGTCTTCATCTCGTTCTCACCACCGAACGCAGTTCCGCTTGATCTCAAATGCCCGACCATCGTCGTTTTCGCGTGGGAGTTCAGCACTCTTCCCGATGGCGGGTGGGCTAATGCCGATCCGCGCGACGACTGGCGGTTAGTGTTCGCGAAGCTAGGCTTTGCGATCTCGCTGTCGACCTATACGGCGCAGGTCGTGAGGGCGGCTATGGGTGAAGATTTTCCGATCTTTGCGATCGCGGCGCCAGTGTGTGACCGTCTGCCTAGACCGGCTTTTCCCGTCGACTCAAGGCCCGTCATCCCGGCTTGCGAAGTCCTGATTCGCGGCACTGTGATCGATAGCGGCGACTATGCGCTTTCGCCAGACCAAGTGATTGGGCCGATTTTTCCACCGCCGTCGATAAGACCGACGCTCATGGACCTGGCGGCTGAGGAAATGGCCCCGGTATTGGCCGCGGCAGCCGCGAAGGCGGCAGCAGCCGAAGCGGCTGCAATCGCGGAGGCGGCTGCGGCAGAGGCGGCTGCAATCGCGGAGGCGGCTGCGGCAGATGCCGCAAGGATGGCTGCTGCTGCGGCAGCCGAAGCGGCAGCGGTGCTTACCATCATCGCGCAGCGCCGCAGGCTTCGCTACCGTCTCGCCGCGACAAAACGCTATGCCCTGGAATGGTACCGCGAGGTGATTCGGGATTTGCTGCCGCGCTGGCTGTCGCTCGGCATCGGCCGTGGGGGCGCGTTGGCGGAAATGGTCTATCGGCGCCTTTCCGGCTCGACACAGCCTCCATCGCCACCACCTCCACCTCCACCTCCACCACCACCGCCTCCTCCTCCTCCTCCTCCTCCTCCTCCTCTTCGGCCACCACCACCACCACCACCACCGCCGTCTGCTCCGCCATTGCGGGTGCGATTGGGGGGCGTGGTCTATACCTCGATGCTGAACCCCACCGATGGACGTAAAAACTGGCACGACATACTAACGGCGTTCTGTTGGGCATTCCGCGACGTCGAAGACGCGACGCTGGTGCTGAAAATGGTTAAGGGTGATCCGCACTCTTATCGGCGGGACCTGTTCCTGATTCTGGCGCGACTGTCACCATTCAAGTGCCGGGTCGTCACGATGGACGGGTTTCTCGAGGACGCCGACTATCGCCTGTTGACCGAAGCCACGAGCTTTTACGTCAATGCGTCGAACGCTGAAGGTCTTTGTTTGCCGCTGATGGAATTCATGTGCGCTGGAAAGCCGGTGATAGCGCCGCGCCACACCGCGATGGCCGATTATATCGACGATACCGCCGCCTTCATCGTCGGCGCGACTCCCGAGCACAATGTCTGGCCAAACGACCCGCGGCACCTTTACTCCACAATGCGCATGCGCCTCCAGTGGGATACTCTGGTCGCCGCTTTCGAGGAGAGTTACCGTGTCGCGACGCACGCGCCCCAACGGTATGCGGACATGGGACGCAACGCCGCCGCGATCATGAGCCGCTATTGTTCCGACGCGGTGGTGAAAGAACAACTGCGCATGGTCCTGGACCAGGTGGTTAAAGCGGGAGTGCGACAGCAGGCGGAAGAGAGCAAGCCAGCGACCGCTAAGATTGTGGATCCGGGTTTGACCCCGGCCGTCGCAGAGCCGGAAGCAATATGATCATCATCATCTATTCCGAAACCTACAAAGGTGCGGTGGCCAAGCGGCTGGGTGAATCCGAATACAGCTATTATTTCGTGCTGAAGGAATACCGCCCGGTTCTTGAACGGCTTGGCATCGTGGTTGCGGTCGGCGATCCCGCCAACGAGGTTGACGCGCTCTATCGCAGCGCCGCCGCCCACGGCGAATCCTGCATCTTCCTGTCCTTTACGCCGCCCCATCAGACGCTGATCGATCTGGAGTGCCCGACGATCCCGATCTTCGCTTGGGAATTCGACACGATTCCCAGCGAAGTCTGGCACGGCGATGCGCGCAACGACTGGCGCATAGTGTTCGATAAGCTGGGCCGGGCGATAACGCATTCGGACTTCGCTGTTCGAACGGTTAAGGCGGCGATGGAGCAGGACTATCCGATCGTGACCATTCCTGCGCCGGTTTGGGATCGTTTCGACGCTGTGCGGCAAAGAATTACGCCCTGCCCCATCTGCGCCGGAGTGGATATTAGCGTGATCGGAACCGTGGTCGACACGTTCGCGCTCGATTTTCAGGCCGAGGCACGACGGTTGCCAGCGCCGGCGGGCCCTGAGGCGCCCGCGCGCTTTACGCTGGACGGCGTCATCTATTGTTCGGTCTTCAACCCTCGGGACGGCCGCAAGAATTGGCATGACATGCTGTGCGCGTTCTGCCTCACGTTCCGCGAAAATCCGGACGCCACGCTGGTGTTCAAGCTGACCCATCATGATCGCGCCCTGGCGTTCGAGCATATGTTGGAGACGATCTACCGGGTCTCGCCCTTCAAATGCCGGGTCATTCTCATCCTGGGTTATCTGGAGGAAGCCGATTACGAAAAAATGGTCGGCGCCACCAGCTATGCCCTCAATGCGTCGGCGGGCGAAGGGCAGTGCCTGCCGCTGATGGAATTCATGTCGGCGGGAAAACCATCGATAGCACCCCGAAACACCGCGCTGACCGATTATCTGAACGACGACAACAGCTTTCGGATCGCGTCGAGCCTCGAACCCTGGTGCTGGCCGCACGATCCGCGCCAGGCCTTCCGCACGCGACGGCACCGCATCGATTTCGCATCCCTGATGCAGGCTTACCGCGACAGTTACGACGTCGCGAAAACCGATCCCGAGCGCTATCGGCTCATGTCCGAGCGTGCCAATCGCGATCTCGGGGCGCATTGCTCCCAAGAGTTGACCGAGGGTCGACTGCGAGCATTTCTCGGGATCGAATCACCGTTTGCGGAGGCGAACAAGGCTCAAGCGCGCGTCGCGGCCGAAGACCTGATCACATGACGGCGCCGGCTCAGGCTGTATCGTCCGGCAGGATCGCCGATATCGAAATGCTGCGCGGCATCGCCGTGATCTTCGTCCTGATCCAGCATGCGCCGGTCGTGTTGTTTCCCTGGCGGACCAACGATGATGGGCATCTTTATGTCTATTTTGGATTCTGGACGGGCGTCGATCTGTTCTTCGCGATCTCCGGATTCGTCATAGCGCGTAGCCTGCTGCCCACTTTGGAAGCGACCCGCGACAATACTTCGTTCTTTAACGCCACTTTGGCCTTCTGGGTTCGCAGGGTCTGGCGTCTATTGCCGTCGGCATGGCTCTGGCTGGCGGTCATCCTGTTCCTGGTCGAATTTTTTAACCGATCGGGCGCATTCGGCACCTTTCGCGGAAACTTCGAAGCCACTGTGGCATCCGTTCTCGACGTCGCCAATTTCCGAGTTCTGCTCGTTCTGATGACCGCCGAACACGGGGTGAGCTTTCCCTATTGGAGCCTGTCGCTGGAAGAGCAGTTTTATATCCTGCTGCCGATCTTGGTCTTCGTGTCGCGGCGGTGGTTTCCCTATATTCTGGCCGTCAGCATCCTGGCGCAATTATTCGTGACGCGCTTCGGCCCGGGAACCACCGAATTCGGCAATCTGCTGAATGTCACGCGTAGCGACGCTCTGATGCTGGGCGTGCTGATCGCGCTCTGGAGCCGCCATCCGACCTATCGCCTGTTCGAGCCCGTTGCGTTGAAACAATGGCCGATCGCCGGTCCGGTCCTGCTGAGCCTTCTCCTCCTCTGTCTCGCCGCGTCGGGATCGACCCATCTTAACCTCGTCTCGTTTCTGGTCGGACTTGTCGCGCTGCTATCAGCTGCGCTGGTGCTGATCGCTTCATATGATGGGGATTATCTTTTACCGGGCAGCGCGGCGAAGCGGGTTATGGTGTGGGTCGGGAGCCGCTCCTACGCGCTTTATCTGATCCATATGCCGGCCTATCTATTTGCCCGCGAGATCTGGTTTCGGCTGGAACCGGCCGGGACGATATTCGGAGCGAACTATACGCTGCGCTTTACGCTGACCGCGCTCCCGATGCTCGTCGTGCTGGCGGATTTGAATTATCGTCTCGTCGAGACACCGCTGCGCCGGCGCGGTGCGCGTATCGCCGCACACCTGGCAGAGCGTGCGGCATGACGGCGGAAGACAGGATCGGTACCGCCAGCCCCGGCGTAGCCGTCAGACCAGGCGCCGAGATTCGGCCGGTTCCCGTGGCGGGCGGCCGAATCGCCGATATCGAAGTTCTACGCGCGATCGCGATTATCTTCGTGCTGATCCACCATGCACGAGGCAACCTGATTACATGGCCCACGCCCGTATTCGACCGGCTGTACTCCTATCTGCAGTTTTGGCCGGGCGTTGACCTGTTTTTCGCGATTTCCGGTTTCGTGATTGCGCGCAGCCTCGTCCCGGCCCTGCGGCGCAGTGAAAACAGAACCGCTTTCATCAAGACCACCATTGCGTTCTGGATCAGGCGCGCCTGGCGGCTGCTGCCCTCGGCTTGGCTGTGGCTTGCATTGATTTTGATTGCGTCGGCGGCCTCAGGCGAAACGGGCCTATTCGGCAGTTTCAGAACCAATTTCGAAGCGACGATCGCGGCTGTTCTCGACGTCGCGAATTTCCGGCTGGCGTCGTGCTTTATGCAGTATCCCTGCGGCAGCAGCTTTGTTTATTGGAGCTTGTCGCTTGAAGAGCAGTTCTACATCCTCTTGCCTATCGTGATACTGCTGGCGGGACGCCGACTAACAGTCTCGATCGGCATTTTCGTCGTTGTTCAATTTTTCATCCCGCGCATCGCGCCGATTCTGCAAATGCTGCGGACTGACGCTCTCCTGCTCGGCGTCCTGCTCGCGATTTGGAGCTCGGATGCCACCTACCGGCTCTGCGAGCCGCTCGTTTTGAAAAGGAGCGGTCTCGCGCGTTGGGCTGTTCTAATTATGCTCCTCGCGGGAATAGCGGCGCTCGGTTCCGACGATCTGCATATCGTTCAGTTCCGCTACGGAATGATCGCTCTGCTGTCCGCCGTGCTCGTCATGATCGCGTCCTACGATCAGGATTACCTTTGGCGTGACAGCCAGGTAAAGCGGGTTTTTATATGGATCGGCAGTCGATCGTATGGACTCTATCTGATGCATGTGCCGCTCTACTATGTCACACGGGAAATTTGGTATCGGATCGACGGGCGACTGCCGTCTTCCCGCATTGATGACCTGGGGATTCTCGCTACGGCGGCGGCCCTGCTTCTGTTGCTCAGCGAAATCAATTTTCGTGTGATCGAGGATCCCCTACGGGCGCGGGGCGCGCGAATCGCCAGGCGATTTAGCGAACGCCCCTTACATCACAGCATTGCGGGCATCACGCGCACCACCGACTTGCTGGTAAAATGAGCCGGCAGCTCGAAAAGACGGGATCGCAATACGCGCGCGGTGCCGGGCATGAATCGGCGAGCGCATCTCACGGGACAATTGTCGACATCGAATTGCTGCGCGCCATCGCCGTGCTGTTTGTTCTTGTCGAACATGCCAGGATCAATCTCTTCACCTGGGTCGGCGGCGTGCATGAGCCCCTTTATGTCTATTTCGGCTTCTGGACGGGTGTCGATCTCTTCTTTGCAATCTCGGGCTTCGTCATTGCACGCAGCCTGTTGCCAAAGTTAGCCGCTGCCAACGACAGCACAGCGTTCTTTAACGCCGTGCTTGCCTTCTGGGTTCGGCGTGCTTGGCGTCTGCTCCCGTCGGCATGGCTCTGGCTCGGCATCATCATGCTGTTGGTGATCATCTTTAACAGGTCAGGCGCATTTGGAACATTCCGGGCCAATTTTGAAGGGACGATTGCCGCGATCCTGTATGTAGCCAATTTCCGGATCGTTCACGTGTTTTTGCGCGCCCCGACGGGTGCGAATTTCCCCTATTGGAGCCTCTCACTGGAGGAGCAGTTTTATATCTTGCTGCCGCTGGTTGTCTTCGCGGCCCGTCGTTGGCTGCCCTATGTCCTCGGAGCCGCGGTTCTGGCGCAGCTGTTTGTGCAGCGATCCGGCAACTTGGGTATCGGCCTGTTGCTCAATCAAATCCGCAGTGATGCTTTGCTACTTGGTGTTCTTATTGCGATCTGGAGCCGTCATGCCACATATCGCCTCTTCGAGCCGGTTGGTCTGCGTCAACATCCGCTTGTTAGCGTCATAGTTCTGGCAGGCTTGGTGTTTGCGCTCGCCGCCGCAGGCTCAGAGGGTCTAAATCTGGTGCCTTTTCGGATCGGGCTCGTCGCTATCCTATCGGCGGCACTAGTCCTGATCGCATCCTATGATCAGGACTATCTGTGTCCGAACGGTCCGCTCAAGCAAATCATGCTGTGGATCGGTGCGCGGTCCTACGCACTCTATCTGACCCACATACCGGCCTACCTCGCGGCACGGGAAATCTGGTTTCGGATAGAGCCGCCCGACACGGTTTTCGACAGCGCCTACGGTCTTCGTTTGGGCCTGACCGCGACAGTGCTGCTGCTGTTGTTTACGGAAGCGAATTATCGCTTCATCGAAGTTCCATTCCGCCGGCGCGGGGCGCGCATCGCCGAGCGTCTCGGTCGTCGTGTGGCCGCGTACCCGGCCGAACCATAAGGAATCGGTCATGTGGGAACGGTCAGCCGAAACGGACCACACTCTTGTCGGACTTCGAGACGTCCTCGACAGTGGCGGTTTGAACTATCAAACGGGGGAACTGCGGCCGGGGTTTTTAATCAGGGCCGACGATGTCGTGGTCGACGTTGGCTGTGGCGAAGGCAACGAAAGCCTGTTTTGTGCTCGACAGGGGGCTCACGTCATCTATGCGGACGCCGATCCCGATCAGATCGCCATCGCCAGCCGCAATCTGGAGGGCGCCGGCGCCCGTATCCTCACGCCGATCATCAGCGACACCAATCCGCTGCCCCTTCCGGACGGGGTTGCTTCGAAAGTCATCGCGGCTGAAGTCATCGAACATGTCGACGATCCGGCGCAGTTTATCAGCGAATTGGTTCGGGTGGGGCGGCCCGGCGCGCAGTATTTTTTTGCGGTGCCGGATGCGGCGTCGGAAGAGCTGCAAAGGGGCTTGTCGCCGGATAGCCATTTTCAAAAGCCCAATCATATCCGCGTGATCGGGCGCGACGAGTTCGCCCGGATGGTCACCGATGCCGGGTTGGTGATTGAAGATCGCGGCTTCTATGGGTTTTATTGGACAGTCTGGTGGATGTTCTTCTGGATTTGCAGGGTCGACCTGTCCGCTCCGCACCATCCTCTGCTGGAAAGCTGGGCCCGCACCTGGAGCGCGCTGCTCGACACCCCGAACAGCGGCGATGTCAGGCGGGCGCTGGATGCGCTGTTGCCCAAAAGCCAATATATCGTGGCGCGCAAGCCCGGTGGCCTAGGTCCAGCGGCAATCGCGCCGGAGAAATCGGTCGCATCCGTTGCGGGAGGATTGCACATCGCATTTGCTGCCATCCGACGTTTCTTCTCGCCTCCACCGCAGGCCATCCCGCCGGTAGCTACGGCATTAACTCCGGAGCCTTTGCTTGCTCCGGTCGCCGTGGACGATCCGATCGATTCTGTAACTGTCGGCCTGCACGATGCCGTTGAAAGCGGGTGGTTCAGGAACGATCAGCATGAACTGTTCAAAGGCTTTGCCATTCGACCGGAAGATGTCGTGCTTGATGCTGGATGCGGCCAGGGCAACTATTCCGCCCTCTGCGGACAATGGGGGGCACATGTCATTTTCAGCGACACCGACCCCGATAACGTCGCCATCACGGAACGACGGCTTGCCGAAACCAACGCACGCGCGATTACACCGATCGTTGGCGACGCTAGCCCTCTGCCGCTGGATGACGAGGTCGTCACCAAGGTCATCTCGACCGAAGTGATCGAACATGTCGATGATCCCCGTCAGTTCCTGAATGAACTGGTGCGAGTCGGCAAGCCGGGGGCGCTCTATCTGTTGGCGGTTCCCGATCCCGTTCAAGAAGGCCTGCAACGGCGGTTGGCCCCGCCCGCATTTTTCCTGAAACCAAAACCTGGGGAGGGGACCATCCGCGGCCTCTCCAGCGGACATCTGCGAACAATCGGCCGCGAAGAGTTCGAAGAGTTGGTGACGCAGGCTGGGCTGGTGGTAGAGCAGCATCACTATGTCGGTTTTTACTGGGCGTTGTGGTTTGTGTTTTTCTGGGTCTGCAATGTCGACTTTTCGGCGCCCGGGCACGCGTTGCTGGCGCGTTGGGCGCGAACCTGGAAAATGGTCCTGGACGCGCCGGACGGGCACAGAGTTAAAGCCCCGTTCGACGCGTTTATGCCCAAAAGCCAGATCATCATCGCAAGAAAGCCATAAATCGCTTTATGTCAAAATTGATTGAAAAAGTGGGGGCGACCTCGGATGCGGGTAAAACTGTGCTCGCGCTCTTTCCTCTTCTCTACCTCGTTACTGCATTTTGGAAGCCGGCGCTGTTCGATCATAAGTCGCTGATTAACGGCGACGCGATCCTTCACGGTCTCGCACTTGTCGACCTGCAGGCACATTCGTTGGGTCATCTCGGACAATTGCTTTGGTCCGACAAAATCTATGGCGGTCATCCTTTATTTGCCGAGGGGCAGGGCGCTTTTGCCGATCCCTTGAACATGTTTACGGCATGGATCGCCGCGCCCGTTTTTGGCTCGATCTACGCCATGAATCTATTTCACTTTCTGGCGATGATGTTGGCGGGCATCGGCGTTATGGGTCTTTGCCGCAGCTTGGGATCGAGCCGCGCCGCCGCCAGTTTCGCTTCGATTGCGGTGGTTTACTCGTCGATTTGGATCAGCGACGCGCAGAACCTGACGATCTCGGGCGCACTGGCGTGGGTTCCATGGACATTTTGGGCGATGGACCGGTGGTTGAAACAACCGACCGTCCGGTCTGCCATTCTGCTGGGTGGCGCGGTCGCCTCGCTGGTCCTCGCCGGATATCCGCAGGCGTTCCATGGCGCAATCATGTACATATCCGCTGGCTTGATCACCATTCCATGCCAAACCCAAGCCAGACATGAATGGATCGCGAATTGGCGCAAGCGGCTAAGTACGGCGGCCATTGCCGTCCTGTTCTGCGCTGGCATCAGCGCGATCCAATGGTTGCCACTGCTTGAATTGACGGCGCTATCGCACCGCAGCGACGGCGTTAGCATTTTCTTCAACTCGCCGATCGCGACATATTTTCGTGGATTCTTGTTTACTTGGCAGGGTTTGGACGCGTCGTCGGATTATTTCGCCGGAACGGGCAGTCTCCTCGTAACCGTCCTAGCATCGCTCGCCCTGGTCATCGGCCAGCCCGCGCGAGTCAAAGGTCATCTGATCTCCACGATTTTCGTTCTTCAGATGGGGTTCGAGCGAGGTTCGCCGCTGTTTCGACTGCTCTACGATCATCACATCATCCCTGGCTTGCGATATTTTCGTACGGTCCATCTCTATTTCGACATCGCGATTATCGGCATGGCGGTGTTGGCCGCGTTTGCGATCGACGGGATCAGTCGGTGGATCACGACAGAATCGGGCCGCAAGCGCTTGGCCTGGGCGGCACCCACCAACGGGATTCGTGTGAAGCTGGGGCTATTTGCCGTCATGTTGTGGATTTTGGTCGCGGTTTGGATGCGTCCTGCCGAAGGGCGGATGGTGTGCCTCGCGGTCGTGGTCCTTGCCGCGGTCGGCTCGATGTTGTTAATCCTCGCGCGACGGGGATCGCTCGTGCCGTTTCTAATGATCGCGTTGCTAATGGGTGAATGCCTGAACCTCAGAGCACACAGCTTCCGTTTCTATGAAACCGCGTATGCCGGGAAACCGTCGTCGGTGACGGCGATAGAGGCAGTGGACGGCTGGCGCAATTACAAGCTGTTCGACGATTCGATCGCCAGCGCCTATGCCTTTACCGACTCCCGATCTCCGGCCTTACCCGATCGAATGCGGCGCATGATGGAATCGATCAGCGCCATGACAAATTTGATGTGGGACCTGGGATCGTTCAACGCGGCGCTGGCGCTTCCCATGCAGCGACAGACCGTGGCCGAGAAACTGATGCGCGATGAGATTCGAGGGCAAACATCAAATCCGGCGGGCGCTCGTCTGATTGATCTGCTCGCGATCCGCTTTATTTCCGTCGATCGAGTGCCGGTCACGGCTGCATTCCGGTCATTTTGGAGCGACCCTGCGCTAAACGCGCAAATCATGGAAAATACAGCGGCCCGGTCACGTTTCCAGCTTTACGCGAACCACGTTACCGTTGGTTCGGCCGACGAGGCGATCGCGGCGCTTAAGTCTCTACAGTCTCCGACGCTGGTTATCGAAAACCCTCCGAACCTGCATCAGGTCGAACCGCTGGACGAGGGCGATGCCCTGGCTGACGTGAAATCTTATGCAAGTTTTAACGTCTTGAAAGCCACATCGACCCAATATCGCGTCGATATCACTGCAACGCATCCCGTGTGGTTCTTTATCGCCGATGCCAACTACCCCGGCTGGAGAGTCACGCTCGACGGCAAGCCGGCGCCGCTGTTTAGCGCTCAGATGCTGGGTAAGGCTGTCGGTGTCCCAGTCGGCGACCACCGGCTGGAAATCCGCTTTGTCTCGATGACGTTTCGCTGGGGCATGGCAATTACTCTTATGTCGCTCGTTCTGATTGCACCGACATTTTTAGTTGCTCGCCGGCAACACAAGTACGGCTCAACGGTCTAACGGGAGTACAAATCCAATTCTGACCGCACGGAGATGTTGCGAAAACATGCGGTTCGCTGCAACTTATCCGCGCGTCATACGCAACGCTGGTCGTGAACATTTGACGCCGAGACTAACCAACGTGACGCGAATGATAATTTTATCGATAGGGCCGCGATTTTTGGGGAAAAATCAAAATTTGAGTGGTCGATCGGTCCCGCGGTTTTTGAGCAGCGTTGGCGTGGCCAAGAGGTTTCTGCCTTGCGTTGGAAAGCGTTAACGCGTGGCTGTTAAACTCTGGATCGACGTTGAAGACCTGTTCGAATATGCACGGGGCAACCCGCGGCCGAGTGGTATCCAACGTCTTGCATTCGAGATTTATAAGGCCTTGCAGGCACGACCCGACGCTGCCGACTTTGTGCGGTTCGTTCGGCATGACACGCCTCGCAACAGCTTCTACGTCGTTCAATGGGCTGAAGTCGTATCCTTGTTCTCGGGGTTAACCGAGTCTGTGCCGGAGCCCGCGCAACCGCTTCCGCCGGGCCCTATTCTTCCCCATGCGCCGTCGCGACAATTCATCCGCAAACTGGTTCACCGGCTGCCCTTTTCGATCCGCGCGCATGTGACCAACTTGATGCTCACCCATTCTTGGGCGTTGCACGCCTGGATCAATTTTTTCAACGCAATGGCGCTTGGGGTGAAGATACGCCTGATGAGGCTTGTCCGGCGTGTACGACCGGCCCCCCAGCCAAAGCCCTCCCAGCAAACGTCGACTCCCTCAGAGCCCGAACTCGTGAAGCCCGAGTGCTTTGACGCCTTCGGTCGGGATGCTGCCCCAGACGACATTTTGCTTGTATTGGGATCGCCTTGGTCACATCCGGATTATGCCAAGCTGATCCAAGCCCAACAGCGGCGGGGCCTCCGCTTTGCCTTGCTGGTCTACGATCTAATCCCTCTTCGGAGGCCGGAATGGTGCGATCGGGGTCTGGTGCGCGTCTTTCGAGCTTGGTTCGACACAGTTTTCCCTCTATGTGACCAAATATTTGCGATCTCGCGCGCGACTGCCGACGATGTTGAAGCCTACATGCTTGAGCGCAGCATCGCACTGCCTAGTCGGGTGCATCCTATCCCAATCGGCACCAGTTTCGGCGTTACTGATGCTCGCGTTTCGGCCCGGCGCACCGCGCGGCTGCCGATACCTGGCAGCTATGCTCTCATCGTCTCGACGATCGAGGCTCGCAAGAATCACATTTTATTATTCCGCATCTGGCGCCGGATGCTGGAGGAAATGCCACCCGAACAGGTGCCGACCCTGATTTTCGCGGGGCGGGTTGGCTGGCTGGTCGACGACCTGATGCGGCAGATCGCCAACACGGACAATTTGAACGGCAAGCTGATTCTAATAGAGAATCCGACCGACGCGGAATTGCTGGCGCTCTATGAAGGCTGCCAGTTCACGCTTTTCCCGTCTTTCTTCGAAGGATGGGGCCTGCCGGTCACCGAAAGCCTCGCTCTGGGCAAGCCATGCCTGACGTCCGACCGCACATCGCTGCCGGAATCCGGTGGCAATCTCGCGCGCCGGTTCGATCCCGACAATCTGCATGACGCGTACAGCGCGATCCGCGGTGTTGTCGAAGACCCCGCGGGTCTTGCCCGATGGGAGGCGCAGGTGCGCCGGGAATTCAAGCCGGTATCCTGGTCGGTAACCGCCGAGGCTCTGCTGGCCGGGTTGGAACACCCGCTGGCCGTCCGCACCGAACCCAGCCTGCCGCAGATGGTGGAGGAAGAGGCCGATCTTTCGGCCCCGATCCGGCTCGGAATGCGGGCGCGATAACGCCGCACGGCAGCAAAAGAATCCAATGGGGGGACCGTGAAATATAACGCTGCCGAAGCGACAAAGCTGGGCGTCGCCATCGAAGATCCGCTTGTTGTCGAAAATCCCGACGCATTCTCATGGGATGAGACCGCGGATCTGGTCGTTGTCGGGCTCGGAGGCGCTGGAGTGGCGGCTGCGCTAGAGGGGTTGGAGCGGGGGCTCAAGGTCACTGCCGTCGACCGCTATGAGGGCGGCGGATCCACAGCGGCCAATGGCGGCATTTTCTATGCGGGCGGTGGTACCAAGATTCAGAAAGAAGCGGGAGAAGACGATTCGCCCGAAGAAATGTACAAATATCTCAAGATTGAGGTCGGTGACGTCGTCTCGGATGAGACGCTGCGCAAGTTTGTCGAGGAAAGCGTCGAAACGGTCGACTGGATTCTGGCCAATGGCGGCAAACTGAACAGCAAAGTCTGGAAGAAAAAGGCGTCCTATCCGCCCTTGGCCTATTTTCTCTATCACCCCGACAATTCGCTGGTCGCCTCCTATGTCGCGCGCGCGAAGCCGGCGGCGCGCGGCCACCGCGCCCATATTAGCAACGGCAAGAAGGCCTGGGGCGTGGGAATCGGCATCTGGGGCCCGTTGCGCGATTCCGCGATGGCCAAGGGGCTGAACTTCCACCGCTATTCCGAGGCGCGGCAGCTCGCGCGCGATGGCACCGGCCGGGTGATCGGAGTCAAGATATTGTCGATCCCGGCGGGTTCGTCCGCCGCGGCGAAGTTCGGCAGCTTCATCAAGACGGCGGACCGGCTATTGGCGATGCTGCCGCCCACGTTACCCTTCGCGGCGATCACCATCGGGCTGGGCAGTTGGTACTTACGGCGCGCTGCCAAGATCGAGGCTGCGCACCGCCAGGAACGCTGGATTCGCGCAAAAGAAGGCGTCCTGCTCAGCACGGGCGGGTTCATTATGAACAATACGATGGTTCGCCATTTCGCCCCGACCTATGCGACGGGCATGCCGAACGGCACTTTGGGAGACCAGGGCCAAGGCATCATGATGGGGGCCGGTGCAGGTGGACAACTGGCGCTGATGGATAAGATCAGCGCCTGGCGCTTTATCAATCCGCCCAAGGCTTGGTCGGACGCCATAGTCGTCAATTCCAAAGGCAAGCGCATGATCGACGAGACGGTCTACGGCGCCAGCCTGGGCGAGCAGATCGGCGATCATAACGGTGGCGTCGGCTATATCATCTATGACAAGAATCTGCGCAAACAGGCGTTCAAGCAGGCCCTTGACCCGCTGATCGTGCCGTTTCAACGCGATATCACGCTACTGAATCTGTTGTTCAACTATAAGAAAGCTGATTCGATCGACGAGTTGGCCCATAGGTCCGGCATCGACCCTTTAGGGCTTATCGATACCGTTGCCGCCTATAATCGCGGGGCCCGCGGCGAGCAGCCCGATGCCTTCGGCAAACAGATGGACGACATGGTCCCGATCGTGGCGCCGCCCTTCTATGCGATGGATATCTCCATCAACAGTCGGTTTTTGCCATTGCCGGTTATCACCTTTGGCGGCTTGCGGATCGATGAGAGGTCGGGTCTGGTGTTGGATGAAGCGGGGCAGACGATACCCGGTCTCTATGCTGCCGGTCGCACGGCAGTGGGCGTCGCCTCGAACACTTATGTCAGCGGACTCTCCTTCGCCGATTGCGTATTCTCGGGCCGCCGCGTCGCCCGACATATTGCCCGCGCCAATCGTTGAACGAGGACATCGCTGAGCGGCTACGAAGCTGGCTGGCCGAAGAATTGGACGACCCTGCCGTTCGCATCGAAGGGATGCGGCGTACTTCCGTCGGCTATTCGCGAGAAAACTGGGTCTTCGATGCTTGCTGGAAAGCCGACGGCCAGGACCGAATGGGAGCGTTCATCGCCCGTAGGGATCCAACCGGAAGTGTACTCGACACGGACCGAAGGGTGGAATTCGCCGTGCTGCTCGCCTTGTCAAACTCTCACGTGCCTGTGCCCAAAGTTCGCTGGCTCGATGCGCAGGGCACCCGGTTGGGCCGACCTTCGATCATAATGGATTTGGCCGACGGCGTTTGCGACTATCTCGCCCTGAATGGCAAGCGCCCTGCAGGTCGCAGGCTTGCGATCGCCCACCAGCTTTGTGATCGTCTGGCCGATATTCATGGGCTCGATTGGCGGGCGCAGGGCCTAGGCGCTGTCCTTGACGACCCAGGTCCGCGCGCGCCGATCGTGGCCCTGGATCACTGGCAGTCAGAACTGAGGCGCGTTCAGCTCGAACCGGAACCTGAACTGGAATTGGTGTTGGCCTGGCTGCGCGGGCATGCTCCGGCGAACCCGGTCACGACCCTGGTCCATGGCGACTTCAAACCTGGAAATGTACTGATGCAGGGCGACGACGTAACTCTGGTGCTGGATTGGGAAACTGCCCATCTGGGCGACCCACTTGAGGACATAGGCTGGGTTACTAACCCGCTGCGGGCGGGCGAGCACCGGATCGCTGGCCTATGGGAACCGGCCCAGTATATCGAGCGATGGTGCCGGCGCACCGGTTTTACGGCCGACGCAACGGCAATCCATTGGTGGAATGTGCTGGCCAACCTAAAGCAAGCGATCACGGTTCTCACCGGCGCACGCTCTTTCGTTGATGGCAGATTTGACCGGGTGCTGCATTCGCCAGTCGTGATCTATCGTTTGCTGCTTCAACTCATCGAATCTTGAAACATGCGCCCCTCCGTAACTGAGCAACTTGAGGGACTTGCCCGCATCCTGGCCGAGGTCATCGCGCCTGAGGTCGAGGCGCCTTATGCGGCGGAAATGCTTGGCGGGGTAATCGGTTCGCTCGACTCGCTGAAAACTGCTTGGGCGACGGTTCCCGCATTTCTTCTCTGGGATATCGCATCGACAGAGGCTGTCCTGGCCGCTGCGCTGCCTGTTCTTGCCGAGGATCTGTTCGCTGAAATCTCAGCGCTCGTAGCGGATGCTGCGGGCGATACGCTGGATTGGTCGGCGCTCGAGATTCGCCAGGTTCGTTTGCGCGAATTGCTGGCCAGGGCGGTTCCGGCAATTCTTGAGCATCGAGAGGATAGCAACGCCTACGCACTTATGGTCGAACTGTTTCGCGATCGGGCCGAACGGTTCCCGTTTTCCATGTCGGCGCGCCCGCCTGCAAAAAAGCCTGCACCGACGGAGAAATAGATGCTGACACCGCTGGATGATTCCCTTTGGCATCAGTTGCCGACCACCTTCGATCATGTCGGCACCAGTGACCCCAGGTTTTTCGACCGGCTATGGTTCGCAGCGTCGGACCCGCGGGGCGGATCGACTTTGCAATTTACCATGGGCGTCTATCAGAACATGAACGTCGTCGATGGCGGGGTCGTCGTTGTCGTCGATGGGAAGCAGCATAATTTGCGGGTTTCGCGGCAACTGCGGCCCACTTACGAGACGACTTGCGGTCCGCTCCGGATCGAAATCGCCGAACCGCTCAAACATGTTCGGCTTCATATCGCGCACGACGACTTTCAAGGAGAACTCGACTGGAGGGCGACACTGCCGCCGCAGGAGGAGCGACAGCATTACCGACGTTCCGCCGGTCGCGTCATCGAGGATTACAGCCGTTATGACCAGGTCGGAATCTGTTCGGGATGGCTGGAACTTGCGGGCACAAGACTTAAACTAGATGAATGGTGGGCTTGCCGCGACCATTCCTGGGGTGTGCGTGAGCGCGTCGGTATCGCCGAGCCTCGCACCGGCGAAACACCGCCCCCGACGGGCGGACTTTTCTCCTTTCTATTCTATTCGACAGATCTCTTCGGCGGCCATATACAGGTCGCCCGGGGAACCGACGGGACGCGCTATTTGTCTGCCGCGATCCTGGATCGGGCAACGGGCGCGACGCGCTGGATCGGCGACAGCGCCGAGATCGAGGCGGACTTCGTAGATGATACTCGTCCGCGCCGCATGAAGACGGCGGTTTTCGATGTTACGGCCACCAACGGTGAAAAGACACGTATTCAAGTTGAGGCTGCCGGGCCATCGCTTGCCATGCCGGGCTTGGGTTATGGCGGCTATCATGACGGTCTCGGGCTTGGGGTCTGGCGCGGGATCCAGCATCTAGAGGCCGAAATCTGGGATGTGTCGCACCATGCCGAAGTGCGCTACCCAGATGGAGTGGTGGGGCGTCCGGTCCACAGGATTCAGCCTGTGCGTGTTATACAACATACATCTGATGGGACGAGTAAGGGTTTCGGCAGCCTGACCTTCATAGCCGAGGGGCCCCTAGACGAATTGGCAATTCGTACATCAGCAGCGCGTTGACAGTCCGCAGATGGTGTACCGAAAATCCTCGCAGGTCTATTTATGGAACGCCAGTTCTTACCGGACACCCAGATCGAAGCTCTCGAAAGGCCTGAGTTCAATTCTGAGAGATAGAGCAAAAAATGCGCCATACTCCGAGTGTGGGGATCGAAGCGGCCGTACTCGCGTTTAGGCTGAATAATAATGAGAAAATGGAGGAAACTTACGATGGGTTTGCGCGCAATATTGCTCCCGGTAACGGGGCATCATGCTGACGATGTCGCCCTGCGCATCGCCTTCGAAATAGCCCAAACTTTCGAATCCCACCTGACGGCACTGTGTTTGAGACCCGATCCAGTTGATATTGCCCGGTATGTCGCCGATTGGACCGCCCCTGTTATGACCGGGGAACTTGTCGCAGCCGTAGAAAATGAAGCCGCAGCAGCAGCACAGGATGCTGGCCGATCATTCGATGAATGGCGGGCTAGACATGGATTGCCGACCGGGCCGGCAATCGTCGGCGAACACGGCGTATCAGTGTCCTGGGAGGAGAGAACCGGGGCTTCCGGTGTAATTCTGCGCGATGCAGCCCGCTTTGCCGACCTTGTAGTAATGCGAGGACTTGGTCCAAACGGTCCGGTCGATGGCGATGCGATGCTTGAGGCGGTCCTATTCGATGCAGGACGACCGGTACTGCTGGCCCCGCAGGTGGCTCCTGCGAGCCTATTCGAGGGAGCCTTGATAGCTTGGGCAGGCGGAAGGGAGGAAATGCGCGCCATTTCAGTGGCACTGCCACTACTAAGTCGAATGAAGCGGGTCGATGTGCGTACGATCGGATCCGATGAAACGACGAAGACCGACGAGTTGGTCGCCTATCTGAATTGGCACGGTGTGGTTGCCAATGCCGCAAGAATGGTGCCGGGCGATCGTCCGAAATCTGAGGTGCTGTTGGCCGAGGCGCGTGCCCTGGGGGCTAGCCTGCTCGTGATGGGGGGCTATCATCACAGTCGCACGCGCGAGGCAGTCTTCGGCGGCACGACCCGAAAGATCATCGCCCAAGTTGAACTGCCGGTACTGCTGGCGCACTGATCGAGAGGTCAGACCGGGGGCAGCCAACCGTTCCCGTCGATCAGTATGTCGGTGGCCTTACTGATTTCCGGCATGCTGGCGCCCTGGGAGCGCATGTTTTCGCGCAGAGTAGTGATTTGTACGAGCCGCTCGGCCCATTCAGCCGGCAGCAAGTCGCTGAGCCAGGTGCGGAGCCTGCGCGCCGCCGTCGGACTTGACCCGCCGGTGGAAATGGAAATCGCAAGCTCGCCTCGCCGCAAAATGGCAGGAACGTGAAAGTCGCAAAGTGGCAACGCGTCCTCGACATTCACAAGGACACGGTGATCGCGTGCAAAGGCAGCCAACTCGGCCGACTGTATGAACGGCAGGCCCGCTACAAATAGCACCCTGCAGGCTGCAACCTCAGTCTCGCTCGGCAGGCGCGGGACTAAGCGCTCACCGCTCATTTGAGCGATACCAGGGTCTAGATCGGTCGAATAGACAGTCAAACCAGGGATGCGTTCGCTATCCAGCAGGGTTAGCCGCTTAACCAGCGCGGGGCCGCCGCCGGCAAGAGCCACAGGCAGAAGCGCCAGATCGAGCGCTAGGGGAACGGTCACCGTCAGTTGCGTCCATGGCGTTGGCGTGCAATCCACGGACGGCTGTCTTCAGCCGGCTGGTAGAAAAGGTCGAATTCGGAAAGCGCAGCCAGCCAATCTTCTGTAAGCGCCTTTTCGGGAAGCTCGAACGCATCGATCCCGCAGCGCTGCATGAATTGCAATTGGTCGCGCACAACGCTTCCGATAGCTCGAATTTCGCCTTTAAATGCTGCACGGCTACGCAAAATGCGAGCCTGAGAGTAGGCGCGCCCATCGCCGATATTGGGGTATGTAACAGTAATCAGGCCGAAACGACCGGCATCCGCACCGACATCGTCCGCAGCGATCGTGTTGGGCAGCCTCACTCCCAGTTCGCTCGGGCCTCGCG
>Ga0182030_10002389_pt1 | contig 39776 bp, 37 predicted proteins | sample 812S3MmetaG_FD_121299 | JGI IMG/M metagenome (GOLD analysis project Ga0182030, IMG submission 121299) | Permafrost microbial communities from Stordalen Mire, Sweden - 812S3M metaG (Illumina Assembly) | ecosystem: Environmental > Terrestrial > Soil > Wetlands > Permafrost | place: Sweden...
AAAACCGCCGCCGAGTCCGCCGCCCCAACCGCCGCCACCGGCCGTCCAACCGCGCGTCGCGGAACCGGCCAGCAAAGCGAACACGAAGGCGAACAAGCCCGCGCCCACGCCTATGCTCAGCAAATGACTCAGCAACCAGGCGATCATGCCGGCCAATCCGCCGGTCGCCACCGATCCCAGCATGCGGCCGAACACGGCGCGCAACACGCCGCTGGCCACGAACACCACCACCAACAGCAACGGCAACGCGTTGCCGAGTCCGCCGCTGTGTTCCCACTTTTTATCGGGCGCCGGTAGCGGTTCGCCATCGACCACGGCGATCATCTTGTCGACACCGGCCTCGATGCCGCCATCGAAATCGCCCGCCTTGAAGCGCGGCGTGATGTTCTCATCGATGATGCGATTCGCAGTTGCATCGGGCAAAGCCCCTTCCAAGCCGCGGCCCACTTCGATGCGCACGCGCCGGTCCTCTTTCGCCACCAATAGGATGGCGCCGTCATCGACGTTCTTACGGCCGGCCCGCCAAGCCTCAGCGACACGAATGCCGTACTGCTCGATCTCCTCCGGTTGGGTGGTGGGCACGATGAGTACGGCGATCTGAGTGCCTTTCTGGGTCTCCAAATCCGCCAATTTAGCTTCGATGCGCGCCACCGCACCGCCCGACAGAGTCCCGGTCAGGTCGATGATCCGCGCGGAGTACGGCGGCACCGCCACGTCGGCGCTCGCCAGCGCCGCAAACAACAGGAGCAGTCCCGCCCCTATGGCGGAAATGCGCATCGACTCAGTGCGCAGGTGCGGCGGGTGGAGTCGCAGGCGTCGTGCTAGCAGGGGCCGGGCTAGGAGGAGCCGTGCTAGCGGGCGCTGCCGCTCCGAAATCGACAGTAGGCGGCTTCGAAATCACAGCTTCGTTCTCCACCGTGAAGTTCGGCTTCACTTTATAGCTGAACATCATCGCCGTCAGATTGGACGGAAACGAACGGATCTCCAAATTGTAGTTTTGCACCGCCTCGATATATCGATTGCGCGCCACCGTGATGCGATTTTCAGTCCCCTCGAGTTGCGCCTGCAGATCGCGGAAATTCTGATCGGACTTCAAGTTCGGATAATTCTCAGTGACCACCATCAGCCGTGACAGTGCACCGGACAATTCCCCCTGAGCTGCTTGGAACCGCGCCAGCGCGGCCGGGTCATTGACCAGTTCCGGCGTTACCTGAATGGAACCGACTTTGGCACGCGCTTCGGTCACCCCCAAGAGCACGGTCTGTTCCTGCGCGGCGTAGCCCTTGACCGTATTGACCAGATTGGGAATGAGATCGGCACGGCGCTGATATTGGTTGAGCACCTCGGACCAAGCAGCCTTGGCTTGCTCGTCCTGCTTTTGGATGTTGTTGTACCCGCAGCCGGACAATAAGCCGACAGCGGCAAAAGCGATGGCCCACTTGATCATCTTCCCCTCCTACCCCGTTGTTCGGGTTTAGAGTCAAGTCTACCACCGAAAAAAAAGCCCCGAGATTACTCGGGGCATGAGATGCGGACTTCAATGAAGGGAAGTAAAGCCCGCTAGGGGATCAATTGAGCGTCAGTGCAGTTGGTGCCATTGCAAAACTTGAATGTCGTTTTCCTCGAGATCGAAGCTGCGCGCCAGCATGCGAGCGATGTCTCGATCGCCCGCAACCTCGCCGGTCCGACCCAGCAGTTCAACCACGCCGCGATACTCGTTGTACTCGATCGCGTCGTCCGATTGTGCGATGAAGTGGGTGTAGTATTTAAAGCTCATGGGTAAAGAGCTTATGATTGCTGCCCCAGCCAATCTGTGAAATACCGCTCAATCACGCGCACCCCGGTACGAACTGATTCACGTACTTGAAGGTCTCCGACAAAAATATTGCACCGTGTCACGATATCGCCCGCCCACACAGCCCGGATCGCAGTACATTACGCCCGCCGGCGCCAAACGACTGCGTGACGAACTCGAGCAGCTGTGGCACGAGGAACGGCCGCGGGTGACGCAAGCGGTTTCCGAGGCCGCGGCGCAAGGCGACCGCTCCGAGAACGCCGAATACACTTATGGCAAGAAGCGCCTCCACGAAATCGATCGGCGCGTGCGCTTCCTGCGCAAGCGCCTCGAGGGCATGTCCATCATCGATCCGGGCAGCGCGCTGCGGCGCGATGCCAACCGCGTGTACTTCGGCGCATGGGTGCAAATCGAGGATGAAGCGGGCAATGCGCGCTGGTACCGCATCGTCGGGCCTGACGAATTCGACATGGCGAGCGATTACATCAGCATGGATTCTCCGCTCGGCAAGAGCTTGCTCGGTAAGCGCCTGGACGACGAGGTCGCGGTGCCCCTGCCGGGAGGCGCGAGCACCTTCACGGTGGTCGCCATCGATTACGGCGCGACGCGATCCGCAGGCCTCACTCGACCCGAACGTTCTTGAACTGCCACGCATCCGTGGTATCGAGATCCTCGGCGAATAACTCGCCGCGCTGATACAGCGGCGTCCAATCCGTGTACTTGCCGACCACCGGTCCCAAATAAGGCATACAGATTTCCAGCGGCCGGCGGTAGTCCATGTCGTCAGGCTCGACGATGCCGCGCCGCGGATTCTCCATGGCCCAGATCATGCCCGCCAACGCAGCCGAGGTCACTTGCAGGCTGGTGGCGCTATTGTAGGGCGCCAATTTGCGAGCCGCGCCGATCGAGAGCTGCGAGCCGAACCAGTAAGCATTTTTCTTGTGTCCTGCCAGGAGCACGCCCAACTCATCCATCCCGGTGGCGATCTCCTTCATCATGATGCGTTTGCGATCCTGGATGTGCCAGTTGCGCCCGGCGAACTCGTGCACCGAAAGCACGGTACTGTCGCTTGGGTGGTAGGCGTAATGAGAAGTGGGTCGATATAGCACCCGCCCGCCCTCCATGACGGTGTAATAGTCAGCCAGGGAGATGGCCTCGGAATGCGTGATCAGGAACCCATGGAAATGTCCCGCCGCCGGCGTCCAGGTACGCACCCGCGTGCTGGCGCCGGGACGGTTCAGATAAATCGCGCAACCGGATCCTTCCGAGTGACGCGCACCGTCCACCGGGAAATGCTTTTCATGCGAACCCCAGCCCAGCTCCGCCGGCTGCGCTCCTTCGCTGACGAAGCCGTCCACCGACCAGGTGTTGACGAACTCGTTGGGCCGCTTCGGGGCGGCTTCGACTTGCGTGTCGCGTTCGGCGATATGGATGACTTTTATTCCGAGCGTGCGCGCAAGCTGGGCCCATGCGGCCCGCGTGGTCGGGTTCGCGGCATCGACGCCCGTGTCCGCTGCGATGTTCATGAGCGCCTGCTTGACCAAGTGCGACACCAATCCCGGGTTGGCGCCGTGCGTGAGTACCGCGGTCGGGGATTCGGCAGACTGCTTGCGCAGCCGCAGGGCTTGCAGACGCATATGATAGTTGCTGCGCGTCTCCACCGACATGCTGGGATCGGTGTAGCCGCCCGCCCAAGGCTCGATGCAGGTGTCCAGATATAGCGCGCCTCGATCGCGCGCCAGCTCGAGCAACGCCATGCTCGAGACATCGACCGATAGATTCAACAGGAAATCGCCCGCACTCAACAAGGGTTGCAGCACCTGGCGGTAATTCCCCTGGGTGAGCGCGGTTTTCACGAATGTGACGCCGAATTCCGCAGCCTCCGTCTGACCAGCGTCCTCGGCGGTGACGATGGTGATGCGATCCGACGAAGTGCCGATGTGACGCAAGATCAGTGGCAAGATGCCCTGTCCTATGCTGCCGAAGCCAATCATGACGATTCTGCCCGGGAATATCACATGCACTTCTTTCTGGCTCATATCGTGAGCCTCGTCTGATCGAATCTTCCCATCATGAACATCCTCTTTTTGAATTGGAGCGGCGAGGAAAGCCTACCTGCCGGCCGACGCTAACGCCAATGCGGCGGATAGGTGTTTTCGTAGCCCGGCAGGGATTCGATGCGCTCGATCCAGCGTGCCAGCGCCGGATAGTTGCGTTCCATCGGCAGAAAGCGAGCCCCAAGTTCGGCCGCGGCCGGCTTGGTGAGCGCACGCCGCAACAGCTGGATCCAAGGAAAAATCACCATGTCCAGCGCGGTGTAATTCGCGCCGACGATCCACTTTTCCTTGCTGAGACGCCCCTCGATGGTGCGCGCCTCGCGCGCCACCACATGCATGTCATCGGTGAGCGCATCGATATCGTCCGCCACCCTGGCTTCGAAAATCGCTGACGTTATTCGTTGCAGCGACGGTTCTGCATAAGACTGGAACTCGCATATGACGCGCATGATGACGCCGGCTTCCTCAGGGTTCCGACCAAAGATCGGCGGCTGCGGGTGCTTCAAATCGAGGTAGTAGAGGATCGCCACCGACTCGAACACCACGTAGTCGCCGTCCTTCAACACCGGCACACGCCCGCGCGGGTTGAGCTTGAGCATTTGCGGCGATTGATGCTCCTGTTTGTCGAAATGCAGCAGTTGCGAGTCGTAAGGCAGAGCCTTGTACTGCAATGCCAGCATCACCCGCCACGAGAACGGACTACCGCTGCCCCAGTAAAGAGTGAGTGCCATGGTTCGATTGTAGCGCGCGAACTTCCCCCATCACCTAAGCTCCATCGATGAGCCTCCCAATGAGCTTCGAAAGCCTCGTGGAAGTCGGCACGCTGCGCGATCTGCTGGGAAAGGCCAGCGTGGATCTGGCCGTGGTCGACTGCCGCTTCGACCTCATGAACCCGAATGCCGCCCGCCAATCCTACCGAGAGGCGCACATACCCGGCGCCCGCTACGCCGACCTGAATCGAGACCTGTCCGCGCCCGTCACCGAGAAGACCGGCCGCCACCCGTTGCCAGATCCCGCAAAATTCGCCGCCCTGCTGGCACGGTTGGGGGTGCACAAAGGCGTGCAGGTAATCGCCTATGATTCCTCAGGCGGTGCATTCGCGGCTCGTCTTTGGTGGATGCTGTGCGCCTGGGGTCACGTGGCTGTTGCGGTGCTCGATGGCGGCTACCCGGCATGGATAGCGGCGGGCGGCGCGACGCTGGCCGGCGACGAGCCGGCGGCCACCGGCCCAATCGTACCGCCGCCCATCGCCGAGTGGCCCGTGGTGAGCACGGCCGACGTCGTCGAACGGCTGCACGACACGCAGAACCTGCTGGTGGATGCCCGTGCCCCGGAGCGCTTCTCCGGATCGGTCGAGCCCATCGATACCGTCGCGGGCCACGTTCCCGGAGCCGTGAATCATCCTTTTTCCACAAATCTCGGCGCCGACGGCCGCTTCCTGCCAGCGTCCGAACTGCGGCGCCTGTGGCAGTCGCGCCTTGGGCGTAGCGATCCCCAGCACCTCGTGGCCATGTGCGGCTCGGGCGTCACGGCTTGTCACAATCTACTTGGCCTCGCGGTTGCTGGAATAACCGGAGCGAGACTCTATGCCGGATCCTGGAGCGAGTGGATACGCGATCCGCATCGACCTATCGAGACGGGCACCGAAGCGCGGGGCGGCCAACCGCGGGGCGGCCAACCGCGGGGCGACGCTGCGTAAGGCTAGTGCGACGCGATTTGTCGACGGCATCGTCATTTACATGCAGCCACAATTTGCTATCGTGCGCGCCACATGAACACACCCGCGAAAGCGCTTCCGGTGAACCACGCTTGGAAGATCGAGGAGTCCCTCGATCTCTACCAAGTCGAAGCATGGGGAAAGGGCTACTTCTCGATCAACGCGGACGGCCATGTCGTGGTCCGGCCGACCCAGGAGGCCGGCCGCGAGATCGACCTGTTCGAGGTTGTTCAGGGTCTGAAGGCGCGCGATCTGCACACCCCGGTGGTGATCCGCTTCTCCGACATCCTGGCCCATCGCCTGCGTCATCTGGCTGATGCTTTCGGCACCGCGATCGCGGAGAACGATTACCGCAACCGCTACGCCGCCGTATTCCCCATCAAGGTCAACCAACAGCGCCTGGTGGTGGAAGAGGTGTACCGTTACGGCAAGGCGTTTGGTTTCGGGCTCGAGGTGGGCTCGAAGCCGGAGCTCCTGGCGGTGATGTCGATCACCGAGGACGCGCCGGATCGCTTGGTGGTGTGCAACGGCTTCAAGGACGAGACTTATATAGAAGCGGTCATGATCGCAACCAAGCTGGGGCGAGCCATCATCCCCGTGGTGGAGAATTTCGAGGAAATTCATTCCATCCTGAAACATGCCGAGCGCTACGAAGTGCGGCCCAAAATCGGGGTACGCGTCAAGCTGGCCAGCGAGGGCGCCGGCCGCTGGCGCGAGTCGGCCGGCGAGAAGTCGAAATTCGGCTTGTTTATCAGCGAGATTCTCGAACTGCACGGCCTGCTCAAGGAGCGCAACATGCTCGATTGCCTGCAGCTCGTGCACTGTCACCCAGGCAGCCAGCTGCAAGACATCAGACGCGTCAAGGACGCCATCAATGAGCTCGCCCATGTGTATGCCGAGCTGAAAATCATGGGCGCGGGCCTGCAATACATCGATATCGGCGGCGGCCTCGGGGTGGACTACGACGGCAGCGGCACGAACTACGAGTCCTCGATGAATTACACCTTGAACGAGTACGCCAGCGACGTGGTGTATCGCATCAAGAGCGTTTGCGACGCGCGCGACGTGCCGCATCCCATGATCATCAGCGAGTCTGGCCGCGCCATCGCCGCCCAGCACAGCGTGCTGGTGTTCGACACCCTGGGTTCATCCAGGCTTGACCAATTCAAAATTACTGGCCGCGCCGCCGAGGATTACCACGGCGCGGAAGAAGTGCCCCAACCGGTGCGCGACCTGTTCGACAGCTACCGATCCGTCAATGAACGTCGGCTGGTCGAGTGCTATCACGACGCCTTGCAGGCCCGCGAACAAGCGCTGCAGATGTTCAACCTGGGGTATCTGAGTCTGGAATTTCGTGGCTTGGCCGAGCGTCTATTCTGGGCAACCTGTTCAAAGATCCGCGACTACTGCCGCAAGCTGGATCGCGTGCCCGAGGAACTCGAGAATCTGGAAGCGATGCTCAGCGACATATATTTTTGTAATTTCTCGGTGTTTCAGTCGCTGCCGGACAGTTGGGCCATCGGCCAGGTGTTTCCCATCATGCCGATTCAGAGACTCAACGAAAAGCCGACGCGCAACGCCGTGCTGGCGGACATCACGTGCGATTCCGACGGTAAAATCGACAAATTCGTGCACCCGCGCATTACCAAGCGCACCTTGGAGGTGCACGAGCTCAACCCGCCGGAACCCTACTACCTGGCGGCGTTCCTGGTGGGAGCCTATCAAGAGACTTTGGGCGATCTACACAACCTGTTCGGCGACACCCATGTAGTGCACATCAAGCTGCAGGAGACCGGCGGGTGGTGGATCGAGGAAATCGTCAAGGGCGACACGACGACCAAGGTGCTCGAATACATGGAATATGACACGGATGAGTTGTATCCCCGCATCGCTCGGGACTGTGAGCGCGCAGTCCAAGAGGGCCGGATGACCCTAACCGAGGCCCAGGGCGTGAAACGTTTCTATGAAAATGAACTCAACGGCTACGCTTACTTAGAGATCAAATAAGCCGTCTTTCGCAGGGGATTTGCGCGGCGTGCAGCGCGTTTGCCAACAATTATCCCTGGGCGTAGCATCGACCCGCAGGCGCGTATTTTATCTACGTGCCAAGGGTACAGGCCTCGACGTGGCGACTGACGCGGCGGTGTCTGCGTGTTGAAGTTCTGCAAGTGAGATTAGTTGAATGACGACGATTTATGTTGGCAACCTGCCGTTCACTGCCACAGAAGACGAGGTCCGTTCGCTGTTCGAGCGCTACGGCAAAGTGGACTCTGTAAAACTCATCAACGATCGCGAGACGGGACGTCCCCGGGGATTTGCGTTCGTCGACATGTCCTCCGGTGAAGCACAAAACGCGATTCAACAGACCAATGGCTTCCAGATGGGCGGCCGTCCGTTGCGCGTCAACGAAGCGCAGGAAAGAGCACCGCGATCCAAGCCAGGTGGTGGGTTCGGCGGTGGCGGTGGCGGTGGCGGCGGTGGCGGTGGTGGTGGTGGCGGTGGTGGTGGCGGCGGCGGTGGCCCGCGCCGCTGGTAATTCGATACCCCGCAGATCGTTCTTGGAAAGTCTTATGAGTGCGGAGCCGTATGCTTAAGGGCGCCGCCGATGGCGCCTGCTCACCACATTTCCTTCAGCTGCGCGACCACGTCTACTGTCGCAGATTCGCCGGCTTTCAAATTCTCTAAGCCCACCGAGGTGCGAACCGACACGCGTTCGCATGAATCCATCACCTTGTCGGTCATGAAGCGACTCTTGGCGCCGTAAATATGCTTGTCGCCGAGCCTCTGCTGCTGCGTCACCTGGTATTTGAGCGGCGCGCACAGATGCAGTTCGTTGCGCGCGCGGGTCATGGCGACATACAACAAGCGGCGCTCCTCTTCGATGAGTTCTGGTTTGCCGGTCGAGAACTCCGAAGGAAAGTTGCCGTCCGACACATTGAGTACGTAGACGTTGTCCCATTCCTGGCCTTTGGCCGAATGAATGGTCGACAGAATGACGTAGTCATCGTCCTTGGAGGGAACGCCGGCTTGATCGCTGGTGACCGACGGTGGATCCAAAGTCAACTCCGACAAGAAGCGCTCGCGGCTGGGCTGGTTCGTCGAGAGTTGCTCCAACTGCTCCAGATCGCCCATGCGGGTCCAGCCGGAATCATAAATCCGCTCCAGCTGCGGCTTGTACCAAACGCGCGCCGCGCCGACCTGGCCGGGCCACGGTGTTGCCGGATCAACGAGCTTCTCGAAGAACTCGCAGAAGCGCTTCCATTCCATTTTCACCGCTTGCGGCGCGTCGAACGCCGCCAGGCTCTTGACCTCGTAGCCGCTGGCTTCCAGGTGATCCAGCACTTGTTTGGCATGCGCAGGGCCAAACCCCGGTAGCAGTTTCAAGACGCGGAAGCCCGCCACGGAATTGCGCGGATTGTCGGCCCACCGCAGCACCGACATCAGGTCCTTGACATGTGCTGCTTCGAGAAACTTCAGACCGCCGTATTTCACGAACGGAATGTTGCGCTTCACCAGCTCGACTTCCAGGACGTCGCTGTGGTGGGAGCTACGGAACAGGACAGCATGGCGCCGCAAGGAGCCGCCCACCTCGCGTGTCGCGAGTATTTTGCCGCTGATATATTCCGCCTGCGCCTGTGCGTCGTCCAACGCCACGTAGAACGGCTTTTGACTCGATTGCCGCGTGCCGAGCAGCGTCTTGCGATGCTGGCGCACGCCGTCCGACATCAGAGCATTGGCGCTGTCCAGAACTTGCTGAGTGGAGCGATAATTCTGCGCCAAGACGACCATCTCGGCCTTCGGCTTGTAACGGTCGGCAAACCCGAGAATATTCTCCACGGCCGCCGCACGGAACGAATAAATGGCCTGTGCGTCGTCGCCGACCACCGTGACGCCCGCGCCGTCGGGCTTCAGTAAATGGACGATTTCGCCCTGCAACGCGCTGGTGTCTTGATACTCATCCACCAAGACGTGATCGAAATTCTTGGCCAGACTCTGCGCCAGCGCCGGGGTTTGCATCATCACGTGCCAATACAGCAGCAGGTCGTCGAAATCGAGCACGCGATTCTTTTGCTTAGCCGCCACGTACTCACGGTAAAGACGCGTCAGATCCGCTTCCCACTCGCGGCACCACGGAAACTGCTCCTCGAGGGTCTGTTTCAGCGATAGCCGCGTGTTAACCCGATACGAGTAGACGGCGAGGCAGACATCCTTGCGCGGAAAGCGCCTTTCTTTGGACGAAAAGCCCAGCTCGTGACGCACCACGTCCATCAGATCGGCGGAATCGCTGCGATCCAGGACGGTGAAACTCGGATCGAGACCCAGATGCTTGGCGTACAGTCGCAGGATGCGATTTCCGACTGAATGAAATGTACCCGACCAAATGAGCCGCGAGACCACACTGCGATCACCCGCCTTACCGCGGTCGGTCATCACTTCGGCGACGATATTCTGGGCGCGCCGGATCATTTCCTGCGCCGCGCGACGCGTGAACGTGAGCATCAGGATGCGCGCCGGATCGGTGCCGTTCACCACCAGATGCGCCGCGCGATGCGCCAGCGTGTTGGTCTTGCCCGTACCCGCGCCGGCCAGGATCAGCAGCGGACCCGCCGCGACGCCCTTACCCGGGACCGCCGTGCCGAACGTCGCGGCGCGGCGCTGCACGGGGTTCAGTGCGTCGAACGCAGAGGGCTTGGATTTCATCATGACGAGTGCACTGTACTGTACGGATATCCAGAATATGTCGCAACTACGCTTTACGTGCGTTGTTCAACGCGCGTCGAGATTACGCACACAGGATCGCGCATCTGCAGGGCCGCCCGCGCAGAGGCACATCACATAAGAACGGACTTTAGGCGATGATAGGCTCATGAAAAAACCCACGGTGGCCGCCAGCCAGCCCGTTCATAACGGTCGAGTGATCAAGGTTTCCACAGAGCGGCTGCGCTATGCCAACGGCCGCGAATTCGACATCGACTTCGTCCGCCATCCGGGCGCCGCAGCCGTGGTCGCCGTCGACGGCGCCGGCCGCGTCTGCCTGGTGCGTCAATACCGGCATGGCGTGGAGGACTTTCTCTGGGAAGTCCCGGCGGGAAAGCTCGATGCCGGCGAAGCCCCGGAAATTTGCGCGGTGCGCGAACTTGCCGAGGAAACCGGCGTTCGGGCTCGGCAATGGACCTCGCTGGGCTTGTACATTCCGGCGCCTGGCTTCTTCACCGAAGTTATCCACATGTACATGGCGCGGGACCTGGAAATCGGGGCGCCGGCACCCGATGCCGACGAAGAATTGGAGCTCCAATGGCTGCCACTGGGAGACGCGCTGCAAAAACTACTCGCCGGTGAATGGAACGACGGTAAGACCGCCCTCGCTCTGTGGCGCGCCCAGTACCACCTGCAATTGTGACGCCGCGCCAGTTTTTCGCTAGTGCGGGTTGACTTAACTCGCCTAGACCCTACAAAGGTCGGGTGAGTATCAAAAAGTCAAAGCCCTCGTTAAAGCCCGCTCCTGTCAACGCCGATACGTTGCCCATGGACGAGGACAATGATGACGTTAAGAGAGCCGGTCGGGTCAAATTCGACGATCGGGGCAACGCCGTATGGGAATGGGCCATGGCCACGGGCGCGTTCGGCGGCGACGTGTCCACGACGCGCCTGCGCGCGCTCGAAAACCCCTCCCTGTCAATCGCCGAAGATGCGCCCCCTCCCGCGGACACGGTGCGCGCCAATCCGCTCGGCGCCAAAAAAGGCTATGACCCTTACGACAGCGGCAAGCTAGGCAAGGCCCCAGCGCCTCGCAAGAAGGATCTGCGTCGCTTGAGCGAGTGGCTCAAGCTGAAGAAGCAAGCGGAAGAGAACAAGAAGAACCAGGACGATCCGCAAGACTAGGGGCTGGCGCCGCAACCGGCCCTGCAGTTGGAAAGCCACAGTGCGTGGCGTACTATTAGTACCGAATTCAGTACTGATGTGGAGTCGCCGATGAATACTCTTACTGCCGCCGAACTCAAGCGTCGTGGTATGGCCGCCATAGAAGAGGGTCTTCGCCGCGGTCCGGTCCATCTGATGAAGCGCAACAAGTCCTCTGCAATCGTAGTTTCCGCGGAGCATTATGCGCGGTTGTCGCGTGGCAACGCTGTAAAGCCGGAGGGTATGACCGCCGTGCAGTGGCTGCTACACCAACCGTCTACCGGCACCAAGCGTAAGGGGCAGATTGATAAGGTGCTACGAGCAGAGCGGGATGATTGGGCGTGATTGCTTTCTTCGATGCCGGCGCATTGATCTATTTAATCGAGGGAGCGGCGCCGTTTGCGGAACGGATTCGGGCCCAGCTGGGGCGCTTGCTGAAGCGGCACCGTACACTTGATGCGGCGATGAGCCGATTGTCGTGGCTGGAATGCCGCGTGCAGCCGGCACGTGATAACCAACTCGACACGTTGGCGGCTTTCGATGCATTCTTTGCGCGACCCGATCTGACGTGGGTGGAATTGACTCGTGACGTGGTGGAACTGGCCACGGCTGTCCGCGTCAAGCACGGATTGCGCACTCCGGACGCACTACAGGCAGCCAGTTGCTTGCAGTTGGGCGCTCAACATACATTCATCACCGGTGATGCGGCGTTCAAGAACGTCGCGGCTCTCAATGTGGAACTTATGAGCTGAATTGCGTGCGTTGATGTTAATCAGCGCTGACATCAGCAACCGGCCGCGTAGCGCAGCTTCTGTGCGCTGCCCAGCCGATAGAATTTGCGCAGCTCGCGTACCAGCCCCTCGATTCTCGCCACACCGCGGTTCACGAAACGCCGCTCCAGCTCGAGGCAAAAGCGTGCCGCGCAGCGATGCGCAGTGCGATAGCGTTCATATTGATGCTTCGTCAAGCGCGCATCGAAACTGACCCGATCGAACAGCCGGGTGTGGACCTCGGATGGGTAGGTACCGCCTCGCGTGCCGGCTTGCTGCAGACCCATGAGGAACACCGTGACGGCGTACTTGTCGACCTCCGCCTGCGTCTCCAATTCGAGCAACGACACTGGATGGTCGCGGCTCAAGCGCCAAGTCGAATACACGAAGTGGCTCACCCCTTCGAGCGCGGTGCAGTAGTCGGCGAGATTTGCTTCGGTCAGCGCACCCACCGGATCGGCGCCCTCCAATCGCTTCAGCAGTTGCTCGTCGAGATACAGCGCCACGCCTGCGCCGCTGCCGTCCGTGGCTTCCGCCAGCAGTAGTTCCTCTTCCAGCGCACGGTCATCGTCGGGCTCGAAACGCGCCAGGGCGCGCCGATCGGTAATCAGGAAATCGTAGACGTCGTGATCGGGCTCTACGTCGTAAAGTCTGTGCAGCAGCGTTTGCAGTCCACGCAGGACCATTGCGCTCAATGCTCCCGGCGGGCTCCGGCGACTGCCACCGGCTGCACACCCAGCTGGCGCAATAACGTGTGCGCGCGGGCGCTGCCGGTCTTCATCCAGATCTCGTAGAGCCGCAGAATATCGGCATCGCTGTGGCGGTATGACATGTCACTCACTTCGTTTAGCGCATCCACCAGCCCCTGGAATTTCTGCGACAGTTGCGCATAGATGCCCGCGACGCAGCGTCCGGCGCTCGAACGCTGCATGGTATCGGCGAGCGAGCTATAGGCATTTCCGCCCATGGCAATGTGATAGTCGATATCGATCAATTTGCGCGCGAAGCTGCGCGCGAAGAATCCGGCGATGAACAACGACACATCGCCCAGTCGTTGCAGGCCTCGCTGCCGGGCGCTTTCACTGGGGGCTTCCAGCGCGTCTGCCAGCATGCGCGCCAGCGGCTTGATGCGCAGTCCGTCAGGCGTTCGTTCGTACAGAGCGTCGGCCCGGGAAAACATGGTGAGAAGGTTGACCACGTAGGCCTCGGCCTGTTCGTCGATGGCCAGCCGTTGACGTTCACTAGCGGCATGAAACGCGTCGCGAAAAAATTCGCGCAACGAACTGACCGCAACCAAAGATCCCGCAGACGCCGTTTGCATGCTTGGTATCCTCTGTGAGCCGATACCATCCTATCGACAAAACTCCACCCAAGTGAAAAGAAAAAGCGCGAACTAGCGTCAGAAAACAGCTATTTTTTCAGTGATTTTTTGATCAGCACTCGGGTGCGTAGGCTGCTAATCGCGCCGCGCACGCTCGTGGTGCTAAACGATTTCCGCGAGCGTCGAGATGGTGCGCGGCGGCGGCCCGAGCTCCTCGGGCCATGGACGCGCATCGCGGTTGAGCCAGATTGCCTGCATGCCGGCCGCCATCGCGCCGTGTACATCGGCGCGCGGATCATCGCCGATGTGCAAGACTTGCGTCGCTTCGACGCCGGCGGTTTCCAACAAGTGCCGGAAAATGCGCTCATCCGGTTTGGCCGCCCCCGCGGCGATGGCCGTGATGTGGCCATCGAACAATTCGCCGATGCCACAGCGTTCCAGGTCGGCATTGCCGTTGCTCAGCGCGAACAGGCGATAGCGCCGCCGCAAGCGCAGCAGCGCGGCGTGCGCATCGTCGTATAGCCTGACGCGATTGCGCTCGGCGTAGAAAATCTCGAAGGCCGCGTCGGCATGCCGTTGGGCGGCTTGGTCCTTACCGAACATCTTCATGATGACGCAATGTCGCAGGAAGGTCATGTCGTGGCTGCGGTCGGGATATTCGAGTGCCACTTGAGCGCGTAGGTCGCGCACTGTCGCCGCGCTATGTTCGCGCATCACCTGCGGATGCTGTGCTTGCAGCCACGACCAGAGCGCATCCTCCGCCGCCAACATCACCGGCGCGATGGGCCACAGCGTATCGTCGAGATCGAAACTCAAGACCAGGGGTGCGGACATCGAAAATCCTTCGGGATGATAGAATCGCAGGATGCCACTCCTGGTACTCGGCAGTAAGAACTATTCCAGCTGGTCGCTGCGGCCGTGGCTATTCTTACGCAAAGTGGGCTTCGAGTTCACGGAACGTGTGATCGCCTTCGACGCGGACGACTATCGGGAACAAATCGAAGAGGTTTCGCCCAGCGGCCGCGTGCCGGTCCTGATTGTGGGCGGCAGCAAGATTTGGGACTCCCTGGCGATCTGCGAGTTCGCCGCCGATACGACCGGCCGGGGGCTGCCTCACAACAAACTCGCGCGCGCCGTGGCGCGCAGCGCCGCGGCCGAGATGCATTCAGGCTTCGAAGTGCTGCGCGAGCACTGTCCGATGAACATCCGCGCGCGCGACAGGCACGTGCCGCGCAAGGCCGATCTCATCGCGGACATCGATCGCATCGATGACCTTTGGTCCGCGTGCCGCACGGAATACGGCTCCGGCGGCCGCTGGTTATTCGGCGACTTCAGTATTGCGGACGCCATGTTCGCCCCGGTGCTGTTCCGCTTCCAGACCTATGGCGCCGATTTGGGATTAGAGTCGCGCTCCTATCTGGAACACGCACTCGCCGACCCTGACGTGCGTGACTGGCAGGAGGCGGCCCTCGTGGAAAATCATGTCCTGCACATCGTCGATGCCATCGGAAAAAAATAGCCAACGGAGAATTTCATGCGTGTGCGTTGCAAGAGTTTGGCGCTGATTTGCTGCGTGGGAGTTACGGCTGCCGCCGCGGGCGTTGTCGCGAATGCTGCCGGTGCGCCTGCCGGCGAACCCGCCCTGCCTTTTTCGATCCAGGACCTGGTTCGTTTGGAGAGAATCTCAGACGTCGCCGCGGCCCCGGACGGCAAGCATGTGGCCTACACGCTGCGCAGCACCGACATGGACGCCAATAAAGGACGCACCAGTGTGTGGCTGCTGGACACGGGCAAGCGCGCCGCCGCACCGCAGCGGCTCACCGAAGGCGGTGATAACTCGAACACGGCGGAATGGAGCAAAGACGGCCGTTACGTTTATTTCCTGTCGAACCGCAGCGGCTCGACCCAGGTGTGGCGCACTGCGCCCGGCGCTGATGCCACGCAGGTCACCAAGCTGGCCCTCGATGTCGGCAGCTTTCATGTCTCGCCGCAGCAAGATCGTATCCTGGTGAGCACCGATGTGTTCCTGGATTGCGACGATCTCGCCTGTACCAAGCAACGTCTCGACGCCAAGGCGCACGCGCCGGCGACCGGCGTCGTCTATAAGGAATTGTTCGTCCGTCATTGGGACGCGTGGAGCGACGGGCGTCGCTCGCAAGTGTTTGCCCTGAGCTTGAGCGGCGACGGCGTGGCGGGCGGCGCGCCCGTCAACATCTCCGGGCGCATCGGCGATGTTCCGGGCAAGCCCTTCGGTGGCCGCGAGGACTATGCCTTCAGTCCCGACGGTTCCACCGTGGCTTTCTCGGTGCGGGCCGCGGCCGGCGAGGCGTGGTCGACTAATTTCGATATTTATCTGACGCCGGCCGACGGCAGCGCGCCACCCCGCGATGTCACCGCCGACAATCCGGCGGCCGATGCGCAGCCGGCCTTCGCGCCCGACGGCACGCAGCTCGCCTACGTCGCGCAGGAGCGTCCGGGTTTCGAATCCGACCGCTTCCACTTGGTGCTGCTGAATCTGCAGTCGGGCGTCAAGCGCCAGCTCACCCAGAGCTGGGATCGCTCGATCTCGAGTTTCGCGTGGGCGCGCGACGGCAAGACTTTGTTTGTCACCGCCGACCATCTGGGGCAGCGGCCGCTGTGGGCGGTGGATGTGAGCTCGGGGCGCGCGTCCGCCATCACCGGTACAGGAGAGGTCGAATCGTTCACGGTCGGCACCTCGAAGGTGTTCTATGCGCAAAGCAGCCTGGCGGGTCCAGCGGATTTGTTCTCCGTGGGCTTCAACGGTGGTAAACCGGCTCAGCTGACACGCATCAACCAGGCTGCACTGGACAAGCGCAAGCTGGGCGACTTCGAACAGTTCAGTTTTCCAGGCGCCCACGGCGAGAATGTTTTCGGCTTCGTGGTCAAGCCGGTCGACTTCAAGCGCGACCGCAAATATCCGGTGGCGTTTTTGGTGCACGGCGGTCCACAAGGCAGTTTCGGCAATGCGTGGAGCTACCGCTGGAATCCTCAGGCCTTCGCCGGCGCTGGCTACGGCGTCGTGATGATCGATTTCCATGGATCCACCGGCTACGGACAGGCCTTCACGGATTCGATCAGCGGCGACTGGGGCGGCAAACCGTTGGAGGATTTGAAACTCGGTTTAGACGCCGCCCTCAAGAGCAATCCTTGGATGGACGGCGATCGTGTTTGTGCGCTCGGCGGCTCCTACGGCGGCTTCATGATCAATTGGATCGCGGGCCAGTGGCCGGATCGCTTCAAATGCTTGGTCAGCCACGATGGCATCTTCGACAATCGCAGCATGTACTACTCGACCGAGGAACTGTGGTTTCCCGAGCACGAATTCGGCGGCCCCGAATACAAGAACCCGGCGGCATACGCGAAATTCAATCCTGTGGATTTCGTCAGCAAATGGAAAGCTCCCACGCTCGTAATCCATGGCGCGCAGGATTTTCGCGTGCCGGACAGCCAAGGTTTGGCGGTGTTCACCGCGCTACAACGGCGCGGCATACCGAGCGAGCTCTTGTATTTCCCGAACGAGAATCATTGGGTGCTCAAGCCCGCCGATAGCATCGAGTGGTACGAGACTGTGTTGAGCTGGCTCAACCGCTGGTTGAGCCCCTAACTCGGCGCGAAACCTTAAGGCTCGGTGGCGCGCCAGGCGGCCGGATAGTTCTGTCCCAATTGCAGAATTCGGTTCAACAGGTGGCCATAGCCCATGCCGGCGGTGAGCGCCGACTGCGCGAAATCTTCCGCGGCGGAGATGTTCGGATTGGCGTTCGCTTCCAGCACGAACAGTTCACCGTCCGCGCGCAGGCGGAAGTCCATGCGCGCGTAGCCGGTGAGATGCAAGGCGCGGAAGATGCGCTTCGAAAGCTGCTCCAATCGGCTCATCGTACCTTCGGGCAGCTGCGCGGCGGCAGCGGTGCTTATTCCGTATTTCTGCTGGTAACCGCGGTCCCATTTCACCTTCCGCGTTGCGATAGCCGGAAGATTCTCCGGCAACGAGCCGAACGTCATCTCCCACACCGGCAACACTTTCAGTCTGTCGTTCCCCAAAACCCCCACATATAATTCGCGGCCTTCGATGTATTCTTCGACCAACGCATCGGAATAGGTTTGCTCATGGATGAACGAGGTCCTCTCCGCCAACTGTTTGGGATCGGCGACCACCGACGCATGCGCGATCCCGAGCGATGCGTCCTCGGTGGATGACTTGACGAACAGTGGATATCGTAGCTTTTTCGGAATGCGCGGTTTCTTGCCGCGGGGAAACACCATGAATTGCGGCGTGGGTATCCGATGATAGGAGAGCAGCTGCTTAGAGAGGACCTTGTCCCGTGAAAGCAGCATGCCGCGCGGATTGCAGCCGGTGTAAGGCTGGTGCATGAGCTCGAGAAACGCCACGACGTGCTGATCGTAAGTGACGATGCCGTCGAACTCTTCCAGCAAATTGAAAACGATGTCAGGCTTGCTTTCGGCGATCGCACGGCGAAGGTCCGACAAACTGTCGCTGATGCCCAGCGGCATGACCTCGTGACCGGCAGCCTTCAAGTGCGAGATCACGTCGTATTCGGTGCGCCATTCGTCGATTTCCTTCTCGGTCGAACCTTTCAGAGTATCCGGTGGCACCAGCGTCGCGTGCATTAGGACCAGCGCGCGCGACTTCTTCATGCGTCGCACCGCATTACAGCGCGACGCGCGGCAACTGCCGCTCCTCGTAGGATTCGGCCAATCGCGCGATCACCCATAAGAGATGCGCGGTGAGTTCACGGCGCGGGCCGCGTACGCACAGATTCAAGGTCTCGCAACGGTCGATCATCAATCTCAACACTTGATGAACCAGGTATTCGCTGAAACCGCCGGAGCGTACCGCACGGCGCCGCAAAGTGTTGCGCAGTTCGCGCAGCACGCTGGCCGCGCGCGGCGCCGCCCGGCTGCGAGGCGCGGGGGTGAACACCTTGAGCAACAATTCGTCAGCGCCTGAGCGCCGCGGTATGCGGTAGCGGGCCAGCTTGTCCTCGTAGTGTTGGCGCAGCGTACGGATGTCCTGGGTCACTTCCTCGACCGTGCCGCGCTCGGCGACTTCCGGCCGCGATGGGCCGATCTCCTCCACCAAGCCGTCGATGAATTGCAGCTTGGTGTAGGCGGCCCAACCAAGATATTCGCGCCGCCAGGCGGAGCGCGGCTTAAGCCAAACCGCAAAGGTCTCGGCGAAATCCTCGGTGGGATGCGCCTGGGCATACCAGGAACCCAGGTGCTGAACGAAGCGGCGGCTTCCCGGGCGGGGTTTATACGTATCGGGATAAGGCAGCGACGCCGGACCGAACACGTCGCGCCAGGATTTACGGCGCCGCAAGCAGTAAGCCGAGTCGATGGCGTGACCCGCTTCGTGGCGCAAGATGCGCATCAACCAGTTGCGGTTGCCGCCTTCCACCTCGCGCATGAAGCGCCGTTCAATGTTGATCAGCCGCTTATGTCCAAGATAGAAGGGAATGGCGATTCCGGGGATGCCGTCGGGCGAAAACCATTCTTGCGAGAACCAGCAATGCGGACGAAAGCGGATGCCCCGCTGCTGGAGTTCGCCGTACAGCCGCTCGATTCCGGCCGCGACTTCGGTGCCGCGCAGACGCAGCTGCAAATCGCAAAAGCGCAGACTGAGCAGCTGTTCATCGGACAGCCGCTCCCACGCGTAATGCGACTTACGAGCGCTGCTCATCCAGCGCCGCGAAATCGAACAACGCCGCATCGGCCAGCTGCGATGCGGACACATTGCAGATGCTCGAAAAAATCGACTCGACGCGGCCGGGATATTTCTGCTGCCACTCCTCGATCATGTGTTTCACCGCGACGCGTTGCATGTTGGATTGCGAACCGCACAGGGTGCAGGGAATGATCGGAAACTCGCGCGCCGCCGCATAGCGCACGATGCTGCGTTCCGGTACATAACAGAGTGGGCGGATCACGATGTGGCGCTTGTCCTCGCTTAGCAGCTTCGGCGGCATCGCCTTGAGCTTGCCGCCGAAGAACATATTGAGAAACAGCGTCTCGATCATGTCGTCGCGATGATGACCCAACGCGATCTTGGTCATGCCGTTCTCGGCCGCGAATCGGTACAGAGCGCCGCGGCGCAGCCGTGAGCAAAGACCGCACATCGTCTTGCCTTCCGGGATGACGCGCTTGACCACCGAGTAGGTATCCTGCTCGATGATGTGATATCGAACCCCCAGATCGGACAGATATTGCGGCAGGAGTGGCGCGGGAAACCCGGGTTGCTTCTGATCGAGATTCACCGCCGTGATCTCGAACGACACCGGCGCGCTGCGTTGCAGGCTCAGCAATACATCGAGCAAGGTATACGAGTCCTTGCCGCCCGATAGGCACACCATGACGTGATCGCCCGACGCGATCATGCCGTAATCGGCGATCGCCTTCCCCACGGAACTGCGCAAGGAAGCCTGCAGCTTCTTGAAAGTATTCGATTGTAATGGGGCGGCGGCGTTCATGACTCAAGGTGCTTCCAGGTACTTCGCTTCCAGGTAGCGCAAGTACGCGGCGGCCGTCAGTGGCTTACCGGTGGCCTGCTTGATGAGTTCTTGCACCGGCAATCGCGCACCCACGCCATGTACATTATCGCGCAGCCATTCCATCACACCCCCAAATTGGCCCGCGGCGATTTCATCGTCGAGCGCCGGGCGCGCGGCGCGCATGGCTTCGTTCAACTGTCCGGCGATCACGGCGCCCAAGGCATAGGAAGGGAAGTATCCGAAATGGCCCACCGCCCAATGGATGTCCTGCAGGCAGCCTTGCGCGTCGTTGGCCGGGCGAATATTGAGACGCTGTTCGAGATTTTCATTCCAGGCCTCCGGCAGATCGGTCACGGGTAAGGATCCCTCGAGCATTCTCTTCTCGAGTTCGTAGCGCAGCATGATGTGCACAGGATAGGTCAACTCGTCGGCATCCATGCGTATCAGGCTGCGGCGCACACGGATGAGGAGCCGGTATAAATTCGAATCCTGCCATTCGGGGCCTGCGACCTGCAGATACTTCTCGAGCAGCGGCCGCAGGTAACGCACGAAGGAGCGGCTACGGCACAAATTCATCTCGAACAACAGCGACTGGCTTTCCTCCAACGCCAACCCGCGGTCTCGGCCCACGGGCTGATCGCGCCATTTCAGCGGCAGGCCGAGGTCGTACATGGCATGACCGGTCTCGTGCACCGCGCCGAGCAGTCCCGAGAACGGATCGCCCAAGTCGAAACGCGTGGTGACACGGATATCCCCCGGCACGCCCTCGGTAAAGGGATGCTCGCTTTCATCGAGCCGCCCGCGATCGAAGGGAAACCCCAAAGCCTTGAGCACGTCCACGGTAAGGGAGCGCTGTTTGGCGATGCTGAATTTGCCCGCCAGGGGCAGCGGCGGATGTGCTGCTTGCACCTCGATGGCCTCGCTGATGAGACCGGGGAGCTTGCGCGACAGCGCTTTGAAGATGGTATCGATGTCCGCGGTGGAAATGCCAGGCGTGAAGCCATCGACCAGGGCATCGTAGGGAGCCAGGCCGCGAGCCTGACCCAACAACGCCGCCTTGTCGCGCACCAAGTGCACGACCTCTTCCAGGTGCGGCGCGAGTAATTTGAAATCGTTGGCCTTCTTGGCCTCCACCCAATAAACCTCGGCGCGCGCCGTGGCTTTTGCCAGGCGCGAGATCAGCGAAGGGGGCGTGGCAATGGCGTGATCTCGCTGCCGGCGCATCTCGTGCAGATTAGCCAGGGGCCAATCTTCGAGCTGCGAGGCGCCCGCTTCGGCACGCTCCAGCAGACGTGCCACCTTGGGCGTCGTCAGCAACGCATGGTGTTCCGTTTCCAGCGCGGCCAATTGCTCGCCGCGCACGTCAGCGCTACCGCGCGGCATCATGACGGCGGCATCCCAACGCAGCAGCGACAGCGCGCCGCGGAATGCGTGCAGCCGGCGAAACTCCTGTTCTAATTGTTCGTACGGTGAGGCTGCCATGGGACCCTTGAAGTGCCCCGCGAGTCTAGCAGAGAGCGGGCCCCCCGAGCTGCTTGCAGGGCAGAAAATCCTTTTTATTCAATTACTTAGAAAAATCTCCCAATGACAGCGAACCGCTTTGATGAAATGGGATATTGCTCATGAACGGCAGATCCACACTGGCGGCGCCCGTCACCTCGTAGGCGAGGGAATCGGCATGAGCCTGGCGCTTGCCTGCCATTTTGAGAATGACCACCGCCAAATTGGCGCTGATTTTCATGTCGAAATCCAGTTCGCCGCGCGCGGGAACCAGAAAAGCTCGATCGTTGATACCGTCGGCGACAGCCTCTCCGTCGATGCTTAAGCTGAAGTGCAAATCCCGCACCGGCAGCGCTTGGGTGTTGGGATTTTGCACGTGCAGCTTGACCGCAAAAGTCTGCTGCAGGAGGTTGCCGCCGCGAAATTCGATTCCGACCACGTTCACCGTCGGCTGTTCGAACTGCGGGTGCAGCAGCGAGCACGCCGACAGTGCCAGCGCCAACATTCCCGCCATGAGCCGTGGCAACATTGCGAAATGATACCGAGTTTCGTTGGGCGCCACGGAGCCTGGCGCACGGCCGCGCTCTTGGCCATTGGCTTGTGCGTTGCTTGCGGGCACGCACCAAGCGAGGGTCCCCTCGCTGTGCAAGCGGCCGCGCTTCCCTCCGCGGCTCCGGCCGCGACCCCATCGGCGGGCTGTCTTGCATCCGGAGATGGCTACCTTAGAGCCAACTTGGACGGGGCCATCGAAGCGCATCTGGATTGGCCGAACAGCGGCACAAAATGCGAAGGTGAGTCGCGTGGCTCGCCGCCGGGTGTGCGCCTGAGTTTCAGGCGCGATAAAGCCAACCCCGACCTGCTGCTGGTGTTCGGCCTGACCGGGGTTCAGCCCGGGGCGGCGGCTCATGAAGTCGCGGCCAATGTGACCGTCATCGTGCAGGGCACCGCCGGCATTTATGGCACCCAAGGCGATTCACGGTGCACGGTGGACAGTCTCGAGCAGCGGCCTCTCGACAACTCTGGTACCTATCGAATCGAGGCGCGTGGTTTTTGCACGCAGCCCGCCCACGCCGTGCGCGGCAGCGGTGACATATTGATAAGCACCTTCGAATTCGCAGGTCCGGTGGCGTACCTGACCGATAGCGACAAGGACTGACGCATCGATCATGCGAGCGCTTCTGCCGACCGGTTTATTGACGGCTTTGATGCTGCTCGTCGGCGCCGGCGTCTCGCCGTCGCGCGCGGCGCAGGCGCCCCTGGCTAATGCGCCACTGGCTAGAGCGCCCCTGGCTAGAGCGCCCCTGGAAATTCCGGTCTATGACGCTGAAATCGTCCATACCTACCCTCACGACGTGGCGGCGTTTACCGAAGGGCTGTTCTATTTGAACGGCTTTCTGTACGAGAGCACCGGCCTGGAGCAACACTCCAGTATTCGCAAAATCCGCCTCGAGACCGGCGAAGTGGTGCAGCAGCGCGATATTTCCCGGGAATATTTCGGTGAGGGCATCGTCAATTGGAAGGGTCACATCATCAGCCTGACCTGGAAGACTCAGGTGGGGTTCGTCTTCGACCTCGCTTCGTTCAAACTGCAACGCCAATTCAGCTATGTCGGCGAGGGCTGGGGACTCACTCAAGATGGCAAGGAAATCATCATGAGCGACGGCAGCTCGCAGCTTCGATTTCTCGACCCCGACACATTGACAGAGACCCACCGCGTCGAGGTGACGATGCAGGGCAATTCGATCCGCAACGTGAACGAGCTGGAGTGGGTAAAGGGGGAGATCTACGCCAACGTCTGGCAGACCAATTGGATACTGCGCATCGATCCCGTCAGCGGCCGCGTGCTTGGCGTCATCGATTTGCGCGGCGTCCTGCAGAAGTCCGACATCATTCCGGGCCAGACCGATGTGTTGAACGGCATCGCATACGATGCCAAAAACGATCGACTGTTCGTTACCGGCAAGAACTGGCCCAAGCTGTTCGAGATCCGGCTCAAAGCCAAGCTGAGCCCGTAAAGTCCCCTTACATGTAGGCGCGCTACGGCGCCATCAATCGTGGTCCGTGACGACCCCGCCAAAGCGTCCTACAGGTGGTCGCGTTTATCACCGACAGACAATACAAATCTATGTGGTACAAAAGCAACACTAAAAAGGTGGCGTTGGTCGGCAGTTGGCACGTTGAAATTAGGTTTTTTGTTGGCATATTCGCGGAGCAACGAGCATATCGCTGTTGCGTTAAAGCGAATAAAAGAACGGAGATTTTTTTAAATGAATAGACTTATATACGGTGGTCTGCTGTGCGCGACCTGCGCCGTGGGCGGCACCGCCTTTGCGGATGGCTACGATGATACCGGCGCCGTGTACATGAGTGCGCTGGCCAATTACACGTTGCTCGACGATAGACGAATCGCCCGTAACGAGCCTGGATTCCAGCTTGGCGTGGGCTTAAACCTTCCTGCCAATTGGGCGCTGGAAGCTGATTTGAGTCCCAACAACTTCGGCATCACGAATTCATTTGCCCGGGAGAAGATAGAAGCCCTCTCAATCGACGGCATGTATAAATTACTGCCCGCCACCTATCTGTTCCGGCCTTACGTGCTAGCCGGCGGCGGTGTCATCAGGGATTGGGTCGGCGGCGGTGTCATCGCTCATGCCATTATGGCCGAGGCAGGCGCCGGATTTCTTCTCGGCCTTGGAAGCCAAAGCGGTCCGACGCGTTTCCAATTACGGGCGGAAGCTAAATATCGGCGCGAATTCATTCAAGATACCGCTTATCTTCCCAACAATCCTGGCGACGTGGTATTCGCTGCCGGCTTCCAAGTGAGCGTCGGCAATCCAACCCCGCCGCCGCCGCCGGTCGCGAAGGCCGTGGTGGTCGAACCGCCGCCGCCCCCGCCGCCCCCGCCGCCGCCTCCTCCACGGCCCCCGCTCGACAGCGACGGCGATGGCGTACCGGATTCCATCGATCGCTGTCCGAATACTCCCCATGGCGATAAGGTCGACGCGTATGGCTGCACGATCAAGCAAGAAATTCGCTTGCCAGGCGTGAGCTTCGCAACGAATTCGTCGGAGCTCACCCCGGAGTCCGATGAAGTACTCGGTTACGCTGTGACGACATTGATGAACCATCCTGAATTGGTTATCGAAGTCGATGGACACACCGACAGTGTGGGCACCGATAAGTACAACATCGGTTTGTCGCAGCGACGCGCTCAGTCCGTGCTTCTCTATCTGAAGGCACATGGTGTGTCGAACACACTGACGGCCAAGGGCTACGGCAAAGCTGATCCGATCGATGACAATCGGACTGCCGAAGGTCGACTGGCCAATCGGCGCGTGGCGTTGAAGGTCTTAGGCGGACTGTAACGCCGGACTCAGCCATGCTGACGAAGAGCCCCCGCGCATGTAGGCGGGGGCTTTTTCATGTGGAAGTTTGCCGTCCCGAGACCGGCTCGCCGGCTAGAATTTCTGGCCGAACTTGATACCAAAATTCATGGGCTTGATCGGGAACTCGTGATACGCAATCTCGCAATTGGCGGCGAAGCACTCGGCGAACCGCGTCAATTCGCCGCGGCGGTTGAAGGCATTTTCTATGTAGGCCTCCAGCTTCCAATTGTTCATCCCCGTGCCCGCCGAAAAGTCGGTCGTCATGAATCCGCCGATGGGGCCAAAATTCGCGTTTTGATCGGCGAGGGCAGTCGCCACCGTTGCGCTTTGATCAATGACGGAACCTTGCACGAAATTATTGAAATCCTTGAATTGGAACGTGTAGCGGGCCGTCAAATTCCCCTTGAAGTGCGGGGTCACTGGCAGGCGACTGCCTTTCGGCGTCTCAGCGTCAGCCGGAGCGCAAGTCGGAATGATCGAGCCGTCAGGGTTCGTGCCGCAGAAATTGGTGGTGAACTCTGCATTCAAGAACGTGCCTGCCGCGCTCAACACGAAGTGGTCGAATAGCGCCCACTCGACATTACCTTCGATGCCGTAAACCCTCGCATCGCCGGCGTTTTCGATCGATGTGATGCCGAACGCGCCGGTGGTCGCGGTTTGCACATCCTTCCAGCGCTCGTAAAAGGCGGCACCATTGGCGCGTAGGTGGTGATCGAACCAGGCGGTCTTCCAACCAACTTCGAAGTTGGTCAATGTATCCGATCGATACGCCGGCGCCGTCGTCAGTCGATTGACGCCGCCGGGCCTAAATCCCGTGGAATACGTGGCATAGACCATGTGATCGGCGTCGATGTCGTAGGACAGATTGATCCGATGCGTCTCGCCGTTTTCGACCACCTTGGCGTTGACGTCCACGCAGGGCCGATTTCCCGTAACGGGCAGTACCGGCGGTACGCCGCCGGGATCCAAGCAGCCCTTTGCCGTGTTGAATTCGTAGGATTGGAAACCAAAAAATCCATACAAGGTGTTTTCGACCCAAAATTTGCGAATGCCCGCGCTCAAATGCAGATGATCGGGTATGAGATCGACGGTGCCGTCGACGAAAGCCGCATAATCGCGGTCGGTACGATCCTGCTGGCTCAGGTACACGGTGCCAGGCTGCCCATCGACGCTCTGCACGGCGAAACTTCCGGCCGGGAATCCTTCATTCAGCCCCGCCAAGTCGAACGCCGCGCGGATATCATCGGTCTGCCGTTGATAGAACAGCCCCGCCGTACCACGAATGAAGAAATCCGCTGGGGAATTAAGACGAAACTCATGACTCTGCTTGGTATAGCGGTCGCGATTGAGTGTGTACTGATTAGGATTGAGCAATTGGCCCGCATTGTTGAAGGAACGATCGCCAAGATTCGCGCCGTAATACAGGGCTTGAGCATCATAGTCGGCGGTATAACCGGAATAGTCGACCAGATTGTCGACCTTGCGCTGAAACCATCCACCGGTATAGAGCAGCTCCCAATTGCTGATTTTACCCTGCACGGTGAGCGCCGACTGTACCCACTGATCGTTATTGAACGGAGTAACGAAGTCGTTGACGTTGAGGTTGCCCACCTGCGGATTGGTGGTGAAGTCGCCGACCGCCTTTTGCGTCTGCGCGAGTACGGTGGGCGTGATCGACCAATTGTCGTTGAGATCGATCTTCAAAGCGGCGCGGCCGCCGCCGCTGCCCACGTCGTTGAAATGCCGGCGCGCGATGGCATCGTTGGTCACCGTGATCGGGCAGACAGTGCCCGCGACCGGTGCGCCATTACCAGGAGCAGGGTCGAGATAGGGTGTGCAAGTGGCGGGCAGCGGCGCGTTATTCGGCACCGGGTCGCCTAAAGGTGCAAATCTCTGATAGGTAGCGCTGGTGGGCACATTGTTGATGTAGCCGCCTTCGTAATCGTAGTAGCCAACCAGGCGAATGGCCATGAAATCCGTCAGTGGGATATTCACGAAGCCTTCCACGGTTCCCCCGCCGTTGCCGTGGCCAAATTTATCCGCTTTCAAATCGTAGCCAAAAGAGAACGCCGTTGGGTCCGGTTTGTTGGTGATGACGCGCAAGGTTCCTGACAGAGAACTGGCGCCGTACAAGGTGCCTTGCGGTCCCGCTAGCGCCTCCACGCGCTGGATGTCGTACATATGCACGTCCAGCGCGCTGGCGATGGTGGTCACCGGCAATTCGTCGAGGTAAACACCGGTGGGTGGCAACGAGCCGGCGTGCAGACCGTCCGAGCCGCTGCTGATGCCGCGAAAATACAGCTGCGCTTGGCCGGGTCCGGCCGATTGATAGCTGACGCTGGGCAGAAATTTGACGTAGTCGTCGAAACTCTTGACTTGGTGCTCTTCGAGCTGCTCCTGACCAAGCACAGTGAGGCTGATCGGCACCTTTTGCAGATCTTCAGTGCGCTTCTGCGCAGTGACGGTGACTTCCTCGAGCTGGCCCTCGGTAGCGACATCGGTGTCGGCGGCATGGCCGGCAACGGCCATCAACGCGCTGGCGAGCGGCATACCTGCCCACTTGGCCCATTTGGCCCGGCTGCGCGCTAGCTTCCTCTTTCGGCTGCGTGTCATCGCTATCCCCTATTTTTTTCGCGCCAACTCCCCCCGAACACTTTATGCCACAGCCGCGGTGTATTTAATACTGTGGCGTAATTAATACCGCGGCGCATGCGGATAGTCGGTAAGTACATCCCCGAGCGATTCCTTCAGCGGCGCGAGCCACTCCTCGAAGTGCCGCCACTGATCGATGCCCTCACGGAAAATTGGTTGACGCACTTGCTGAGCGCTCGCGGTGCGCACGGGGCGGTCATTGTCGTAGAAGCGCAGGCAGGACTCCTCGAAAGGCAGTCCGCAATGGTTCAGTAAGTCACGTACCGCACCATCCGTGTCGTCCACCAGGTGCTCGTAGATCACCCGGTGCACGGCGCCGGGCAGCGCGGCGTCGAAGTGCGCCATCAGTTCGACGTAATCGCAATAATAGCGAGCGATGTGCGCAAGGCTGTAGCTGAATCGTTGACCGTTCGCGAAATTCTGCTTGAAGCCCGAGAAACAACAAGCCATGGGGTGGCGGCGCACGTCGATGATCTTGGCGTTCGGCAGCATCAGACGGATGAGACCCGTGTGCAGGAAATTATTCGGCATTTTGTCGATGAAAAATGGTTTCGTGGTATGCCTCTGGATGCGAGTTTCAGCGAGGTATTGCTCGCCCAACGCCCGGCACTGGTGAGCGCTCAATCCAGCGAGCACCTCGGGATACCTCGAACCCGCATTTTTGCCGTTCTTCCCGCGCAGCTGCGAGACGATGTTCATGACATTGGGCAACTCCATGGTGCCCTCGACGCTCGAATGACTGGCAAGAATTTGCTCCACCAGCGTGGAACCGGCGCGCGGCAGGCCAACGATGAAAATCGGATCGGGCGCCGGGGAACCGAAGCCAGATCGGGCGGCAAAAAACTCAGCGGTGAACAATTGCCTGCTACGCTCGACGTGGCGCGTGGTGCGGTCCGGATCGTAGCCCTCTTGGGCGAGGCGCAAGGCGTTGCCGAAGCTGTAGTTTTCGAATGACTGCCGGTACTGCGCCGCATCTTCCAAGGCCTTCGCGATGGCGAAATGAAACTGCGCGCGGCCGAGTTCGCTGACGTTGGGCTTCTTTAACCGCTCGCGCATATCGGCGAGCTCGGTCTCGCTGAAGCGAAAGGTCTTGAGATTGGCGAGGCTCCAGTAGGGCTCGGCCTGATCGGGCTCCAGTTCGATGCTGCGGCGGTAGGCGCTGATAGCGTCCATTTGCTGCCCGGCGCTCGCCAACGCATGTCCGTAGCTCGTCCAAATCTTGGCTTGATTCGGATGCCGTGCAAGCACGTCCGCGTAAATCTCGAGCGATTGCGGGTAATCGCCAATCTTGGCCAAAACCACCGCTTTGAGGTTGCGATTGCCGATATCGCGGGGCTCCAGGGAAATGAGCTTGTCGACTTGCGCCAAAGCCTCCGCATAACGGTTCTGCCGCTGCAACACCACGGCGTAGTTATGACGAGCGGCGCCGAAGCTGGGCGCAAGCTCAAGCGCCCGGGTCAGAAGTGTTTCGGCATCTTCGTAGCGTCCGAGCCGTCCCGCGACCTCGGCCAACATGCGAATCGCAGCGACATCGGAGGGATAAAGCTTCAAGTGCTCGCGCAAGCGCGACTCCGCTTGCGGGATGTCGTTTTCGCATAAGGCGGCGGCCGCGGTCATCAAACGCGGATCTTGGGTGGATGATTTGATGTGCTGGGCGTATGCCGCATCCGCGCCATCCGCATCGCCTTGCCCGGTTAACAAGTCGCCAATGGTGCGCCATGCATCCGGCAGCGCCGCATCCAAATACACCGCGCGCCTTAGCGCCTTGAGGGCCGCATCATCTCGACCCAGCTCCGTCAACGCCATGCCAAGCTCGAAGAATGTGTGCGCGGAGCGCGGCTGCGCCAGACTCAAGGGTTCCAGAATTGCCAGCGCCTCGCCGAGGTTCCCGAGCAGGCGCTGCGCCGTGCCCAGGATCAAAATCGCCAGCGGGTGAGCGGGGACCGACTTGAGGATTTCCCGCGTTTGTTCGAGCGCCAGCTGTGGATTGGCGGCGAGCAGGCGCGCCGCGTGTTGCAGCGCGACCTGCAAGCTGCCGACCGGCTCTCGTGCTGTCGTAGTCTGCGTCATGAGGCATATTCCGATTGATTGGGTGTTGGTGTCAAAAGGCGTGCTTCTCCGGCCGTTTCGAGACCATCCGTCTTCGTCAGTAGACTTTCCGCAACATGTTTCGAAGGTGTTGTTTCAAGTTTTTAACTCTTCACATAGCGTCACACCTATGTAAGACTGCGCGCACAGGTCGATTGTCAACATCGTTTTTAGGGCCCGTTGATAAATTCGCCATCGTTTCGCGTCCTTTGATGCGAAGAAACAACAGATTCAGGAGGATGGGATGAACCGCAGTGCAGTAAAACGCTCAATTTGCCGCGTCGGCGTGGGCACGATCTTAGCCGCTACCAGTTTCGCCTCACTGTCGCAGACGGTGGCGACAGCAACCAATGGCGCAACCGCTGACGCTACTTTGGAAGAGGTGATCGTTACCGGGTCGCGCATTCGCGGCGTACCGAATTCCGAAAGTCCGAGCCCGATCTCGGTCTTTACCGCGGAAGAGATCGCGCTGACCAAGGCCACCAACCTCGAGGATATATTGGGGAAGATGACCGGTGTAACGCTCGGCAGCACCATCGCATCCAACAATGGCGGCGGCGGATCTTCTTCGGTGAGCTTACGTGACCTTGGGCAAGCGCGAACCCTAATCCTGATTGACGGGCAACGCCTACTACCGGTATTCGGCGCCTCTCAATCGATACCCGACCTCAACTCCGTGCCGATTTCGATGGTCGAGCGCATCGAAGTGCTGCGCGGCGGCGCATCGTCAATTTACGGCGCGGACGCGATCGGCGGCGTCGTGAACATCATCACCAAGAAGAACTTCGAAGGTGTCGCCTTCGACGCGGGTTATCAGGTGCCCACGGATTCGGGCGGCGGTGGCCAGACTCGGAACTTGGCGGGCACGATCGGCCTCAATTCCGATAAGGGCAATGCCACCATCGGCTTGAACTGGGATCACATCGACCCGGTGCAGCAGGCCCAGCGTGCTTGGGCAGTAGATCCCCACTTGAACGCCCCCTTCGGAGAGGGCGGATCCGCGTATCGCTCACAGCTCAACGTGCTGCAATCTGAAAATGACGGCACCATTTGGGTAGGCGGCGTCCCCTATGCCAATACAGATCCCGCGACCGCGGGTCTCGTGCCCAACACGGTTTATTTGCCCGGTCATGGAGTTTTGAAATTGAACGCCGGCGCCCCGGGCTGGAATTACCTGACGCAGGGCCTCGATCGTAAGCAAATCAGCTTCAACTCGCATTATGAATTTGCGCCCAATGTGCGCTTCGTGCTCGAAGGTTTCTACTCGGATCGGAACAGCCAAGGATCGTTGCGCCCGGAACCGCTGCTGGGCGACAGCATCGCGACCACCACGTTCAATGGCTTCTACGTACCGGATTACGCGCCAGGCAACACCACGGGCACGACGTTCCCCGCGTTCCTGACTCCAGACCAGTTTGGTCCGCGCCGCTATATAGATGAGTCCAAGACATCGCGTATCAGAGCGGGCTTTGAAGGCGATATCGGATTTGGTACCGACTTCAAGTGGGAAACGGGTTTTGTGGACCAGCACAACACGACCACCAACGTGGTCGACAACGAGGGCAACTTCGATCATCTGGCCCAAATCAGTGGCCAGAGCAATTGCATCGACGTGCCAGGCGGGTGCAGTCCGGCGACCGCTGCGCAGCTCGCGTCTTCTGCGGCGGCTGTCGCAGCCGGCATCCAGAAAAATCTAGTGACCTCCGTTCCTACCGTCATGCCGAACTTCTTCAACGGCCCGAACATGTTCACGCCGGCGCAGGTGGCGTATCTGACGTTTGCGAACACGGACGTCAATCAGTCCACCGAACGCTACATCTACGGCGACATCAACGGAACGGTATTCAACCTGCCGGCAGGGCCGCTGCGCGTCGCAGTGGGCGCGGAGCACCGCGACGAGTGGGCGGCGGACAACCCGGACACCTTGGTGCAGGAAGGTTTTGGTCCCAATCAATCGGCGCCGACTGAGGGCGGCTACGATTTGTCGTCGGCCTACATCGAATTCAGCGTGCCCATCCTCAAGGATGTGATTGGCGCGAAGAATTTGACCTTGTCGCCCAGCGGTCGATTCGATAAATACAACACCTTCGGCTCCGCCGTTACGTGGAAATTAGGGTTGGAGTGGACACCGATACAAGACATCCGCTTCCGCGGTTCTTACTCAACCGGTTTTCGCGCCCCCAGCGTTTCGGAGCTGTTCTCAGGCCAAGGCATCAGCGACCTGACGGGCGACGGTGATCCGTGCGACACGCGTGCCGCCGGCTACAACGGCAACTCGAACGTGGGTCAGGGCGTGCTGACCGCGGGGTCTACCTGCTCCCGGGCGGTCGCCGGCGGTGCTGCCGTGACGAATTTCCACTCGTCGGTCAACAACGTCAGCGCGGAACAGCAGCAGGTACTGCAAGGCGGCAATCCTAACCTCAGTCCCGAAAAGGCGTTCCAGTACGGCATGGGCTTCGTGTTGACGCCGCAATTGTTGCCGGGCTTCAGTTTCTCGGCTGACTATTACAACATCCGCATCGACAATACGGTTCTGACGGGCGGTATTGTAAACGCTACCAGCGTCGACGCTGTGTTGCTGGGCTGTTATGGAGCTGCCCAAAATGAAGCTTATTGTGCATTGATTCATCGCGATCCGGTGAGCGGCGCCATCATTCAAATCAATAGCCTCAATGACAATTTCGGCGTTGCCCGTGCCACTGGCATCGACTATGAATTGGCATACAGCACGGGGCGTGCACAGTTGACGCTGCCGTTTCCTGGATCACTGAGCTTTGATTTGCAATTGGAAGAGCAATACAAAAACACTCAAACGAACGCCGATGGTTCGGTCAGCAGCTACGTGGGCTACTTCCAGTACGCTAATGAAGACATCAACCCGCATTGGAAGGGCTTGGCGACATTGGAGTACAACATTGGACCGTTGACCGCTCACTGGGATACTCGGTTCATCGAAGGGATGCAAAGCTTCGATGGCGGACCACACGTTTACGGAAACGAGATTGGAAATTATTATTATCACAACGCGAGCGTGAGCTACACGCTTGCCAGTCTTGGGATCGTAAAAAGCACCACCTTCGTGGTGGGCGTCAATAACCTGCTCGACAAAGACCCACCGTTCCTGAGCGGCGACAGCATTTGTAAGTGCAACACGTTGGCAGGGCCTTACGACTTGGTCGGCCGCACCGTGTATGGCCGCGTCAGCGCGAAGTTCTGATCGATATATGTTCTGCGGCGCCAAGCGTGGCGCCGCAGAACATTTTCTTCTTCCTACCCGTCACGCCAAGTGACCTAAAGCAAGCGGCCTAAGAGAGTCGCTTGCGACGACCCGGAAAGAATGCATTGGTGCGCTTGACGTAGTCCAGGTATTCGGGCCTGCGTTCCGAGATGGTTTTCTCCAACAACGTTACGCCGGACACCCGCATCAACAATACGGACATCAGCAGCGGTCCCACGAAGCTCCACCAAGCTCCGCCGCTTGCCGCGATCAAGTACAGGCCCCACCATACGCAGAAGTCGCCAAAATAGTTAGGATGGCGGGTGAATCGCCAGAAGCCGCGGTCCATGACCCGGCCGCGATTCTCAGGCCGCGCCTTGAAGCGCGCTAACTGCCAGTCTCCGCCGGCTTCGAAGGTGAATCCCAACAGCCACGCCAGCGCGCCGGCTGCGTCGAACAGGCCGAGCGGTCGCGCACTCAAACTCGCGCCTAGCAAGGGCAGGGAAATGATCCACGCCAACACCGCTTGCAGCCCGAAAACCAAATAGAGGCTCTTGAACGAGAAGTACGGTTCGTTGCGCGCGCGAATCGCCCGATAGCGCGGATCCTCGCTGTGCCCCCTGTTGCGCCAGGTGATATAAACCGATAAACGCAGCCCCCACACAGTGACCAGCGTCAGCGCCAGCAATGCGCGGCCGCTCAGCGGGCTCGCACTCGACATCGCGTACGTCCAGCCCGCGAGAATGAACAACAGTGACCACAAGCTATCGACGATCGATACATTGTGCAGCGGCAGACTCAGTACCCAGGTGACCGCCGCGGCCAAGCCTAAGAACAGCAGTCCGTACGCATAGATGGAGATGGAAAACATGACGGCCTTTTTGCGGAAGGAGGGCTAGCGACAGGGCGCGATGGTGGCCTGCTCGGCCGCCGCGAAGACTTGCGCGGACGCGGTTCGTCGCTCGTTCAAGTGGAATACGATGCTGGCCTGAAGATTGTCGCCCGCCCTATCACGCATGTCCGAAATGCCTTCGTAGCGGACCAGTTCGTGCTGCACGGCATCGTAAGTCACGTCGATGGCCGGCAGCACGACGCCCAACACTCCCGTCAACTTCAGTCGAAACACTTCGGCGGGCTTGTCGTCTACGTTGTCGCTGCGCAAATGCTGCACTTGGAAACTCACGGCCTGAAGGCGGCTAAGGATCAGGAAGCGCAGAGGCAGCGGAGCATCATTCAGCAGCGCGCTCCAATGACCGCGGATGAATTCGTCGAATCCCGCGTCCACCACCAATTCCGCGACTCGCGGCAGCGGCGCGCTTTTTTCCGGTTCGATCCGATTGGCTCGAAAGAACATCGAACGCCCGCCACCTTCAGTGCGCACACCTTCCTGCATGCCATTTGAAGCATCGTCGAAAAAAAAGTCCGGAGCTTGCATGTCGCCGTAGCTTACTTTTTTGCGGGCGAACGGCGCGCCGTTCGGACAGGTATAAAGGACCAAACGCTCGCGCAAACGCGCCGCGCGATACACGAGCAGGTGATGTTCGCCGTATAGAAGACGCTGCGCATGCCGCGCGCTGGCAGCACCCGTGTATTCAACATATTCATCGTCCGGCGCTTGCGCGTTAGACGCAGATTCACGGGCGGCCCATGCGGGAGCACTCCATGCCGATATCGTCGCGGCCAACAGTAATGCCGTAAATCTCCCATTCATAAGAATCGGCTTCGGCGGCCGCGAGTCTTTGGATGCGATTACACGCAGAAGAGACCGTGTCGCTCATTAAAACAGCGAACCTCCCTCCCCTACCAGCTGCTTGCGCAGCAGCGGGATCGGCGGACCCCCGTAAGAAAGGAAGGCATCGTGGAATTCATGCCAGTGACTCTGATCGTCGGGCGCCGCGCCGGGCGCCGTCTTGGCGAGCCAATCGTCTCGCAGCTTGCGGATCATGAGCTTGCCCATCGTGTACACCAGATAAGTAGGATCATAGGTGCCTCGGGCCGCTTGCTGCCTTGCATTACCCGGATCCTGGAAGGCCTGCTCGCGGAACATTTTCTCCGACTGAGCCACCGTCATGCCCTTGGTGTGCATGCCGATCGCGGATAGCAGACGCACGTCGCGCAGCAGCGCCGCGACCAATTGGGCAATGTGCCTTTCCGGCTCTCCCTTGCCGAGGCCCATCTCGATCATCATCTCCTCGGAATAATGTGCCCAACCCTCAGCGAAGGCATTACCCACCCACAAACCCTCGAGCTTGTTCGGATTGGCATTCGAATGCAGGAATTGCAAGAAGTGTCCGGGCCAAACCTCATGCACCGTGACGAATAGTAGAACGGCTTCACCCTTGATATAGGCGGCTTGCTCGCTCTTCGTCCACTTCGGATTCGGCGGCGCGATATTGAAGATCGACGCCACGTTGTGATCGAACGGTCCCGGTACATTGATGTAAGCCGCGTTCTCGGCGTTGTAGGGCGGTGCCTCGGCGACCAGCGCTTGGGCTTCGCTCGGGATCGACACGACATTGTTCTTCTGCACGAAGTCCTTGAGGGTCGGTAGCATCGTGCGCGCCTCGGCCACCGGCCCTTGCTTGGGCTTGTCGGCATCGACCTTGTCGACGCACTGCGCCAACGAGGCCTTCGGCGCATACGTCGCGCACTCCGCCTTCAGCGCAGCGATATTGCGGTCCAAATCCGCCTTGCCGGCCGCCTCGATCTGATCCACCGGCATGTCGACGAGCTCCGTGTCCTTGAGCATCTGCGCGAACAGATCCGCCCCCAAGGCAAAGCTGTCATTGGCGTTCTTGCGCTCGCCGACGAGGTACTGCTTGAGATTGGCCATGGCGTGCGATGCGTTCGTATTGGCCTCGGCAAGCTGCTTCTGTAGATCCGCATCGCTCACCGATGCGAACACCGGTGTTACCATTTTCGCGAAGAAGTCCGCCAGGCCGCCGAATTGCGCGATGCCTACCTCCACGTAATTCTTAGGTAAAGGCGACTTGAGATTCTCCTGAATATCCTTCGCCATCCTAGGAACGCCGCGCGCGTATTTGATGTAGGCCTTCATGCGCTCATCGAGCGGTGCGTAGTCGCGGCTTAGGTACATGTCCGGATCGAGATCCCGCAAGTACCAGGACGGATTGTTGTACGGAAACTTGGTTTTCTCGAGCCAGAACAAGTCCTTGGATATGACCGACAGCAGATATTCCCGGTCGAACTGCTCGCGCGGTTGGAGCGTCTTCGGATCCACTCCGCTGATGGTGTTTTGCTCCTCGTGCAGCATCGCTATCTGCCGCTTGATGCCGTGCGCGCTCACATCGCGCAGTTGACCGTCGAATTCGTGGCGCCCTTTGCGCGCCGCGAAGAACGGATCCGCATGCAGGTAATCTTCCATGAATCCGTTGGCGGTCTTTTGCCATGCCGCGCTGGCCGGTGATACGGTCTTTACCGCAGTTTGCGTGGGCGGCGGAGATTGACCACAGCCATTCAACAATGCAAGAGCCCCCGTTAACGCGGTGCCTGCCAGCAGCGACTTCCACATAGCAACTCCCCTTACTTTGTAATCAAAACTCGATGTACTCGATCGAATCTACCGCGTACCCTAATACTGATAAGGTCCGCCACGTTCCAGTGCCCGCTTGTACGCGTCACGCGCGTGAATGCGCTGCAGATATCCGAATAGCTGTGGTCGGGTGGCGTCCAGCCCGGCCCGTGCCGCAGCCACTTCCACGGGGAAGCTCATCTGCACATCGGCGGCCGTGAACTCGTCGCCGGCAAACCAGGTGCGCGTCGCCAGCTCCGAATTCATGAAATCCAGATTCCGCTGCACATTGGGGCCGATAAAGGCCTTGTCCACGGTGGCAGCTATGCGGCGGGCTATGACGCTGATCGGCCAGGGAGCGGGACTCGAGGCCACCCGGCTGAAGACCAGTTTGAGCAGCATGGGCGGCATGGCTGAGCCTTCCGCGTAATGCATCCAATAGGTGTAGCGCAGACGCTCCGGTGTGCCGGTGGGGGGAATTAGCCGCCCGTCCCCATATTTATCGACCAGATACTCAATGATGGCGCCGGATTCCGCCACCGTCACGCCGCCATCGACGATCACTGGAGATTTACCCAACGGGTGAACCGCCAACAGTTGCGGCGGCGCGAGCATGGTCTCCCGATTACGCTCGTAGCGCTTCACCTCGTACGGAACGGCCAATTCCTCCAGCAGCCACAATACCCGTTGCGACCGGGAATTCTCCAGGTGGTGCACGACGACCATCCGTCCATTGTAGCGCCGAACTATCCCAAAGCGGCCGAATTTCTGGGATGCGGTAGTTGCGCTGTGGCATTCTTCCGGCATGACCGACAGCACCGCTGCATCTGCCATCATCGATAACGATGCCTTGCGCATCATGACCTTGCAGGCCCACATCCTCGAGGAGCAAGTACACAACCCGCGGGCAGCGGGAGCGTTTTCTTGGATCCTGTCGGCGCTGTCGATTTCCGCAAAGATCATCGCGGACAAAGTGCGCCGGGCGCGCTTGGAGAATGTCCTCGGAAGCGTCGGCGCCGAGAACGTTCAGGGTGAAGTGCAGCAAAAGCTGGACGTGCTCGCCAACGAGGTTCTACTGCGCACGTTGGGCGGCCGCGAGGGCGTCGCCATCGTCGCGTCGGAGGAAAATGAAGAACCCATCATCCTTCGCAGTGACACCACCGGCATGGCGCGCTATTGCGTGCTGTTCGATCCGCTCGACGGCTCGTCGAATCTCGATATCTGCGGCGGCGTCGGCACGATCTTCAGTATCCTGGCGCACGAGAGCACTTCGCTTAAGGCCGAAGACTCGCTGCTGCAGGCCGGAGCGCGACAAATTGCGGCCGGCTATGTTCTCTACGGTTCCTCCACCGTGTTCGTGCTCACCCTTGGCAAGGGTGTCGACATGTTCGTGCTGGATCCGAGCGTGGGTGCCTTCATGCGGGTGGAACGCAATCTACGCATTCCTTCCGGCAACAAGACCTACTCGGTCAATGAGGGCAATCGCAAAACCTTTCCCGAGGGCTATCAACGTTATCTCGACTGGGCGCAGAGCAATGGTTATTCCAGCCGCTACGCCGGCTCCATGGTGGCGGATGTGCACCGCATTTTGCTCAAGGGCGGCGTGTTTTTATACCCACCCACTGCGAAAGCGCCATCGGGAAAACTGCGGCTGATGTACGAGGCCAACCCTATGGCGATGCTGGTCGAGCAGGCCGGGGGCAAAACCATGGCAAACGAGAAGCAACGGATTTTGGACGTCGAACCCACTGCGATCCATCAGCGCATACCGGTGATCCTGGGCTCAGCGGACCAGGTCGATGCGGTGCTCGCGCACCTGGGCCGCCCCTAGGGGTCCGTCGGCGGAAACCACTCCGCGCGCACCGAACGAAACTCCGTCATGGATTCGCAGCGCTCGGCGATGGCGCTCAACCCAGGGTAGGCAACGCCCCCTCTATTGATTCCCAAAGCATCGCTCAAAAAGGTATAGGCGCAAGTTGCGGTGATGTCCGCTTGCGAAATGCTGTTGCCGATCAGCCATTCGCTGCTGCGCAATTGGCACACCCGGTCGAGTTCCGCCAGCGCGGCATGCATCTGCGTGTGACAGCGTTCCAGCCAGGGACGATAGCGTTTCTCGGGCGGGCGAAAGACGCTCTCGTAGACTTGAATCACGCCCTTCTCCGCCGCCCCAATGGCGGCCGCGATGATGCGCAGCGCCTCGCGCCGCGGCTCGCCGGCACGCGGCAGCAACGCCCGCTCCTGACCGGCCCGCTCGTCGAGATAGTCCAGGATCGCAGCGGATTCGAACAAGGTCTCGCCGTCGGGCTGCACCAAGGTGGGTACGCGGCCCAGAGGATTGAACTGGCGAATCAACTCGAAATCCTTGCCGATGGACCAGTTGCGGTGCTCGAACGGCACCCAGAGTAAGTTCATACTCACCGCGACCCGCCGCACGAAGGGCGAATCGAACATGCCGATTAGAATCGATTCAGTGACCACCTTTCACCTTGAGTCCCGCCGCGGCCAAAGCCTCGGCTAATTGCGATTCGATGCGCGCAGCTTCGCTGCGCTTGATGTATTGCAAATGCAGCGTTGGCCCAGTCAGGACTTCGATGCCGCGCTTCAACACGCTGCCCGCAGCGCGAATCCCCGCCTTGTGCTGATCGAATCGCTGCGCAGGACTGTACTTGCTCATTCCCACATACACGCCGTATGCCGAGTCTTGATCCTCATAATCGAGCAGCACCAAGTAGATGTTGGTGCGGCCTTTGGCCGAAGACTTACACTTTAGGGCAACCTCATACGCGGCGGGCAACCACTCGATGTATCGCATTGGCAGCCATTCCGGAACAGAATTCGCGGCATGTTCCCATAGACGTTCGAGCGCGCGCTCAATATTAATGGACATTTCGCCGCGCATCCAGAGTTCGTGAATACAATGCGCGCCCGTCCAGCCGTCGGATTCATCCACGGCAAGGTTTAAAAGCGCGCCGATTTCGGCGCGGCTCAGGGCATCCAGCGGCCGGGCCGCTGGCGAGATCCTCTTGTCCAAGCGAATCATGCGCAAAGACTGCGCCTCAAGCAGCTTTGGCTCAAGAATTACGGCGAACTCGCAGCGGGCGCTACAATCAGAACATGCAAACGAAATTCGATGCGATCATCATCGGCGCGGGCCAGGCGGGGCCTGCCCTTGCGGGCAGACTTACCGCGACCGGTATGCGCGTTGCGTTGATCGAGCGGAAATTGATCGGCGGCACATGCGTCAACACCGGTTGCACGCCCACCAAGACCATGGTCGCAAGCGCCAAGTCGGCTCACGAGGCGCGCCGCGCGG